>Ga0247760_1002453_pt1 | contig 14004 bp, 7 predicted proteins | sample UWRJL171409R4_FD_179936 | JGI IMG/M metagenome (GOLD analysis project Ga0247760, IMG submission 179936) | Plant litter microbial communities from Arlington Agricultural Research Station in Wisconsin, United States - UWRJ-L171-409R-4 | ecosystem: Environmental > Terrestrial > Plant litter >...
TCCCGCCCTTATTATTTTTTTTTTTTTGGTGGGTGCCTAGGCTGACGGAATCGAAACTGGGACAGAGCTGCTGCACCCGCTCAATTCGGTAGGATAAGCGGGCCTTGATCCGCGGGGAAAGGTGAACGGACAGCCCATACTTTCAAACTGCGGCTGCACATTTGAGTCAACTCCAAGTCGGTACTTTCGCCTGTATTTGCCACATTTTTCTGTACATATATGCCACTGAGCCGCCCGAGCGCCATCCGGAGAATGCCGTTCTGAGCTTCAAGTCCTGCTGGGCAAGTGAGTAATAGAGAGAGAGCTGGATGTTAAACGGAGGACGTGATTATTATTATTCTTTTCCTGGTTGATACCAATCCTTCTATTTTACAGTACAACTCTTCAGAGGACAGAAACAATCCACAGCCCCCAGTGCTGGGTAGTTGGAAACAAAAAGCGGTTGATCCAAAAAAGGAAAAGAAAACGAAAAAAAAACATGGGTTGGGCCAGCCACAAGGGCCGTTCCTTTGCTTCCTGGGGATGAATCCCACGAGCCTACACTAACGTAGTATGTTGTCGCTCCCCTGAGATATGAAACAAAAATATCAAATGTTAGGGGGTGGCCCTTGCTCAGAGAGGTATACTAGTTTTCGTTTGCAATGTTTTGCTCTGCGTATATCTGCGGCCTCTGCAGTTTTGGTCACAACGTGAATCCCACGCTCGCAACGCAGCAAGGATCCGAGATTGGAGTCGCGGGTCGTGTTGATCTGGCGGTGGGTATTGGGCTGCGGCGAGTTCCGCACAAGTACAGATGCAACAGGGAACGGACCCCATTGTGATTGGACACCCAAGCTCAGCCCCCAAGATAATCTCATGCGAGGGAATTTGGTAGGATGGATCCTGTCGTATCATTCCATTCCCGAGCTGCCACGAACACGGGACGAAAGATAATTGAAGGGCACTTTCCCCCACCCCTTGCAGCTCCCGTCTGGCCCGTGCCATTGACTGCCTAAAAAAAAAAGGGAAAATTCAATGAGCTCTGTCGGTTAGTTTGTAACACGAGGTTACAATCGGGGTTCGTTAGAATTATACACATATGCACTCTGAAGGCGTTTTGTTCTGGGTACCTACCTACTACTCTCCGTTCCCTGTCAGCTGAATAACTAACGACAGGGCTCTACCATGCCCCCCACCCATCGCTAATCTAGGTACCTACGTATGTAGTAATGACGTTAACTACCTTTTGGTAGGTACGTAGTAGGTAGGCTTGGCCGCTCACAAGCTTTCTGTCCCGAGCCGTTGGATTGTGAGTGGATACACTACACTGTGCTACCATTGATTACCTCTTGGCAACGACCACCCCCGAAAGGCAATGTTGCCACGTTATGTCGAGAACGCAAAACTTTTGACCCCCTGTAAGCTATAAGCTGAGGGCGTCAGAATGCGTCTGATCCATTCTACGCTAGTAAACGTGAGCGAGCGCCGCTTGTCGTGCCATGATGTAAACACTAGCTAGAACCGATTACGTGGTGTAAGCATTGGGTCCGAGTGGCTCTCCCCCGGTCTTATTTCCATCCATGTCGACATGGGAGGAGCGGCAAAAATCCCGTTCCGTTTTTGTTATCCGGCTCCGGCGGGGCAGTCAAGTCAGTCCCGAACTGTAGCGGCAACTAAATCCGTTCCCAACTGGAGTTGCCGTATTCTCTCGAAACAATCAGAAATAGCCTAACGTTTCTCAGTTAGTATGATCTAGAGGTTTTGTAGGCGCTGTTGGCTTGTGGGTTGATAACGGTGGGCGTCACGTGGGATAGCAATCAATTAGAATGAACGCGAAAATTGCCTGGGGCACCTGTCCGAACACAGTTAGGCTACGTGATTGTTCTAAGAGAATTCGGCAGTCGGCATCCTCATACACGCAGGCGCCGAAGAAGCGCCTATCTGTCCAATGAATATACGGCGCAGCGGGGGCACGAATTTATCGCATCTGCACAGGTGCTCGGGGAGAGGTTACGATCTGAGCCTAGATTGAGTTACTAGGTAGGTAGGTAGGTACCCAGCTTAGGTGCGTACCTACCCAAGTGAGCGCCTAAAGATAATGGGGGAGAATGATGGTGTTATCAGAATCTTGCTGCCTGTTTGAGGGGCATCAGTACTGGGCCGGTGGGGTTGTGGTCGCGTCATGGTTTTTTCACTGCTTGGTTCCACAAGCCCAACAAGGTAGGTAACTTACCTCAATTGGGTAAGGTACCTAGATATCTAAAGTGCCTGCACACTAACGAAGGTACCGCCGCACACTATTGAAGCTTGACCTCACACAATAACATTCAACATGAACAAGGCCGAAAAAAAAAAAAATTAAAAAGAAAAAAAATCATATGCGTCAACTAATATCTAACCTCAATAATCCTCGCCTCTCCGTCGTGTTGCCCGTCTACCTGTAAGATGCATCTGCCTCATCAGCTGACTCTTGTCCTGACCAAACCCAAAAGCGTGGCCCGAAAAGTAAGTCGTGAGAGCAATCTGACCGTCCGGCTGGAACATGATGCTGATAAACTCCTGCAGGCCATGGCATTCCTGGAGCACCATGTCCTTTTCCGCCGCCAGTTTCTGCAGCAGTGCCATGTACTGTTTACTGTAGTGGGTTCCGCGGCCTTGCTTCTCCATCCAGGTCGTCAGGGCCTTGGCAACAGTGAGGTCATCGCGGTTGAAGTGGCGCACGGGTAGGTTCCACTTCACGCTGGGCAGCGACTGGCCAGGGGCTATGTCAAAGTAATACGGGTAGCTGGGCGGGATGGTTGGAGGTGGTGAAGGGGTTGTGGTTCGAGAAGAGGTAGAAGAAGAAGAAGAAGAAGAGGCCGAATGGGAGGATCTGGGTGGAGATGGAGGTAGGAAGTTGTTGGACGATGTGGCGCCCAGGAACTGTGTGGCGTGTTGATCGTCGGGAAAGTCCTCAGGAAGGCCGAGCACGGCTTTGACCAGCGCATCCAGAGATGCCAGCTGCTGTTTAATGTGGGGCGTGCTGATGCGGCCGTCCAGCGTCATGATGCTGCGGACCGATGCAAAGCTGGTGTGAGGTGTGGTAAAGTACCACTTCAACCGCGAGTTGGAGTTGTTGTCAACACCGACACTGAACGGTCGCATCATGTTGCCCTCGGCGCTGTTACCGAGGAAATCAAGGACGGCAGCACGTGCTAGTGACTCGGTTCCCGGTTCAATGCTTGCCATTGCCTTCTCGTAGACTTCTACCGGGGTTCCGGTAGGGTACGCTAGGAATCGTGGTTGCACATAGGTCTTGAAGCCGACGACGCCTTTCGGGTCAAACTCGGCTGCCATCAACACGGAGCTCATGATGCGCTCGCCCCGTGCTGCTGCTGCCGCCAGCTTGGAGTTATCGTGATCGAACATGGCCGACATGAGGTGATGAGACCACGAATTGTCCATGTGAACATCAGGCATGGCCGCAGCGAGGCGGCTCATCAGCTCCTTGGCGGCCAATTGGCAAAGCGGATCGAGTTCGGTACCCGCATGCGTTCCGATAGCCTCGTAATTGTAACGCACCTCGGGCATTGCGTCGCCATTCCCGTCTCCGGCTTCTGGCCATTTCCACGAGAACTTGATCGGGGTTCCATCAGTCTGTACCATGGACTTCCACCTTGGCATCTTTCCATCAGCCCGAGGGGCAGGACCCAAGTAGGGTGCCTACACGATCAATAAACCACAAATAAGCAAATGTCATCATGATTATTGGCAAGGTACTTACCGTCCAATGATAAAAGAACACTAGCGCCTCGAGTTGTTTCTCCGCGGAGTAACCTGCATGCTCCAACATCAAAGCTAAGCGAGGTCCTGAGAATTTCCACCAGAAATCACTGTCGGGATCTCTATCCGGAAGGTATTGCGAGAGCGTCCTCCATGCTTGAGTTGTGTTGTAGTTGCTACCACCCGCCGCTATGGCTTTGGCCGCACAACCGTTGTTGATTCCGTTAATACCGTGAGCGAGACGCATTTTGAAAAAGGCTAGGCACCTAAGTAAGTGATGAAAAAAAAAATGAAAAAATCTGACACCTGTCAAAATTCTTTTTTTTCATGAACTTTAATGAATGTCTTTTATAAAGTTGCAAAGTTGATTCTTAGCCGGATTAGGTCATAACTAGAGTCTGGTCCAGACGGTGTTGGGGATCTTGGTTCGGATCTGGCATCTCCGAAACCCGAGCCCCGCGCAAACATACGTGTAACACCAGACCACGCAGAGAGATTCTCCCGGCGCCCGACCGACATGGGAAGCGACGGGTAATCAGCTGAGCTAAACCGGCGTGTCGGTTCACACACTGGACGCCGATCCCGAGGGGCTGGGTCCGGAGACCTAGTAAGGGTCGGTTTTCGCCTGCAGTTTTGATCACGAGACATCTTACCCGGACTGGATGGCCTGGTTAACATTGATGACATGCCCGGTCGTTGTGGGGGGGGAGGACAGGCTTTGTGTTACCACGTGTACATGTATGGAGCATGCAACGGGATTGCGTTCACGGATATGTAATTCCATGTCACTGTGGGGTTGGCTGCGTTGTCGGGATTGGTCATCACAACATTGACTTTGGTGCCCGATGTTGTGTCTGTCTCATGTCTGGTAACCACTGTTGAATGTGGGTTGGGAGGTCGCTGATTCTACGTGATTTACGTGGACATTATTACATTAAAACTGAAATTGAGGCCAGAGGATGATGGACGCAAAAAAGTGTTGAGTTGTGTAGATACTAGTAGATGGGGACCGTGGAGTTGGGATTGAGTCATGGTTTGTCCACTGTCCCTTCCATGGAATGCTACAAGCTTCGTATCTGAAAAAGTGATTGTGTTTGGCCTTCATGTAGGAAGAAAAAGTATCGCCGAGACCATGCGATACATGTAGCAATCAACGGTACCGGGGAGGTCTTTACTTTGAATAATTCGCATTTTGTCAGTCTGTTGAGTTCACGTTTCACAATGTGTTGGTAATATGTTTTACTGCTCGCAGGGTTTACCACTCTTTAAATATAAGGATACATCTATAAACAAAACTTGAACAAATAGCTAAAGATAAGGTACCCATGTCATGTCATCACACCGGAATCAACACCTCCCCTAAAAGGTCATGGAAGCCCGCGCATCCTCCAACAGCAGAGCCAGCTTCTCCGGTGGGGCCGACCTGTTGTTCTGCACCATGTCATACAACTCTCCCGTGTAGCTGGCCTCGCCCTTCATGTACTTGCTGTCGCCATTTCCATAAGACCAGGCAACGTTGCGGGTTTGGCGCTTATCGTAGGTGGGTGCCTCGGCAAAGAACTGGCGCAGACGGTCGTTGGCTGTGGCAGGCAAGTCACCCTCGGGGATGTTGATGGCGTAGAAAGCCACGCGCTTGATCTTGCCGGTCTTGTAGTCGAGCGTGGTGGCAAAGACGAAGCGATCCCGGGGCAGATAGGTGTGGAGGTCCTTGAACTCCTCCGCGGTCGGGGGCTTGCAGCCAGCCAAGTTCGTGTAGGCGGCTGCCTGCGCCTCGGTGATGGGACCGGGAACCGTAAAGTACAGGTTCATGGTGTTGCTGTGATGATCGACCGCCACAAAGTGGACGAGCTTGAGACCCAGACCGTGGAAGGTGGAGCGGTGAGCCCGGATTGACTCGGGCATCTCGGGCACATCCAGGATGGGGTCGATGGACCGGAATCCCTTGAGGAAAATCCACGTCTTGGCAATGCCCTCCTCGGGATCCATGTCGCACCACTGCACGGGCTCGCGGTCGAAAAGATCGCTCCAGGACCTGGCCACGCGGGCCATGGGGCTGTCCTCGGTAATGAAGCCGGCCTTAGCGGCAAGGGCAACGGTATCGACGCGGCGACGGAGGTAGAAGCGGTAGTTCAGCTTGTCGTTGGGGCGGCTAGTAGAGCGCCAGATGACCATGCCCTCGTCGAAGCAGCCATCGAAGCTGTTCAGCGTCTCCTGGACAATCGACTCCGAGTATGGCGCCCCCAAGGTAGCCGCCGTCTTTCTGTAATCATCGAGGAATCGAGCCGAGTCAAAGGCACTCGGGGTAGCGATAGCCGCGGCAGCCATGATATGTGATTATTTGAGAAGATGTGAAGTAGAAGTAGCAGTAGTTATTTGTTGTTATTGCGGTAGTTGGAGAATGCTTTCGATGAAGAAACAGGATGGAGACAGGAAGCTGTGGTATTATACTACCTCATGGACTCGTACACGCGCCTGTCAACCAAGCCTCAATGTTTCTTCCCGTGCCTCCTCGGGCATCTCATTCCCTGCCCAGCATCGAGTGGTCCAGGCCCGGCCCCGGATGTCGTCACCGAAAATCCCAGTCGCTAACACGTATCCAATTTTCAGGTGCAACGCATCTAACTCAGAACTGAGTTTCCTTCGGCACTCGGAAACTACAGCCAACGGTGAAACGCAAGTGAGTGCGTTTAGGAATCGGAGATCGGCCGTTGCGGGGTTGAAGCAGGGTCCGGCCCCCAACACCCAACACCCATGTCTCCCCGCATCTGGTGAGACTGTAGCGAGAGCGAATGCCGAGACCCGATGACTGGAGTGTGCCTGAAACCCGAAGATAAGGGCGCAGCACGTTAAACCGATCAAAGCGGATCCCAGGCAACTCTACTATCAGTACCAGTTGAGGTTGAGGTAGGAGTAAGATTTGCAGTAACTCGGAAGAAACTCGCCGGGTGCCTTTGACAATCCCGAGTCGTGTTGTGTGCACGACGATCAGAGAGGGGGAGGGGAGGCCCCGGGCCGTGCCGCGTTGGGCGCGACTTGGCGATCCGATTCCCGGATCCACAAAGCTTGTCTACAACCAAGGTGGAAGGGAATTTGCAAACGGAAAGAGCAGTGCGGAGGCAGTGACCGCTTATTAGACAAGAACAATAGTTGAACAGACCACTGGGCAGGGGCGTAGTCGTCAATACCTAAGCGAATACCTTCCCGGTATCAAAAACTGGTGAACAAACACACGGAATCTATCACGCGTGTGTCAAGTCTTGCATCATATCATGGGTAACTTGAACTTGGACAATGTGTACGTGACTGCAAGTGACAATGTAGCAACAAGTTTGAATTCTATCACTCAATCAACTCTAGATATGCTGCCTGTGCACTAACTCCCGAGTCCCGACCCAGTATTACAACCAGTCCGCTCAAGCACCAAACATCATCATCCGATCCTCGGCCGGCTCATACTCCTTGGGCATGATCCGCGGCCCCGCTGGCTTGCCAAACACCATCTGAGCCTTCAAGCTCCAGTCAGCCGGGATATTCCACTCCTTGGCGGCAGCGGCATCCGGCATGGGGTCGTAATGCTGCAGGTTGACTCCGTAGCCCTCGGCAGTCAGCATCGTCCAGACAGCATACTGCAACATGCCGTTTGAGTTCTCCGACCCTAGATTTTGTTGTTAGACTCAATACCTCCCAATCAAACATGACCGCGCGCAACTACTAGCATGTAGGGGGGTGGCTTACATTGAGGAATCTTGTCCTTGATGATGGGGTGCTTCTCCTCCATCGCCTTCAGGGCATTACCACTCTCATAGAAGAGGATCTGGAAACACGTGAAAAATGTCAATAACTTTTGTTGCGTTGCCGGACAGATTAAAAGGGAAGGGACTCACAGTTCCGTAAGCGGCCCGGAACATCTTGATGCGCGGGCCAAAAGCCTTTTCAAATACCGGCGGGGGAATGGCGACCTTGGCAATCTCGTTGGTGAGATCCCAGAACTTTTTGTGCTGCTCCTTCAAGAGTATGACGGCACGTCCAGACTGGCAATTGAAGGGGGTGGGCGAATGAAGGATGGCATCGCGGACAACCTCCTTGACGACCTCATCCGGAATCTCAACATTGTCAGAGAGCAGATGGAGCGATCCGCGGCCCTTGATGGCATCGCCGACGGGAAGAGTAGATCGCGTCATTTTTGGGGGGGGAGGTCTGTAAAAAATGTAGATGAAAATGGGTTTTCAAGTATATGTTGGTAGGAGCAGGGGATCCTGTCGACGATGCAAGAGTTTCGCAGTGGATGTCAGGCGAAAAGTGTTGAGGATGGTGTTGGAAAGCTGATGGAGGAGATAGTAGAGAACGACAAGAAAAGCGGAAAGGCCAAGAAATAGTAAGTTCATGAGGTCTGAGAACCAGAGCGACAGGGCAGCTGCTGACTCAATGTTGGGTTTCAAAGCGGCTGGCGATTGCGACGCTGCAGGAGCAAACTCCGCGCTTAAAATTGTGGCGCCTGCATATTCCTTCCCCAGGGCCAACAGGCAACCTACCGGCACTCGGGGCTCGGGGAACCAACGCGCCGATATCAATTGGCTGGGAAAAAAAAAAGGTGCTTCGCCGCTTCGGCCGCTGCTCGCTGCCCGAAGCGTTACACGGACACAAACTGCCGGGTCAGGCACCTATGCCGCATCCCGTCGTGGTACATTGATGCTCAAACGTTTCGTCTTATCGTGGCTCAACCTTTGTAGCGACGAAAACGCGGCGCGAGACCCGATTGCAACTTGACGGCCCGGCGGAGTTAACATGGCAGAGGGTCCGAGATCCGCAATGAGAGCACATTGGTTCAGTGACGTCTCATTTTGGCGCGGGTCTTAGGATCTCTCACCCTCTTCACAGTAACGACAACCTTGTTCATATTCCTGAGCGCGACAGCCAACTTGCACTCTAAAGGCGCGTATAGCATGCAAACTTACATGTAGTTTGCTGGCAAACCCTGACTGAGAACGAAAGATGGAAAAGAGGTTGGCCACTACGCAATCTTAAAATGCCCACAGGGAAAGTGCTAATCAGTTGGACAAAGTTTCATATAGTGTACTACACAACTGGCTTCAGTACCGAGTTATGAATTTGACGGGGAGGTAAAGACTCCGTCAACATTGTTAGTTATCTCATCTCAATAACGATCACTCTGAAACTGAACAAGAGTCCCCAGGCGTTAAACACAAAGGGGATATACTGGCACTAGGTAACCCGGGGGTTAAATGCACGGTCGAGTGCCTGTATATGGGCTGTTATAGCGTCTCGACTCCCGAACCCAAACTTGGTACCCTCTATCTTGGCATAATATTTTTAAGCGACGCAACCACTATGCTATCATAATTAAGACTGCAAAACATGTAGTAGATTAAGCCCGATCTAGCTGAAATTGGAAATATATGTTTACAAATAGTGTATTTTGCCATGGCCTCGATATAGCTATGACCTGGCATGACGAGGGCACTAGGATGGGGCAAGGCCCGTAGAAGTGGCTCAATCATATAAAATTCCAAGATGAAAAAGAAAAGAAGGAAGCCAAAGATCTGTCTGTGTGGGTGGGGCCAGGGCATTGGCAACAGCACCTCAGCACGTAGGTCAGCCAAAGGCTGACTGATCAATACCACGGCTGTATGGCATCCAGGCCACCTGCCGTGACTGTTATTGTCGGTAAGGTTATTTACCTATATAGATGGAAATCCTTACGTTACGCAATACGAGGGTATCATCCTTTAAGAAAGGATGAATTATCCTTTTATATAAGAAGTGGGAGGAAGAAGTATATAAAAGGCGTGCAGAGAATCTATATGGCAGCGGCGAAGCAAAACGCGAGGGCTTTGAGCGGATTATCCTTATGAACCGAGGCGTTACGATTAAGGGGGCACGGTCGATGAGCTATGATGATAACTGGTGCGAGAAACTTTAGGTCTTCATGGGCCGACGCGAATTTCTGAGCCAGACTGGCTCCACAGAGGACAACCGATACCAGCATCCGTTGCCATGCCTGCTCTACCAATTGAGTCCTCCTTATTTATCATCGGCCTTCTTGTGTGATTGCCTCTGGATATCAGCGCAATGTTGGCCCGTGCGGTCTGGGTCAGGGTTACGGTTGGCCAAATAGTTATTCAGCAGGATTTACAGGGGCCGTACAGGTGGTCCGGGCCACTTGAACAGAATGAATAAAACTTACCATATTGAAAACAAGATTGCAAGGCGAAAAATTGCCCAAAAATTAGTTTCTCGGTACCATTCAATTGCTAATTTCAACGCGATGAAAACGGTATGCTCTTAGAAGAAACCCATACTACATCATTACCCTCTGATTGGCTGGACCACTACCCCTGGCGCCAAGCCAGAGAATTGTTAGTGGGAGGCTCGGGGAGGGTAATCACTTTTGGCCCCAGCCTTCGTGCCCTGATGCGATTGGTAAGTTCTGGCCAGCTCCCAGGTGTAGGTTCGTTGTCGAAAGGCAAAGTCACTGGAGATTTTTGGGGAGGTCGCCAGAGTAATCGAGACCCGACTCGGAGGTACCAGGCGAGGATGACCGGTCTTGGCAGAATGCGATACGAGTATGGATGTTTCTCAAGTAGGCAGTCAGTCATCGAGCGAGGATGGAATTGCACCCATGACTAAGATGAGTAACGGGGTAGCATAATTGACGCATGTGAGAGTTTTGGGCTGCTGTGGCTTGCTGACGGCATAAACGGGGTGCAATCAACGTCTCATGAACGAAGGAGAAGGCGCCGCGTAAACTTGGCAATTATTGGTCATCGGCTTGCCTCAAACAAGTATACATAGGGAATACTAGGGTTTGATGAAGGGGGAGAAGGACTTTCCATGTTGAGGATAGAGCGATACGATACTTCAAGTTGTGAATCCAGGAACTTTGTAGGCCACCGAGCAGGTATAAGAAGAGGGTTCTTCTGTTGGCATCCTATTGTCTTGATGGCAAACCACGATCCCTTCTTTTCTCGGCGTCTGCTTGACCTTGACTACATATACCTTAGCTATTGCGTCTACGAGACAATCAAGATGACTCACCAACTATATAACACCCTCCCTACTCTTTCTGAGGCCAGCGAGGCCTTCACCAACCGCGGTGAGCTCCTACCCAGGCTCGCCCAACTCTTCGCTGCACCCGAGTACCGCAAGTATGCTTTCGGCCTCGTTCATCACCACTATGATCTCCTCCTAGGAGAGTGGATGGTCACCACCGATCGAATCTCTGCCCCCGAGCTAATCTCGTCCCCTCCTGACCCCTCTATTGTAGTCGACCGCTGGACAGCACAGAGCGAGCCCTTCGAATACGCCCGTGTCAGCCCTGGAGATCAGGCTCTACCTCCTCCACCCGAGGGATTACTAAAGTCATTCGAAGAAATAGTCGGCAAGGAGAACAAGTACCTGGGCATGTTCACTGCGCCAAACCTTGGCCTTGGCAAGATGTATTGTGAGGCCATTGTGGACGATGCCAAGAGAAAACAGGTTTTGAATGTTGTTGACATGGCAGGGGGGAAGGAGCCATGCCTTTCTATTGATGCGGCTTGGGTCTCGGATGGCGGCATTGTCGCGGTAGCCCAGGTTTGTGTCAACTGTCGCCGCGCAGACCATATGTAGTTCAAGTTGTAGCATGAGCCTCAGCGGCAGCTCCAGGGGGCGGAAATTTGTCGAAATTTGTACCTCCGTGTCATAGCCTGCAGGGTATTGTCTGGGAGGAGGGGCCTGGGCTTTGGGGTGGCAAGGTGTGTAGGCCCCTATAGCGCAAGATTCATACGAGATCTCAACAGGTAGTTTTCGAGATGCAATGGACTATTAGCATTTCTTCCGAGTTGGTTAGGTGCGAGATCAGATGTCTATAACCCAGGGATACCCAGTTAGTCGCACGATATTTAACAGGCACGCGACGAGTTCCCCTTTGTTCTGGGTCTGTTCCATTCCACCATTCACCTCCTATTTCCAGGCACTACGAAACTGAGCATCTAGCTTATTACGGCAGTGGTGTGTTCTGCATCTATGTACCCATATTGATTGCGGGAAAGCACAGGTACGTGTAGCATCGCCAACAATCGGTAGACAACATCATTCAACCTAATCGGAACCACGACTGCGATTGTCTGATCCATTGGCTGATACACCCCGTTTCGGTTCCTCAGTTCAGAAACCCAGCATCTTCTGACACACTACAAACCAAAGTAATCTTCTGGAGGCAAAGCAGACACGACAGATCATGGGTAGGTTATATATGGGTAGTGAAAGCTGAGGCGGGCAGGCACTGTTCTCACTTCCCCCCGTTTCTCACTCTTCATCTGTGTTCAGAGCCACCCCCAAAATGATACCATGTTCCTTCTTCAGAAAAATCTTGCCGCAGTGCTTGATGTGGTGCTCACTGTCAGAACGAGGTTCGATAATCTTGAAAGTGTTCACTCTGTTTCTAGGATTCCTGCCCTTCACGGCGGGCCGTGAAGAACTCGGCGAGAGCACAGTATCCAATTAAGCTAACCCAAAGTACGAAGCCCAAAACGGGTTTCTACGGGCGGTAAAGCACCGCGAACCCAAGAGCCTACCGACGTAGAATGGGAATTGGCAAGAATACAGAATAAAGCTTAAACAGAAGTAGGCGAAATGCTTGATAGTGAAGAAGGGGAAGGGTCTCTTGATAAACTTCGAGAGTTATTTGTTCGGGTCCGAGCACAGTTAGACAGTGTAGCTGGGAACCCTGAAGGAGAACCCTGAAGGAGAAACTAATGCCGTCGGGCGATGTCAATGCCACAGGTGTGGCTAGTATTACACTATCAAATAATATAAGCACATTTGCCAACATGGGGTTTTAGCGACTTGCCTTTTTCTTTGAGATTTGATAGGTTATTGGTTATCGGTTATATTGTGAGGGTGAATAATCGTGCTCAACAACCACGGAATATGGATCAACGGTGGGGAGTAGTTCCATCACGAACCCACTACCTAAGACACGGTTACCATTCCCCGACTGATCCTCTTGAGTACACCCACAACGTCTCAAATTATGTGCGGTGTGTGATGAACAATGGCATTGCCTATCACGCCGCGCTCCCGCCCCAAGAAAAAAAAAAACCGACCTCAACACCATCTAGGCATCTTGAACAGAACTTCAACTCCCTCGGTAAGGATCGAACTTACAGCCTCCAGATTAACAGTCTGACGCGCTAACCAATTGCGCCACGAGGGATTGGATCCGATTTGCGATGCTAAGATTGTGGGGAATCCACGATATCAATCAGCGGTCGCAGATTATCTCCACCACATCGGAATCAGCGAGTGGGAGTAGAGAGGGAGGGTGTCTCAGTCAACCATGGTTCAAGTTCAACGCCTCCGCGTCCCAAGGCGGTTCTTTCTTTTCTTACCTGCCTTCGGCGTAGCACTCGCCTCAGCCAGGACCACACATGTTGCGCGGATGACTGCCAGCGAGGCGGTCTCGCTGTGGCTGCCAGTGTGTTTTCGCAGGGGCGACATGGTAAGGCAGAATTGAGTTTTCAGTCTTTAGGGAGACTTTCCACTGCTGGATTGCATCAACAAAAGCATTGACAGCACAGCGCAGTTGTTTCAGTAGTTAGAATTCTTGCTTCCCATCCTAACTTTGGGAATAGCAAGGGACCCGAGTTCGAATCTCGGATCACGCATCTCATTTTCGATCCAGCGGCGGGCATGAAACCAGTCTTGTATTTTTTTGGGGGGGTTTATAGTCGTCACAGTGACAATGACGAGGTAGTCGGATGGGAGAAGTCGGTGATGGTAAAACTTCAGGTAAGCTCGGGAACACTAGTCTGCCTTACGAACAATGGTTGAAAGGGATCGCCGCCTTGAACCAAGAAAACCCTGGGTCAAGCAGCAGCTAGATATCACTGGTAGCTTTGGCTTGGTATACCTGCCGCAAACCGTCCATGCATTTCATATTTCAGGCTAGCTAGGTAGGCAATTTCGCCAACTCTGTGCAATCTCACACGAGCGTGTGAGAATGTTTTTTTCATCGTTCCATTTCTTAATCGCCGTTGTCGCTTCCTATGCTTGGAAATCCTCACATTGTAACTTAAGTCCCAGTCAGGTACCGTATTCAGCTGTGAGAACAGCGAATTATGCGATTGGGTCCTTGAGAACCGTTTTGCACCAATGGTGTTCGTATCCCGGTCAATCTAACTTTCCATCGACCTAGTTTTGGTAGGACAAGACGGTTGGTAGGTGGTTGAACCCTGCTGCTGGGCCTCGGTCAGACATCAG
>Ga0247760_1002454_pt1 | contig 14002 bp, 13 predicted proteins | sample UWRJL171409R4_FD_179936 | JGI IMG/M metagenome (GOLD analysis project Ga0247760, IMG submission 179936) | Plant litter microbial communities from Arlington Agricultural Research Station in Wisconsin, United States - UWRJ-L171-409R-4 | ecosystem: Environmental > Terrestrial > Plant litter >...
TATCCCCTCCCGGTTGTCTTTGCCTTCTAGAAGAAAAGAATCAAAATGAAGTCCCTCGCTACCCTCCTTCTTACATCAACCCTCGCTCTCGCCGGCCCTCTCGGCACTCGCCAAGCATCCCCCGCCGAGATAATCTCCTCTTCTGTCTCTGGAAACGGTTGTCCCCAGGGAACATTCACCAGCTCCATTAGTATTGATGGCCAAACCCTGACGTATGGCTTTGATGACTATTCCGTATCCGTCGGACAGGGTGCGCCTCCGGATTCTCGCGAAAAGACCTGCGATGTCACCATCCGGATCCGCTTCCCCCAGGGCTGTACCAACGCGCGGATTTCTTCGACATATCATGGTTTCGCGCAGCTCGAACAGGGCGTCACGGGAACTTTTGCTTCGCAGTATAATTTATCCCCAGGACAGATTCTCTCTGGAGGAAACCCGCCTCCCGCAACGGTATCGTCCGCAGGGTTCGGTGGCGCCGGAAACGTCTACACCAAAGCGGATAGTGCGGCCGCGCGAGTCAACGTGGTGAATCAGAGCCAGAATGTGGTCACCTACATTGCCAGGACAAGAGTGTTTACCCAAAGTGCCAATGGCGTCGCCTTTGGAAGCTTGAGCGTCGATGATGCGACGATTAATATCTCGCAGCAGTCGAGGTGTTGGTAAGCTTCCCTTCCCGCTCTCTCCCTTTCTTCATAAAAAAAAAAGAGGAAGAAAAATGGCTAATGGGTTAGTAGATAGATAGATGATGATCGGATATGAGTACTAGGCTGCATTTCATTCGTCATGGCAAAGGAGTTAGAGTTTGCGTTGTATAACATGGTTGACATCATCAGGTTCGTTTCGACTTGGTTCGATTTGCAAAAGTGTGTGTGTGTATTACTAGCTGCATTGGTCCGGACAAAGTACACGATAGCATGAAATAGCATGAGAGAGCATCGCCTTGGGCGGTTTGCGCGATTGATAACATGAATACAACGCCATAGTGGGTTGACATGACGCTTCTAATTAAAATGTGTTCTTTGGTTCATTGTTCTGGTCAGTTACGTTCCTACTACTGGGGCCGTCTCCAAAGAATTTCATATTTAGATATCGAGAAAAATATGTCAAAGATGAAGCTAGGCTATCTCCAAGTGGCGGCTCCGTCAACCCTCTGCCCATCATCAAAGCAATATCAACGAACAACCTCGTAGTGACTATTTTGAAACCCCCTATAGATACCCAATCATATTTTCCGGCGCCCGATCCGGCGAAATCGATCGCGGATCCGAGAGAATCCAGACCGAGTTCCGTGCTTGGAAATTTCCGATTCTCGCTGGGGTCTTCGAATAGGGTTCCCATATTCATTATTTCGGCCACGTATCTCTCTCAGGAGCCTGTTAGCTAGACTAAACCATTCTGTGGATTCAAAGAGATCTTCTTGACCCGAACCCACGAAGCACCGAAATTTCTCAACTATTTCTTCAAGACTTGGTTCATTAAACGCAGTGATGCTGTCAAGGAGTATTCCAACGGCCTTGATTTGTGCTGCGGCTGCTGGACGAGGGGTTTCCAGGCGAAGGATTTTCTGGATTTTTCTCTTGTGGGATAGAAGAGTAAAGTACGCGATAAACTCTAGAGAGCCTTTCTCGGTGGTGCCCGATAAACGAGTCAAGTTTAGTCCCAGTTTAGCTCGAAGGTAGGGAACCACAGCAAGGTTCCCTGCAAGAGCTAAGACTATGGCGTCTGGGTAGCGGGCTATTTTATCAACAGGCATGCTAGCCCTGTCGCAAAAGTATTGCATCCATGGCGACACAGAGATACCGTTAGGGGTTTTCAGGAACTGGAGGGCTAGGGTATCCAGTGCCCCGACAAGAGTATCATCATTCTCACAGCTTCCATCCTCTGCGGCCTGTGATGCCGCTGAAAACCCATTGAAAATGTCTTTCCAGGGAGCGCGATGTGATATTGTGTCCCAGTCTTTGCGGTCATTTGGCCATAGTTTGAGTTTCATGGCGGTTGCGGTTATGAGATCAACCCGGCTCTGAAATGCCGAGCCGAAATTGTACTTATCCTGGTTTATTGTTGTCCAATCGAATGCCGTTCGGTGAATGAAGACCACATCCCGGGGAAAGCTATCGGTGACGTTCAGTATCCCTCTCGTGCTCGCGGCTAGCTTCCTCCGCGCTCTTGCCGCCAGCGCCTCATCAGAATCAATACGGGGACGTGGAAATAAGTATTCAACGTCACAAGGAGCGCTGGTCGAAAATTTCATGTGCTCGTCCGCAATAATCATGGTTGTCGAGTCCAGTGGCAGAGGCGAGACCCTGACAAGTCTTATTAGCCTGGCCCCCTTCTCTTGCAGTTTGGGGGGAATTTTCGCCCAGATTTTGTCGTAGAGTTGGCTAATGTCATCTGGGAGTTCACCCAGTATGTTTTGCAATTCCCAGAGGCTAGCCCCCTGTGTCGCGGATTGAACAAGTGTTTCCACCACCAGTCTCAGCCAGATGAAAACACCAGCCGCTCTGTCAACGATGTCATCAAGGAACGTTGATGCACCCTCTGGGAGAGAAACTTTTATTTCAGCTGACCATGCTTTGCAGCAGCCAAAATGCGTATTCACGAACAGCTGCATGTCTCTTTTGTTGACTTGACTCATGCGCACTTTAGGCTCGTGTCCATAGGCGTCAGCAAACTCGACCAGCTCCCGGCTCGCCACGCAGATTTTGATCCCGTCAGGGGACGCCTTAGCAATGGAAGCGACGAGTTCAACAACGTCCTTTTCCAAGGCATCAAACTCATCCAAGCCGTCAATGAAAACAGCCAATCGAATGCTGTGGCCAGCTTCACTGAGCAGCGACGTGAATGATTCCTCAACCTCCCAATCTTCCCAACCACGTTCCATCTGTCGGTCGAGCTGAATTATAGCCCCATAGAAAGCCAGTCGACGAGTGGCAATCTTCGTGAGGAGTTGCGGCTGTTGTGTGAGAGCTTGGAGAAGGATAGCCCTTTTGAGACCGAGAATTGATTTCTGTGAGTCGGTCCCAGCGGCCCAGGCAAAATACCGCACGACCAACAGTGGCATACCCCTCGCCCATTTATGTACGTGGGTGTCCAAAGCTGACTGTTGCAAGATATGCTTCAGCATGGTTGACTTCCCTGATCCAGGCTTGCCTGTGATCCAGTATATCGCGTCCGAGTCAGCTTCTAGCCAGTCAGGGAAGCTCCCCCAGAGACACTTCCCATCCACCTGTGCAGGAACGCGGTCGAAGATCCATGCATAAGAGTTTGAAACGGCGTTTGAAATAGTTTCCTCCCTTTCCATGGCACCAACTGGTTGTAAGCCGACAACAGCCAACTCTGCGACTCGGGCAAAATCGGGAGTATGGGAGCCTGGGGATGAATCAGCTGGGGCCAGCGATATCGGCGTTGCGCTCTCCACAAGCCATTCTGGCCGCCAGATGTGTTGGGAAAGCTCTTTCTGAAGCCTATCTGGGTTTGCCTTATTTTGCAACGACGCCAAGAGTTCTTGATGGTCCAGTGAAACCGACCCCAACATTATCGACTTGGTCAATTGGTTTGTCCGGCCTGCCTCAACCAGGGTCATGATGTCCTGGCTCCGGCGTGGCAGCAACCCACCATCTCCGCTTCTGACGATAGATTGCGCAATGTCCTGAGTTGGCAGGGTATCAGTGCTGGAATCGCGAATAGCCGACGTCTGCTCGTCAACGCGCTTCAGAATTTCGATTGCTTCCGAAAGCTTCTGACCGAATGCTTCGGCGTGGGTCTTGGTAGTTTGGAACTGGCACCTGCGGTCAAGAAGAGACAAGGTTAGCGGTGAGGCCAAAGGTAAAGAGGAGGAAGCTGTACGCCACGTAGAAGCTCATTGTGGTTGTGACCTCGGATTTGAGATACCCGAGCTGCATTCTGAGATGTGTTGGATCCAGATCTCGGCTCTTGGAGGGCCTTCCCAACGCAACGAGTCTATGTGTCCGCGGATGTTCAGTGACGTGTGTAATGGCGTCTTCGACTCGGGAGGCGATCTTGTCACTTTCGGCTGCGAGGTCCTTGAGGCGATCGGTATGAAAGGGGGCCGGGGAGCTTCCCAACGCTGCATCGCTGACAACTGTGTTGATTCCCTTGGTGAGGTTTCTTGCGGCAACACGAAGCGCTTGCAGTTGCGACTCCTGGGACTCTGTAGCACGGTTTTTGACATGTGTCAAAAGACGAACGCCGATGTCGGCAAACTGTGCAGCGGCAGCAATGACCGCTAGGATGCTCAACGGATCCATCCTTATCGAGGCCGTGGAATGGAGATCGCAGAAGGTTGTTGGGAAGTTGAAGATGCCCGACCAAAATGCTGCACGATGCCCGCCTCACTTTTGGCCCTTATTGGCGCGCTCCTTGACGAATCAACAGCTGCCACACCACCCCGCTTTTCCATGTCACTTGGCTAGGTACCTAGGTAATCATGCTTCTGGCTGCCTGAGGCAGTCTAGAAAATTGCAGACCATCACGACTAAGAGGACAGGCTCTCGCGACGGGAAGAGAAAAACGACCTGGGTATGTATTATACTTCGTACCGAATCGAAGTACTGCTCTGGAAGCCGCTTCTCATCGCGGGTTCAATCTGGCGACGCTACCAGCCGTCTTTCCGAGGTCGGGTAGTGGTGCTGCTATGACTGTCCAGCAAAATCGAGCGTCCCTGGGCAGGGAAGGAACGATAGGAGCTAGACCAGACGCCGACTGACAGGAGAGCAACAGAATTTCTTGCAGTCAAGCAGAAATGATATTTCCTGCAAAGTGTCACGCCGTGACACACCGCAAGGGCAAAGATCCCGCCCTTAGTACATATACCGAAACGTCACAGCCCTATCGCCGAGCGCGGATAGTTCTTCGGCGGTGTAAGAGTTCGAGGCTCCTCGCCAAAGCTTTTCCCTCTGTTTGTTGATCGAAGCGTAACTGGCAACCAGAATGAACGCAGCGATAATTCCTCCCCCAATGAAACCCAGCTCCAGTCCGTGACCAAGGATGTACCTCGGCGCGTCATTCTGTCGGTAAAAGTTGGATGCCATGGCCTATGGTTTGAATTGTCAGCCCGTAAGTCTAGGTCTTGCCCGGTGGGAAACCTACCCCTCCCAGATTGCCAACGCCAATTTGAATTGCCATCCCGGCACTTCGCTTGTACGATCCAGCGAGGTTGCTACTTAGCCAGCTAATGACTCCGGGAAACGCAGGATAGATGGCGCACGCTGCGATGAAGACTCCTGCGTAGACGACACGGGGGTTCGAAGATGAGATACACCTGAAATCGGTTAGCCGCTGCTCCAACATCGTCCGACAATGTGCACACATTGCAAACCCAACAATCATCACAAACAGGAAGCCGATGATAAAAGGACTTCTCTTTCCCACACGATCCGAGATATACGCGAAAACGACGGCCAGAATCGCCGCTGTGATGTAGATCGGCACTGTCATCAGTTGCGCTGTGCTCGATGTATAATTCAGGTTTCGGATGATGGTTGGGAGGAAAAGGCTGATTCCATAAAGCGGGCACACAATCTGCATCCGGTCAGTTACTTCCTCAAGCGCTCAGGTATCACTTACCCCCCAGTAAACAAAAATATTGACCCAAATCTGCCAGTCAGTGAACGCCTGCCGGACATATCTCCAACAAAACTCGTCCGCCTCCGCGACCATGGGCTGTTCCACAGAACCAGCGGATTCCCCTGAAATCTCGCGTGAAGCAGCTTGGCCCTGATATTTGAGACGAAACACAACAAACGCCCGCTCCTCCTCGGTCAAGAAGCTCGCCGTCTCCGGAAAGTCATGCAGCAGATAATACGACGAAAACGCAACTAGCACAGTGGCAATGCCCTCGAGGATGAAGATCCACCGCCAGCCTTCCAGACCAGCGACGCCGTCCATTTTTGCGATGCCAAAAGCGAGAAGCCCGCTAAAAGCCCCTGCAACGGATGCAGCGCTGAAGAACATGGCTTGACGGAACTGCATCTCCCCTCGCGTATACCACATGGTCAGATAGTAAGCCACGCCGGGGAAGAGGCCTGCCTCGGTCACCCCTAGGAAAATGCGCGCGGTGAGGAGCCCGGCATAGTTTTGCACGATGCCCATGAGTGTCATGACCAGCCCCCATGCCACCATGATGGTAGGGAGCCATCGACTCGGACGAAGTCGCTTGAGGAGGAGATTGCTGGGAACCTCGAAGGCGGCGTAGGTGAAGAAGAAGACGGTCAGACACCAATTGTATTGGTCTGATGTCATACCGAGGTCTTCTTGGAGACCTTCGATCTTGGCGTTGCCAATGTTTCCCCCTGAATGATATCAACATTCGGGCGGCCAAGCTACGATGCGACAGACTCACGATCGAGAAATGACAACAGGTACAAAACTGCGAGCATCGGGATGAGTCGGATGTCCATCTACGACTCGGTGTCAGTGAAAGCACAGGAGGAGGACGGGGTTAATGCCTTTCGGAGAACTTTTTTCTCATCCACACCTCCAAACTCTCCTGTTTGCTCGCCCAAAGAGACCTGCTCCAGTTGTTCATCACTCGGCTGCGCCTCCCTGAACACACTCGCTCTACGTTTGTTCCCCGATGTCTCAGGCGGTCGCTGCGCCGTTGCAGCTAGAGGGCTGGTCGAGATTTTCTCGTCTGAGAAATCCATGCCGGGCTAAGAAATCTGTCAAGAATCACAACAGAAAACAAGGGACAATCTCTTTGTGCGCAACACGGTTGACCAACGTCGCGATTTCGCAATGGGTAACGTGGGGATAACGGAGCTTTATCAACACTTGAGGAAAACCCAACCGAGGTTTACCACCAGCAGGACAATCATTTCCGATTCAGACACAGCATATCGCCCTTGGATATACCATGGAAATACTGGGCTGCGTGTATCCCCAAACCACCTGCTTCATCCGCAACTTCACGCAATCGCCACACACTAAAGCCAGTCCAGCCGCGCCATGACCCCTGTGCATGCCTTCCGATTCGGTAAAAAGAGACGATGGCAAACTCTAATAGCTGAGAATTTCCAATTGCGGTTCAGATTTCCAATTGCGGTTCAGATTTCCGTCATGGCTGGAAGGTAGATTGTTGCAACAGGGATCGGCAGTGTTCCTGATATGCGGGGAAGGGTTGCGACGACGTCAATGTTGCAGGTGCCCGTGGATGGGCGTGGCGTAAAAACAGGGAAGCTGCACAACGCTGCGCTGTGCTGAGTGGGAGTGCGGGGGTGAGGGGTTTTGGTCCCGTCTTTTCTCTCCTGCCGTTCACGTGTTGGACCCAGCGACGCGGGTGAGACTCACGGCACTGGTTTCAAGATCATCTGGTAACTTTGCATCTGGTTCTGGTCTGGGAGGGTAACGTATTGGCAACTGATCGGTCGGTGTTGAAGATGCCATGTGCTTGGTGCAACTTTCGTTTGATGCACATGGATGCTGACCGGTCGAGATTGAAAATGAGATCTATGCACTGTGTTTGAGTGCATCCAAAAACAGGGTCCAGTTGACTTTTTACTTGCCGGCATTACCGAGGAGGAGTTGCATGTACGATACAGCCCGACTACTTCGAATCGGATCAATGCGCGAAATAGGTAAGCTGATGGATTCACCAAGCACGACCAAGCAGCTGAGGACACATTCCTCAGGCGGAAATGTTCTAGACTCAGCACCTTCCAGAAATTTGATTTGCCGCTGTGCTGATGTCAGACTTTCCTCGAAGAGGCTCTAGCTCGCCCACCATGTCGGTTTCAGAAGGAATGCCATTGGCCCGGGGCCGCGCTAATTGCTCACCCCTTTGACTGGCGAATCCCCTTTGAGGGAGAAACGGAAGTATTGGGTGGCCCAACGACATGGTAGGCGCAAGCCACGTTGGACGTCGACACGTCCCATGCAGCTACGAGCCTACCAGACGCCGCAGATTGCCATTTTTCATCCCCTGTCGGGCGCTGATGGTGCCAGCAGCCTGCCCTCCTCAGGCTCCCGGCTGCCCCTTCCTAAATCGGGGGCGGGAGGCTCAGCTAAAAGTTTCTTAAATCTAGACTCTGTGACCAGCATGGCTGACTGACTCCTTTTCCCTTTCGTTCTCTTGACCACTTCGCTCATCTGTGCCCAGCATGGTCAAGATACTCATCATTGGCGCCGGCCCGAGTGGCCTTTGTGCTGCAAAGACGTTTCTCCAACGCGATCCAGACACGAAGCTTCTCATTGTCGACTCTCGCGCGAGCATTGGTGGGGTTTGGTCACAGGAGCAGCTGTACCCGACGCTCAAGACGAACAACCTCTTTTCCACTATCGACTTCTCCGACTATCCCATGGAAGCGTCCCGATTCGGTGTCGAACCTGGACAACATGTTAGCGGCGAGGCCATGCACAAATATCTCTGCGCCTATGCCGACCATTTTAAACTGACAGACAAGATTCGACTCGAGACAAGAGTGTTAGACATTCGTCGTGGAGATGCCAGCGGAGGAGAAGCCAAAATATGGGAGGTAACAGTTGACAAGGGCGAGGTCATCAAGTGTGAAAAGCTTGTCATTGCAACTGGCGTGTTGAGCACGCCGCATCTCCCGCAGATTGAGGGACTATCAGACTTCAGCGCGCCTTTTCTTCATTCCTCAAGTCTTGGTCGGGATGCCGAGAAGATACTTTCCGATCCGGCCATCAAGACGATTGCTGTTTTGGGGGGCTCCAAATCCGCCTACGATGCTGTCCACATGGCTATCTCAACTGGCCATCAGGTCGAGTGGATCATTCGCAAGTCGGGACGGGGGCCCGTCTACGTCTTTCCTCCGTATACGATGCTCGGACCGTTCAAGGCGTTGCGGGAAAAACTTACGACCCGCCGGTTCATCAGTTTCATGTCTCCGTGGAGCTTTCCTGACTATTCGGGGTTTGGCTGGTTGCGACGGTTTCTTCACCAAAACACCATCGGGAAGGCCATTGCGCAGGGGTTCTGGAAGAAAATTCGCGCTAGTACCGTGAAGGACTGCCGGTATCGCGAGGATGAAGCATTCAAGGTGCTGGAGCCGGAGCAAAATCCTTTCTGGTGAGACAACGCCCTTTCTTCAACCGATACGTAACTGACTCCTCAGGTATGGCACTGCCACTGGTGTCTTTAACTACGACGCCGACATCCTTGCCGCTATCAAGTCAGGCCAAATCCACGTTCACCGCGGCGACATCTCACATCTCTCTACCAAGACTATCTACCTTAGCCCCAACACCACTCTTCACGTCGACGCCCTCGTCGCCTGCACTGGCTACTCTGCTAAACCCTCACTAACCTTTTCGCCTCCGTCCTCCCACTCTACCTTGGGAATCCCCTCTACGACTCTTACCTCGTCGGAAACCGCATTCTGGTCTCGCCTCGACAGCAAAGCCGACGCTGCCATCACATCCCAATTTCCCCGCCTCGTCCAGGGTCCTTTCGGTTCCCCGTCTTCCACTACCCGCCAACCTTTCAACCCTGGTGCCACTTCTGCAGCAGAAGCACCCTACTCACCCTGGCGTCTTTACCGAGGTATTGCACCCCCTGGTCTAACTGCCGAAGGCGACCACTCTCTCGTTTTCCTTAGCATGGCAAGCGGGGTGGCGAATACGGTGCGCACAGAACTGCAGTGTTTATGGGCGCTGGCATATTTTGAAGGCAAGATTACCTCTCTCTCCTCTTCTGGAGAAGAGAAGGATGTGTACGAACAGACGGCACTGTTTCAACGATGGGCGAGACATCGGGCTCCGTATGGACATGGAAGGTTTTATCCCGACTTGGTGATGGACCAGGTTCCGTATTGGGATATGCTGATGCGGGATTTGGGATTGGAGAATCGGAGGAAGGGGGGTGGGTTTAGGGAGCTATTTGGGGCGTATGGAGGGGGGGATTATAAGGGGGCGGTGGGGGAGTGGATTGAGAAGAATGGGGCTTAGGTGTACTTTATTTACCCATCTCTTGTAGCCTAGTATGCCTACCTACACAGAACTGACATTGGAAGTTATCTATGTATCTATTCAAAACTGTGTTTTGTAGCTCAGTGTGCCTGCGTATGGAGTTTTGTAGTGTTGATAGACGCAAATATGAATTACTCCTCGAACTGTTCATCCTAGTAACCACAGGCTGTTAGGTTACGAAGCGGGCATGTATGTATTAGAAAGCCCTTGCGTATTTTTCTGCCCTCTGACAAAGTTGTATTGTAGGATAGAAGGGTTTTTATTGAGCCCAAAAAAAAAGTATTAGACATCCCTCTCTGATCCCTCGGTCCTTTGCAAATACCAAACCGCCCCCTCTGCTTTCGCACATCCAGTTGTACTACCCCCGTTCACATCTGCCCCGACGGCTTTACTGTTGCCATCTTGAACCCGGCCGTAAATATGAAAGTAATACCACACTTCACTTAGTACTGTTCTCCCCGTGTCGGTTGAACCTTTCCCTCGCTCAGATTCATTATATCTCAACCCTGTGCATTCGAGATATGGTACCGCGCCGTGTCGATTTGCTAGCGCATCTGGATTTTGTCGAGAGTATATCCCGAGGTGTTACGAGGGAGGATTCCGGCTTCGGCAAGCCATTTGTGCGTTGGCAATCTTTCGAAATAGGTTTTGGAAATGGAAAAATAGTCAAACACGTCCATGTGACTTGTCAGCTGAGAAGGGGAAAGACAGGATCGCGAAAAAGTGCTGAAACAGGTCCCGTGTTTGGAGAACTCATGCGCCCAGAGCTCTGCATTCCCTTGTCCTCCCCCTTCTGAGGAAATCCAAAATTTGTTCATCCACCCTAGCAGAGTCTCGCCTGGTTTTCCCAGAGCAGAGAGAAAAGTATCGACGCCAGGACCTGTATATGGAGGAACGGGAATCCCCGAGGGTGTTCCCGTAGTGGTGTTGGGAGACGGAAATGGATCATACTGTCGAGAGAGATCACAGTATTGTGTCCAGGACCCGTTGCAAAAATCTGGCCATAATCCGTGGAGGGTAAACGAATTTCGTGGTAATAATTGCTTTGAGGATTCGGAACCTGTCGTGTGGGTGAACCAGAACTGAGTAGAGAGGACAAGTCCGCCAAAAGTCTCGAGGCAGCATGGATTGGCCTTGGCGAGATCAAGTTGGCCAGAGAGACAACAGGAGAGGAGGGGTGGAGTGTTGTGGCAGGTGTTACTGGCTCCAGCTGCAGCTCTATCTAGTTTTGACAAAGCGGCGACTGCAAAAAGGAGAATGGTTCTTGTCATTTTGACAGCTGCCGGGCCGCTATTGACATGTACGACACCAACATCAAAATCATAAAACGGGAGGTCAGTGAATTTATAACCCGACACCAATATCCAACTTCCCGTCCATTTATGTTGCCTCCCGAACCCAGCACGTGGCAGGGTGATTGGCCTGGGACTTGACCCGGCCGGTACCAAAACAGGAAGCTTGAAAGTGCAGCGCAGGCTGGATGCAGAAATCCGGGATCGGGGTCGTACAACCGAGTGGGGTAGCTGTGTAACCATATATATATATGTATGTGCACTTTTGTTCGTCGAGCCCCTACGTGATATCATCCACTGGTGTGTATTTAGTCCTCAATGACAGACATGACGTTGTCACTGTTTCTTCTCTTTTCTTTTCTTTTCAAACGAAATACCTTCCCTGGAAACTAAACTAAACTTTAGTATTGAACATAAAGAAACCACCTGCGCAGTAATGTCATCCCTAACGCCCCTCGCCAACAGCCCTGTATTTTGTCGCTTTACTGCGAGAAGCGGAAGACGACCTAGTGTGCTGTGTTCGCGGGAGGCGGCCTGAAACGGCCCAAGTGGGGAATGACTTGGTGAATGAGGCTGACAGCTGGTGGGGTCCTCCCACGCAATGCTGCTCTGTGGGCACGGGCCAGGCGTTGAAATGTCAATCGGTCGTCCCCGCTCAACCACATCTCACGCGCCCGATGCGCATTAAGGTACATTACCATGGTAAACATTCGGCCCCAACTACCTTCCCCCGACGAGGATTGTGCTGCCGTTAGACGCATTGAATTCCGGCATCCAGCGTATCCGGATTCCACTCCGGCGCTACTTCGCCTGAGCGCAGTTGATGACGGTGGCATCGATTTCGACACTGCATTTTTAGCCTGCTGCGTCATCACAGGCAATACGTGGTCGAGTGCATGGCTGGCGCAACGAGGACGAGAGGGCCGGCTCCAACGCCTTGCCAGGCCGCCAGACGGCATCCTTCGAGACTCGGTGTACCATTTCTGCGTCGGCGAAGATGTACACGGTTCGAAGATCTGGGCCACGCTCGAATGTCTCATGATTGCTTACGCATTGAGATGCAGAGAAATACCCGGTGATTCCATCCTTCGATCACTGGCGATATCCCCACAATGATCTTCCTGCGCCTTGGTCCGACTTGGTGATTACGCCTCCAATTCAAAACGCATTCTTGAAGCACAAGGTAGCGGCCGCAGCTCGCGATGGATCCTGTCGGGTGACCGGATATCAAGATTCGTGCGACGTTGCGCATCTCGTGCCGCAGGCCGCAGGACGATGGTTCACGTCAAATAGCATGGACAGGTACGGCACCCGCCCCTACCTGCTTCCCTGATGAGGAGAAGCTCCTTGTGGGATTGGGGAATTGACGCAATTGCTGCAAAGATACTGCCGGCTGGGCTTCGACCACCTGGCAATAGATGATGAGAACAACGCCCTTGTGCTCCGCAAGGACTTCCATCATCTCTTCGATGAGAGGCGCCTTGTCTTCATCCCCAAACGGTCATCTGACGACCAAAGCCTTCAGCTTGTCATTCATGTCCTGCTCCCTCAGGGCTCTGTCCAACTCTTGCCTCTCTACCATAACCGGCTACCAAGGCCAATCACGGGGGTTTCAGCGCAGTTTCTTTTTGCCCGATTTGCTTGGGCAGTCTTCACGGACGAATACATGCCATTCTTCCGTGACGAGCAGAAGTACGCGGTGCTCCTGTTCGACCCTTCGACGGGCCGCATGACAAGCGAGGAACTGCAAGGGAGACATATTCCGGGCCGTGCCAACATCTTTAACGCGTCGTCCAAATCGCGAAGCGTCAGCCCAAAGAAACGCCGGCAGGTCGAGGATGCCAACGAAGACGATGCGTCGGTGGATAACCTCTGCAGGACATGGGGTGAAGGAGAGCACAGCGGTTCTGACGCGACGCGAGCGCCTAGAAAAGAGTCCAGAGGCCGGCCCAGGAAGAGAAGGCGGGGATCCTCAAAGCTACCGGAATCTTTGCCGGGCCTTGCGAGCGGCTCAACGTCGGCTGCGTCCTCGATGGGCTCTTCCATATCCGACACCCGGGAAGCACTTGGGTCCACAGACGCGGCAGACCAACCCGAAAAGCATGACAGAGATGCGTCCTTGCCAGACCCTCTCTCCATTAGGGGTTACCGCTCATGAACTAAATTGATGATCCGTGGCCAGATGTCCTGACAAATAGACATTATGCGTATAAACAGGGGAAGAGGTCTGTTTATCCTATCTGGTGATGACAAAGAGCAGGCTTGGGGAACATCAATGGTTGGACTCTGACGAAACGCGAGAGTTGGCAATAGGGCGCTATACTATTCTATTCTATACCTACCAAGAAATTTAATTTTTTATCAAGAGCCTCAAAGAGCTGACCCCATTTAGCTCTAGTCAGATCTGATCGAATATTCCATCACCCTTGTTTTATTTTTTTTTATTTACCAATCAAGACCCCACAGGCTCAAGATCAGGTCGTATGTCCTGCATCTTGACCTGCTGCTTGAGCTTATGAGGGGTCCGAAGCACAGTGGCCTTGCTGCCGGAAGAGGAGGGGTCCGGCCACGACATGATTCCGATTGGCAGCCGAGAGAAAACGCAACGTAACCGAGGCGAGAGCGACACAAGCGGCAAAAGAGAAAGGGAAGCGGGGTTGTGGTCGCAGGAAAGGAAGCGATCCCATTGGGAGTTGTGGAAAAAAAAACCCCCAAGTCATCCCACTCTTTATCGTCCCCATCCCCCCCCCCCCACACAACCA
>Ga0247760_1002455_pt1 | contig 13998 bp, 18 predicted proteins | sample UWRJL171409R4_FD_179936 | JGI IMG/M metagenome (GOLD analysis project Ga0247760, IMG submission 179936) | Plant litter microbial communities from Arlington Agricultural Research Station in Wisconsin, United States - UWRJ-L171-409R-4 | ecosystem: Environmental > Terrestrial > Plant litter >...
AACCCGGGTCTTTCTGGGTTCATCCGAATGCAACATGGACATCCGCTGGCCAGTCGTTGCTTCCACTTTCTTGGATGCTGAATTTTGATGAGCCCGTCAGTCAGAGGGAGGTTCAGGTTGAACTGGGATGGGAAGTCAATACAATGTCTTCCTGATGATATCTGAAACATCGTGTTAAGATTCCTACCTACCCACCGCTCTTTCAACTAATAAAAGGGTCGCGGCTTAAGAGATTCGATGAAGCACCCGGAAGCCAAGTTTTCACAGGGTGATCATTGGGCATGTGAGCTGTGATGCGTCTAGCAGAGGGCAACGCCGAACCCCCACCATACCCTCTGACAACTACGTTTAGCTCAAAACCAAGGTGCTTGTAGAGAAGGAGGGCACTACAGATGCCCTACCAGCTACCTATCACTACTACGAGGCCGCTGGAAAGCGCGCTGTCGGTAATCCAGCGGAGGATACACCGGCTTTCCTGCAGAGGGAACTTTCCCTCGGGAGCCTGGCCGATATGCTAAGGCATCTATGGTTTGCCGGCGCAAGGCTCCCCGCTATGCCTGTGCACTTTCATGCCGCCATAGGCCGGGAGATCACCGTTGTCGACCGGATGGACCTGCACCTCCTCTGGACAAGTGAGGGGAGGCTCTTCGTAAAACCCATCCCGCGCTTCCTTCTTACTCCAAATTCTTGCCAAAGAAACCTCCAGTGTTCTAACGACTGCACGTGCCAGGGACCTTCAACAGCTACGTGTCGGCTGATCCCCCGGAAAGTCGCCCTTGGCTTCCTCTACACGTACGCCTATCTCATATCATCAGAGAGCGACTTCTATATCGCCAATGAAAAGCGCCTTTTGCCTTGTAAGGAAGACGACACGCCAATTAAGCAGGCAGACTGGAAGAACCTGGCCAGAGAGCTCCTCCAAATGTACGGGCGAGACTTGGATGTGATTCGCCCGCGCTTTCTGCACGCCGAGCTCCGCCTCTCCCGCATCAACACCATCCACCGCTTCACCCGCCTCCCGCGCTTCAGCCCCTACCGGCGCAGCTGGTAAAACTATAGCAGTCTCTTCCGCGACAACCTCGCCTGGATGGCCGCCGCCGCTATCTTCGTCGCTCTAGTGCTGACTGTGATGCAGGTCGGCCTCGCTACAGAGCGGCTCCAAGGAGATGCCGCCTTCCAGAAGGCGTCATACGGCTTCGTCGTCTTCGCCCTGCTAGGGCCCATTTGCGCATTTGGGCTAATGGCCTTAGCCGCGCTCTTCAATCTTGCTAGTGACTTGCCATCGCTCATCAGAGCAGAGCGTAACTACACAGCGCCCAACTACGCCATGTCTGGCGCCGATTCAGAGACTCTACCTAGATAGGTACGTTGGTTCAAGTAAAAAACTGGGTGTGTTTCTTAGAGATCGTAACCTTTCGGTCTTCGAGAAATAACTAGCATAGAGAGTCTGTATCAACTCACGTCAAGCTGTTGCAACGCTCCTCCCTGGCCATATCTCTCTCTTTGCAAGGAGCTTCCAAGCGGCGACTATCGCGGATAGCATGTTAATGCTCGCACAGGTGATACCGGAGGCGCACTGTGCAAGAGTGACTTCAATCGCGATGTTAAAGAGACGTCGCGTAAGATCCGCGGGAGTTCGCGACGCGCACGTGAGACGTGACGTCCCGTGTTTTGTTCACTAGGGAGCCAATGATACCGCCTGCCTACGACCCACATGCGTTGGTCCCAAAGTGACTGGCAAATGTGGGACGCCAGCATTGTTCGCAACACCTCTTACGTGCCCATAACAACAAGTTACAGCCGCGCACTCTACAAACCATGACAGGCAATCCTCCCAATGGTGATTTGTTGGCAACAACAACCGATGCCCAGTCGACGCCGGCGAGCACCTGGGATCCGTGTCAGTGAGCTTTGCCTTGGGGAGGTCTACTGGCAGCCCGAAAAGGAGGGATGGACGGTTCAAGAACTCACCGCCGCTGCAGAGGCATACACGCTATCCGAACTGACGTTCGCAGGGGTATATGCTCTGATAGTCGAAGCTGAGGTCATCCCGTCGTGGTGGTCGTGGTGGTCGTCCGTCTCGACGTCGCGGATTCACAGCGTGTCTCTCTTCTCCATTAATAATGCGCACTGGCAATGATATGGAGGTCCCCGTCCTGCGGGAAGCTCAAAATACGCTACACAAGTAGCCCCTATTCCAAGTTGTTTCTAAGCCACGCTATGTTCATAATCCAAGGCGCATGGATCAATTTATTCCCTAACGACAGCTTCGACAGCAGACACCTATCAACGAGGAAAGACGTGCGACGATGTCTGTCATGGAAGAGAAGGAAAGAAGAGGGAAAGAAGAAGGGCGGAGCCATCTTGACCAGCCGACCAGCACGACAAATCCGAGGCGCGCGTGCAACCAGAACATCGGATTGTGGGTTTACATCATCGTCGGGTTCGTCGGTGGGATGGCCGCTACAGTGGACAGTCTGACCCCATTAGTGGAGGAAATCCTGGAAGCATTTCGCCGGTTTGCAGACCGCGGAGTCGACAGTGCTCGCCTTTGGCTCAACATCCTTGGCATCGACGGGACGGCAAGCACACCGGATGCTTCTCACGCCATTCTCCGTCATGGCATTCCTCCTTTGCCAATGTGGGTCGACGCCATTTGCATTAATCAGGCGTACCTCTCGGAGAAAAATCACCAGATCGACTTGATGGGTCGAATTTACAGTCAGTCGGAAACGACACTGATGTGGCTCGGTCTTCAAGATGCGACCAGCTCGGCGACAATGTCCCTCGTGGGAAAGATGTCGAGAGACATCATCCGCTCCGGTGACACCCATTCGTACTCATGGCTTGCTGATCCGGCTTATGATCAGTTGTTGGCAAGATTCGCTCCGCACGATCCCGTTGAAGCGATAAAGGATCTCTTCATGGAACGACCCTACTGGTCTCGAGCTTGGACACTCCAGGATATGGCCTTATCCAAGTCAGTGTCAATGATATGCGGCCACGACACCTGTAATCTTCGGAGCGCTTTAGGCTCTCTTGCAATCTGGAGCCCGGAACTCCGCCACCCCACCCCTGGCACCAGCGATCAAGTATGGAAATTCGCTACCGAGCTACGAAAAAACCGATTTGCGTCGCCTTCCTTCGACTTGCTGAATAAGAGACACATGGAGGCACTGAGGGGAGAGCTCCGAAGCCAAGGCGGTCATGATGCTCATAGAGCCCTTCATGACTTTGGAAATGGCAAGAGGGCTACAAGCTACGGATCCAAGAGACAAGCTTTATAGCCTCTCGAATCTCGTTAACCTTGGCCTGGAGGCGGACTACTCCATGTCTTGCCAAAAGCTCTACAGAAACTTCGCCGCAGCACAAATCATGCGAAACAACATCACGGTGGTCCTTTCGTACGCGGGGATAGCACAACGCCCTGTGGGCGCTCTGCTACCAAGTTGGGCTCCGGATTGGCATTACTTATCCAATCTAGGTGCGCCAGTCGGCCTAACACTCACGATGGGGCATACATTTCGGGCTAATCAAGCCTTCCCCTGGTTTACCTAACGCGGTCCAGCTGTCCGGGGACATGTTGACTGCCGCTTGAGTACAATTCGACACCATCAGTGAGACAACCCATGCTTCCACAATATCTATGGATTATATATACGATGTCCTCGAGTTCCTGTTCGGGTCGAGTATTCCAATGGTCATGGCACTCATCATCCCAGATCAGCCAAGGAGACACCTATATCCGACTGGCATACCTCTAGTTCTCGCTGTCTTGGTAACCTTTCTTTCTTTCCGACCACGACGTTTTTGCCGATGGGTGGCGCAAAATCGATACACAAAGCGATTCTTTCGAACGCCTTGCGTCAGCATTTCTCTACCCCCATAGGGAATCTCATAACGAATGAGAAATATCGTCCGGGAGTGCTGGAGAGGGCACTTTTTAGACTAGGTGCCGTTTGGGACTCAGTCACGGGTATTCCTCCAAGTCCGCCACAGGCTGCCAAGGAAGCTTTCTCCCTGGAACGATCTTCCTACTGCGCCTTTGGGGACATTATAAGCTCGCCCTCAATCATGGGTCGGTTTGATTCCGAAGTGGGGCGTCTGGATCTGCACCAGTTGATGAGGACGACCCCTTTCCGAGGATTTGCGAAGCCATTCCGGACCGGGAACGGGTACATCGGGTACGGAAGCGCAGATGTCCAAGAAGGTGACATCGTCTGCGTGTTGGCGGCGTCAACAGTGCCGGTTGTTCTTCGCCGGGTCGGATCTCATTACGTTCTTGTCTCGGTCTGCTTTGTGCTTGGTTGCATGGAGGGTGAAGTGTGGCCCATGGTAACGGATGGGAGGCTTGGTCTCGAAGAGTTCGAGATCCATTAGGTAGTCTCAGATGGAAATGGGTGCGGGCAGCCAAGCTGAGCGAAGCTGTCCGACAAAAAGGGGTGTGGGCAGCGAAGCTGAAATGGCGCTCATGGGAGCTGAACTGACGAAGTCAGTTCAGCTGGTGTGGGCAAGAATTGCCACACCATTTGCCACCATTCCCAACTATAATAGAGGCCCTCTGGCGAAGCCAGAGAGCCACAGAGGAGAGGCAATACAATCAAGCAATTGCAACCCCATCAATTCCACCGAATCCAGTGTGTAGTGTTTCTGACAGGTAGCTTTGATGTAGTGTTCCAACAAACAGCGTTGACCCAGAGCTGCAAGCGACTAGACTGAAGAATTGTGTGTATAGATGTGGGGGCTAAGTAGCCCATGAAGCTTCATACCTAGTGAGAATAGCTCAAATTCACTCTTGTGACATGCCTAGCTACGCGCCCAGTGCGTCTGTGCAGGTACTCCTCTTCAATGTTTAGGTTGACATAGTAGCCTCGGCGGTACACTTCAAAGAACGAATCAGTGAGAAACTTGGAGCAAATCAGTCGCAGCTTACCCCAGCTAGGGTTGCGGTTGAGAAAGGAAATTGGGGCACCACGTGTAGTGAGTCTCAGACAAGCAGGTTGCTTCACCTCCCTTACAATCGGAACGAGGGACCCCAATACAGCTTAAGTATTACCACTAAGGCCCCTCTAATGGCGATATCTCCTCCCCCTGCCTTCTAGGGTGAAAGTCCAACTCCTTTATCGAAATGGTATCATCAAGTCGACCATAAAGTGAATTGCGAAATTTATCGTTCATCTTATTATTTACACACACTGATCTAAAGGTAAGAACAAGCTAGCAAACCACTAGGGGTAAAACTTATAAGAAATTACTATGTAACCCTTTTATTTATTTATCTTAAAGCTGATTACTTTTACAGTATCTATACCCTTATACGTCACGTAAGGATCCTCAGGCGTGGAAAGGCTGGTCACCAAGCTCCGGGAGGCGCCGATCGGGTGGCGGCGACGACATGTTGCTTGTGGTGCTCTGGTTGCCACCCTTCCGCGACAACTTCCCCATGACTGAATCTAAGAGAGACTTGCTTTGACTGTTCATGGCTGTGGCTGTTTATATACGGTTGATTGGTTGCGATGGGGGTTTGGTTAAAAGAAGCTGAAAACAGGACCTGGAGCCAACTACATATGTTTCAGGTGCCTATAATGAGCTGTAAGCAGTGGCAGATGGGTGCGGCGGAGTTGGGCCTCGTGGCTTGTGGCACGGCCCTGGCCGTCAGTCCCAGAACTTGGCTAGGCTTCGCCAAGGTCATCTGAGCAGAGTAGCCCCAAATATGGCCTCAACAATACCTCGGCAGCAGGAGGCCCGATTTACTTTAGAATGGCGGCTAGGTTGAATGCCTATAGCCTCCTTTCACCGGCCCTGATTCCAGTACCTTTTACCAAGTCATTTGTGACAAGAAAATGGTCGACTAGGTACTCCAGAGCGTACCGCAGGCTCGCCGACGGTACTTCCGTGCGCCAGTGTTTGCCTTAGGCGAGAAGTAAGCAGCTGTCCTTCGAATGCTGTCTTACCACCCTCTGCTAACGTATGTCTATATGCTGCGGATCTTACACCAAGCAATTAAATCCAAACTTGCCAGCATCGGCCACGTCATTAAGTCTTGTCCGAACCCCTGAACAAAATAACACTACGTAACGATATGGAACGGCGATTTGAAGCTTTTCGCGGATGCAGAACTCACCGACTGGGTGGATTCTGCCTGGTACTTCTAAGAATAGAGGAAGAAATATCTAGGTGAGTAACACCTGAACTACCGTGACCTGAAGCTCGTGATTTCGCGTACTGCTCTGTGGCGCTCTGCGTGTTCATGAAGCGTGGCGGTGAATTGCCAGCTCAGGGTCGCACCTCTATGTCTTGCCACCTAGGTCATCCTGTTCGATGGGAGTCGAGCTGTGTCCCCTAGTAGGAGATTAGCCACAGCGCGTGGTCAAAGACCCAAGGCATCAACAACCCAGCACCAGAGTCAAGGGTTGATTTACAGAGGTCTATATAATAGGCCGGCTTCCCATTATAGACAAATTCTCTTAAAAAATCAGTTCTCCTTTCCAGTTACAACGAAAAGCCCACTGCAACGACAGCTTCTTACTCCTTGGACACTATAGTTCTGTAGGCACTCTCTTAGCTCTTTGAGACCACCATCTACTCTCCCAAAATCAGTCATCCTCGACTAACATTACAACATAATAATGAGCATCAACACCATGGCCGAGTACTCTTCCCACGCTAACGGAGCACAAAGCTTCACCGACCAGGCTCCGATGTCCGCCTCCGACGAGGCTGCAAATGCCCTCAAGTACGTGTTAAAAGCTATTGGTTTTCACGGCACGTTTTCGAGACGAATTTGACTAATCTCACTTCCGCCTAAAAGATGGATGATTGAAAACCCTGTCAACAACATCTTGCCCTTTATCATCATTAGTGAGTAGGTTCCGGTTAAGGTCATCTGTAATCGCAACCCTTGGTAAGTAGCCTGTTACGCTCTTTATTTAGTATCTTCCCATCATTTTTCGAAACATCTAACTCAATAGTTCGCAGCAAAGATTACCGCCTGGACTACAGCATTTTCGTCGGTAACCTTGGTCCCGAGGTTGACAATCTCGTTCTCGTCTCGCAATTTCAGTTCCGCTTCCCCTCATGCAAGTCAGCTAAAATCATCACCGATACCATAACCGGCCAGTCTTATAAATACAGCTTCGTCCGCTTTAGCGATAAGATGGAGCAGTATAAGTAGTCGGTCATCGATTCCCATAAAACCGAGAATGATATTCTTAGTGACATAACTCCGCAGCCCTCTCTAAATTTTTGACAGTTGAGTTCCAAATGTTGAAACTTTCTCCGCATGGGCCAGTCCCGGCCTTGGCGATGTCCATTGGGTACCTTCTCCGTACAGCTACCGCCGGTCAGCCACGCTGGCCAGCATGGTCAAGCTTGCCCATATTTGGAAGAGCCAGGACGGTCTCGACGAAGCTCTGGGCTTGATGCGTCAGTGCGTTGAGCTCAAGCAGCAAATATTTAGCCCGATAGAAAGCGCTAGCGTAATTATGTACATAGTACTGTAGCCGATGCACACAGTCCATACTGCCTGTGAATAGATCTTATAAGGTATGGGCCAGATAGAAGCGGCGAAACGTACTTGAGCTATAACACAGGGCGGGTGCTGCCCTGCCTAATGAGGTGGCAGAAATAAGATCTGGGCTTGGGGCTGAGAACTGGGTCGCTGGCGCTGGGCGATTTTCTGCCGGCAGAAAAGGTACGTAGCCCGCTGTTGCAGGACCAAATCTGGGCTCGGGGCCGAGAAATGGGTCTCCTGCAAAAAAATTTTGCCGGGGAAACAGCACGTAGCGTTTGACGGCAGAACAAGAAACGAGTAGCTCTTTCTGCCGGTAGAAAAGGTACGTAACTCGCGGTGGCAGAATGGTGAGATTTAGGTCTTAATTTTTCTGCCGGCAGAAACTGTACGTAGCCCTCAGCGGCAGAAATTCACTAAGTAGGTGATCAAGACCACGTATGCGAATCACCATCAATCAAAATAGTCCAAAGGTTGGCATTATCACCATTCAACTCTCCAGCGTCCTATCATAACAGTATCGGATTGAACAGAACGTTTCGTTTCCAACATTATACATGATTTATCCACGTGTTAAAATTGCAGGTTTTCTTCTTCTCCTTTAGTTGGAGTGAAGGAAAGCGCGGCTAGGTGGTGGTGGTAGAGGTCCTAAAACTGGGTCCTCGTAACTCCACCGCCATTTCAGACCCGTGGCAACTGTAGCCGAGGCAGCCCAGAACTGTGACCCCCTCGCTCAGTCTGGCTCAGTCTGGCTCAGACCAAGGCGGCAACGGCTCAGTTCCGAAGAAGGAAAGGGAAATTCATGGTGTCGATTTTAGGGTCGTGAACTGACTGTATCCGGCACCCCTCCTAGAACCCTGTGTATCACGCCAACACCCTAGCGCAGTTGCCAAAAGCATACAGTTATCCTTGTCTTTGTTCTGGGCGTACGAGTTCTAATTTCTTTGGGTTAGTTGCCAATATGCCCTCGCCACTCCTGTGCTCTTGGCAATGGGGGCCAGTTTACTGACCACGGCCAGTGAGTACAAGTAGGTCTCTTCCGTCCTTGCAAAGTATGCCTGAAGCATCACCTCCACTCCTTCTCCTCTAGTGATTGAGAACTCACATTACCTTCATCTCGCAAATCCTCTCTGAACGCACACTTAAAAAGTCAACTCCATCTCAGATAAAATGCGTCTTCCATCCCTCGGACTTGTCGCTGTACTCGCCGCCCAGGCCGTAGCAGATTCGTTCATCACCTACTCGCGTTGCGTAAAGACCATGCCATGCGACAGCAGCAAGAGCGTGTGGTGGAACGACTTTGGCCAGCCTTTCGGCTTCGACGGCGATGACCAGTGCCGCAACCCCGGCGTGCCCAACGTTGTCGAAGTCTGTATGGATTGGAATAGGGAGCGCGCCAGCTTCAAGACCTTTCTTGGTAATTGGCGATGTCTCCGCAAACAGGCGTCGAGGCGTGAGTCTTTCTCTCTATTATTCTGGCACTTGGTCTTGTCGGCTAACCAGGTACCTGCTCACACACAGGCACCATTTGCGGCGGCTCCGCCGAGTGCTGGATGGATACGTGGGGCGAAGTTCCCTGCACCTGGTAGACAAGTAGCTGGCTTAGAAGACCTTGGTTGTTTGACATGTAATTAGTTGCTGCTGTGCAACAAGTTCACATCATGAGACATATTTTGATGCTCAGTACCAAATACCGTTAGCTAGGCCACATACGCGCGCGGTAATCCCCTTCAGTTCATCAGCATCTTCGGTGGATCAGCAACCGCGGAGCTCATGTTGGCGAGTACTTCTATGTGAGCGGCGATGGTTGTCCCACAGTGTGAATCGTCATCGCTCGTAGATTAAGAACGAGGCATTCACCAATCCAGCACTTGTGCTTAGTTGGGGACTTCGATGCCAAACCCTGCATTCCAACTCCCTCCAGTAACTCCGCTCTCAACCGCGGGTTGGCTGGTGGGGGTGCACCCAAAGTTTTGCAGGATGATTTCGTCAAACCAGCTCGTGTCGAGCTCAAATCCTGCGTCAGGTCCGGGGTCGGCTGGCAGGAGGCTAATCCCGCCCAGATCAGCCCATTCACCGACGCCATCCCCTGCTGAGATACTGAGGGAAGGCCTCACCTCCTTCTCAGGGGCTGTCTTCGGATGCCCTGTTGCAGAGATCTCCTCGTCCGGTTCACGTTGAGGCCCTCCGGATCTTTCACACAAACGTTCAAAGAGTATCCGGAACGTCTCCTCCACGACGACTACCACCTCTGCCTTGGAAACTGCTTGGTTGGGCGGGAACGCAGCATCTAGCCTTTGTCGAAGAAAGGGCGAAAGTTCTTGCCGCAAAAAGTCGTTGAACTCGGCTGCCGTGGGCTCTCGTGGAGGGTCCACGTCTGGGGTGTCCCAGTCTTATGGGAGTTAGTCAGCGTCACCATTGATAAAGCAAAAGGGGAAAAAGAGCTCACAAGGACATGGTAATTCCCCCTCCTCGATGTCCGGCCAGAGGATCTTGTACACCTTTTGACATTTCTCGTATTCGCTGCCCCACCGCTTTCTTTTCTTGAGGAGATCGAACTGGTCTTTGTTGATCCCTCTCATCGGTTGGCGTTTGAGGACTTTGCAAGGGGGCTCTTGCCTGAGATGCTGCTCAAGTTGGTTCGCATTTTCGAACGGCTGGTAACAGCGACTGCATTGCCGGGGTTCAACGTGTCGGCGATAGAGATGTTCCCTTGGCATTTGGTCAGTTCTGGCGATTGGAAAGACGATGGGAAGGAAAACGTGTAACGTACTTGAGCCTGTTAGTATCTGGCCAGCCCCCAAGACAACGGGGTTCGTGAATGAATATCCACGGATACATCTTCCTAAAGGGACATGCGAAGAGCCTCATGGAAGACCTGTCAACCTTGGCCGCCTTTCGTGGCTGTCTTGGCTCCTTGTTATCACCGTTATTCTGGTCTTCTTCGTTGTCACCGTCATTCTGGTCTTCTTCGTTGTCTTCTACATCTCGACGTCTCTTTATCCTGGGACGGCCGGAGTTGCCTGGCTTTCCATTGCTCGAATCGCTCACAGCGGCGCCATTTCCTGATGGGCCATTAGACTTCTCAATTCCAGTGGCAACCGGAGCGTTTTCAGGGAGAGAAACGGAGGGCACCAGCTCGGGAGATATCAAGCTCGATTGCACTGAGCCTACGACCTTATCCCAGAGCTGGCTTCGCTGTCTCGGGGCTAAGTTCTCCCAAAGGCTCTCATCAATCTGACTGAGGACTTGAAAAATGCCTGTCGGAGGGGCTGTGGTGCTCGGCACCTCCGGGATGAGGCTATCCATGTCAGGCCAAGTTGTACCAAGCAGAGCATCCTCGGCTCCGGCGTCCTTGGAGTGCAGGTTAGCATGCGATTCCGTATCTGCATGTAGATGTGTCAGTTTCTGGGTGCAAGCTAACGAGAGAACCAATTGCCCACTCACATGGTGTTGGGACCTCGGCATCGGGGAAGATGGCTTTGAAGATCCCCTCCCATTTTTCCCGAGTGGATATATTTTCCGCGGTCGACACTGCCCCAATTTGTGACATCTGGTCCTGGCTCATCTCGAAGAGATCCCGATCAGTGGCGGCCACAGGACAGACACTGAGGTTGCGTTGGTGCTGCTCTAGGCGCGTTTGCCCATCGAATACTTCGAAACATCGAGGGCATTGATCGGGTCCCACGAGAGGGAGTGAGGGACGGTGGCTATGCCAGAGGTGTTGTCTAGGGAAATTCGTTGTCAGCTTGAGACTGCAACCGGGAAAGAGACGCGTGAGACTTGCTTGAGTTTATCGATGTTCTGAAATCCTGCACCCTGGCATGCCTTCGAGGGAGTCGTTAGAGGATACCGCTTAGCATAGGGACAGGCGAGGCAGCGCGGCGGATCAAGGAGGCTCGAGGCTTCTCTCGCCAGTCTGCTAGAGTTTTTGTTGCCTTCGTCGTCCTCATCCCCGTCACCATTTCCATTGGTTACCGTCCTTTGCTCGGCTGTGCGCTTTGTGCCCGCGACGCTGGGACGGTTGTCGGTGGATTTAGGGTGGAGGGGCGCAGTGTCGCCAGGGTGTTCATTCCGGACAGTTGACTCGGTGTCGAGATCTTGAGCGCCCTGCCAATCGACCAAGTCCCACAAAACCGAATTTAGCCACGCAATCCAGGATGGGGCTGGCGGCGACCGCTGGGTTGCGTCAGGGTGGTGAACACCATCAAGCGCTCGGAGTGGATTCTTGGAAGGACGAAGCACAGCAACGGAGGCCATAGTGATAGTTGGGGGGGCCGCGACAAAGGTCCTGGCGGGGTGGCTGCGAAATAATTGGTGGTGGAGGACAAGTATTGTTTGAAATTGGAGATGACGGTTGCCTGACTGCTGGCGGCGGGGCTCCTGGTTTTGTAGGTGTGCTATCAAGGCTGGAAAGAGCCACCAAACTGAGATGCGCAGTTGCGCAACAAGGGCTTGGCATGGCAGCAACGCCAAACATGAACTTCCCTTTTCTGACGTAGAGCGACCAACCCCGACTCCCAAACTGGGCCAATGAGAGGGTGCAGCTCAAGACCAAGACGGGAGCTCTTGTGCGTCCTGGTGCACATTGAACTTTGGGGTGCGACTTTGGCTGGATTTTGCGACTCGACGAGTGCCCCTTTTCGAGATCCTTTGAGTCAGCTCATCAGTCGAGACGGCCCCTGGTATCGCAGTCTGGCTTCCATTTTTAAGACGACTGACGAACCGTGTGCTGCAGAAATCCCTCGGCCTTTTACGCAAGCTGTCCGAGTCGTTCGAAACAAGTTCAAGGCAACGGCAATGCGCAACCTGGAGAAACAAAGCAGGGCATTTTCGATACAACTACCCTCAAGAATCGCCCCGCTTTACAGATTACAGAGAGGCTCGCAGCCACGGGACGTGTTATAATCCAGCCAGTGGGTAAGAAACTCCGCTAGATCGATTCAGATGGAAAACTGGCAGAGAAACGTCGGTTTCAACAGATTGCCACACGGAACAGAATCGCCATCATTTGCCCTCGTATATCCCATCCCGTCTGACAACTCTTCCCTGACACTTACGGTACCAAGCTGGCCGCTGTGATGTGTTTGACCTTCAGACCACCACAGGTCTGCTAGAGATATCTGGCATCATGACTACCTGCCTGCTGAGGCGGACATGCTGGCCAGCCGTCTATAAAAGGTAAGTTGAGCCCGCTTCCATTCTGCTTTATTTCTTTCCACCATCATTGCATTTTGCAAACCGTGTTCCCTACCAGGCTTGCGTATTCAACCTCCAGCTCACCAACAACTCAACCTAGCTGATCACCACCACCGCCAGACCATCATGTCTACCACTATCCCCTTCTCTCCCGTTGCTTCCCCCAACATGAGCTCCTCCGCGCTCCCTCTTCACTGCAAAGGTAACGACCCCAGCCCAACCAGGTACGAATACGGATACAAGCCTAGCTTCATTAGCTCCTTTGTCAACCCATTCTCGACACGCTTCGGCGAAAAACAGGAATTCGTATCCATCATCATACATAGCCCAGTTCTCAAAATGTGCTGAAGCCAATCATGGAGGGTTACCCAGGCCTGCTCTTTGATGCAAATTCTGCCAAGACAGAGGTGCCGTTCACGGTGTTTGTGCATCGCTGGGAAGAGTTCAGTACGGCCTGCGATGCTGAATGGAGCGATGCAGACCGAAGAGGAGAGTATGAGCTGTTGAATCGGTTGAGGTCCACGATAGAACTCCATTTGCGGGACGTTCTTCTTGCGCTGCAGTAGTACAAAACAACGGGGATGATTACCTTTGAGCACCTCTGGGCGATTTTTGCTCCTGGGTCGTTTGTGTTTTCAAAGACATATGGGGAGGATTGTCTGTACCGTCTAAAAGGGACAAATGAGACGGTTGAAAGCAAGAAAAAGTATTCGATCCTGCAGTGTGGTTATGTGGATCATGATGGGGTGGGGTTTGGCGTGGCGACGCATTTCGTGGCGATTCCCAAGTTTGAGGGTGCGGTGTACGTTTCAGCTTTGGGTGCCTATCCGCTGGACTTGCATCCGGGCGGCAAGGAAACGCTCGTGAAAACATTGATCGAGAGGGGGAAGCGGTTTGAAGCGTTGGCGGGAGAGGCACGGTATAAAGATTATGAGGGTATGGCCGTGGAGGGGGTGGACGACGGCCCCCCAGATCGCGATATGTAAGGCCAGACCCGAGGGGTTTTGATGAGGGAAATTTCTGGCTCATTTTATAACAGTTTGTACAGGTCAAAGGAAGGATCGTCATCGACCCGAGTAAGTTTTGCCTCTTCCACTCTCTGTCTCTCTCTCTCGCATTCTATTAGCATCGCAGGACTACTACTAAAAGAAGCCCAGCAAATCGCCAACATTACAGCCGGTGCTGCAATCCCGACAGGCGCATCCTCGAGCCTCTCAACTTCACCAACGGCGACACCACGGTCGAAGATCAAGACTTGGACCGCATGCGCCACACGTACGAGGAGGGGG
>Ga0247760_1002457_pt1 | contig 13990 bp, 12 predicted proteins | sample UWRJL171409R4_FD_179936 | JGI IMG/M metagenome (GOLD analysis project Ga0247760, IMG submission 179936) | Plant litter microbial communities from Arlington Agricultural Research Station in Wisconsin, United States - UWRJ-L171-409R-4 | ecosystem: Environmental > Terrestrial > Plant litter >...
GGGTCAGCCGAGACTTTAAAGTTTGAAAAAAAAAAAAAATGAAAAAAAAAAACTTACACCACAGCCCAAGCCGTCCTATGCGCCTTTTGCAATTTGACATGATTCTCCTGTTCCCAATTTCTGACGGCGTCCTCGTACATGATAACATGTGCACTGATATCCCGGGCGCGGTATGGCCTCCGCTGATTCGGCCTATCCACAGGCACCGAAAGATACTCGAGCTTGTCCCGGTCGATAACAACGACACCGCGCTTGACGCGTCCCGGCATGTGGACCGTATCGCGGTGTCGCTGAAACTGCGACGCCGCGCACTCCGGGGAGCACCACACGGTCGGTAGCTCGTGGATCTCGAGACATTCGCGACAGAAACACAACGTTGGGCTGTAGTCACGATGCTTAGGTTGCGCAACTGTCCCCGGCGGTGGCTTCATCTGCTTCGGCGACAGACACTCTTTACCCGAGGCGCAGTGGTGTTCTTTCCCGTGCCGGCGCTTGAGATAATCTACCTGTTAGCATTAAGTTCTCTCTCTCTCTCTCTCTCTCTCTCTCTCTCTCTCTCTCTCTCGATCCTTTCTGTCTGGGCAGAAACGTACGTGATCTTTAATCTCGTCATGCTCATCGCAGCAGTACACCATGGGCTTCTCCTGCGCTCCGTAGCTAACCAAGACGGCGCACACCGGACAGCACATGAAGTCGCCTGTCTCGGGAGTCTTGCTGCAGCTAGCGCATGGCGGCAACGCATAGAGGCTATCAGGAATCTTGCCTGCCTCTTCTAACCGCGCCTTTCTCTCCCGTTTCTTTTGTTTTTGCACCTCATGGGCTGTTCGGGCACGTTTCAACTGTTGCAGGCGGCTTCTGACTTCCGCTGTGTTCTTGCTGCTCGTCATGGCGGCATTGCTGTCCTCCAAGATGCGAGTCACTACTTGATTCATGCCTACTCCATCTTGTAGCATGTCAAGGTACTTTTCTTGACCTGTCTCCCCATCCCCTTCTCCGGCCCCGAAGAAGGCTTCTTTCAAGATGGCGATTCTGGTTTCACTCTCGGGCGCAGCAGCCAGGCGTCCGGCTAAGCCATCAAGACGGGCATCGCGAGCCTGCGAGAGGAACGGACTGTCTCTCAAGATTTGCACAATGTCATCAACAGCGGCTGATGGGTCTGGCTGCGCATCCTCAACCTTTTCGGAGATGGCATCCCGGCTGGGCTGATCTTCGACAAGTAGCCGTGACAGAAGCGCCCGCACATTATACACATACCAGGCGGAGCGCTCCTTGCGGATGAAGGCATCAACCTCGGCGGGGTCGATGCGCCGTGCCTTGAGCTCGGCAAGCATGGAGTCCAGTTCACTCAGAAAAGGCCGTCGGTTGGCGAACCACTCCCGTATTGGCTGTGGAGGCGGTTCGAGATCTGAAGAGGTGGTGATGATGATGGGTGGCGGGAAGTAGCGGTTTCTAACCGCGTCCACCAGCTCTGAGAGGCAGTCTGGGCATTCGACTAGATGTCTAGCCTTGTCTGCATGCGAGCTTTTGCAGCGCTCGTGCAGACTGTTGGCGAAGTCGGCAACCTGGGCCGAGTTGGTTTCGGCAAGAGCTGACTGGAGCAGAATTTCAGTCATGGTATCAGAGTGACTGATGGTTGACCCTCTGGAGAGAGAGGTCAACCAATTTTGAGGTTCCCAGTGGAAGGGCTGAGTTTGGAACCTTGTGTGTCGCGTGAGGTTTTGCGTCCGCAGAGCAGAAAATCGCTGAATCCCAGGATAGCCGGTCCAAATGCGGAAATGGGGGGATCTGAGACTCTGGGGAAGCTTGGCTCGGCAGGATTCGTAATGGTGGCGGGCACAAGATGGCCAAAATGTCACGGTTGCACGCGTTGCTGTGGTGGAGCAGATGCCTGGTGTTTGACAGACAACGGTCGCCACACCGAAACCAAGCTAAAAAAAAAAAGCCAAGCCTCAGCCTCACCTAGGTAAGCGATAACGATCTGGAAATCGCATCTGTTCCGGTCCCGTCAAGTCCGACAACGATCCATTGCGTATCGCAACTACAAACAACATGGTGCGTATCGACTCCCCCATCTCGTACGACCATTTTTGCACTCTGTCTTTCTTTTACTAAAAGTTCAACAGGCCGACAAGCTACGCACCCAACAAGAGCTCGAACGGCTCCAGGCCAAATACATTGGTACAGGACACCCCGATACGACGAGCTGGGAATGGAAGACCAACATCCACCGCGACACGTACTCGAGTATTATTGGTCATCAGCCTTTGCTTTCATATATGGCCCTGGCCCAGAATGAGCCCGCCACCAAGATACGTGCAGAGCTGATCCGGGTGAGCAATCCTCCAACTCGCACCGTCACCAAGGGATCCGGCTAATGAGTGCTTCTAGAAAATGCTGCAACCCCAGGGGCCGCCTCCGCCGAAAGACGAAGATGAGTAATAATTGGGTTCGCGCCATAGCAATGCCCCGAAAAGTGGCAGAAACCCGAAGATTGAGGTCACGGGGAACACAGGCACAGGACGTTGGGGCAAGCAACACCGCTCCAATGCCATCTTGTCCACCGCTACTGTAGGCCCGTTATGGATGGTACATAAGATTACGCACCGTCATAGAGCAACACCGGATACAGGCACTCTTTACTGGGCTCTCAGGTCAATTGATGTCAACACAGAAGTTCATAGTTGTACGTTAGAGTGCTCGTTTTGAGACTCGGTCCCATAAGGTAAGCCATCTTGATCAAAACACCAGCTCCAAACTTCTACCCGGTATGCGTCAAAATAGCCCTCCTACCTTCGCTTCGCTACAGTAGCATGGCGAGTAGACCTAGTCGTGAATACATGTGACTACTTCTAGTCGTCATCCTCTTCCCGTTGGTTCGTTCCTCTGCTTCTCCGCGTGCTCGGACCAGGCTCCCCATTACTCGGGCCTGTTGCCTGAGACTCCTGCAGTTCATTTGCCTCATCGGCAGCAGGCAGGGCACCAGCTGCTTTCAGGTTCACCCGAAGCCTTGCCTCAATGTCATCGTTGGATTCCCCATAAACGGTTCGAACAAATCCAGCAATGGCCTTGCTATTAACCTCCACTTTGCCACGGGGACCAACGTACCACGTCGTGCCCTCTTCCTCATCGCCATGAGCTCCTGAGCTGGTGACCTTCACTAGATAGCCATGCTTGATCATGCGCTGCAAGACAGCTTCGGTCTTCTCACTTGGAGCCTGGGGATCGCCGGGGTTACTGCTCGGCATGTTCTCGGCAGCATTGAGCCGTGTAAGGTGTCGCCGTAGCCGTGGATCACTGAGCTCTCCGCCGCTCAGAGTTATAATGGATATGATCATCGTGTACAATGCCACGTATGAGGCTTCGCCATCTTGTGAGTGTACCTTTGTTGGCTGCATAGTATCGGGCGTTCGATATTTGTCAGGTAAAATTGATTGCAGGACATATGCGTTGGACGCTGCTTCTTTTTGGCTGTTCTGGGATTTCGCAGCTGTAGAACCCCCATGATTGTCAGTAACTTGGTAGCGACAGATGTCCAAACAAGAGAGACACACCCTTTCTCTTCTGGTCCGTGGTCATGAGATTCCTATCCTTGGCGGGAAGCTCGACCATTTCCATACCGAATACCGTCCGCAGTCGCGTCTGCGCTTCCCGGAAGACCTTTTTGAACTCCTTACCATGAGGGCCAAGCACTACCGAGAGTCTGTCAGTCATAGCGAGTTCGTTTGTCGATGCTGAGTGCCCGACATACCCTTTTCCTTAATTCCATCTCGGCGAATTGGCGTCCGTGAGTATTCGCAAGCCAGGGCATACCGGATCATCTTCTTGACGAGCTGGTCCGTCTCACCTCCAGTGACGCCACCCATCTCCTCGTCTCCTTCGCCATCTTGGTTCGCGGGTCCGTCCGACTGTGGGCGGGTGTCTTCGTCTGAATCATCTTCTACTACCTAAGGTGAATGTCAGCTCGAGCCTAGGGTGCAACGAGGTGGCGGGCATGGTGGGGCTACCTGACGACGCCGTTGCGGAGGAGGGGGCATCTCCCCAATGTGCTGCTCCCAAAGTAGTCTTGCCAGACGACTAATGATGTGCGAGGTTAGTGATGTAGAGCTCGCCCAGTGAAAACTCGAGAGGGAATTGGCCGAGCTGGGTGGCTAAAATGATAGATCTAGCTGTCATTGTCTGAGAGTGGCTTCCAGATGCGAGCAAGAAGAAAAACGCGGGGCAGCACGCCTGTGGACGCGTGCTGAAAGCCTTAGCGCGGTTGCAGTCGGCTTGCCTGCCGAAGGCCGCATTTGCAGGGGTAGGGGACGATTGGACCCACCTGAAATCTTCATCATTCGCCCCAGCGAGACGGAAAATCATCGACATCTCGCAAAGTCGCGACGATTGGGAATTGTGGTATTCTGTGTTGTGATCCTGTTTGCAGGCTTCTTGGTCGGCTAGGAAACACCACCGTTATGCTCAAACGAAAGCTCCCCGGTGGCTTTGTCTGCCTGCGCTGCAGACTGCAACTGAGCGGACCCGTCCCAAGACGACTCTTCTCGACCACCGCACACGTCCGCCACGAGAGCCATACTGCTCAAAGAGAAATCAACGCCAGCGCCGACGACAAATCATGGAGCTTTAGCCGGCTAGAAAGCCAGCTTGGCCCGACTACTTCTCTGAAACCCAGGACCAAAGATTCCCTCCTTGACGCGTTAGACCAATTCGAAGCCAACAAGGACTTGATAAAATTCGAAGATGACAAGGCCGAAAGCAAACAGATATGCGATGAAATCGATGGCGAGTATGAGCACGATGCTGGTGGATACACCGCTCCGCAGCGCAAGGCCCGTTACTCCAGGGGAAAGTACACAGTGTCGGGTGAAGACCTTCCGATCAACGTGCTCGGTGCCCCAAAGGATGTCATGGTGGTGCGTCCTCGGTCTCTTCCCGCGAGACAAGTCCCCCCAGCAGTCAATGGAGATGAAGATACCACATCTGAGGTTATTGAGATGCTGGCGCAACAACATATCGACCTGAAGGTCAAGAAGATCAAGCCAATGTTCAGGGACGTTATGGCGAGTCTTGAGGAGTTACGACCGAAGAATGCCGGCATGCTGGCCGCTGAGGACTTTGTTGATCTACGAGAACAAATCGTCAGTGAGTTCACAATCCAGCAGCTAAAAGCTTACTTGAGTACCACCGATTCGAAGCTTCCCACCGGCAAACAAGGCCAAGCACAAGTCCATCATACCCCATCTTACCCCTGGATACTGAACTTGCAGACTTGGGAGCCTCTTGACCATGCTGCGGCTCAGGAAGACACACCCCAAGGCTACTTTTCAGAAACTAGCACCGCGAAGCAGAAACTGGCGATTCGTATTATGAGAATGAGCTGGGGTCTAGCAAGTCGGGGCGGGTTTGAAGTCCGTGGCCGACTCAAGGTCCAGATACGAGATCCCGAATTCAAGCTTCTAACTCGTGAGGTTTATCCTACCCCTAAACGCAATCATGATCTAATCCCCCCCAGTTTTTTCCAAATCAGCCGTGCAGAATATCTCCAAGACGATGCTGGAACCCAGTGACCACCTCAACGTCGAGAATAGCACCAACACGGTCTCGGTCATTGCCCCTCGCATAGCTGCAGAGAAAGTTGTGGCTGAGCTTGACAGCCTGCTCTCCAAGACATCGACGAGCTGCATCGATGTTGGCTCGATAACTTCGGAGCCGCCTTCCTCTGCCCTTCTGGAGGATATCGGACGGATGACGAATGCGTTGGTCGAGTTTGACCCCCGTGATGGAATGGTTCATGTCTCGTGGATTGATCTCTCGGACTCACCCGAAGGGCTAGAGACTGCTGGGGACGTTGTCCGTCGCTCACTGTACAGTGCACTGCTCCCCAGACCTCGCACTTCTTCGTCATTAGCAGTCGTTCCGCAAAGGCACTCCATATATGGTCGGCATCTGCCAAGTCCCGATTGCGGACCCCATCTCCCCTGGTACGAACGACGCCAACAATGGGCAAGATGGTACCGGCCGCTAGGAAGGCAACAGCCACGAATGGCAAAGTACAGTCCAATTATTCTGTCGAGTATTCTCCCTCGGCCGATTGAAGTCAAGTCCAACGCTCCTTGTGATGAGGATGCTGTGTCCACATCCACTTCCAAGGGATGGTCACACGGTCCAGAAACCAGCACTCGCGCTGTCTTTGGTCATGTTCTTCACTCTTACAAGTCCCAGAACAATCTGGCCGACTTGACCGCTGTTGACCCACTACTGAAACGGACCTTCATTCCCCGGGTCCCTCCGCTTACTGCCCTAAATTTCCCAAGCCTTCTCGCTGAGAACCGTGGCACCGCGCTACTCCGCTTCATTCCTAATCCCCAACAATCCTGCCCGTCCGGAATTTCCTTCCCCCAACTGGAACTTCGTTTCCAGGTCAACTTTGACAAAATGGCGTTCGCACATATCACTTCCCTACGCGTTCTGGCCGATTCATTTGTCGGGGACGTACTCGTTCCGTCTGCCCCTGTCGATGTCCGTCTCAAACAGGATTGCTATTTCGAGCTCCGGGGCAGCGATCTCGAAGAGTACGCGCCTGTTGTACTCGACTTCGTCCACGCCAGTGATCTCCGTCCCTGGGATGGCAAACTGGGCTTCCCACCAGGTTTCAAGGGCCTCGAACTTCCCCGCCGGCTTCTGGCTACCGAATCAAGCGAGAACAACACCGATCTCTCTCTTGAGGAGACAACGGCCGTTGACTATCTCTTTTCATCATTTGAACTCCAACGCGATGTCAGCACCCAGTACAAGGGCTTCAAGCTTTCGTACACAAGCATTGAGGCAGGAAGGAGCGCCGGCGGGATCTCAGAAATGGCGCTCGATGCAGTCACTGTTGGGCCCCACGACTCGTCTGCCCAATCGGACCGGAGCGGGAAGAGCTTCCTGAGAGCCGTCTCTAAACTAGCTTTTCGAGTGGTGCAACAGGAGGGAAAGTTCGGCTGGCAAGACCTGCAACCCTAAAGTCAGTGGACTCCATAGAGTAATAATGTACGATACAAAGTGTAAACGAAGAGACTTAGCATGTAGAGATAGATCCAGGATAAAAGTCGGTTAGAGACTCAATCAACCCGTGCTCAGTGTTGCATGACAAGAACAGGCCAAGCTGTCCGTCTTTACCTACCCCCAGGGCATATCAGTCGGGACGAGCAAAGATATGCTGTGACGTCCAGGGGTCGAATGTTATGGGTTGGGCCACTGAAGCCGATATTCCAACCCACCGATGGGCGGGCAAGTAGTTCGCGGCGCATAGGCAGAGGCGTTAACAGCCATGGTGAACATGGGCGACACAACCTCACCATGGCTCACGATCACTTTGCACACCATGCAAACACTTTCACAGAGCGAAAACGGGAACGGCCGGTTAGATCATTACGAAATTCCTCGATTGCCGATCACTTCTAGGAGATTCTATTTTGTACCAAAGCACATGGTGAGAAGTTTTGTTCCGCAGAAAACCCAGACCATCCCACGCAAATGTGTGCCCCAAACAAAACAGCCGAGTGCCTGTGCAAAACAAGGAAAGGCGATGTTTTCGCGCGGTACGGGCACGATCACATCGATGAGCTGGGCCTGGCGGCGCTCATCTCTTGAGTTGTTGAGATCACTTATTTCTTGGCGGCCTTGGCAGCAGACTTGGTGACCTGGAGAGGATGTCAGTGAGAGCTTCTTCAGTAGCAAGTGAGGGGAATGAACATACCTTGCCGGAGGTGGCAGCAGCCTTCTCTACCGCCTTAATGACACCGACAGCGACGGTCTGACGCATGTCACGGACGGCGAAACGACCGAGCGGGGGGTAGTCAGTGAAAGCCTCCACGCACATAGGCTTAGAGGGAATCATCTTGACGATAGCAGCATCACCAGACTTGATGAACTTAGGGTTCTGCTCAACAGCCTTGCCAGTACGGCGGTCGATCTTCTCGAGGATCTCAGCGAACTTGCAAGCAATGTGCGCAGTGTGGCAGTCGAGGACGGGGGCATAGCCAGCGCCGACCTGACCAGGGTGGTTTAGGACGATAACCTGGGCAGTGAAAGAGGCAGCGCCCATGGGGGGGTCATTCTTAGAATCACCAGCGACGTTGCCACGGCGGATTTCCTTGACCGAGACGTTCTTCACGTTGAATCCGACGTTGTCACCAGGGACACCCTGGGCAAGCTGCTCGTGGTGCATCTCGACCGACTTGACTTCAGTGGTGACGTTGGAGGGAGCAAAGGTGACAACCATGCCAGGCTTGAGGATACCAGTCTCGATACGGCCGACAGGGACTGTGCCGATACCACCGATCTTGTAGACGTCCTGGAGGGGCAGACGGAGGGGCTTGTCGGTAGGACGCTTAGGAGTCTCAATGGCATCAATAGCTTCAAGGAGGGTCTTGCCAGTGACCTTGCCACCCTTGATCTCCTTCTCCCAGCCCTTGTACCAGGGGCACTTGTCGGAGGTCTCGAGCATGTTGTCGCCGTTGAAGCCGGAGATGGGGACGAAGGCAACGGTCTTGGGGTTGTAGCCGACCTTCTTGATGAAGTTGGAAGTCTCCTTGATGATTTCCTGGTAACGGGACTCGGACCATTGAGTGGTGTCCATCTTGTTAATGGCGACGATGAGCTGCTTGACACCGAGGGTGTAGGCGAGCAGAGCGTGCTCACGAGTCTGGCCATCCTTGGAGATACCAGCCTCGAACTCACCAGTACCAGCGGCAATGATGAGAATGGCGCAATCAGCCTGCGAGGTACCAGTGATCATGTTCTTGATGAAGTCGCGATGGCCGGGGGCATCTGCAAGTAATGCATGCATTAGCAAGGGTTAAGAGCGCGATGCAGGGGGGCCTGGGCCTGTGGGACTTACCGATGACCGTGACGTAGTACTTGGGGGTCTCGAACTTCCAGAGGGCGATATCGATGGTGATACCACGCTCACGCTCGGCCTTGAGCTTGTCCAAAACCCAGGCATACTTGAAGGAGCCCTTGCCAAGCTCAGCGGCTTCCTGTCCAGTGTGTCAGCAATATGGCGATGTCGAGAGGCGAGAACTTAGGGGAGCGCGTCGCGACCAGGGAAGCGGCCAAATCGCGGGGCAGGCAGGTCCGTGCCCAAAAAAAAAATTTGTTATCTGCGCATTTTGTGTGCCCCTCCCCCACCAGATAAGGGAGGGGTAGCCACAAAGGCAGGAACCGCGGGGCAAAAATGAAGAGCAGGCAGAAATAGATATTTGCGATTCAGGATGCGAAGCATGAGAATCGCGGAATCGCAAGGAAGCAGAGTGAAATAGAATGAAACTGACCTTCTCGAACTTCTCAATGGTACGCTTGTCGATACCACCGCACTTGTAGATCAAGTGGCCAGTCTGTGAAGAATGTCAGCATGCCGCGAGTCCAGTCCAGTTCTGCGCGACCAGTGTGATCGGCAGGCGCGAAGCTGGGTAAGATTTGCTTACCGTCGTGGACTTGCCGGAGTCGACGTGTCTGCGGTGATGGTGGTTAGTTTTACGTGGGGAGCACGCAAGCCGAGGGAGACAAACCCGATGACGACGACGTTGATGTGAGCCTTATCTTCCTTGCTGCAGGATGGTTAGCAGCGCGCTCAATGATGCGGAAACGACGCGCGACCAGTGGAAGACGCGCGAGGCTATGGTGATGATGGCTTACCCCATTTTGAAGGTGGTTTGTGGTGAATGTGTAGAAAGGTGGTTGCAGGCGACTTGCGCGTTTAGAAAGCTAGCAGAGAAGTGTCAGAGAAGGAGATATCTTCGGTGATGAAGGATTGCGAAAGGGAACACACTTAAAGTGGCAGGTGATTGCTCGAATCAGGTATGCCGACGAAGAAAAAAGAGGGAGAGGGTAAGAGTTGAGGAGGAGGGGTTGAACTTTTTATGCTATCCGTGGAGGGGCGAGTACGGTTGGTGGGGCAGACCCTGGGCAGCGGGGCAGCACAAAAAAATCAGCCAGCGAAAAGTGGGGCAAGCCCTTCTGAAATTCTCTGCCCGCGCCTTGCCGCATGGCTCGCATTCACTGGGTACCACTTTACTGCAGGGCAAGTACCGCTTTCGTCGCCCCTCATCAAACCCCGCCTAAAATTCACCGGAGCGCCTTGCTACGCTGCATCGAGATCTTTGATTCACTATTTGGGTGCTTAACCATCCCGTGTTTTTGTAGCCGTTGATGTCAGACTAAGCTATCTGCGTACTACATTGTAACAACGATCGAGCAGCGAAGCTGGTTGCCCTATGGCCTGTCGATGAAGGCAAGCTTGTCCCTTTAGTTCTATCATGCCCCTCACGAACCTGGATGGAAGCTGCTGACCTTAAACGGTTACCCCTCCTTCTGCCCCTCCAACCAACCCTTCCCTCAAGGCGCGAACCCTCCCTCGCGACTTGCCACCTGAGACAGCAGCCCCCTCCAATGCAACGCCGGAGCTTAGAGTACAAGGTCTCTGATAGATAGATACCTTGTGCAACGGAGCGCTACAGATTTGGGCTCTGTTTGGTGCGTCTGGTCTTCCAGCCCAACGATGTTCACGCCAGGATGCATCTGGGGCAGAACTCAAATGTTTAGCAGCCGGCATGAGTCACCTTCTCCATAATCGCTGATCACCGTTTCTTAAGTTTACGGACAACATGTGGCACAAAAGTATATTGTAGATATTCTATCCGAGCAGCTACCTATCTAGTTCTAGATGCGGGAGCTTGTCAAAGAAACATGTTCCGAAATTGAGGGGAAAGCTCCCGCCGAACCTTGGGGAAAAAATAAAAAATTCGAGGGCCGAAGAGGCTAGCATGCCTGGCGGCAAACTGTTTGAGCTCCTGCAGCAGTACAAGCATGCAAGCTGGTCCAATGGAATCACAATCGCATGGTTTCACTGAGGCCGATGTGAGACCTTGCATCGAAGCTCAATGACCTCAAATAGAACGGGCCCGGAACCTGCTATCTAGTAGTGCCATCCATCTCCATTATCCCATGCTATCAGTCAAAGAAAAGAAAAAAAGCTTCTCCCTCGACAGCATCACGCGCCCGCCGTGAGATGGCCAAGCTTTTCGGCGAAGCTGTCAAGCTTTCCGTGGATCCAAGCTCCCTTCCGAAAAAAAAAGAAAAAAACACCAGGCTCCCATGAATGGCGGGACCCTTGTTGAAGACACAGAATTCTGGATTTTTTTTTATGAATTTCATATTCATGTTTTTGCCTTTCCCTTTCCCTTTCACCCATGAGATGGTCTGCCGACACCCCGTCGGCTGTTTGAGAGTCTCAATATACATGGTAGGCTAATTTTATTCTGCTGGCCCTGAACCCAATAGACTGGGAAAGCATCCATGTAACTTATGACACCAGTCTGATACGTCAATAGCGGTGGTAAGCGTGCCTGGCGTGTAAATTGTGGGAGTAGAATAGAGATAGGGTTTCAAGCCACTCCAGCATCCCCTGCAGCCGCACACGTCGAGAGCAGATGCCTGTTATTCGTTGCCTTTCCAGGATATAATCAGTTCCGCAAGGCGGAGAGTCATCGACAACACTTCCCCAACCAGGATGGGCTTCCCGAGTGCTGAGGGCAATGCCGCATGTACCCTCGGCATATTGGGGTCCACAGGAAGGAAAAACCTTCAAGCAATGTCTAACCTAGAGTACCATATGCGTGGGAGCGCCTATAATTTCACACCATGTGATAACTATATAATTCTGTGATCTTTGCCTGTCTACCTACCTAGGTATGACGGTTGTCCGAGGAACGCCTCGAAGACGGTGAGAATGCTAGATCTCCGTGACGAACTACGCCCTCGCCCGATTATGTGCGCACCTGAGTCACGCCGAGTTCTCCAGTCTATTTTGTGCACCCAAGGAACAGCGACCCTACGCATTGTAACACAGCATAGGAGAGCGGCTCTGTCAACTCGATATTATTGATACTGTCCTTTCATTCTTGATATTTAGATTGCCGCCGGGCATAGTCGTGTACCCTATGCCACTGCCCTACTTTATCTAAAACGCTCACATTGCTCCACGCCATGGACCAGTCCCTTAGCCAGCTCCAACCTGGAAGACCAGGCCAGGTCAAAAATCTTCACGCAATAAGCTGCTGAACTTCTTCCTCAGTGAAACCAAACAAGTGAAGAAGATCCAGCATGTTATCACCGTTCAATCTTGCCTGCGCCTCCATCTGGACCCTGGGCTTTGCGTTCCACGCAACACCTAGCCCCGCTGCCTGCATCATGAGGAGGTCATTTGCCCCGTCACCGACGGCAACAACCTGCTCAAGACTGACGCCCTCCTTCTCGGCGATCTCAAGGAGTAGTTCTCTCTTTCTCTCTTTCCCAACAATCCTCCCCTTGACCTCTCCCGTCAGCTTGCCTGTCGCTTCGTCGATCACCACCTCGTTCGCATGAGCGTGGTCAATACCCAGCTCACTAGCAAGCCAGCTTGTCAGGGGCAAGAAACCACCTGAGAGGACGGCAGTCTTGACGCCCAACTTCTTGAGTGCATGCAAAAGTGGGCGCACGCCATTCGTGACTTCTAGCACTGGTCGCAGCTGGGTGAATATGTCTGCAGAAAGGCCGGTGAGTAGCTTGACTCGCTCACGGAAAGCAGGATCAAACTCCAGCTCCCCCATCATGGCTCGGTGAGTGATCTCCGCAACACGGGCAGCCAGATCCGGAGGATCCTTGATGGTGGCCGCGAGAAGATCGATAACCTCCTGCGTGATGAGGGTGCTGTCCATGTCAAAGACAACAAGACGCGGATAGCGACGCCATAGAGTATCAGCGTGCAGCGCTACGTCTACGTTCCACTCCCGCTCGAAGCGGTAGATAAGTTCGTGCTTGCGCAAATCGGCGAGGGACAGGTAGTCAGCGGATGGAGCCGGCGAAAGGGTCAGCTCCACCACCTCGGGGTGGTGTTCGCGAGTCGGGCCGAGCTTGAGACAACGGTGCCCCGAAGTGGGATTCGAGGCACCCGCAGGCAAGGGGAACGTCGACATCAGATGGAGGAAGGAGGTGATACACATGGGCGAGATGTGCGAGCCGTAGAGGTGGTCGAGCGGCTCTGGTTCGGAAGACGGAGGCTCGAGGGGGAAAGTCTCCAGGCTGCTGCTTGGAGCCATGGTCGGAGGAATATCTGAATCGAGTGCCGACAGCTTCGGGCTGTTCGGAGCCCTCGGCGGCGAGGCTGGTCTCTTCGGTGAGGGAATCGCATTTGAGATCCGGGGAACTGTTGATTTATAGAACAGCGTCGCGACCAGCTTATCAGACTTGGTACCAGGGGCAGGTGTGCAGTTGGGGTGCGACAGTTCGTGAGTTATGCCGCTCTCGACGATCTTGGGCGGGTTCTCTGGCGAGGGGACGCCATTGAACGTCGCGACTGGCCGAGGCGATGTGATTTGGGTTGCCTGGATGTCCTCTACAACGGTATCAATGCCATAGTGATTCTCGGGCTTGTTGGTGGCGCGGTACTGCTGGTGCTCTTTGAGGAACGAGCTACTTCTCATGGCACCGATCGAGGGCCGAACGGGCTTCGGCGAGGCGCTTTCGTCGGCCATTGCTGATTGTTCTCGTTGAGTTGCGTCCTCGGTCAGCCGGTGCGATGGAAAGATGGCCTTGTCTGGCACGAACAAAGCCACCAAAACTGCAGGTGCTCAAAGCAACACGTTTGACAGGGAGTCCTTTCACAGGCAGTGGTCGAGCCCCACCACGGGCCGTTTTCAGGCGCGACATCTTGCCCCGCCATGCAAGCCCCTCTTTCACAACGTCACTGGGCCTCTCAAGCCTCGAATTTCATTCTGGCCCAGGCCAAAATCCATGGTCAGGCAAATGTCTAAATATCGATTTTAGAGAGGATGGACGAGGCTGCCATGTCTCAAAACCCCTGGCAGCTATGAATCAGCATCGTGCAGATCTCTTTCCACGCCGCAAGACACGCGCCTGATGCGGGGTGTCATGACAGACGGTTTTGCGCCCGTGGGACAGCAGTGTAATA
>Ga0247760_1002459_pt1 | contig 13985 bp, 9 predicted proteins | sample UWRJL171409R4_FD_179936 | JGI IMG/M metagenome (GOLD analysis project Ga0247760, IMG submission 179936) | Plant litter microbial communities from Arlington Agricultural Research Station in Wisconsin, United States - UWRJ-L171-409R-4 | ecosystem: Environmental > Terrestrial > Plant litter >...
TCCATGCGGGTGACGCACAATGCTTATCTTATCAGAAGGAGGCAGCCCAGTGATTCGGCATGTGACGGTAATACCTCCTGAAAGACTACCGATACAAGACGCGGCGGCAGCCCATCATGTGTAAAATCATATCTTCAAGGCTTTTGCGGCTCAAAGATCCTGCATGTCATACGAAGTACTCAACTCCTGAATCCATCTTCTGTGTGGCCAGCCTAACGCTGGACTGAGGTGAACTGAGGCGACCATGTCGGATCTGCCTGTATCTTCAACAAACCAAACTTCCAGCTGTCAAAGCTCGGAAGGAAGGAATAGCTCACTTTTCTAAGAAGTACTAAGACGTGAGCTCAATGGTTGAGTCGTGGCACTGATTAGGTTCTTGGGGCATTGAAGGCGAATCTGTCCACTCAACCCCAACACCCTACCTAATTCTGGATATCAGATAGCTCTTGTGTTGCATCCATCGAGATGTCGTTCAGTTGGTCTTTCCACTCGAACTCTTTACAGCAACGTCAGTTTGTTATGAAGCGTGACAGCAACGGTATCATTCTTACTCTGGCGACACATTGGACACTGGCCCTTGGATGAATCTTGCTTGATCCATTCTAAAATGCAGTGCTGAGAGCAGAGTCAGCCACCGAAGTAAACAAAAACCCGGAATCGAAATCTCGGGAACAAACCATGTGGAAGTTATGACCACACTTTCCAGACACTGTGATGAGGATTAGTCAAGGCCAAGATCTGAGCGGGGGCAACACACAAAGACTGCAGTCGTCGCCTGGGTACTTGCAGGCCGGACAAGTACCATCGAAATGCACCTGGCAAATGCCGCAAACATCGTCGTCAGGTATATCCCACCGCCAGGTGGCTACAGCATTCCACTTTTTTATTGTGACCTTCATGATGTTTGTCGGTGTTGAGAACTCAACGTGTTGTGCCGCGACAGGTGGCGGGGCACGCCCGAGATGGGACACAGCGGGACAAATCCATTGCCAAGCTCGAATGGCGCCGCAAAGTCCCGCTGCGCTAGGTCACTGAAGACGGCCCAAGCTCCACAACCTTTTGGCGGACGGGAACCAGGGTTTTCTGCACCAGGTTCACAGTGCAGCTTCATGCCAATCAGCCAGACAAAGACGATCCAAACCCCGCACCTGGAGCTTTTCATCCACCTTCACTTCGTCACTTTCTTACAAACTTTTGGAAGGGGCGCCCAAGCCTGCCGAGCAGGTCACATAAAACCTCTCAGAGGTACCCGAGACTTGAGCTGCCTCCTCAATTGATCATCGTACTCTTATCTTCTCGGTGGTCTTTTTCTGTCCCTCCCAGCTCAACTTCACGATAACCACCACGACGCCCCAGATTTCAACTAATTCACAATGAGCTTGCTTGCAGTATTACGGCCCGCGACGGCGACTTTGCCCAGCTCAGGTTTCCGACACTTGTACCAGCGGATTGCCCAGAATGCTTCGGTTGCTTCGGTCACGCGAGCTGCCACTGCTAGATCATTCTCGAACTATCTTGTCACCCCGAAAGAGCTTGCCGATGCTCTCAAGCGTAGCCCGCCGTCTCCAATATCCTCCGAGCCGCGTGTAATCCCTCTCTGCGGCTCATGGTTCATGCCCAACGATCCCGAGGGCCGTACCGGCATTGACGTCTTTCGCGAGAAGCGCATTCCGAAGGCACGATTTTTCGACTTGGACAAGGTTATCGACAAGCGTAGCCCCTATCCACACATGCTCCCGAGCGCAACAAAGTTCGCCGAGTCTATGAGTGAGCTAGGGATCCGTCACGACGACATAGTAGTCGTCTACGACAGCAAAGAGCTTGGCATTTTCAGCGCTCCGCGTGTTGCCTGGACGTTGAAGGTCTTTGGTCACCCTCGTGTGCATATTCTCAACAACTTTAGACTCTGGGTCGAGCAAGAGCTTCCGACTGAAGCCGGCAATGTATGGACAGTTGAATGCGGGACATACCCCATTTCCGAGATGGACGAAAGCAAGGTTGCCGAGTTTGAAGAGGTCCGCGAAGTGGCTCTCGACTCCAACAAGGAGGGGGCTGAGGGCATCCAGATTCTCGATGCAAGATCTCATGGCCGGTGGACTGGGAAAGATCCTGAGCCAAGGGAAGGTCTATCCTCGGGACACATGCCTAGCTCAATCAACATTCCGTTCGACGCTGTGCTCGACCCGCAGACCAAAGCTTTTTTGTCAGCAGACAAGCTGAGGGAAGTCTTTACCAAAAGTGGCGTTGATCCTGAGAGACCGATCATTACCAGCTGCGGAACTGGTGTCACGGCTTGTGTGATCGAGACTGCACTCAGGGAGGCACAGTACGGCCAACCAGACAAGATCAAGGTTTATGACGGAAGCTGGACGTGAGTAAACTGTCCCTGTTGATTGCATTGGGTCATGTTTTCTAACCAACCCACAGAGAATGGGCACAGAGAGTGAAGCCGACTGATTCACTCATCCGGACTGTGGAGTGAGTGATGTTATACATGAAGTCAGTTCCATGTGTATCAAGCCTCTTCACTCTTTTTTCTTTCATGTAAATGTACGACTACCTATATGCTTTGGGCAGGCTTGGCCCGTTAGCATACTCTCTGCCGTACGTGGTTGTTCATGGATAACTTGCGAATAATGTTTTGCTCAGCAAAAATGGAGGTGTTGCCACGGGGTGTTTTCGGCGTTCAGGAAGCTATTCCGAGTGTAGATAAATTGCATGAGCGGTTGGGAAATAAGGGTTCACTATGCCGCATATAACGTTCTTTAGCGCATAGCTACTACAGCATTGGAGTTGTTTGCATCATTTAACAGGCGTGACAGTGGACGAGCTAGTAGTGTTTTGGACAAGGACTCTAGGAGCAGATACCAACGGACATGATCTGCCTGTCCTAATTCGAACATCTTGTACGTCCGTTCAGCCACCCGGGCTGTCTCCAGCGCGAAATGCCCCACGTCCAAACCCATTTCTTTAACCTTATTCCCTGCCCCTTGGTATGCGTATACAATCTATGCCGAGGCTGGGTGTCCTTTATGACTCAATGCCAAGTTCCAAAGCACCGCGAAAACAATCTTTCAGTTGCTGGATTGAATTGTGGTCGAAGAGGTGGAGCGCCTGGCGTATGTGTGTACCTTAGGTTAGGTTTAGCGCGGGAGGGGAAGGCACGGAGGATAGTGGGGGTGCCGGTGCTGGTCAGAGAGCATGAGCCGAAGGTGTACCGGCACTGGTACAAGAGGGAGACGGGTCAGATAGTGTTGAAGCCAAAGCTAGAGCCGAGGAATCCGAGGTCATGACCTAACGCCGCGTGGCGAGCAAGTGGATGAGGTAGCGGAATATGTGGGGGGATGAAGGAAACCCGTAGAGGAGGAGGACGGTGGGTACTGAACAAAAGTTCTCAACGTCAGTTGGAAACCAGTATTATGGAGGTTCCAATCTACAATTAAACGTATCCCAGATTACGGTGATGTGCACGTAGTAGGAATTGCTCGACAGAAACGCAGAAGAGCATGCATGAACGCGTATATCTCCCCCTAAAACTTATGCCACATCATTCTACCCCCCAATCTCAACAACATCCAGTCCATCGCCCAGATATTTCCTCCACCCCATCGCCCCATACAAAGGAACACCCGCTGTAGCTTCCGGTGCAATCTCCGAGGTAGCAGCTGCCGAGACCGACACAGGGGTTTGCGTAGCTGTCGGAGGACCCGTCGTTGACGTGGTCGATGTGGCCGTAGCATTCCTCGTAACGCCATACAGATACGGCTTCTCATTCGCATAGCAATCCGTCTCGAGCTTTTCCGGAATCGTGCCATTGAGGATATACGCCTTGGCGATGGCATCGGTACAATTCGAGACATCTCCCGATGCGTGGCCATAGCCGTGGTGCACAATCATGCGGGCATTGTTCCCCATTTCGGCATGGAGCCTCCTGCCATTGCGGAGCGGCGTTGCTGGGTCGTACGTCTCGGCGACTAGTAGGATTGGCGTCTTGAGGGTGAGGCTGAGATTCCCGCGAAAGACCTCGGCAGGCTTGGGCCAGAACTTATTGAAGTGCCGGCAGGGGAGGACTGTGTACCAGCGGGAGTTCCCAGCGATCCATGATGTCGTCGTCATATTGCCCCAAAGGGACAGCCACCAGTCCACATCGTCTGGCTCGGGAGCGTCGTACTGGTCAGAGCAGATGACGAGCAGCCCGAGCTCGCTGTCCGAGCCGGGCGCGCCCAGCTCGGGACATGGGTCTTGGGGGCTGTACCACCAGGCTGAAAGCTCAAACCGGCTCGCCGCAACGGTTGCGTTACCGGATTCTAGATCGTAGAGCATCTGGGCAAAAGTTGGCCAGCGTCTGGGAGAGTACATGGCGCTGTAGATCGCGTCGACAATGTACGAGTGCGTGACCAGGGTAGGACCAGACGACTTGAGAGTTACCGGAATGGGCCGGTCGATCAGAGACTTGATCAATTTTTCCATGCGTGCCATTAATTCTGTGAGCGTCACCGGCTTTCCGTCGCGGGGTTTCGCGAGTGCGCAGTAATCTGGGCCTGCCTTGAGACACTCTCCGAGAAATCCATCCCGCCAGGCGTCAGTAGAGTTGTCGAGTGCTGTCCAACCAAAGCCCCCACGAGTCCGGTGATCACGTACGTACTCGGTTCCATCCAGGATCATGCGGCCAACAGTGGTAGGGAACATTCCCGCATAGGTCTGGCCAATGCCAGTACCATAGCTGACCAGATAGCCCGTGATATCGTCCTCGCCCAGCGCTTTCCGGATCTCGTCCAGATCCCTGGCAACAAAAGCCGTGGTGAGGAATCGGCCGAGATCACCGTGCTTTTCCCAACAGGCTTGCATAGTAGCCTCATTCATAGCGTCTGCAATCTGAAACTGGACCTTTGGGGAGGGAGACGCAGCGCGGTGCTGCGAGGTGTACAGATACCACCTGTCACGAGTGGCGTCATGGGTGATACACTCGACAGCGGGACGCGATATGTTGACTCCACGCGGATCCCAACCTAGAACATCAAACTTCTCGTCGCTGAAACGACGCGTGATGCTCACAGATGACGACCACGCATAACTCGTTCCGCTCCCTCCCGGCCCACCCGGCTCGATGATGATGGTCCTCTCACTTTTCCTGCCAGCTGTCGAGTTAGAGTAGGGAGGGGCGTCGGCGCGAGCCAGTCCAGAGACTTGGTATTTGGTGATAGCCAGCCGAACGATGCGGCCGTCTGACTTGTTGGTGTAGTCCAGTGGCACATCGAGATAGCCGCACAAGAAAATGCCCCTTCCGGCATAGGGGTCACCCGATGTGGTGTTGGAGCCTCCTGTCGTGTTTGAAGCCGGCCTGGTGGGTCCCCAATTCCAATTCTTGGGATCCGGATTGAAGAGAGCAGTCCATGTCTGCACGGCGTTGGTGTCGTTGACTGGGGGTGGTACCGTTTTGTTTGTACAAGGCAACAGGCGAAATGCATCGTTGGCTCTGGGGAATGACCCATAGGGGTTGTCCACGGCGACACTGCTTGTTTCGATAGCGCTCAAGCTGCCCGTGTCGTGTATCATATCGTGGATACCACCGACGTCACACGACTGCGGCATCTGGTGAGAATAAGGACCGAGTTTCCATTGCAACAACGCCGCGAGGATGATTGCGCCAAAAATGAGACACGCTCCGAGAAGCCATCCTACCCGCCGCTTAGGCTTCTGAAACTCATCCCGGGGCTGCGGGGACAGCAAAACCGCCTTCTCCTTTTCCATGCCCGGCGATAGGTCCGCGTCGTCGGCGCCGAGTCGTGCGGGGTCTGGTCGGCGCGGCAAGGGGAATCCCGCATTTTCAGTCCCCCTCCATGTCCCCCCTGCCAAGAGACTTCTCACTTGCATTTTTCGCCACGAGTCTCTCAGCTCTCGTTCAAATTCGCCATCCGCTGCTGCTTACGCCGTCCTTTTTTCTGGAGTTGCCCCTGATTTATACATTTCGTCGTCGACGCAGCTCGACTGCCCAAATCATCCGAACAATCAGCGGATGTAATCTCTCCTTTAGCCGTCACGACCATCGCATCTAGCAACACGGGACACTTATCATGTTGAATTGCCGATTTATTGTTGATTCAGGGATGCCATGACGGAACCGCCATGCTGTGCCACATCTTTTCAGCCTAGGAGTGATAGCATCCTACTGTGAGATGTAGTGAGATGTGGTCAACCTCTCTTACCAAACGAAACACGCTCCGCATTGAGGTACCACACTAGCGATATTTTTGAGAAATAGACCGTCCGTTCTTTACTCTTAATCAGTTGTCATCACATCAGCGAGCTGTGGTAAATTACAAGGCAAACTTGTGTAACAAGAAGGGACAGAAACTCAAGGGCCGAGAGTTAGCGAGACTCGTTGGAACAGAAAGTCCTCTGGGTCCTCTTATTGTCGAGAGCAAGCCCGGCCACTATCTTCCCCCTGGCTGCTGGATCAGCAGCAGCTGAGCTAGACGACTACATGTCCGGGCGGAACTTTACTCGCCCTGAACAAAAGAGCTGGGATTTTATGGCATTATGACAGAATACTCACAGGACGGTTTGAAATTAGTCAATGACTTCAAGCCGGAGTGTTGCTTTGGCAATAAATGCTCGGCCCAGTCCATCAATCCAGTCCTGGGAAGGCAACGACCTTGGTCTGAGGGCCCTTACCTTTCCTCCTCTTTTTCTTCGACTGCTTGTCGCGCTTCGGGCGCTCCTCCTCCTCGCTGTCGCTGTCATCGTCCCCCGAATCTTCATCACTGTTGGCCGACCTCTTGATACCGTGATCTTCCACCTCCTCGTCCTCGTCCTCGCCATGAACTTCAGCCTGCGCCCAAATCTTGATAACCTTGCCGCCGCCACTAATCAGTCGATGCTCGTAGTCAAAATTCAGGGCGGCAACACCCTCGACTTCATCGTGCTTGAGCGTCACCTCAATGTCGCGCTTTTTCAAGTCAACCACGCTCATACTTCCATCCCCGACGCCGACGACAACCTTCTTGCCCCATCCCAGCTCCTCTGGACCCCGGACAATGGCATCGAGGCTTTCAGCATTTTTCTTGCTCTGGCCAGACACGTAAATCCGCTCCTGTTGGTCATCCCACGCCCCGCGATCCCACAGGGTCAAAACACCTCCGCCGGTTCCCACAGCCACGACAGCATTGTGTCGCATCCGCTTCGGGCCGAGACCCGACGGGATGATAGCGGAGCAGAGAAGTTCGTCCTCTTGGTCTTCTGATGTAGCAATTATACCGTGTCTAAGATCGGTAACTGCGAGGGTTGTCCCGCCCGTGGACACCCATTGCTTCGGGAAGCCGGACGTGCTCTCGGCTGATGCAGGGAGGGGCGTGAGGCTCGTGATATAGTCGGCATGCGGAACGTGCTTTCGCACAGGCTTGGGGTTCAGATACCCATTTTCTCGGAGATCGAAAATGTACAAACCTCCAGAGTCGGTGCCAAGCAGTATCGTCTGTGGAGACAGAGCGTGGAGGATGGCTGGGCAATCCGTGGTGCTGCTACCACTGTTCCGAGGCGGGAGACCGATCTTCGATATGACCAGTCCGGTCTCCGGGGAGAAGTGTTTGACAACGGAGTCGGTGCCCGCGGAGTACAACGCTAACAAAAAGAACCGTCAGCAGCCAGCCAAGTGTGGATTCTACATAAAACATACATTGGCCGTCATGGCTGTACGCAAGACACCTGCAGCTGCCTTTGTGGCGGCGAGTGCTCCAAACGCTCTTTATCAGCCCCTTCCCATTGTTGGTGCTACTGTTATCGTCGCTTCCGTCCTCTTGAGAGGGTATGCGAAAGGTCTCGACACGACCGCTAATCAAACCCACTGTCAGTAGTGGTTTGGAGGGGTGTACTGCTTGGGCGAAGAGCTCTGAAGAGAGCGGCAGAGTACAAAGATTCTCGAGCATGTTGCCTTTCTACGGGGTTTCTCTCATGTCAAAACCGTGCTGCTGAAAGAAAGTGGTTACTGGATGCTGAATTGGAATGGAAAATCTAATCGCAACTCTCCAAAAAAATCGTCCCCATTTTTCGCGCTGATGTCTTGGCGGCGACGATCGGGGTCTGCGAGGTGCAGCAAACGGTGGACCGAGTGCAGAGCGGGACTCCCTGGATCGGAACGACAATCGGCTAGTACGGACACGCTAGTGCACGAATGTCCGTAGATGAGCCTATCTAGAGGCCCTCTCAGCGCAGTAGAAAGAATCCAAACTCCAGGAATGTTGGGAATGTGAATACCAGCCCCCTAACTAATCGTTCCCGCCGAGAAAGCTTGGCACGTACCTTGCAGGGGGCAGGGATGACATCACGGCGCATTTCCATCACACTTGGACTACACCTTCCCCGACTCCACAACTGACTCTCTTCCTCCACACCGCGTGTCCAAGAAGCGGCCTGCCATCAGAGAAGCGAAGATGTTCCTAGACCTGTCTCTGTTATTGTCTTCCTTCATGGCTGTCATGGCCTCTCAGGTGGCTGTAGCCGCTGCTCCGCCGCCTCTCCGATGCATCATGTATTTGACTGGGTATGCACTTTATTCCAATCTCGTGGGGAGGCCAGAAGCAGAAAGTTGACAGTTCTATAGCCAACATCCCGTCACTCCTTCAATTGACCAGCTCGGACATGTGTCGCATGTAGCTCTTGCGTTTATGAGCCCCGGTATCTTCAACGATCCTACCCGGGATGTCTGGCCCTTGTGGACGTCGGTCAACAGCATACGAGCCAATTTTACTGACGGCACCAAAATCCTCATTGCCATTGGTGGTTGGGGTGACTCAATTGGCTTCTCTGTAGCCGCCCTTACCACCGAGACTCGGAAGACGTTCGCCGAGAACGTGGCTCGGATGGTCGTAGCTACAGGTGCCGATGGCATTGACGTGGACTGGGAATACCCTGGGTGAGTTCCTCCGGTTGCATTGGGCCGACTCTTCAGCCGTCACATTGTCCCAGACTTGGAGCTGACGGTTTCCGTATAGGGGCAATGGTGAAGATTACAAACAGGTCCCCAACTCCGACAAAACTTGGGAGATAGCCGCATATCCGCTTCTTCTTGCAGAGCTCCGCGCCGCTCTAGGGCCTAACAAAGTGATATCGGCCGCTGTTCCTGGTCTCAAACGAGATATGTTGGCGTTCACACATGAGACGGTCCCAAGAATTATGCGCCATCTGGACTTCTTGAACGTGATGACGTACGACCTTATGAACCGCCGCGATACGGTAACCAAACATCATACCGGCGTTCAGTTAAGCCTTGAGGCTGTGGATGCTTATGTAAAAAACGGAGCCGCGCCGCAGAGGATCAACCTCGGACTTGCTTTCTATGCCAAGTATTTCCGGACCGAGCATGATGCCTGCTCCAATGGTGACTCTCCCATCGGGTGCCCAACCCTCCTCCTAGAAGACCCGAAAACAGGGACCGATCTTGGGCGCTCTGGGGCATTCTCTTGGCACGACTCAGTGCCATCAGAGGTGGCCGAGTCATTCACGAGGGCGATCGAACACGGCGTTTACGACGAGCAGGAAGGAGGGTATTATTACTGGGACAGCGAGGAGAATCTCTGGTGGACTTTCGACACAGCAGATGCTATTCGGCGTAAATTCTCGCTCATTTTCAACAAGAGACGGCTCGGAGGTGTCTTTGCATGGGGCCTTGGTGAGGATGCTCCGGTATACGAGCACTTGTCGGCACTCAATGGTGTCTTGAATAAGCGGACATACGGCAGAAAAGAAGAGTTATAAGTGGGTGTTATCCCCTCGCATTTCTGGTATGTTTGCGCTCGCATAGCCCACCAACCTTCCAACCCTGACGTCTACAGGTCCCCGTCACTGCCTTGCCAGACCGATCCCTGTCGACGATTCCCACCCATGCGAATCTAAGAAATTATGCCGCGAAATTATATGAACCCGCTGCTCGGAGACGACGTCACTCGTTGAACAGCAACATTATCTGTTGGCGGAACAGGTCGAGGCAAACATACAACGCTCCGAGCAGCAACGGCAAGGCCAACATCCAGAGAACAACGATTTTCAGATTCGATGTCCTGTTTCCGTCGATCGATTGAGCAGCCTCCGCTGACGGCAAATCTGAAGGCGGTGATGTTTCGCTCTCTCGATCGGTGTTAGAAAACGTGTTGTAATCTTGGTGCAGCCGTCCGACGGGTGAAGGGGCGCGAGAGGACACACTGTTAGGACGGATAGACGAGCCGTCAGACAGTGACGACGTGGAGCTCATGTTGTCGATGCAGCTCGAGTCAAATCGATCTCGGAGGCACCGTGCTAAACCCAAAGCAGGAAAGACCGAATAGCCGTAGGCGGTTGCAGGATACACAAAATGCGGGTAGCTGCTTGTGCGAGCAACCAGGAGTCGCTCACGCCGTTTGCTGTGGTGTATATGCTGGTGCTGGAGAATCAGCAGAAGAATGTATCCAGATAAAAGGATGTCTTGAGAGAGAAGTCTTTAGAACTTTGAGATGGGATATCCCAAGACTATTGTTTCGGGGGCGAGAAATGAGCAAGTCGTACCTACTTTTGACTGGGGAACAGTTTCACAACGTACGCCCTCATGGTTCGAGTTTTGACCTGATGCGGTACAATATGCTACCATACGCAACTTACTTGCAGCATATTACTGGAGCCATCTCAAGTGGCCATCAGATGAACGATCAACTGATTCAACCCAGTGACCCCAACTTCAGGTTTACGCAGGTTAAGGACATGGCGACCAGAACACCGGTTTTCGGAGACTGATTTGGCTCGCCCATGGAGATACTCTTTCAAGGTTCGAGAAGTACCTTCACGAAGTCACCAAAATTTGACTTGTAGGGATGACGTCCACCCTACCCACCGTGGCTGTAGCTTATTCGTCGAGTGTCTTTGAGATAGTTCAAGTTACAGGTCCTACTCAGAGGTATTCTACTCGCCGCGACCAGGCCTGTGTGGCTTGACCAAATTTTAGCCCAGAAAAAGCCGCGCCTCCTTCTCATGCCCTCACTACTATCACATGCATTCTAGCTTTTGTGTTTGGCGTCAGCAGTGACAGCACAGTAGTTTGCGTCTATGTAGCTCTAACGGGGCCGTGGAGCTAGGGTTCTTCAACACTTCATCTTCTCTTGTGCCGTTTATAGCATAGAATGAATTCTTTTGCCTTTGCGCTTCCTAGTGCGGATGGACTCGCTCTCACGATAACGGTGATGACAACGCATTCATAAAGTCCGTGCTCTAATCCCGTTGCAACAACACATTCCACAGCCCGCTTGGCTAAGTGGTATAGCGTATCACTAGTAAAAATCTAGGATAATGATAAGGTCATCAGTTCGATTCTGATAGTGGGCATCATCTTTTTTTCTCCCCTTTGCACTGCCTTTTTTTTTGGCCACCAATTCCAATCACAAGCTATTTTTGGCTACCTTCTCTTCCCTTTTTTTCTTCTTTTTTTCTCCCCCTCTTCTTCCTCCCCTGTACGGAATTCGGAGGTTATACCTTGTCTGCTGTGAGGAGGAAGAAAGAACTGGACTGGGCTGATCTCAACTGGCCGACGACGTTGGATGGATGGATGGATGGATGGAGGATGGGCACTACCCACTCATCTTCATGGCTTTGCTTTCTCTCTCGTCGTGCATCCGAACATCTGCCCACGATTTCCCGCTCCTTCCTTGCACGTTGCGTCTAACAAACCAATCCCCATCCCATCCCCCCCCCTCCCTCTCCAATGCAACCAATAAACGTGGACACGGGTCATCTCCAGGCCAAGATATCCCGACGTGCACAAGACGACACGACATGGGCACTGTCCTGTCCTATCCTTTCCTGTTGGCGCGCGTCCGCCCATTTTTTGAATCCTCCTCCATCCAATCCCGCCCCACAGCGTCGGTGTTATAAGCTTGTTTTGATGTCCTCCTCTCCGAGCTTGCTTGCTTGCGTCTCAGTGGTAGTGGGGGGGGAGGTGGGGAAAGGGACAGTTCAAACACTCTCGGCGTACAGAGTATGATTGCCTGGATTTGGATTTGGACTGGACATGATGCGGCGGCGGCTGCATAGATAGTTAGGTAGGTATGGCTAGGATAGGACAGGATAGGAGATGGATAGAATAATACACCTTCCGTTTCAGTTTCGGGGTGTGTACTTGGTGGAGAGGTAGGCATGCCAACCAACCAACCTGAGCACCGCCGTACCTTCACCGTGAACGACGGAGCACTTCGCAGTCACTTACCTGGGTTCTAGCTATGGAACCATGGATGAATGGTGATGATTGGAATGTTATACGTATACTGCGCAGTAGAATGGTTCAATTTTATGTCATGTCTGTCTGCGTGGGTAGCGGGTATGGTTATGTTTTCAGAATGAATCATGCATGCGGCGTAAAATGCTAAAATGAGCCAAAAAAAAACCCCCCCAATATACCTAGGTAGGTATGCTTGTATTGACTCCTCTCTCTCTCTCTCTACCAAGGATTCTCGGCGCGCGCACAAAAGACCTAGATAGGTAATGAGGTAGTGTAGTTTCGTCGCCATAGCCCTGCATACACATATATGTACGGCGTGCTCGTGGCATAACCAATCTTTCTTTCTATGGTCTCGTTCGTGCTGTGCCTCGCCGTTACCACTATGTTTTGTACGCTAGTGTCTAGTGTCCACACAGAGAGAGAGAGTAGGCATTGAAGCGGCAAGCCACCTCGGTTACGCAAGGATGTGTATGTTCACGCCCAGCTATCCTGTTCTTGACGACGCAGGTACGCGGCACGGGCAGACTGGACCGGGGGTGGCCGGGGCGGGGGCTGGACGGGGGGCGCACGGGGAGAACCGGGGTTCTATTGTCCATATCTAGTCGGAGTGGGGGAGGAAGAGAGGGGGCTCATGTTGATGTCGGGAGGGGCGTCGGACGGAGGCGGGAGGGAAGGAGCGGCTCGGGGCGGCTGCTGCCACAAAAGCCACCCCCGTGCCGCCGCCCGCACAGGGGAAAGTACTGCCGCAACCGCGCGAGGAGGATCTTTGCAGTATTATTGACTTATTTCCATGACTTTCTGCATGTGCGGCGTTAACTCCGTATGCGTACACATTAGTTTTACATTACATACCAGACAGCACGTCGACGACGCTCGCTTGCTTGCTTGCACGTGGCTTACTTGCTGGCTGGCTTATCAAACGCTCCACAATGCAACTGCCAACAACCAACCGCCGCCGTTGAAACCACCATGTAAACGTATGTCCATGAGCATTCTCCCCTTTCATCTAGGAGTATAGTGCAGATAGCTAGCCGCCCTTACTTGCCGACATGCACCGAGGAGCATGGTTTTCCTGCTTCCCATCCCGGCTTACCCGATCTTGCCGACTGACCGACTGACCGACTGACTGACCGGCCCAACAAGATAGATCTCCAGTACCTACATGAGCCTCAGTATCGCATCGATCAGTGGTGTCTCAGGGGGCAAGGCAGGGAGGCAAGGGGGGGAAGGGTCAAAACAATGGAGGAACTTTCTCCATATCCCGTGCCCCCACCGACTGGTAGCCGGAGTAAGCTTTGCAGGCCAAGCAAGCACTAGAAGTATCTGGCGGTGGGGAAACGGATCATGGAAACCACAAAACGTCAACCGACGGATTTGGGTTCGGGGATGGGTTTGGGATGGGATCATAGGTAATCCCTGCCTCGCTTCCTCCTCTTCTTCTTCAAACCTGAGTTGAGCTGACTGGAGCTGAGCACAGTGGGCACGGAATACCTATCCTACCTACATTACCCATGTGCCTGCCTCACGCTACGCAGTTCCGGGTAGGTGGTTAATTTAGGTAGGGCGCAAGAATTTGCCCACTAAACTACGCTCTTGACTTTCTGACTCTCTCTCTCTCCTTCCGTCTACCTACCTACCTATCTACCTACCTTACCTAGCTAGCTCGAAGCAAGGAAAAAGGCACTTCTAGCCGAGAGATCTCAACATGCAACATTGACCCGCGCCTCAAGAGCGCATTCTTTGCCACATG
>Ga0247760_1002460_pt1 | contig 13984 bp, 21 predicted proteins | sample UWRJL171409R4_FD_179936 | JGI IMG/M metagenome (GOLD analysis project Ga0247760, IMG submission 179936) | Plant litter microbial communities from Arlington Agricultural Research Station in Wisconsin, United States - UWRJ-L171-409R-4 | ecosystem: Environmental > Terrestrial > Plant litter >...
TTAGTGCCGTCTACTTACGCTCAACTCCCCGCCATCCACAGCATTCCCACAAACACTGAAGGGATACCCCAAAATACGAAAATAGCAATCAATTAAAACAAGGGAACTGGTGCCATCAGCTGCTGGCGTGGCTATACTATATGCAATCAAGGTATTTTTGACGCCGAAATATGTGCAATGCTCAATGTCTGCCGTCCGCTCACTCCAGCTGATATACATGCTCCTGTGTGACAATCGTTCACTCCTCGTCTGACTCTTCCTCGGCAACCTGGTTCACTGTTAGCATTCACCCTCAAGTCGAAGACGCGCCGTGTCACTTACCCCCTCGTGGAAGTCCCGTCCCTCGGTCGTGGCCTTGATGATGCCCGCCCGGATTGTCCAGTCGCCAAATCGCTCGCCCTCCTCGCGTTCCAAGGCGTACCGCTTGAGCAGCGACTTCATAATGCCCAAAATCTCCTCCTCCATGATGCTGGCCCGGTACAGCTTGTTCAGGCGCTGGCCGTGATAGCCACCGCCCAAGTACATGTTGTACGCCCCGAATGCCTTGCCGACAAAGGCAACCTCTGCAAGCCAAGGCCGCGCGCAGCCATTGGGACATCCCGTCATGCGCATAACAATGCTGTCTTGTCGCAGGCCGTTCTCCTCAAGGCACGTCTCGAGCTTGGAGATGAGAACAGGGAGGTACCGCTCACTTTCCGCCATGGCAAGACCGCAAGTCGGGAACGCCACGCACGCTGACGAGCTGAGGCGCAGCCCAGAAAACTGGATGTTGTCCAACTTGTACTGCGCCATCATTTTCTTGAGCGTCGGGAGATCTTCATCCGCCACGTTGCTGAGGATGAGATGCTGGTTCGGCGACAGCCGGAACTCACCCTTGTGCACCTTGGCAATCTCCCGTAGGCCTGTCTTCATCTGGAAATCGGCCGTGTCCTCAATGCGGCCGTTCTCGATGAAGAAGGTGAAGTGGTTGAGGCCTGTCTCGTCCTTGGTCCAGCCATACGTGTCAATGTTGCTGTCAAAGTGGAACGGCCGCGGCGCTTCAAACTTCTGACCCCAAAGCTCCTCCACCTTTGACCTGTATACCTCAAGACCCATGTCGTCGATCGTGTACTTGAGTCTGGCGTGCTTCCGGTTCTTGCGATCGCCATGGTCCCTCTGCACCAGCATCACCTTCTCGCAGGCAATGTGCACATCGGCCGTCTTGACGAAACCGAACATCTTACCGACCTGCGGGTACGTCTTCTTGTTATTGTGCGTCGCACCCATACCGCCACCGGCCAACAAGTTGAAGCCCTCCAAATTCCCATCTGCTCCCTTGATGGCAATCAGGCCAATGTCGTGGGCATACACGTCGACATCATTGTGGGGAGGAATGGCGATCGAGATCTTGAACTTTCGCGGCAGATATGTGGGGCCGTACAGAGGCTCGAAATCCTGAACGGCATCACCAGCAACCTGCGTCTTCTTATCGTCATCGTCCGTCAGCCAGATCTCGTGATATGCCGTAGTCGATGGCAACAGGTGATCGCTGATCTTCTGGGAGCAGGCATACACCTCGCGGTGGTACTGAGACTGCGCTGGCAACGGGCTGCACATGACGTTACGGTTGATGTCACCGCAGGCGGCAATGGTAGTCATCAGAGCCCGGTTGATAGCCTGCATGGCCGGCTTGAGCTTGCTCTTGATGACACCATGGAACTGGAAAGTCTGCCGTGTCGTGAGCTTCATCGTCTCGTTTCCAAGTGTCGACGCTATCTCATCCATCTGAAGCCACTGCTTCGGCGTAGCGACACCGCCAGGCAGTCGGCAGCGAATCATGAATGAATACGCCGGCTCCAGACCCTGGGCCTTGCGCTCATCTCTGATGTCTCTGTCATCCTGCATGTATGTGCCGTGGAACTTGGTCAACTGCGAGTCAGCTGCAGAGATGGCACCAGTTGAGGTATCCCTGAGGCCTTCAACAATGGTACCACGCAAGTAGTTAGACGCCAGCTTGATGTCCTCATTGGTGATCGGCGGCGGCTCCTCCGGGAGACCCTCAACGTTGGCTACGCCGAGCGCCTCCCAAAGCTTGGGCTCCCATTCTTGGTAGCCAGTCTGGTATCCATCTGGATCTTGGTCGTCGCCAAGTCCAATGTCGGCCAGCCTCTTCGCACCAAAGTTGGACAAGACGCGGTCCAGATCCTTTCCAGGCTTGTTGTAGTAGATCTTGTCCTCCTTTCTCGGCCAGTAGTGGCTGTCGCCCAAAGACATGACAGAGTAGCGGACGGTGTTGAGATCGAACTCGGTGCTGTCCTTGATGGCATCCCAGAAAGGCTTGCCGTTCTGGGGGAACTCGCCTTGTCCGGCCGTCGATGTGATGAAGACGATGTTCTCCTCAGTCGGCAGATCCTCCACCGGGTAGTCTTCCATCGCCATGACTGTCGTCTTCAGCCCACGCGCCCGGCCGCGGGTGCCCAACCTCTTTGCCAGGGATTGGGCATTTCCGTTGTCAGAGGCGAATAGGATGGTCAGCGGAGCACCGAAGAGACCCTCCAAAAGCTGGTTGTAGGCATCTTTCGCTTTCCGCTTCTGCTGTCCCCGAATCTCACTGCCGAAGTCTTCGGACAAGACCGCGCCAAACTGTGGCTCCTTTCGTGTCATTTGCGTGAGCTGGTTGTCCCTTTCAAGGAAGGCCTTGAGCTCCTTCTTGATGTGCTCGGAATCCAGCGAGAAGTTGGGCAGACCCTTGTGTTCATTCTCGGGATTCCACCGGTACAGTGGCCAGTACCCAATGTCCACAGCCTGTTTGGTCTCCTGCAGAACTGTCAATGGAGAGTCGTGCTCTCCGAAGTAGGGAAGGTAGGCAAGGACAATCGAGGGGCCATTGAACTTGTCAGCTTCATCTAGAGCCTGGAGAACCTGGGTGTATGAGCTATACACAGCAGTCGAAGCAACGTAGGCGTTGCCAAAGTTCATGGCATACAGGCCAATGTCCTTCTTCCTGCGGTTAGCGTCGGCCGCTGCACGCTCGGAATAAGGAGTCGAATCGATGATCAGCAGATTCACGTTCTCACCAGAGGCCAAGACGTGATGAACACCCGAGTTTCCGAGGTCGTACGCCCAGGCATCAGAACCAACAAGCCAGAGTGATTCTTTTCTGAAGAAGTGCTTGTTCTCGAGCAATGCACGGGAGAGCCTAGAGTTCTCAAGGCTGAGCGTCAAGATTGCCTTTCCGGCCGCCTCATCGGCCCTCTTGGCATCACCTGCACTGGAGATCCAGTTCGTTAGGGCTCGCTTGGGCGCCTCAGTCAGAAAGAAGCCCTTAGAAGCTGCCTCCTTGGCTTCAGCGACAAACTTCTGCCTGCGCTCTTTCCTCGCGAGCAGCGCACCAAACCCGTACTCTGGGCTCGCTGAGATGGTCTCGGAAACACCGGCGTTCTCCTTGTCGAGGGAGTTGGCAATGTAAACACGGCTTCCGAACAACTGGTCCAGGATTTTGGCATAGGCAGTTTCCAGCTTTGGCTTCTCGAGGCCATATTCAGCCTGTTGCTTGGGTTGTTGCCGCTCGCCGATATCCAAGTTCTGCACAGGTTTCTCAGATGTCAAATTCTCGAACACCTCTTCAAGGGCCTGGCGAGCATTGGCCTGTGAAATATAGCCCAGCTGGTATCCGACAATGTGCTGGACTCCACCTGCGCTGCTCTTGGCCGAGGTCAAAACATCAATTAGGAGAGGTCCCCATTTGGTGGTTTTCCTCAGGACCTGCTCGAGAACGGCGACTCTCTTGACCGACTTCGGGATGGCACCCAGCAGCTTCGCGCCGAGCCATGGCCTGTAGAGGCGGGCGGTAATGACTCCGGCATTTGTGAAGCTGTCGCTTGAGCCCGCGTTCTTAACGAGACTGGTAAAGAGCGAGGCATCGGCGCCGAGCACGAATATGGCGTTCTCTGCCTTGACGGGGCCACTCCACTCAAAGGCATTGTATTGCCTGCCCGCCAGCTCCCCTAGCCGTGTCCAGATGGAGGTCACGTACTTGTAGATATCTTCTGACGTAACAACGGGAGCGGCTGGTTCAATGGTCGTCGCCGCCGACACGCTAGATGGCGAGCTCGTCCCGCTCAGTTGGCTGGATTTTGAGGAGATGTGTGATGCTCCAGCCAAGCTGGCAACATCGCTATCGTTGGCAACAAGGCTGCCTGTCTGTGTGGTGCCGTTGGCAAGGCGTTCGGGCTGGTCGGCGACCAATGCGACCCGTCCGTCATCAACGTAGATGCTGGAGCCAGACAAAGGCGCAGACTGGAACCGACGCACCGAGTCCAGGTTAAGGATCTCACGGACAACAGCCTCCTCCTCGGGCGCAATCGGCGCGCTTCCCGAAGAAGCGCTCGCATCGAAGAAATGGATCACACCCTTGCCAGAGCGGATCGCCAAGGCATGGGCTGTCAGGGCCATGTCCTGCGCCTCTTGCAGCGATTGCGACTGCAAAAAGGTCCATCCCGAATTGCGGATCGAAGTGATGGCTGAGTAATCGGGCGAGTTCTTGGGGGAGAGGGCAACATGGAGCACAACGGGGAAGGTCGCAAGCTTGTAGAGATGGGCAATCGATGGGAGAAGGATTGAGGAAGTGGTCGTGACCGAGACGAGACGGCCAGATCGAATAGGGGTGAAGACGGAGAGCAGGGGATCTGTGTTGTGGCGGACCGACAGGATCTCGGGCACAGCATTGCTGGATTTTGCGACAAGGCCGGACTGATTGCGGGCCACAAAACGCTTGAGATGTGTCGAGAACTCGGAATCTGAGGCCAGTGACGGCTGTATCGAGACGATCACATCGCTTGCGAGATATGCAATCCTCGCAACTGCAGATGGCGAGCAGCCAATTGTCAGCCTCGATCAATCAATCATCGGTCACAATCGCAATTGGAGATGCGCAGCTCCCAATTGGAGCGCGCTCACGGCGAACTGCTCCGGATCGGCGGGGCAGCCGGTGTCGGGGGGGCAAGGGTGGCGGGGAATTACTTACCGGCCTCTTCAGGCGTGCTGACCCGGGCACTCGATTCTCCTGCCATCACTGCTGCGTTGGGAAGAAGAGATGGAAAGGTAGAAAGACGTCAGAGAGAGAGAATAAGCGGCATCTCCGATACAATATCTTTTTTTTTCTCCAGCAGGGACCTAATATGGGGGTCGCCGCGGAGGATAAATCGAGCCAAGTCGCAGCGCGAGCCCCGCATGGCCGTCCATTTCTCTTGGTAAAAAAGAGCCAGAGGCCGATCACGCCATCGCCCTAGCGAAGTCTCACCCAGGTTTTTGCCAGCGACCCAAAGCCGCCCCAGCGAATTGTGATCGTGGGATTTTCAATGGCTCTTTGTCATCCCCCCAACCAAAGAGCGGGTGGGGTTAACAGTGTTGGCGGTCAACATCAACCCAGAGCTGTTAGTCCCTCGCATTCCCTCTAGGCAAACGATGCCACCACCTGCTGGTCCACGAGCCGTCCCACGCTTACGCTCCCGACGCCACATGTCTCTATGAGCAATTTTGTACTCCAGATGATGTGCGAGAAATCCCCGAAGGAACCGGCAACATCCCGGCTACGAAAAGCCGTTGGTCCAGTTCCTGCATTCCTTCATCACCAGTCTATCACCGAACCCAGTATTCTCTACATCTATTAGGCCCTGTAGTATATGCATAGATGGTATCGTTCGTATCATGTACATTTCACCATAACATCGCAGCCCGTCTGATGTTATCGTGACGCTGTCTCCTGCACGGAGAACCCGGGGGCATTTCTTCAGCCTCTCCTCCCGAACTTGGCACCAACGTCTCTCGTCCACTCCTCGTCCTCTTTCCTTCCCCCAAGCCAGTATCCACGACCAAGCCCAACCATTGCCCTGCCTGCCTTGCCCTTCCATCCATCGCCGAGAGAAGAACCAACCGCAAAGGGATTTGGCGATTCGTCCTTGGAGATTGGGTCATCGACGGTATCCCCGTGCTCCTCTCCGCCATGCCGTTGAAGAACGGCGCGCGCATAAGCCATGACAACCAAGCTGAAGTAGATGCGGGCCGATGTAAACGCCACAACAAGCACCATGCTCGCTGCCGTATCTGGACTGCCGCTGATGACTTCTTGGTCCACATCCCGGGTACTTGGTGATGCGGCGTCTGCTGTCGCGGCGGGAAAGGACAAGGTCTTGAACCCGGAGAGGTACCATATCGTCGCAAACGCACTTGTGTAGGCAATATTGAAGACGGTGTCGATGACGTAAAGATACGCCAGCGCTAGGTTCTGGAGAGGGCTCTGCTGGCGGACGTGTGGGATGAGGTAGGCAAGGGCGCCAATGATGAGGACTGAGAGTGTGTACGACGTTGCTTGCAATGCCGAAGGCACAAAACCGGTAAAAAGAGTGAGGAAGCCATAAATTCCCGTGGCCTTGTTGAAAACGAGTGCGAGTGCAATCACCTCGGCGCCCGTTTGCAGCGACATGAGCCCGAGGAAGGACTTTAGACGTTAGCGGTTGCCCTCCACGAGGGCGGGGATCAAGAGACCGAAGTGCTCACCTTGGGACGGGGTAGCCGAAGCCACGAACATCCTCTGCTCAACGCCATCTCTGTGTTGTGTTCGCTGCTTGGGGCCCTGGGGTCAAGCAAAAGTCGTGATTTGGACTTGCTATCAAGTCTTCGCAGAGTTGAGACCTGTTCTGCAGCGCGTCGCAATGGGTGGAGTAGACCCGGCGCAGCGCAGCCGAGACTGCCACTTGTGACCAGTAGCCATCTCTGACCTGCAAGCCGTCTGCATCATTTGTTAGTGCACCGGAAAGGTCGGCAAAATTCGCTACCTCGTGCCGGCGGACCCAGCCAAGGTCTCGGCGATGGACCCGTTGTTCCCATTTTGTTTCCGTTGGAAGGCTAGAAGCCCCCTGATTACCTGATGGAATCTGGTTTTCTTTGGGTTGCCGTCACACTCGACGCCTAGTAGAGCGAGCGTGATCTTGAAGCCATCATCATCTCCTGATCTGGATTTGTGTTTCTGCAGCCAGGGAGTTGACGTCAGAGGCGATCGATTGGCCGAGAGATGCACCAAAAACGCCACTTTTCTTGAATCCCTGTTGATGCGGGGGCGGAGAACTGCGATCCCACAACCCTGGGCGAGATTTTCAAGGCTTCCTTCCACCACTGAGACACCCTGACCCGGAATCCGGTGCATTTGTGTGGATGCTACCCAAAGCGAAGGGGACACATCTGCGAATTACTAACGGGAGCGTTCTTTTTGCTCGTAATTTGTTCTCGCGTTCCTCTGCGCCTCACTTCTGTGATGACCGCGACCAGAAAATCCAAGTCATTTATATGTGCATCCTGGGTTGGTGTATTATTTTCCGTCAATATCTGGTTCCAGTCCTACCAACTCGTAGACAGCCACAGTTACTGGCATAGATAGCATAGATTGTACCTTTAGCTAGTAAGTCATCAGTTTCATCAAATTACAGGCATACTCTTAGTGCAACTCCGAATCTAGCACATCTTCAAGGGATGATCTGAGAGATGTCCGCAAATATACCAGCAGCACACGCAGATAGAGGGAGTACACCATTAGATAAAAGACTCGAGATGAAGCAACCGCTATGAGACAGACTTTAGAAGGATCGCGGATGATAAAGTGCCCCCTAACCTGTCCTGCCGGACGTGAGGTAACATAGGATACGAGAATAAACAGAGCAGCTTTCTGCCATCTTTCTACCATCTTCTTGCTAGGGGGTGGGCGCCCAGTCACCACATCAACCCTGCGAAGTGTATTGATACATAAGATGGGCTATAACACACGCAATGCATGCAGGTTTCTGCTGTTCCAAACATAAAACATACAAAAAGAAAGAAAGAAAGAGGAGAAGACAAAAAGAAGCGCCAAACCTGCCCGTAACTCGTATATACATTTCTGGTTTCCACCGTGTCTGCCAGCAACGTAGATAAATACCACGTCAGACATCACGTAAGACTCCCTAAGATTGTTTAAACCAAGTACAGATGCCTCTCGTGCATCTGCGTCCACATTGGGGTCTCGCCAGCCTTGCCATTCAATGGCCACCGACGATAAGTTCGACTTTTATGTAACTGTATTCTACACAAGAGGCTTCTACCAGACGGAATTATCAACATTTTGAAAGACGCACTCTGCTCAATCGCGAGATGAACTAGACCGTTGTATCTAAACATGAAGCACAACATCTAAGTTCAACCCGCCCCCAGCCGAGGTGAACTCGAAACATGAAGGCATCAAGGTACATACCTACCTACATGAATATAGTCTAGTCCTGTTGTCTTGTTCCTCACCGGGATGGCGTAATCTCGTCCTCTTCGCCATCAAATATAACGAGGATGGCGCCCACCGGCCCCAAGACCGTCAAAAAAGTTGCAATGCTTCTGTTCTAGTCCACTCACCCTGGGATGCGGTTGCGTTCTTCGGAGCAGATAGCTACCCGTGCTGGGAAGCATCACTGTCATAAAAGTAGACAGACACATCCATCAATGGTATGGAGCTGTAGCTCTTTTCTTGGAAAAGCCCAGCATGTTCTTCTCGTATTCTTGGAGTGGGACATACATGTCTTTCTTGTTAAATACAACGGAGATCCCACACTCATATCGCCTCATATGTGGCTACAGGTACGTACATAAGACAGCTTTGACTGGCACCGAGCTAAGTGGCATGTAATGTGCGGGACATGTCTGCAGCGAAGCATGGTGTTCCATGAGAAAGACTAGGGCGGGAATGGGGAGTCCGAAGCGGTCACCGTAATAGTCAATCTCAAGGTAGCAGAATAGGGACGAGGGAATGTTCTTGAAGAATCTATTGTTTGTTGTAACTGGCCAACACTCGGCCGATTACTACTACCAGCCGAGGAAGGCCATGCTTTCCATGCTTGCAACGAGACATGACATCCTTGAACTCTCCGGTCGTCCGTCAACTCCCTTATGCAATGGAATGATATGTACATGTGTTTATGTGTTGTGTCGAGGGATCTTGCCCCTCTGTTGATGATTATTTTCCAATCTGCCTCCCCGGGCCTGAGCCAATCCTTCACTCAGTGATGTTTGGGAGTCATCTTGTCGATGCTCTTCTTGATGCCTCTGTCGGTCTTTTGGGCCATCTTCTCCAGGGGGAGTCTGTGCTCAACTCTCTGAACGGTCCTCGCCACGGGTGGCGTCACCCGCTGGATGCCTCGCTCGACGGGGCTCTTGAAGAATGTAATGTTGCGCTCCCACCTCGGTGCCCACTTGGCAGTCTGGCGAGAGAGTCTGGCTTCGGCACCGGGAGCCATCAGGTAGAAGGGTGCAAAGGCACCGACACCAGCAGCACCAAAGCAGAACACCTCACCCCGGGTAGCGGCAGGAATACGAACGGGCATGGTTGCGAATTAATAGTCGAGTTTTGGTGGGAGGAAGGTGTTTTCTGTTTGAAGATGATGTTAGTGCCAGAGTTTGATATGCCTGCACAAGGAAATCTGCAGTATTTGACATGTAGGTAGGGAAGGTGGATGTACCGCAACGTCAGAGTGTTGTAATACTCAGTGATGTTCTATGACAGGAGAGGGGCGAGCGATAATGATGAAGACGTCTAGTCTATCGTGGGCGAACCTTGATGCAACCGAACAGAGAACAGATGAAAGTTGGAGAAAGTGTAGCACAGGAGACGGGTGTGTGAGGGGAAGTGCGAAGAGGAGGGACGGGAAGGCCTCTTTATGGCTGTACTGGGCAACCGAGCAGATCAGCCTCTGGGACAAGAAGGGGAGGGCAACTGCCCGCAGGAGAGCGCCCCGTCCCAGAGAAGGAGCGACTGGCGAGCCAGCCAGCTAGGTGTGCCTGGTGGAAAGCGGGGTAAGCTGTCGCAGCAATGTGCCAGCGCCAATCACACTGCAGGGGAGGACGTCAGTCTGCGTTCACAAATGACCCCAGCCTGTCAGCCCGCGGCGTCTCACACTGGGACTTGTCATCGAACCACCTCGCGAGGGGAAATGCGGGGAGTGGCCGCAATTGCCCGCTGTGTCTGCCCAATTCCCCCAAACTTCTCTCGAGATATACCATCGTTGAGATCGCTCCGCTCATGTTGTTTTGCTCCTCACTGCCACCACTTGGACGGGTAGCAAGGGAGAGCGGACGCTTGCGACAGAACGGCAAAGGACAGTGGGCCGACCAGGCACAGCCTCCACTTTCCCCGGACTCCACCCCCGCGTCTAATCTCAGCACGGATGGAGAGACAAGGGGGATGGAGGGAGTGCCCTCGTGACGGCTGCCTTTGACTCGTGTGCGAAGTAGACTTTGAGAGTCAATCGCCGCCGTGTTGTCGCCCCCAGAATTTCTCCGGGAGCCCTTTGGCTGGGCATGGAGAGGCAGAGACGCTGCCGATGAGGAAGTGTTCGAGTGTCACGGATCCAAAGCCTGCCACGTCCGCTGCCAATTCTTGGGCCTGGCCAGCCTGAACTGACAAATGAATGGTAAGTGAGGGGAAACGGTGGCGCACTGGCCAGGTCGTTTTTAGCACAGCGTTGGCACCAGTCTTGGTGCCGGATTCAAAACGCCAGACCGCTAAGTGTGCTCTCTCGGTGGTGAGCATCACAGCTCTTTGCCACACCAGATATTTTGTACCCTGTCGGATTAGTACTGATTGTTCAAATAAGGTCTTGAGGTGGTGGAGTCTTTGGTGAGCTTCGCTCCCAAGTGCAGTCTTGGCAGGCCTGTCGTGTCTGAAATGGACCCGAAGGGATGGGGCTGATCGTTGCTGTGGACCCCTAGCCGCGATAACTCCACCGAGCTGTCAGCTAGCTTCACAGCTTAGCTTGTGCGTTTGACTTCAGATGTTGGAGGGAGAAACAAATGTGGTAAGACCTGACATTTAATTTTCATGAAAGATGCTCTGTGGGAGCAACTGGGATGTTAGTATGTGGGATCGGTTATCTCTTTGGCTTCTTTGCCGAGCAGATGGAGTCCATCGCGCAGGATTCGCCATTGATGAATACCATGTATTGGACGCAAGCCAATGAAGGGATATCAGATCGTCTTGATCTCATTTGACGCCCTCATTATCCTGTCCAGTCCGAGATTGTTTTCCAGAGCCATTCCATGAACATCGCCAGAATGCAGTAGTCAACCCTAACCCTGGATCTTCACGGTCCGATAAGGAATCGATAAGCCCCTCCCCACATTTCCATCCACCGCCAGCCAATTTTTTCTGGAAATTCTCCAGTGTAGAATCGCAATCCAGGTGAAGCAAGTTCTCGACGACCAGGCAAGATGGTGCGCGTCGATCCTTGTTTTTTCTGCGGAAGGCCATCATGGCCTAGTAAAGGTATCACATTTATGCGGAATGATGGTAAGTGTGCTCCTGGTTCCCCTCTCTTGTTAGCAGAAGAAAAAAGAAAGACCCTCAACTAATATCTTGATTCACCCCCTTTCCAGGCAAATCTTTCCGCTTCTGCAGGTCAAAATGTCACAAGAATTTCAAGATGAAGCGCAATCCCCGGAAACTCAAGTGGACAAAGGCATACCGCAAGAATGCCGGTAAAGAATTGGTCGTGGACAGCACTCTGCAGTTTGCCGCGCGCCGCAACGTTCCCATACGCTACGACCGCGAGCTCATGGCCAAGACTGTCAAGGCCATGGAGCGTATCAGTGAGATCCGGGCGCGGCGCGAGCGTGTGTTTTACAAGAAGCGCATGGCAGGAAAGCGGGCTCGCGAGGTCGCAGTTGCGCGCAAATTGGTCGCCGAAAACGAACACCTGTTGCCCCGTCTGCGCGGCAGCGAGAAGCGCCGCCTCGCGGAGCTGGCCGCCGAACAAGGTGTCGATGTGGAGGAATTGGAGCGCGAAGCCCTCGAGGAAGTGCGGGCGAGCAAGAAGACCAAGGCATTCGGCGGAGAGACACGCAAACTCAGGGTACGGACGGACGGTGGAGTGGAGGAGATCACCGAGTCAGGGGGCTTTGGTGGCGGTCTGCACGACGAGGACGACGGCTTCGACGACGAAGACGAGATGGATACCGACTGAGCTAATTCGAGCGTCAACAATACTTGCACGATACACGATACTTGTTTCTCTGGCTTGCTCAGGTCGTAAGTTTGACCTGTATGATTCCTGACAAACAGAGGGAGTGGTGGGGCTGAGCCATCGTGACGGACACTACAATAATCCCCACAGCGATGAAGCTTTAGGACGGGATTTGGTCCCTGGGAGGTTATATCCGCATTCTGTGACAACTCATCTCGTTTCATGGTCTGGCGTAACGGCGTTAGGTAGATGGAACACTACAAAAAGGGCAAAACAGGTATTCCAACTAGCATCCAGCGTGAAGGGTTGGGCATCTCACATAGGCAACATGGGATGCACATGCCCCAGCGACGCCCCCACTGGACCATGTATTCAGCTTGGTATTAGAGTACAAATTATTGCTGTCCCGAATATATAGCGCTAATGCGAGGCAACCACCTTTGACACGCCATGCTTAACTCCTTCAAGCTTGCCAGAACTGAAGACACATACTCAGCCAAAGGATTGATGTCTCCTTGATCTGCCCCAATAGTCCCCCCTGTTGTTCCCCTGCCCCCAGAAGCCGTCGTCATCATCATGTTCGTCACTCGGCCGAGCGAGCTTGTTGTCTAGCACTGGCAGCCATCCTGCTGCGGTTGAGAATTGTTCGTCTTGACGTCAATCATCTGAGTTGACGCCTGCGCAGCCGCGTCCGACCCTTCCATGCCTGGTAGAGCTTGTGCTATTCTCTTGAACAGCGTCTTTACATTGTGTCCCAGCTTGGCACTGGTCTCGACAAACATCAAATTGTTCTTCTTGGCCTCCTCCTCGCCTTGCTGTGTCGTAACCTCACGCTTGTCGTTCAGATCAGTCTTGTTGCCCACTAGCACGATGATCACATCGTTCCCCCGCTCGGCCCGCACGTCGTCGATCCATTTCTTGGTATTTTGAAAGCTCTTGGCATCTAGAGGTAAGTTAGGTGTCAGCATAATCACTCCAGATGCGGGGACCTTCTAGAGCATTGGGCGCACTTGATATGTCGTATACTACCACTGCTACGCTTGAATCTCGGATGTAGGATGGGATAAGACTCCTAAAACGCTCTTGTCCAGCGGTATCCCAGAGTTGTAGCCGGACCGTGCGGTCTTCGAGGTACATTGTCTGTGTTATCAGTCAGCACTCGGACTGGAGCGACGCCAACCGGAACCCTAAGGGCCAGGGTCCTTGCCTTGGAAAGAAAGTCGATGCCGATCGTGGCCTGGTACATGTTGTCGAACGAATCGTACATGAACCGTGTGATAAGGGACGTTTTGCCAACTGTGGTTGTGCCATGTTCAGTGACTCCATCGCGACATCCGACTCAGGGGGCATTGGGCTGTCGCATACCGCTCTGTTCGCCGAGGAAGACAAGTCTACCATCCTCTGGTCAGCACCACAGCTCCAACCAGTTGCAAACCGCCTGATTCCGGAAGCATACTTGAATTTCTTGAGCGGGTTGTTATACCCGCTAGCTCCTGTTTGCGCCATTACGGGTTTGTGTGTGTGTGAAAGGTGACAGGTCCGTCGAGTCCGAGAATCGCGCAGGCGACAAGGATGGTTTGAGAGCGTTGCGGAAGGGCTGGGACGTGTGTTCTAATGGAAGCGGCTGCGTCTGGGGGGGAGAACTAGAAGTGACGACGGCTTTTTGGTTTGGGGAGGGTCTTTGTTAATAAAAGGTTCGCTGTCCGTTTCGCTGCGAAAGGGGGGCTCCGCTGTTTTTTCGCGCCTCATTCTTGGGAGCCAGGGAAGTCGAGCTTCTTGGCGGCCGTCATGGCTCAGCCAGCGATCACAGCCACTGTGGACCAGCCAGCTGGCTTTCAAGGAATAGCTTATCTTATCGAGGGGGCGCGCAATTACGTCGTAATCCGCTAAACCATTTCCGGCTCCCACCACCACCAATAACCCTCTCCTTGTAATCGGCGTAATCGCCTGCAGGCCGCCGATAAGTTTCCGTC
>Ga0247760_1002461_pt1 | contig 13973 bp, 11 predicted proteins | sample UWRJL171409R4_FD_179936 | JGI IMG/M metagenome (GOLD analysis project Ga0247760, IMG submission 179936) | Plant litter microbial communities from Arlington Agricultural Research Station in Wisconsin, United States - UWRJ-L171-409R-4 | ecosystem: Environmental > Terrestrial > Plant litter >...
AGAGCTGATGCAGTAACCCCCCCAACCCCCCCCTTTGCTAAGATGTGGTAAATGTAAATATTCATATGGGACTAGGTTTCCAATAGAAAAGTGTTTGGCCAATCTCATGCTGTAGGGATTTGTCGCGGGCTCAAAAGGAAATCATGCTGCTCGTGAGAAGAAAATTCATGGCCGCACATGTTGCGAAGAACATGGCAAATGCTCCACCCGACCCAGAGCAATGGATGAGGCTAGATGAGGCAGACAAGTTGCCAGTTTAGCTTAGTGCCAGCTAGGTGGGTATGAGTAGCAAACGTATAATATCCATCAGGATGTCCAACCAGTTTGGCTGGGACCACATCAGAAGTGGTGGCCCTTATGTGCGGTCTTCGCACATAAGGGTATGAAAAACGTTGAGATTTCAGCAGGCCGAGTTCAGGTCCAGAGGATCCTGTCTCTGCTCCAGTATGAAATCGACATATCGCCTACGGGCGGCGGTCTCGCCGCCGTTGGTCATGCTGATTTTTGTAGCGAGGTTGGTGGGAACCCTCGTTCTCCTTCCGAACTTTGTCTGCCCAGCATTGATTGACGGCTGTGTCCACGATAGCCATGTCGTCTTGAGCAATGCGCCCAATAAAGAACACCTTGACGTTATGCTCGACTGTGACAAGTTTCGAGTAGTTCACTCGAGATTCCATGGCGAGCTTCTCAGTCTGGATGTCGACCTGCAGCCGGACAGCAGCGAAGCCGAGGCGGGGCTCGTCCTTCAGCAGCTGCGGTCGCCCAGGGATGGAGTATACAATCCCATGCTTGTTGGGTTTCACTCCTTTCTTAGTACATGCTCGGCGCTCATATGTCAGTATGGGCCTTCCCGTGTCAGCTAGTTTGTCCGAGCTTTGAGGCAAGAATCGGTACTTACACGCAAGTGCAATGTCCCTCGTCATTTGCAACAACGATGAAGCGGCGAAATCCGACGTAGAACTTCTGACCCTTATGCTCACGCTCCGTGACATCTGTGACAGCTTCGCTTTGCTTAGAGCCTCCTCCCCCCATCGGCTCTGGCCAGAGCACCTTGAACACCTGAAAAACTCAAGCGTCAGAATTACATGAAGTAAGGAGCTAGGTTCCTGGGGGCAGCTCACCTCGCCGGGGGCAAATCTAGACGAATGTTGAACAACGTATCCTTCATGACAGTGTTAGGACGTGTTATGAACTATCTTGTTGCGGGAACCTTACGGCCGTCCAGTAAATCCCCCCCATCTGCATCATCAGCAATGCTATCCGCAGGGTTGGAATAAGCATGCGGTAGTCCTGGCTCATAGTTTGAGCTATAGGTAGCAGTGTTCGGATAGCTATAGGAGGGCCCCGGCTCATAGCTTGAGCCATAATCCGCGGAGCTGCCGTAGCCGTGAGAAGGCCCCTGCTCATAGCTTGAGCCATATTCTGGGTTGATGCTTGCATGGGCGCCTTGGCCGCCGGATGACTGCGGATACGACGGTGGGTACGGCTCGTATGCGTTGGTTTCAGTGCCTGGCAGATAGGTGGGGGGTTGGCCCCTACCAGACGAGGTGCTTGGTTTCGGCGTTTGTGCTCCAGTCCCCTCGTCGTCGTCATACCTGGAGTAGCCTCTCTGGTGACTATGTAGCGGTAAGGGCGTCTCCGAGTAGTCAGACCCACCCCGGTGGTATCCGTCACTTTGACGCAGTACCTCCGTGAGATCCGGGTTTTCTAGCACGGGCGGGAAATTACCTGCCGCTGTAACTTATGTCCGTGTCAGTGAATGTAAAGACGCCGTGGCAAAACACTTCGAAGCCGTGGACCACGTACCACTTGATGGGGGATAATCATCCCTGTGAGGTTCCTTCTTTGATCGCCTCCCAGAAGAAGACTTGGCATCTTTCGATTTTGAGGAACGAGGGTAACTCTCAGCCCACTGTCCGCGACTGGATGGATCCCCTGTTTGTTTTATATCAGCTACGTTCTCACTAGCATTCGACAATGTTACTTGCCTTGTTGACGATAGGACGCCATGTCTGGGTCCTCGGCGCCAGTGTAGTTACTACTAGGCCCAGCAGATAGATGGTCGACATATGCCTCTGGGCTTTTGACATCCTGGTAACTTGAATCGGGGTATTCTGCTCTCTGCTCGCTTCGCTGCTGACCCTGCCTTGAGCGAGTTTCCGAGTAAACCTCGTGCGAATAGTCATCATGTTGATAATCCTGCCCTGAAAGAATGTCCGAGTGGTCCTCTTGCTGATAAACTCCCTGCTGGTCGTCCTCCTCGGGGTAGTTGATCCCCTGAGTACCAACTGGATGATGCTCGTGTGTAGGCGGGTCTCCATGTTTCGTTTCAGCGGGTCTGGCGTAAAAAGGGGGAGCGTCAAAAGGGCCATCGTTATAGCGTTTATCTGGCTTCTTGCCATGGGACTTTTTAGATGTCTTTGATTCTTTGTCTCTGGGGTTATCCCGTCCTTTTTGGTTCGATCTGCTGTTTTTATCGACTCCTTTCCCCTTCGCTGAAGAGGAAGCGTGGACTGTTTGGGGCGGTGAGCCGTATTGTTGACCCTGACCCCTATATGGGTCTCCCGCCACCGATGCATCGGGACCCGTGGGGTAATGCGAGTACTCGGGTTGATAACTAGCATCCTGCCCAGGGGATGGATCGTCTTGAATGTTCATGCTCCCAAAGCCACTCTCCAGATGGGCAACATCCTCCGTACCAGCACGTGGTGCGTACGAGGGCGCATACGCATCATGCTGGTAATTGCCTAAGAATAGTGAGTGGTACGCTCAAGAACCGAACCTGTCACGGCAATAAGTTGAACACCTACCACTGTCGTCCTCCGGGTACGCGTAGTACTGGCCTGAGTTGCTCGGTGGGGCATTGCCATAGTACTGGTTTCGGTTACTCATGGCGATGGGTCATTTTGCGGCACAAACCGCAAAGGGGTGTTTGGGTGGGTGTGCCAGACGGCAAGACGACGCATCAGTCAACCACAGCAGCGGAGTCGATTACGGGTCGGGAAACCGGGGCAGGAACTAGATAGTCCAGGAACTGGCGAGCTATCCAGGAGCAGCCGGTGGGAGGAAATCCCACAGGAGGTTATCGCCGGCAGCTCCTACTTAAGACGCTTGTCAAGCTACAGGGCGGCAGAGCCGCAAACTGCAGCGGCAACGGCGACTGGCCGCCGGAAGACACTGAACTTCGAGCCTATGGTAACTCTCCTGAGGATATTAACTGCGCCTGTAATTGGTGGGGGGAGTCGCTCGTGACACGGCCCCATTCGCGTCGACAACTGTACGCCGTCGTCGGCTGAATGGCGGCGACGTATGAGTGACCGAAAGTACCTCTGGGAGGGTGTAGCCGAGGGGGCGGCACGACAATGAGTGCAGCAGCGTCCACGGCAGGTTACCTTGCAAAGCAACAAGCGGGCAGCGACGAGGAGCAAGCAGTGGAGGCCAGCGAGCCAGCGAGCCAGTGGACGCAACCTTGACGCGGGCAGGAAGCAGGATGGTCCCAAATGTCAGACGGGTGGACCAGGCATGCCAAAAGGCGGCGAACGAGCAGCGACTGGACTAGGTAGCGGTCGAATCAGGCAGTCGGCTCGAGAGGGGGGGCGCGAGGACTGGTCTGTTCTGGCACCGCGCAGGGTGGCCGCCTCTCTTATCTTCCCTCGGATTGCTCCAATGTGCAGTTGACCCATACCACCCTCAACTCTTTCGCAGTCGGCAAGTGTTGGCTGTTCCCAGACACACCCTCCGTGCGGCCCCAGCGGTCCACCACCAGCCAGAGTGACACCCAATGCGCGTTGATCTCAGCCCAGGTGGGTGTCTTGCATGGCGACCCGCCGTACCCTGGCAAAACCAACGAGAAAGCGCGGGGAGACAGAGCTACTGGCCCAAAATGCCCGAATGTTCTGTCATGAATGTCTTTCACCGAGTGGGCATCAGGCCGCGACACAGAAACCGGGACCAGCAGCCCTGGCCGACAAGCGACTGGCTGGCGCACCGAGGATATGGAATAGGTGAGGAGCTGGAGAGTCGAAAACGCGGACTGGCAGGTGGGAAATACAAAGTACAAATCCCGGATTGAGGCAAGCGTAAATCGCCTAACAGTCTCCTCCCTGTCTCCCGGTCCTATGCATGCTGTTATGCCTCAGGTAGCTCGGTAAGCTTGGCTTATGGTGCAACGCTGGACAGGATCTCGTGGCCCAAGATCATATGTGTGGGGATGGGCTGATTGTTCGGGAAGAGAAAAGGCGGCCTGCGGCCTGCCTGCCGACGGCCGGGGGCGGCAGACACTCGTTCCGCTCACGACGCAGCAACGAGCGGGCAGGAGTAGTGGCGTGGCACTTTCCCCTCACCAGCTGCGGGCAACTGTGCCTTCCGGGGCTAGGAATGATCTTTGATCATTGCCTGTCGCGGGGTCGTCTGGGGACGATGAACGCGATGCGATGTACATACTACCTCTTCGCATCGTGTGCCACCAAAGAGCAGTCGAATTCATTTAAGGTGGGTCGATGCGCGAGTTCGAGAAACATATTTACTATCAGTTATGACTGTGTAGCTGCAGTTTTCGAACGAGGTTTAGCAGCCGCGGGAGGGTGGTCCTCGTGTCCAGGCACAGGACCTCAGTAAATTATGAGGCGAGCTGTGTTGCAGCAGAGCCGCCCGCCATGCCGTCCCAGCGTGGGTGAGGCGGCACACACCAAGCCCGCATGGAGGTTTTCTCGGATGCCTATCTCTTCATCTTCACACCTTGGTCGGTGCTATACCAATCCACCGATCCTCCTTTGCACTCGTCCCAGGTTAACCTCATTTTTACCGCCTGAGCTCTAACACGACGCCCATCTGAACCTCCAGTCCTTTGGACTGTCAGCGACTGCCAACGTCTGCCCGACACTCGCCTGCACGCTCTCATTTGATGGCGATGGCCACCGAGAATGTCAACGGACCGAGGACGCGATGCAACTAAGTCACATGGCGCCTCCAAGACTCCAGCATCCTCACGAATTCTCCCCCGCGAATGGGTCCGCCCACAACCAGATTGCGGGCCCATTCCGGGAAGCCAGAAGGACCGAGACTCCACCCAGAGCTTCCCCGATCAATGTGGTTCGGCCTCAAGCGAGCGTCGCGGTCGCTCACTCCACCATCCGGTCCCCCGTTAGAACCCACCCTGTTCCGCCGCCCCGTCTCGGCCGCTCCAACGACAGAAACGCGACAAATGGGACAATAAATGACCCGTACGCCAGGGGCGCTACGTCCAACACGCTGCCAGACTTTACACCGGACCCAACCTCGGCTTGGCCTGGGGATACGGAGACCACGGACAGCTCTGGGGACGACAACGAGATTCTCCGTTCGTCAAGGCCCTTTCCTGTTCCCGGTCGAGGTTCTGCAACCTTGAGGGCGCAAGTAGGACCGCCAACTCGTGGACGTCCTACACAACCAGTAGGGAGCTATCATTTGCAACGACAAGATCCTCGCCGTCAAAGCGTTCACTCTTTTAGCTCTGAGTCTGGATCCAACTCCTATTCGGAGGGGTCAACAAATCAATCCAACGGAGCGGAGCGGCGTAGACTCTGGGCAGCGATGTCAGCCCAGCGTCTCAAAATACGTCAAATACGAGAGTATCTGTCGGGGAAGAGGCGAGATGGACGGGCTCTCCGGAACGAGAAAGACCGTGCCGACAACGCACTGATGCAAATTTTCAGACCGCAGTTGACCTCGAGCAGGCCTATGGCCGTCGTTGCGGTTGATGTGATAAAAAAAAAATTTGAAGACATGCAGCAAGTTCGCGATGACTACTACGCGGTCGAGTCCGAATACGAACGCATCGAAGTAGAGCTGACATACGAGGAATTCAAACTTCAGGAGCTCGAGGACGAGCTGTACCGCTTCCTGGAGGACGTGGCGCACGCAAACCTTGAGACCGACGCGGCGACGGAGTCTGGTGAATCAGAGGGTAGCTCTGGTTCGGAGAACTACTCAAATGATGCCTCAGATGACGACTCGGGGGATGATTTAGCCTCAAGATACTCGCTTCTGGGTATATCGGCTGATCTTCAGCAAGATATACACCCGCTGTACTACGAGTTGCTCGATGCCGCCGGGGACCGCGGCCTCGCCAAAGAGCACCACGACGAGCTCCTAGTGCAGCGCGACAGAATCCTCTACGATATTAAGATGAAGCTCCACCGGGAGCGGGTGCGCACTGATCCGGGGAATCTTATCAGCGAGGAGGAGCTGGAGTCACTCAAGTCATCGCTCAGCCACATTCCCACAGACCCTATGGAATTCAAAGCCAAGTTCGGAGTTGAGATCGAGAAAGACGACCTTGACTTCCTCCGAGACTACAAGCGTGACGAAGAGAGTGTACGGAGGAACTTGGAAGCAACGTCCCGCAAAGTCGAGCATCTTGCAGCCCTCTGCAGGGAGAAGGGTGTCATGCGCAAAAACGCACCGTACAATGAAGAGTACGCCATCTACGCGGACAGCGATTGGGCTTCCTTCTCACCCGAGGGGAATGTGGCGATTGAGCCGCCCGAAGGGATACCCGCCGATCTGTCACATCCAGTTTACCCGACCTTGCTGTCAAACCCGTCGCACGTATTGGACTTACTCACCCCTCAAGCCGCGCTTGCACGGGCGATGAAGGGTCCTAAGGATGATCCAGCCGTCGCGCAGCGCAGGGCGGATTGCATGAAGGAGTACGGAATCGAGAATCTGATGAAGAATGCGGACAGCAAGCCTGACTACATCAACCAGTGGTTGATCCACCGGCTACGCACGACGCCTATGGAGGTCGAGCTCATGTTCTCAATTTTTGAGAGCTCATTCAAGATCCGCAACCTTAGGCGATGGCAGGAGGATGTTCTCTACTATTGGCGGCAAGACGCGGCGGCCAGTCTCTTACCACAAGACTTCAGTGGGCCGATGACGGCGCAGGACGATCTGCAATCCAACAGCAGTATCGACGGTGTCAATTCTGCTGTCTTGGCCTCAGTTCGGGCAAAGAGCGAGAATGATAGGCATACCCAACAAGAACAACACCATCGCCACTATCGCCATCATCATCACAGGCGAGGGACTGGGTCTCGGACGATCAACAGCTCGCCCTGACATTGCAAATAATCCAAGCCCCTTCTAATAGTTCAGATCCACCAACAACTCCGGTCCCTTCCCCTGTTTCCTTTGATCGTATCAACACTGAGTCCGGGCATGCCGGAAAATTGCATCAAGCGGGGTTATCTTGCTTTCTTTTTCTGGGCTTTGATGCAGGAGCAGGTTTTTGGAAAACCATTGTTTTATACCCATTTTGTATTGTAACGGGTGGAGAGGAGGTTTCTAGAGCTGGGTCGAGGAATGCTTTTGAGAGCAGGTTTGCTTTTGGGATCTTTTTTATATTTTGTCTCTTCGGCCGAGAGCCCTTGTTTGGAGGGGAATGCTACTGCTACATACTTTGTAATCTGGTGACTGTTATTACTCAATCCCTCCATGAGCACCGCAATGAGCTGTCGACCTGCAATAACTAGCCCCACACCGGCTAAGTCGACGGGTTGCGGGCCGAGCCATTCTTACCAGGAATGGTGTATTCGTCTGGGCACACCCCTAGGTGTTTGCACAAGTCCCGATGACTTCCGGGTGCGTCTCCCGGGCCCTCCATATTCCCCTATGATTACAAGATGATGAAGTCAGCCAGCAGACGGAGTTTCTTCGCCTTTTTGCCGCCTTCGGTATCCTATTCTTGAGATGGCAATGATACATGCGGACTAACAGCGGCCGCAAGGACAACGGAGCCATCTGCCATCGTATCCGCTGGGCGTCAACGCCTTCTCACGAATCAGGCGGCAGGCAACTGACGGCATGTCCAGATTGGGCAAATGTAAATTCGGGCATGACGACGGGCCTATTAGCGCACGAATCCCACCTCCCCACTCACACAACGACATTAACACAACCTGTCGTCCCAAGCTCCTCCAGCAAATACATATCCGTTCGGGGATTAGGTTGCAAGGCGTGGGGAGGTTGGTCTCGCCCAACGAACGAGAGGAGTGGCAAATGCCGAATCAGGCGTTTTCTGATACGTCAAGGAGGTTCTCACCGCAATTCTGTGTGCAAAGCGACCGACAAAAGGCAATGGGGGTGGCGAGGACGGTACGCGATGCTTGTTTCCATTTGGTCACAAGTTGACCAGGTAGCTCGATCTCACGCTGCGCGGGCCCGACTAGTGAGGGTCTGCGTCCGAGACGGCCCAGTAGGAAGAGTTTTTTTGAGCCTCCCTCCGCCGCTTTTCCCCAATGAAAGCCAAACCCCCCTTTTTAAAAGCTCTCGGGTAAAGCTCTCCGCCCCGAGAGAGTTAGCACCAAACGAAAGTGCAGAAAACCTCTCGCCCTTCCCCTTCTCTTCTTTCTCCGAGAAGTGTGATAGGAGCAAACAAAAGCCTTCAAGATGTGCCACAACCCCTCCCTCCCCAGCCAATCGGATAGCTCTCCAAGAATACCTCCTTTCGTAGTACATGCTTCCCTCCCTCATGAGCTCCGCCTGTCATGCAGGAAGGATGGTCAAGCTGCTTTCCTCTCTTCCTGTTCCCCGCCCCGCCCAGCTGTAAATTCCAAGGTGGAGGCGATCGACGGACCCAGATCCGCGGGACTCATCCCCTGCATCTGCTGCTCCACCAAGAATCCGGGATGATCCGCCCGTTTCCGCCCCCCTCACCGAAGTGCTATTTACACTTGCATAATAAGGGGATTACATAGGGTACAATCTCGACCCAGCCAAGCTAGTCTTCCGTTCCGACATATGCACAATATAGGTAGGACAAGGCTCCATCAAATCGGCGGTGAGGTTTTTACATTCTGCAACTTTCTTTTTCGTTTTCCATTTCCCTGGCTCGGTAGGTTTCGGGTATTTGAGGCATAGAGAAGGGGAATAAACACGGGCGTGGGTTGAACGAAGGAAGAAGAACAAAGGGGCACTTTACCATTCTGCAGTAAATCTCCTTGCTGCTTTTACTATCCCACGAAGAGTAGGTTGATAGCAAGCGATTGCAGTTACAACAAACACATTGCCGAAATCATATTTCCAAATTAGTTCTTGCATCGTGAAGTGCATTCTGTGTGTGGCTTTCTGTGGTGTTTGCTCAGACCCTGTGATATTCAGTAGATTTGCCTTTCAACTAGAGAAGCAGATGCGAGACTGAACTGACACTGGCAGTGATTATGTGCAATTTGGTCGAAATATGTATCCACCCGCGATGGAAAGGCAGTACAGTGACCTATCACCATCCTCATCGAACAGTAAACAACAGAGATAGCGGTTCGCTATCATATAGTCTATACACACCACTGAGCCCTAGTCAATATTTCCCACTAAGCGCTCGGGCTCTTACTTGAACACAAGTGAATGAGGCGTGAAATAACCCTGTCGTCTTCAACATCCACTGCACATCCTGCAGTTCTCCCCGCCACTTTCATAGCGCCTTACCATCTGCCAGTCCTGGTCCCGCAGCCGGAAGCTTTCCCTTGCCGACGTACTTCTTTCCGTCATCGCAGTTGCCCTTCGCAGTGGCCTGGTCGTTTGCAAATGCCCTGCTCTTTGCAATTATTCCGTCTAATCTCTTTTTGAGAATGATGCGGTTGACCAGCAGACGCAAGCTACGTCGTTCACTATGGCTCTTGGAAGGTGAATCTTCCTCCTGGTCACTATGGGAAGTGTTAGCTAAGGTTCCCGGGAAAGCTGTCTGGGGCAGATAACATGCTAGTTCGAGGGGTGCTCGTCAGATGTTGAAGCTTCACTGTTGCTGCTGTCTTGGCCAGGAACTTCAAGGAGCGCGCCCCGTTTGGAAGACTTGTCAGTGCTGCCCGGGATAGATCTGTAAGGTGATCCCGCTAACATGGCTCCGCCTCCAGGGGAGGATGCCAAGCTTGCCGTGGTGCCCGAGATAGATCGGTAAGGTGATCCCGATAACATGGCTCCGCCTCCAGGGGAGGGTGCCAAGATCGCGGTGCTGGATTTCTTCATTGGGGTAACATTGGTGTGAGATGACGTTGACGGGATGATTTTGAACTCCCAGCCCCTCGGGTAGAAGCACGAGAGATATGTTTGCGTACTGGTGTCCTTCTGCGTCGAACTTTCATAGGCGCGGCTAATCCAGTCCTTCACATCGGCACAGGATGTTGTAGAAGAGATCTTTCCTGGCGGGCCATTAGGTTGTCTGAAAGGCTCAAGTGGCAGGCTTTCGAGGAGATCAGCTATCTCAGCCGCTGGGGCAAAAGTTGTTGGAGGGGTTTTGGTGTACACAGTGGCATGTACCATTTTAGGTGCTCCGGGGCATTCCGAGATTGGTGACCCCGTAATTGATGCGGGAGGACTGGAGCTGTCGGTTTTCGGCCTCGGCGTTGCTGACAGCCAGGCATCGCTGGCATGTGAGCCACGGCATGACCAGGAGTCGGGACTGCCAGTACCAGCGTAACGTGGGGTCGTATTACTCGTTGCTACCGGGTCCACGAGGGGCACAGTGGAAAGAGTCGGAAGGCGGCCTATGCCGTGGAAGCATACCTCCGTGGCACTGGTGGGTGCATCCGCCAAGCGGGCAGGCTCAGTCCCAAAAACCGCCGTGATATCCACTGGAATCCTCAGGTCGGTTCTAGACCTAGCGCCATCTCTCAGTCCAACCTCCTGCCACCGCAGCAGGTCCATTGAGAGTCCCATCCTCAGTTGGCACTGAATCCTCTGTGCTGTTAGCTGAACCAAGTGTGGGACTTAGCAAGCCGCTCTTCCAGCAGCTCAGCCTGGTGGCCTTGTCGTTGGCGATGTTGGTAAGGCAATCTGGCGTTGGAATTCCGGCGTGAGAAGGAGCAGCTCTGAAATAAACGACGGGCGTGAACAGTGTTGTCGCCGACGAGGGGTCTGTTTTAAACGAGAAAGCGGGTAAATCGCGGAGCCGTTGCGTTGGCGTTGCAAGGTTCGCGGAGCTTGCTGATGATCCGTAGACTCACGGTTCACATGTTGTAGAGGTTTATAAACCGGTGGCCGTCATCTGCGGGTACGCACCCTGAAAGTGCGTGCCCTGCAAGTGAGTGCTTTCTTGGGAACCGATTACCTGCGCTTGGAGGGCAAAGAGTCGTCAATGAATGACAGATTTCTTCTGTGCAATACTTGCCTTGACTAAAAGCTGAAAGAGTGCTCGTTGGTTGATTTTGTTTTCGAGACTGATGGATGATATAGCGGAGGAAAAAAAAAAAGGCTGCCGGCGTTCTGCAAAACTAAATACCCCGGCCCGGTCAGTCACAGACAATTCTCGCAGCCCTCAAAAGAAAACATCTATTCGTGGCGCCTTCCCGAACAACGAAGCTACCTTGCTATTGGGATATGGCACTAGTAGTTGGTATCTAATATATTCTAGGTCAGCACGTATCCCGCTCTGCCTAAAATGTCTACCAACTGTAGAGGTTTTGTACATCGAGTCAACGCAGCCCCCCAGCCCAAACGCCCCCAAATGCAAACACAACGCTGTGGCTTGTCGGCCCATGGAGGGCGAGGGCCTCTCCGAAATAAATACAGGCGTCTTGGATTTTTACTCCTCGGCTTCGTCATCTGAGGCTTCCTCTACCGTAGCCGCTCTGGCCTTGCCTTTACTCTCCGCTGACTCGGTCTGCCCATTTTCCGCCGGCCGCTCACTCTCGCTGACAGGTTGTCTCTGGGAGGATAGGCTGTGACTGCTCTCGCCCACCTCATTTTGATGTGTCGGGGCGTCCGCACGCTCAAAGCCAAACATGTTGGGCGCGCCTTGGTTGCCAAACATCCGGGCAGACCCACCCCAGTTAGGCGTAATAGGAGTTGGCGCCGTCATTGAGGGCACTGCGGTTGCTTGCTGGGCTTCTGATGGTATCGCCGACGAAACCTGAGTTGCTGGCGCTTGGGCCGTCTCGTTAGCCCCGGCATCACCCGTGGCCGCTTGGTCTGAGCCCTGGGTCGCTACCATCGAGCTGGCTCCTCTGGGGTGCCGAGAGTTTTGGAAGGCATCTTGCGGCTGAACCGTGTGAGATACGGGGTCCGCTGGCGCACCTCCCTCTAATCGTTGAAGAGGAAGCAATGTCCATCCAGGGGGAATAACTACACCCTCAGGGAGGTCGGGGCTCCCGGCAGGGATAGCTGTCCCGTATCCAGCGCCTCCGTGCCTAGTGAAGGTGGCTGGCGGTCTAACAGCGAACGGGTGAAACAACTGCCCAGGTGCCATTGGGGGCATCATCATGGGCGGCGGTGGCATATACTGGTTTGCGAGTGGAGGCAGCGGCAGCTGCCCAACGGGCAGCCCTGGTGCGACGGGAGGTGCTGCCGGGGCTCCGTGGGGTGCGGTCTGTTGTTGTGCTTGTTGTTGCTGCTGTACCTGACGGAGCCGGCCGAGCTGATTGACCACATCGTTCAGCACCTGTATCTCGTGCGCAGTGTTATGCAGCACCATCATTTCCTGTTGAACACGCTGCCCAACATCCAAGAGCTGTGTTCGGATCTGCTCGAGGCTCGGAGAAGGATTATTCTCGCCCTGTTGAAGAGGAGCCGGGGGCCCGGCAGCAGCAGCATCGCCGGCATCTGCCGGCATTCCTAGTCGCTGGGCCATCTCGCGAATGTCATTGACCCCACCCTGAGCGATCCCTAACCTAAGGGGTCCAAAGTTGAACATCCTGACAGCTCTGTTTTGGCCCTGGTTATTCCCTTGATCGTTCGGACCTGCTTGGCCCTGGCCAGCCGCAGCTTGCCCATTGGCAGGAGGCTGGGGCTGTCGGTTCTGGCCGCCGGCAAAATTAAGACCGAGCCGAAATACCATAGCATCGCCATTCCTAGCTGGCTGGTCTTCCTCTCGGGAGACCGGGCGGCGGCATGTTGGGCAAACCTGCTGGCGCTCTAACCAACTCTTGAGACACCCGAAGTGAAGAATATGTCCGCAAGGGAGCTTCTTTGCGCGAGTGCGCTCGACTTGGCTGGCATCGGCGGGGTCCCAGGGGCGCATCTCTTCCCTGCAAATGATGCAGGTATTTTCGCGGTCTAGCTCTTCAGATGAGGCGTCTGGGTATTGGTCCATATCCCGCAGTGCCTGGCGGTAGCGAATGAGAGCGCTCAGTCTCTTAAGGAAGGATCTCGTGGTCATAAACCAATCGCGGATGATATGAATTGGAAGTCCGTAGAACGCCATGAGCACGCAGAAGAACGCGGTGTAAATACCGAGCTTGACAAAGTCTGGAAAAGAGTTAAAGACAAATCCAGCAGATCCTCCGGGGGAGCTTTGGAAGACTTACCTGCAATCAGATCTAGGGTCAATACCCACTGTCCTTTGGATTCCCAGCCGGGCACCTCGATATCCATCTCGTCCACGTCGTCTTCGTCTGGAAGCTCGCCGTCATCACCGTCGATTGTCTCGCCGGTCTCTCTGCGATGAAGGATGGCCTCTCTTTGCTCTCGAATCTGCCGCCTGCGGCTCTCCAGGCGCTGGCGGGTCTGGACCTTGACCACATGCTGCTCCATCAACGAGATAATGTACCGGGAGCCCGTCTGGAAAGAGCAAACGGCTAGGACGGCGAACTCGAAGAGAAACATGACCATCATGGTTGGCCGGGCATTCTGCACCACGGTGCGGACGGCGTAGATTAGTAGCCATGTATCATATATGACACTTATGAGTAGGGATATGCTCAGACGGGTGTGGAAGAGGCGGGGGTTTGTGGGGGGTTGTTGTTCTAGAACCTCGACGCGGCCTTCGCCGATCCATCCCCAGACCTTGCCTGTGACAAGAGCCGTAAACATGATCAGGAAGAAGGCGCCGACCTCTTCGCGGAAGATTGTCATGGCTAGGCAGGTCTCGGTGACGGCGAACCAAGCTTTCTCGTAGAGCTGCTCGATCTCGACGGGTCGGAGCGGCCCGAAGCATAGTCGCTGGGCGAGGTAGATGAAAGAGCCATAGACGACAAATACTAAGTTCACAAGGACCTACACCC
>Ga0247760_1002463_pt1 | contig 13958 bp, 18 predicted proteins | sample UWRJL171409R4_FD_179936 | JGI IMG/M metagenome (GOLD analysis project Ga0247760, IMG submission 179936) | Plant litter microbial communities from Arlington Agricultural Research Station in Wisconsin, United States - UWRJ-L171-409R-4 | ecosystem: Environmental > Terrestrial > Plant litter >...
TGGTTGTGTTGTGGGGGGGGGGGGGGGGGGAGGGGTTGCAGTGCTTTGGGGCAGGCGCACTACGATTGGCGGTTGATGATCAGATGAGAAGTTCGAAGGCCCTTCGCCACGGCACATAGAGTATTATCTGCCGGCACCACACTCTGTCCACCGAGGTGACCGCATCAACCCGCTGCACTCATGGGGCACCACACACGTTGGATCCAACAATCAGATGCAGCCATTCTCCGCAGACATGAAAGATCAGCGGCCCTTGTCAGTCAACCAACAGTCAGCCCAGGCCAGGGTTAGGGTCATTGATCTGACACGGCATCTGCCTCGCAACAACTGCGTGCATTTACCCTTTGGCGTCAACGGCCTCGCGTGCGATGAACCAAGACCTCCCATTCTTATGCGGTGCGGACCGAGTACGGAACGACTGGCTCGGCGTGCCATCGAGCAGCGAACGCCAAGATGGAATGGGACGAACAGGCCAGCACGACATGTTTACTCAACGCACGCAGTGCCAGGCCAAGTATTGGCGGGCATGTGCAGGCATATTTGTCCAGAATTCGTACGAGTGACATCTCCAACAGCCCCCAACCGTCCCGCTGGGTCGCCAAGATGCCTTGTTACTTCGCTCGTGGAAAACCGCGCGGTTAAAACGGTAAGTGCTATGTGCGCGTCCAACGTCCCTGTCTCTCGTCCGGGCGTAACGGCACCTGCCTGCCAGTCAGGGGACTCTAATATCGTGGCGGCCGGCCCGGTTAGCACCCAAGATCCACTGTGGACCTGGGCACTATATGGTGATTAAGGCAGACTTCACTACTGCGGCACTGTCACATCTGCCCGGTTCTCGTTCGGTTGCTCATCACGCCAATAGTTGCTTGGTGGGACGGAGGAAATGAGTTGTCTTGGACAGCTGTCAATACGATGTCAGACAAGTCTGCGATGCGATGATGCTACTAAGCTGGCGTGGTAAAGGCGTATTTGTGACCTGCGTCCCAGTCGAGTATTGACAGAACGAGTGCGACGAGGCACGAGGGGCACAGCAGCTGCAGCTGCAGCAACGGTTAAAGGGCCGTCCTTGGCATTCGAGCCGCTGGAAGTAGGAGCCATGATGATAACTTTCAGCGCTATTACTCTAAGTACTTCTCGCAACAGCCCGCGTCTAAGCACCGGTTTCTGCCTCGGGACGGAGGGCAGCATGGTCTTTGTTTTCAAACAGGCGGGGCATTGCTTTCTTCGCCGACTGGCTCTTTCAACCATCAATATCTTGGTAGACGCTTAATACCCAGAAACGTTCCCCTCGGTGGCGAATAACACTGTGCCCGCTACGACAATACGTTGGTTGGCGCGCAGGGTCCGCAGGGGCAATGGGGGAAAGAATGGAATCTTGATTTCGTGCGAAAAAGGATCATTGCAAACCTAACACGGAGAGCGCATCACTGACATGGACCATAAAGCAAGCATGTACTAAGTCCGGACATCGTAGGATGCCTTCGGCCGCATATGCAATAGCCGCCTCGTAAATCTAATTTATCTTTCAGTTACGCTTTCAACCTTCTTTCTTGGTTGTGACTTTCTGTACTTTTGTCGACGCCTCTGTTGGCCGTGTTGGCAATGTACACGGGGGTTTATCGACGGCGCCCAGCCCATGTGCTCTGTGCCCGGCCAGTGCCTCGGCCCCACGATTGTCATAGCGAATGTAGCCAACCCTCTTTATCCTGCTAGGTCTCATCAGGGGTTTCTGTGCTGGCTTTTCGATGAAACCGCGGGCGAAGTCTTGCCTTGAGGTTTAGCCGTATATGTGTCCGAGTTCGCGAGCGATACTGACGTCGCTGTTGATATGTGAGAGGGGAGGGTCAGCGATATCCTGGGGGCAGGATAAGCAGCTGGAATACATACCCCTCTGGAGTTCACCGGTGCTTTCGCAAGGTTCAACTTCTTCAGCTGTATCTACGATGGCTTGCTTGGTATAGCTCTTTGACTTCGTTTGTGCGCTCTGTTAGGAGCTCACTCAGGAGTTCCCTCCTCTCTTCGACCCCAACTGGCGCTGTCCCCTCGTAGTGTCTGACGGGCCCAATCAGCCCAGGCTTGTCAGGTCTAATGGGGATATTGTCCAGTTGGTAACAGCTCTTGAGCCATCCTCAGGTATGGTATGATCGATGTGATCTTTGTAGCCGGGAGTCAACTTCTGCCTAGGATGGTAGTTAGTACCTGTCCAGTTCGATTTCGGCTATCGGGGCACCCAAGAGGCAGTCGCCATTGCGCTTATTAGGTGAAGTATTGAGTTTTTCTACGTTTCCTGGGGATGATGCCCTAGTTGGTAACCATATTACCTAGTTGCTTTCTATCCCAAGGAGGCTACGGGTCTACCGCCGGTCCAGTCTGCAACACCAAATCCTCCGACGCCAAGCACTCGTGATCCTCAACTCCAATGAACTTCACAACCCCCTTTACCCACAACGCCACAAATTGCACCACTTATCTCCCCGATCAAGATGGCTCTCCCACATCAACTGATGGCACCCTCTCCGCCTGAAGCGCCGCATTCATGACCATCGCCCTCGTCCTCGGCTGCATGACACAACTCCCCGGCTCGCTCATCATCTCGATGGTGCTGCAGTTTGCCAAGATCCTGATCGTCGACGGGGACTGGATCGCTGTGAAGCTGCTGCCATGGGTGTACTTTTGGTCGTGGTTTTCGATGGAGTTCCTGCTGTTGATGGTGCATGGGGACAAGCTGAGCGAGATGGATATGCTCGAGGCTGAGAGGGTCTTGCTGCTCAGCGTTGCGCCCACGGAGGTGGCGACGCCTTCGAAGAGGCGGGCCGCGGCGCAGCAGGTAACGTCTCCGGTGCGTTCATCGGAGGCGACAGAGCCAGCCGACTCATCTACCGATCTCGAGCGCCAGAGTGAAGTGGCAGCGCAGACACACGCCCTACTCGCCCAAACTGTCGGGCCAGAGAAAGTACTGCGCAATCGTACCACCTTTCGCGGCGGGCGCTTGAAGCTCTCGACCATGAAGGGAAAGGCCTCCAACTCGTTCTGGCAGACTTTGATCGGCAGGGTGGCCATCTGCTTCGAGGCAATGTGCGCCGGGATATTCATCACCGTTGCCGCCGACAAGCATATCCCTAGGTGGTCGGTCATCGTCTTGTATATCTGCCTGGCATTTATAATCGCGCGCATGTTTGTTGACTATTTGATGGGAGCTGCCATCGCGGGGATTGCAGGGTGTTTTTTGGGAGACATTGGGAGCGTGATATGTCTGGGACGAGGGGCTGGACTGCGTTTCGAACCATGGTATGTATTTTGGTGTACTACACCGTTTTATATGACGATAACGGGACGAGAAAAGCCGCGTGGCTGGATTGGCTTGGATAGATGAGAAAAGGAGGATAACAAATGGTTGATATTGTCCAAGCAAAGGGAAGTTCATGGCTGCTCGCGGCTCAGGATGGGACTGGTTGGCAAGGCGAAAATAAAAGCGCACTTTTGGGTTGCCTACATATTGAGGAGTCGAGCAGTGAACCTCCAAAAAAGGAAACTGGGTTCGCCATTCGTATTCCTCAATGGGCAGGGTCTCACCAGTAAGGTCGTCCGACACTCCAATTATACCACGAGTGATTTCATGTGTTCTGTTGAAATTAGCAACTGCTGAGGATCTTGATATCGTACCGGAGCCTCCAGCTACCTAGCTTTTTGAGAAAAGAATGCCCGGCCAAGTGCAGATGCATTGGGTAGACGTAGACTTCACCAGAATTCGACACTAGCGGCGAAATTCCTATTCTTCAGTGTCCCGTCGTTCCACAACCTGGTACCGGCTTGACAGTCGTCCTTGGAACCCTCCTATAACACTAACTGAATGCCAAGGGCAGTTAGCAACAACCCCAGCTGTGGTTTGCCTCAATAGGGTAAACTTACAAATATTGTAGTAAACAAATCTCCCAAGGACCGGAACCCACACCATGGAAGCGAGGTACTGCCCATAGGTAAACTGCGACTCAGCCAAAGAAATATTACTCGCAAGCCCCAGAATGTTTCTGAGATGAAGCATAACTCCAGCTAGCAGGCCGGCCTCCAAAACTACCAGTAAAACGTGGACAATGCCAGACCATAGCGGCCAGAACCGGGACTTTGAAGGTCTCAAACTGTGCACTATTTGATCGACGACTAGGATTGTGACTGTCGTGAAGGAGAGGGGCAAGATGCCCAATATTACTGGCACCTGAACATATGGCATGGCGTCGAGACAATAGGCTGTCAATGATGGGTTGCCTCCACACTGAGCGATTGGCTCAGAGTCTTTCAGACGGCCTTGGAGTACAGGCAACGGCGGGAGCATACTCCGGAAGTGTATGATAACCGCGGGGATGCAGACGGCCATAGTCAGGACCAGAGTGTATGGCCATCTCATGCGAGACTGCTGTAACGAAGACTGCAAAAGAAGCACGGGGAGTATGCTGCTGACGGTGATGCTCCGTAGCAGGCTTGAGCCTATAAGGTCTTCGCTAATTGACAAAACAGTGGTGAAGGGTGTGCAGTTGGGCTCGCAGAGTGGTCGAAAGGTGGATATAGTTGCAATTTGGATAGCGAGGGTGAAGTATGCCTGGGATTCTTGAAGTTCGACTGCTGTTGATAGGATGGCGGAGTTTGGCATCGCTCGGTAGAGCCTTCGCTGGAGCTGGCTCGTCCTCTTCCAGTCGCCGTCCGAGAAGTGTTTGGAGAGAAACACAGCAGCGCGAGGCCAGAAGTTGAAGGCGTTGATCAACGCAAAGAAAATGACAACGGAAATTATCTGGACGGTATGTGACAACAGAACCTAACGATTTGGGACATCGGATCAGTACGATATCGCTGAATTTTACTGACACCTTTCGAAGTGTTTTGAATTCAAAAGATTGACATACCCCAGGCCCCGCAATGTCAGGCGCGATAGAGACAAAGGGTAGTAAAGTATTGTTGCAATAACCTCTCATTTCTTGGCGTAGAAGGTGAAGCGACCCGGCGTCTGGTGTCTTCGTCTCCAGTGATCGAAGCCCAGACGAGCAGTGGCGGGGACCTGTCTGCTCACACGACGCAAGTGCGCATTGAGTGACACTGTCAAAGACCTTTGAGGCGTTAAAGTCGGCTATATTCAAAACCCCGAAGAGTGATAGTCTCCCCGTCTCTTCTTCTGTTAGGTTATTGATGAGTAGCAACGAAGCTGCAGAGAGCGTAATGCAGTTCGTGAGGGAGCTGAGGGAGCCGAAAAGTAGGCCCGGGTCCATGCAAGAAAGCGAACAGTCTGTCGTTCCGAATGAAGTATGGCAACCCATGCCGTCCAACCGGGACCACTTGGTGTCGATTGCGGATCCATTCACTTGGGCTCGATTATCGACGGCAAGGATGCTGGATACAATGCCCGTAAACACATCATCCCCGTTCTTCGGTGCAAAATACCGACCGACGCCGCTCCAAAGCAAGTCAGGCTTTAATTTTGTACCTGTGTCAACAGACACGAGGTCTGTAACTTGAAGTGTCGACATAATGCGGCATGAGCCTAATCAACGTTCGAGCACTTGAATGTTGGAAGGTGATCGAACGTTGGAAGGTGGTCGAACGGCGGCAGGAAAGTCACATATTCCTGCCCAAGGAAAAACCGGATTTGAGCGCATAGCGGCGAACATCCAAAGAGACGTAGATTAAATGATAATAAATAGGGGCTCATTGCGGTGTCCAGCACGCCTAGTGATATTGTCTGGCTAAAATCAGCGCATTCCCTTGTACTTGTCTTGGACAACCTTTGGGGTCACCGTGGAGGCGCAGCAGGTACCTCTACCTAATTAACGCGAGCCCTCCCCGTCTAGCCGAGTTCGGTCTGGTATGCAATGCGACAACATTATCGGGTAACTTATGTGCCGGTTTCTTGGTATTGTTAGGATGGTCGCATCCCGGAGCGGCTCTGTTGAATACTTTAGAGGCACCTTCCAATGTAAGCAGGATTACGAGATCCGAAATAAAGGTTTTGCTTCTCAGCCGCAAGGAGTGTCAGAATTTCTGCTGCGTCAGCCTTCTTTTGGCTGGGATGTCGTAGCATTGTTGTGTCTAAAGCACCACACCCTCAAAGGCCGATGCTTCGGTGATTCCAATAAATATAAGATTTAGATAAGGTAGCTTGATCAGCCCCATCGCCTTTGACATGATAACAGTGTGGCCCTCGTAAAATCGACGAGGAAGGACGGAAAAGGAAAGAGGATAGAGAAATGAGGAAGGGGGAGGCCTTTGCGCTTTACTTCTTCACCGACGGAGCGGTGTCCGCGACTGACCACGTATGATCAGTAAGTTTAGTGATCTGCTCCTCGGTCCAGATGGCCCTATTCTCGGCCGATTTCCCCTTATTATCAATATTACTCCAGAACCTTCCCTCCTTAGTGCCCTCGGCCACACGCTGCTCAGTTCCGTCCAGTAACCTCTCTGCGCAAGTCTCCGGGGACGTAAGAGCTAGGGATGAAAGGGCGTTAAGGGGGCGTCGCAAGAATGAGGGGGCAATCTGGTTGAAGATGTTGGTGTTGACGGCGCCGGGATAGGCGTGGATGAAGTGCCACTTTGCGCTTGCTGGGGCGTCTGGCTGGGCTTTAGCCCAGTATTGCACCATGCCGTCGTTCATGGAGACGCAGTGGTCGGCCGCCTTCTGGAGGCTGTAATTTTTCTTGAGGTCAAGGTCGTCCCAGATGAGCTTGGAGGGGCTGCCGCGCGTTCCGTCGAGGACAATAATGACACGCGCGGCGTCGTTGAGGAAAGGGAGCAGCTCGCGGATCAGCAGCTGCTTGCCGTAGTAGTGCAGGGACATCTTCTGGTCGATGCCCTCGGGAGTCTCGGTGCGGCCTTGAAAAGTCAAGATGCCCTGGGTCATAACAAGCAGGTCGAGTTTGGGGCCTGACGCTTTCAGCTCGTCGGTGTACCGCTTGATCTCGCGCATCGACGATGCGTCGAGGCGGCGGAACTCCATGTTAGTCTGCGGGAGGGTGGCGGGCTTGGTGCGGCCGCTGACGATGATGGACGAGGATGCAGAACTCGACGCAGCGATGCGGCACGCCATCGCATATCCGATGCCGTTCGTGCCGCCCACTACCACAGCGCGAATTGAAGTCATGATGGGTGTACTGTTGAAGAGGCGGTGATGTAATGAAGGAGTTGATTAAGGTAGGCGTTGCGAGCCCGATTTCGAGAATTGCTCGGTTATCGGGTTGTTTTATTTTCAAGTTCCCTCTCCCTTGACAACGGGCCGCGGACACTTGGATCAGGCCGAGTCGGCCTGTTGGACACAGCCCCACAAAGAGGTGGGGGCCCATCTCACCCTCACTAAGTCGGGCTAGCGGCCAGCGGCGGAAGGATCGCCCCCTGAGGTGACACAAGATCACTGGGAACCTTCAAGTCATGCTACAGCTAGGTATAGAGTTGCTTGCTCAAGGTTATGGAACATACACAGGTACCTAAGACTCGGCTAGCTTGCAATAATATATGTTTGCATTGAAATTTCAGAGATCATTCATTGTGCGAATTCCTCAACATCAGACACCAAAATTACCTTAGCCGAAGTTACCCTATCAATGACCCCGACGGTATGTTCCCATACCCTGTCTGGGAATTGCACAGCCCTCATCTGCGCTGTCGTCCCCTTCGATCACATTGACGCCCCGGCGCCGTCCCCAATCAGCACCAGCGTGAACCTCCACAGCAAACCACTCCCCTCTGGCGCCTCCGGCCTCGTAAAGATATCCGTCTGCACTAAGCGGATGCGCGTGTAGTAGGAAAGCACAAAGCGGATCTCCAGGTTCTGTCAGGGTGAGAGCTGCGTACCGTTGAGCGGATTGCCGACAGTGGTGCCATTTTGGGCTGCTGATGGGGGGTTATTTGGGTTGTGGTTAGGTCATAAGGTGAATTGCTCGAAGTGAAGCTATAGCGGCGTTACCAGGATACGGAATTTGGAAATGTGACAGTGGTGTTTCTTGATTTGCTGACTCGGGTATGGAGTTTAGCTTAACACCGGAGGATGAGCCAACCGTGGCGTTCATCCGCACACTTCCATTTCCAGATTTGCAGAGCCATTGTCTCCTGCGGCCTTATGGAGCATCCTATTATGTACCTACTCCGCCCTACTACGTAGAATCTGGGCCGAGACAGACCGAGACGGGTTGAAGAGTCTTATATCATACTACGTCTAGAACAAATTTCGATCTTCTTTTGAGTCGCTGAACTGCCCTCTCTTAGGTTCGCAGGTTGCGCCCGGCAACAATGGTCGTCCAGTGCTGTGCAGTGCTTCAGTCGACTGCTGACAGTGGCAAAAAATGATGTTGTTGCGGAAGGTGCCACACCTCCGAAAATAGTGCACTCCATGCCTAGGCATCTGCAGTGTTACACAGCCTGCTCTCGTTGGTGTCGTTGGATGCCATCTGCACCTATTCGCTTGATAAAGGAACGAGGGAGGGAGTTCATTGCGACTTCCACGGGAGCGCCATTTCTAGAGTCTCGCCCCTCCCCTGTTCAGCATTCGTCAACTACCTACCTACGGTACCTACCCCACTCCTCAACAAATACAACACAAAAGTTCGGTTGATGATTCAAGCAATGGAGGGTCCAACCAGCCGCGCTGGAGATGCAGGATTTCTCTCTCCGGCAAAGCAACCCGGCAAGAACCAAAGCCTCCCTTAGGCACTACTTGCACTGAATGATCCAACCGGCCGCGCTGGGATGCAGGCTTGCTTCCCCCGCGTGCTGGGAGCTTCATAAAAGGCAGAGTGCCGCAACAAAGGATTACCATTGTAACACCGTGATAATGCAAGGTGCATGCAGTAGCGTCTGTCTGGAAAGACATTCGGGGGCCCGAGGCCGGGGAGCCAACATCCGGCAAAACAGCACATGTAAGTGCCCTTCATGATGAGGAGAGGCATCGGCGAATCAGAACTTGAATGATTCTGACTGGAGCGAGAACGGAAGATAAATACCTGGCTGAGGACCATGACCCTCCCGTCCAATGCGGTTGGCAAGCCCAGACCGCAACATCCCCTCGCCCTGATCATGGCCGCTCTAACTCTGTCTTCACAGCTTCAGAGCCAGGCTTTGGACGCGCTGATTGTCAATCCTCGCACTGAACCCGATATCCCAGCTAGCCAGTCAGTGCGCATCCCGGACTTGTTCTCGGGAATCATGTCCTCCGAGGTACGTGTCAACCCGCACTATGCTGAGGTGAAGCCGTACGCCGAGGCCTGGTTCCAAAGGGTGTTGAAAAAGAGCGACAACTGGGCAGCTAAGAACTCCAAGATCCACATGGCCTATCTCGGGGCATGCTGGGCTCCTACAGCTGACCCGGATGCCCTCATCCTTGTCATCGACTGGCTCCATTGGGTGAGTGGAAGCAACACCTGCCCCTATTCCCTCATCAAGAGAAACTTGGGACTGACACTAGGTACCAATCGCATCTCAGGTCCTGGCATTTGACGACTGTAAGTCAACAGTTGCGACTACTCGAAGAAGATTGTAGCTTCGAGGTGCTGACGTCGGGGACGGCAGTATTCGACGAGGGGCATTATAAAACAGACATTGACGGTACCCGGAAAGAGACTGAGTTGATGATCTCTGTCATGGAAGGTCTGGTGCGCATTTCAGGGGATGAAGAAGACCCGATCCGCGTCTCCTTCCAAGACATCTGTGACCGCTTCCGCAGGAATGCGTCATGTGGTAGGCACCTACTTGCTGTCCACTTGAACGATGCTACCGAATGGACGCAGGCTGACTAGCTACTGTTCGATTGCAGAGCTCCAGAAACGATTCGCGGCCATGCATGTGCGATACCTGGACGGCATCATCCAGCAAGTCGCCGAAGCTGCCACAGCACAGCACGAAATGGGACGATACGCCACAATCCGCAACATCCAGCAACACATGGAACTACGTACCCTCACCATTGGTGTCTACCCGGCCATTACACTCTGCGAGTACGCTGGGGGCGTAAAGCTGCCCGAGCACGTCTTCCAGCACCCCTCACTTCAGGAATGCATGCACATTTCATCCGAGCTGGTGAGCTTTGTCAACGATGTGGTGTCGTTCAAGAAAGACCAGGCATTAGGCATGGCCGACTTCAATATCGTCAGCCTGATCAAAGCTCAGGGCACTCTCACCACCCAAGATGCCATGGACGTTGTTGGCGAGATGGTGAGGGAATGCAACCGTCGCTGGTACCGCGCTTTGGCAGAGCTGCCCGTGTACGGCGCCGAGATTGACCGCGAGGTGCTTCACTTCGTCGACGTGTGCCGTGACGTGGCGTTGGGAAACCTGCATTGGAGGTAGGCTTAGCCGTCTTCTGCCAGCTCTCAACTCTCTCGCCTTGGTTGAGAACAGATAGAACTCTGATACTGACGGGTATGGGTGCAGCTTCCAATCAAGTCGCTATCTAGGCGAGGTTCAAGGACGTGAAGTCCGCCGCACTCGCCAACTGATCTTCCCAAACCCACATCTCGACGTGGGCGACAAGAGCGTGGCGGAGATCGACAAGGAGTGTCTGGGAATTGCAGGTATATACTCACCAAGTTTTATGTGATCGGTAATGTACCTACCTATATTTCCTGCCCTTACTGGGGTACAACCTCCGCGTGTGCAATGGTACCTCCTGAAGCGTTTCGGTGTTGTACCTGGGAGCATTGTTGAAATGGGAACATTGTTGCAATAGAAGAAATGACAATGCATCGAACTACGTTCTGAATGTTGCCCATTATCACCCTTACCCACACCTGCGTATCCATCGCCCGCAAGGCATCGCATTTCATTGCAGGGCTCAGTGCCACTGTTCAGCGCACACAAGGCCTAGACGTCGACATCTCGGCCGTCACTGCACGCGTAAATATTCTTAGACTCACCACCGAACGCCTTCAGGAGTGGCTTGAGGACAACGAGCCACACTTGCAGGTGAATGAGCGAGATGCTGTCCGCGAGTCGCTCGAAGCATGCGACCTGTTGGTGACCGCCCTTCGAAATGTAATTTCTCGGGCCCAAAGGGAAAGGAAGAGATCGGGATTTCTGAAGAGATTCGTCTTCGTCGTCTTCTCGCAGCCCAACCTTGAGCGGTACTCAAACTCTCTCAACGATCAGGTTCTGGCATTGAACATGCTATTGCAGGCATTCAGCATGTATATCTATCATTTTTGCCCCTTTTTTAATTCATCGATGGGCGTGTTTCTAACATGCCCTGTGCAGAGAGGGTACTGTGGCAGGCTCTGGGTGCCGACGAGACCACGTCTGCTCACCAAAGTGTAATCGACTCGGCATCCACTGTATCGAGCGAGGTACCCGCCCTCGTGAAGTCGGTAGAATCTGACGGCGATTCTGAATTTGGCTCAATTACCGGATCGCTGGATTCCGGTTTCTATGGCTCGCAAGCATCCCTAACTGGGTTGCCCCTGATGCGAGACAACCTGAGCGCTTTGGCAGGTACTGTATCTCGGTCTAGGAATCCTTCCCAGGCAACAACGCGACGTGGCGAGGGGGGTCGTGAAGTCCCAGCAGGAACCACGTCAACTCGCAACTGCGAGCCGAGGCGGACCGGGGCGAGACAGCACGCTGCTCAAGCTCGACATCCCAATGCACACCCTCAGGCCGGCGGACGAACACGAAATGGGGGTTACTGCATACACCTCGGTGTCGTCTTACAGAAGATAGATCTGCTCCTCGGTCGGATGAATAACATCCGTTCTGCGGAGGGGTCCTTTAGTGTTTCCAGAGGAGAGCTCTACACATTCAAAGAAGTTGCGTGACCTAGAGACGCGGCCCATGGCCAAAGCCAGGGAAAAGTTCCACCGCCGCGCAGAGATCATCACTATGGAGACTAAAGAAGTGCATAGTAAGTTCCGGCTGTTCCATAACGGCGTGGACTAGAATACGAAAGAGGCAGGGTATTGTATCTCCCATGCTCCTATTTGAACCGTATCACTTCTGGGATAAGAGGGAATTCTTTTTCGGGGTCGACCATAGATACCCATGATACAATGGCACATCATGACAATCAAAGCAAAACTAATGTCTAGATTTTACGCAGTGGGAAGAAGTGGTTTGCAGACCGAGTGATTTATTCGCTCTTGAATACACAACATTTGTATTTACAGTCCTCCCAAAGGTTTCCCCCATGTTTCCCCCACCTCTCCTCTCTTTTACGGAGCAGCAGCGGTAGCAGAGACAGCAGCAGTAACAGAAGGTAGCGGTACAACGGCAGTGCTGACAACTGGCACCGGAGCAACCGATGCAGGAGCACATGCAGCTGTTACTTGAACGGTCACTTGAACAGTCACCGACTTCGTCTCAGTCTTTGTCATTGTCATCGTCGCTGTCACTGACTTGGTCTCGGTCTTGGTGGACACCGACGTCGTCTCAGGCTTCTTCGAGGTGGTCGAAGGCTTGGGGGCCGGTTGCGATGGCTGCGGGTTGGGGTTGCCGCCACCGCCGTCGCCAGCGCCGGCTTCGCTGAGCGTGTACTTTGAGTTGCCGCCAGCATTGCCCCAGCCCTCGGTGGCCAGGACCTGGTAGTCGTGCTGCGAGCCGAGGTTCATGCCGGCCTTCTTCCAGGCGTCAAAGTGGTTCTGCATGGTGACGGTGCCGCTGCCGGGACGCTTGCTGACGCGGTTGGAGATGAACTGCCAGAAGGTGGCCGTGCCGGAGATGGAGGGCTGGTTGACCTGCTGGTGCTTCCAGATCTCGTACGTGCTGCCGTCGCTGACGAGCGAGCCAACCTTTTGGCCCTGGGCGGATCCAGCGCCGTTGGAGGTGTACTCCTGAACGTAGTACTCGATCAGTGGGTTCTTGGTCCAGCCGTACACCGACACCAGCACCGTGCCCGATGTCTGCTGCGTGCTGCCGTTGAAGGTGATGTTCCGTGCTTTTCCGGATCTCCATCCCTTGCCGACGACAAAGTCGCCGGCGTTGGAGAAGGTCACCGAGTAGCCGTTGGACGAGGGCGAGTAATTGATGTTGCCCTGTCCGGCCTTCCAGTTCTGGTTGTAGTCCAAGCCCCCCTGGCGACGCGCGAGGTTGTGGGGCCCAATCTCAAAGTCGGGCGCCGAAGGATCGGCCGAGGCCGCCGGGGCCGCAAGGACGCCAGAGATGGCCGCCGCGGCAAAGGACAGGAAGGTGAGGGCAACCATGGTGACGGGAGACACTGGTAGTACAGAGGTGCTTGGCTTGGTGTGTGTTCGTCCTTGGCCGTGTCCAGAAAGAAACAAAGACAGAAGCTTCTGTCTTATACCGTGCTCCGGCTAAACTGCTCTCGCAAGATGCCCCCGTCTGGCTTGGGGTTCATATGGGCAATTTTGGCGAGCATGGCATTCCGTGCCGCGCGGAAAGGGTACTCGTCATCCTCTTCTGGTCATCAGGTGCTGTGGACGCGCCCAAGCGAGGAGAATGCGGTGGCTCCATCAGACCGATGGCAGGCGCGCCTATGGAAAACAAGAGCAATCGGCCGCTGGGTTTATCGATGTCTTGGCTCTTGTATGAGATGGGGAGGAAATGGCGGATTGGCAGAGTGTTTTGCCTTCTGTGGACTGGGAATCCGGGATGCTAGCCCAGGGAGTCGGGCCGGCTGATTTCCGCATCGACTTTATCCAGAGAAACAGCCTTGCTCCCTCTCGAGGGCCACTTGGAGTGGTCTGTCGCAGAGATGAAGTTTGCGGGGGAATTGCGCCACCCCCGGACGGATAGCGGAGCTTTTCTGCCCTTTTCGGCTTTGTCGGCAGGCGGGTCGGTATCACCTGCTCGAGTCATTTCAGTTTCCAAGGTGCGTAGATTAAAGTTGAATGTTTTTGAGCACGCTTTGTGGTTTTGCGACCGCGACTCCACAGCTCATCCAACTTGATATTCGAATCTCCAAATTGTGGAGCCTTCGGCCGGGAACTCGCACAGGGCCAAGATAAGGCCAAGAACCCAAGAGCCTTGGCCCGCGTCTTCACTGG
>Ga0247760_1002464_pt1 | contig 13957 bp, 23 predicted proteins | sample UWRJL171409R4_FD_179936 | JGI IMG/M metagenome (GOLD analysis project Ga0247760, IMG submission 179936) | Plant litter microbial communities from Arlington Agricultural Research Station in Wisconsin, United States - UWRJ-L171-409R-4 | ecosystem: Environmental > Terrestrial > Plant litter >...
GGATTGGGGGGCGGGCGAGGGGTGGGATCGGATTGAGGGGGAATTCGATGCAATGCGGGGTCAAGCGACCGATTGAACTTTTGTTGAGGTGAGGCAATAGCGATATTTGGTTGAGTCGACAGGTAGAAATGATTGAAGGATCGCTTGAACAGTCGGGTCTCGAACAATCCCAGCGATAGCGTACTGCGCGAGGTCGGGAGACAAAAAGTCGTCGCTGTCGCGGGCGTTCAAGACAAGAAGATTGTCGGCCCCGTTTCAGGGGCCGGTCTAGATCCCGACGGACAATGCCGGCCTTGGCATTCAGGGTCCAGAACTAACTGGCCGACCCTAACCCTGCTCAGAGCCAACCTGAGAAGTGGAGAATGGTGTCCTGAACAACAGGGGAATTCTCGATTAATAATCGCTCCGTGGTGTTTTCTAGATTGAGAATTCAGGAGTGCTCCTCGAGGGCTGCGAGACGTGAAAGCGTGCAGCAAATTTGGAGCAGAATTGCACGCAGTCGTGTGCCAAGTCTCGCCAAGCCTAAACCTGGGAATGCCTTCATCTGATAGGCTTGCTGCCTGAAGCTGCCTGGCGCCCGACAGCACCTTTTGCTTCGTTGGGAGCGACAAACCCTGGATCACCGACGTAAGATGGGCCATTATCCTGCCGTTTCGAGTGCCGGATGAAGTTATAAATGTGAAGGGAGAATGCCTCTTCATCGTTTCTCATCATCACCATCATCAAACATTTGACACCAAGTCACCAGACACATACCCAACCACAATGCCCAAGTTCGCCATGCTCGTCCGCGCTACCGCGGTCTCCGAGTCAGGGACTTTCCCCCCCGACATGACCAAGCTCCTCGAGGACATGGCAGCATACAATGCCACTCTCGTCGACGCCGGAGTCCTAGTCGCCGGTGACGGCTTTCTCCCTTCATCCAAGGGTGCTCGTGTGCACTTCTCGTCGACAATTGCGCCCACCGTCACGCACGGCCCATTTGAGCCGTCGTCTCTCGTATCGGGTTACTGGATCATCAAGGCAGCCGATCTTGACGAGGCTATTTCCTGGGCGAAGAAGGTCCCTTTCAAGACAGATGAGTCAGTTGTGGAAGTGAGACAGGTTGCGGGGGAAGAAGATTTTGGAGATATCATGACGGATGAGCTCAAGGAAAAGGACGCAGCGATGAGGAAGAAGCTTGGAAACGAGTAAATTGATGTTCCTAAGAAACAGAAATCGTTTGGCAGTTTTGCTCGCGCGTTGGTCCTGTGTGCGAGGGTGTGACTGTGACTGATGCTGGGCTGAAAAGATGTAAAGGGTAACATGGAAATAAAAGTGATCTATCTTCTGTGTTGGGCAGGCACGACTGAATCGGACTGACGGACAGGTGAACGGGGCTACTCGTTGCGCGCCCTGATCAATTTCTGTTTTGTGCACTGCAGAACTGTCGACAGCTGCTCTTGATTTCTCGGCACCGATCAAATCCATTTGCCCACCGCTTCCCATCTTGTTTTATGTGATCGGTCTATTTCCTATCTATTACTTTTGCTATATCCTTTCCGTTGTCGGGCGATATTCAAACGTCGTCATGCTTGAAATCGTTTGTTCCCTCGCAGCTGCAGTCTGATTAGCCCCTACAGAACGAAAACATCACAGGCCAATTCGCCTCGTCGTGAGGGACTACCTACTTTCACCTCTCAATATTAGTCGCTCACCGCTGAAAGTAATATCTAGCAAAGATCCTTGGAATCAGCAGTGCAACCCCGATAAGTCCAGCATCCGAAACAGGCCAGCCAATCAAGCAAGCGAGCCAAACATGACTCGACAATAACATGCAGTGTCCGGTGCCCAAGACATAGTACCCCTGGTAGCCAATCACGCTCCAACTACAAGATCGGTGGGACAGTGGCGATGGGTGCAGACAACCCCGCAACCGCGCTGGGCAGTGGTTGGGCAGATATCATTGCTAAAGACAATTCTTCTGTGTGCTGACACGGCTGGAAACCGGTGGCCCGCCACATCCGCCGTTAGCTCAAGTTCCGGACTTCGGAGTTGGGGAACTCGCGTGACGCTGCCTGAGTCGCCGGCTCGGGTCAACCCCTCTTCCTCTCTCACTCAACAAGAATCGGCGGAACGACGCAAGGGAATACAAAATTATGTCCGCTACTTCTGGCAACGCGGCAGTGGTCGGCGCTGGCATAGCGGGTCTCAGCGCCGCCATTGCCCTCCGCCGGGCCGGGTGGCGTGTCACCGTGTTCGAACGGAGCCACTTCAAGAATGAGGTTGGAGCCGCTATCACGGTTCCTCCCAACGCCACGCGCGTGCTGGATCACTGGGGTTTTGATGTTGCCGCCGCCGGCGCTGTTCCCAACCAGGCGTCCGTCTTCAGCAACGCCAGCGACTTAAAGGTCTTCCTCTATGAGGAGTACCCCGACATCGCGGAGAAAATGGGTCACATCAGCTGGAGTTTCCACCGCGTTGACCTACACCGTGGACTGCGTAAACTGGCCGTCATGGAGACAGAGGAAGGCGAGCCCGTTGAGATACGGCTGGGATGCGACGTCAAGAGTGTGGACTGCGATAAAGGTGTGTTAGCGCTGGCAGATGGCTCGACAGTGGAGAATGATCTGGTCATCATTGCTGATGGCGCTCATGTGGGTATTTCCCTCCCTTCGTGACATGCCGTCGCTGATTTTGTAGAGCCGGTTGATCCAGGACTTCACTGGAAAACCATCCGAAGTTTACCGTACGGGAAGATCTATCTACCGTTGGCTCGTCTCGATGGATGATATATTGGCAGACGATGACTTGAACCCAATCTTTGCCAACACGCTACCGGGCTTCAAGTCGTGGCGGGATCCCATCAAGGAGATACTGTGGGTGAGCTACACCTGCCGAGGCGACAAGGTGCTCAACAACGCCGTGGTACATACGACACAAACCGGTGAGGGCGAAGACGACCTGTGGCACTCGGAGGTGACCAAGGACAAAGTCTTAGCCATGCTCGAGAACTACCACCCGACACCCAAGAAGATTGTCCAACTCGCCAACGAAGACGGCATCAAAGTACACCACTTGTTCAAACGCCCGGCGCTAACTAGCTTTGTCAATGGGCGTGCCGTGGTTGTGGGTGATGCTGCCCATGTGATGTTGCCAACCCACGCAGCCGGGGGCGCCATCTCGATAGAGTCGGCGGCGGCGCTCGAGGTTTTGCTTAAAGGAGTATCTGGCCGCGACTTTGCAACGCTCTCGAAACGTCTAGAATTATTCGATAGAGTGCGAATCCCGCGATGCAACCTCACTATGCTGGCATCCAACGCTGGCCCAGCGTGGCTCGCCGTCCCCGGTGTTGAGGAAGAGGTGCGCAAGTTCTACCAGGGCCCGCTGCCCCCGGCCGGGTCGCTGCCATGGGGTCACCAATTCCGTGATGTGTTATTCAACCACGATGCCTACCGGGCTGCCAAGGAAGCGCTAGCTCAGCCTCCGTCTGGGAGGGGCGGTTAATCTGCCCTTCTCTGGCTCCCGACGAGGGGCGAGGGGACGAGAATTTGGGGTAGATAGAGACATTATATCATTAAGCCGACCCCATTCATACTGCTACCATTAACCCGACGTCCTTATAGTGTGGGGTCATAAATGCTGAATGTTGGCAGCTTGCGTATTTCCTGGCATCATCTCGGTGCTGTAGGAACGGGTAGCTCGGCTGTGGTAATATCTGGGAGAGAGTTGGCATGGGTCCTAGTCCAGGGAGCAGATTCTTCTTCTTGTTCGTCGCAACATGACTGACACGAAGGTCATGTTTAGGTTTTTCCACTCCGCCTTTTCGGGAGAAGGTTCTAGAAGTACAATGACGCTGGCGACGCCAAAGAGCTGGGCCGCCAGTGCAGAGCCGAGCCCGGTGGTGCCGCGGCGGCAGGTTAGCTGGGGGCGTCGGACCCATTCGTGATGCTGTCGCCATGACACCGACGCCCTCGTACCGAAGAGCTACTTTTAGTGCCGAGCAGACGTTAATGTGCGGAGCTTTCTCGGGTTACCGCCAAGGCGGTTTGCCGGACGGTGGCACGGGATGACTCCCGCCGTTCCTGCAGCGGTTTGCACCTGGTCGGTAAAATCGGCAGCCGGTTGATTTAGCCATGGAGTCAACATTGCTCCGGATAGTGGCTGATGTTGCCCTTTCTGGCTGTTCGACGCCGGGGCGACGCAATGCAATCCAACACGATGGGATTATGGCGCCCTCTACAGCCGCCAGCCGGTTCTTGGACGCAGGCCAAGATGTTGGTGATCAGAGAAGATATCATGACGGAGGTGCCCGCGCCCCAGGGACCTGCATCGCCAGTCCCGCCCCCATCCGCTTCCCCTGGCTCATGACTGCAGAGACGACGAGGACACAATGAGGTGCACGTACATTGGGCTGGCTGCTGCCCTCTGCTGGACCGGCGTGTCTGGCTCGCTCCTGGACAAGGTGCACATTGGCGGTCACCGCATCCTGGCCGACGTGGGAAACCACCGCAAGAATGCTAGCAGCGTGTCGTTGAGCAAGGCGAGGGGCGGCTCGTCGTACGCTGCCCTCGAGCTGCGCCAGGCTGCTGGACGATGCGGTCAGCAGGGCGGACGCTGTCCCGGCGACCAGTGCTGCTCCGACTACGGCTTCTGCGGAGACACAGTCGACCACTGCGCGCCCCTTTTTGGCTGCCAACCGCAATACGGCGTGTGCGGATGGCCGCGAACTGCCCCGCAGCCTCCGACCACATCGGCTCCTCCGCCGCCGCCGCCGACTACCACAACCTCTGCGCCGCCCCCTCCGCCCACGACCACATCTGCACCTCCGCCACCCCCGACGACAACCTCAGCTCCCCCGCCCCCGCCCACCACCACGGCGCTGCCGCCGTCCACGGTCGCCACATCAACCGGTCCATCTCCCACGGGCCTGCGCGTCACTACCAACGGCCAGTGCGGCAATGGCACCATCTGTATCGGCAGCACCCAGTACGGCCCTTGCTGCTCGCAGTTCTTCTGGTGCGGCTCAAGCATGGACTTTTGCGGTGCTGGCTGCAAGTCGGAATTCGGTGCTTGCTTCGGCGCCGTTGCTCCCCCTGCTCCTCCGGCCTCCAATGTCACTTCGGTTGCTCCTCCTACCACGGCTGCCCCGCCTACCAGTGCTCCACCCGTCATCAGCACCACGGTTGTTCAGCTCACGTCGACCACGGCTGCTCCCCCAACAACGTCAGCTCCGCCTCCGCCGCCATCAACCACTTCGGTAGCTCAGCCGACCACTACGGCAGTTCAGCTCCCTCCCGGCCAGCGATCCAGCACCGATGGCAAGTGTGGCAGCGGTGTCTCTTGTCTCGGGTCGACTTTTGGCCGCTGCTGCAGCCAGTTTGGCTACTGCGGTGATGGTGACCAGTTCTGCCCGCCCATTGTTGGCTGCCAGCCTGAATTCGGCTACTGCGATCCTGGGAGGCCGTAACTTTGGTCAGGGTAAGCAGTTTTTGAGAAGCACGCGGCGAGATATAGTCAAGTTGCTCCATAAGCTTAATTACATGCTGAATTTCCATGTCTTGTATGTTTTGGCTTCTGACGGCATTGTGACGTCAAGGTGATTTTCACATCCCAGTTACATCCCAATTGACCTTTCAGAGATGTCACCAAACCGGAAAGAGCACCAAGTCGAGGAATTGGCCATCCGGAACCTGCATGGTGAAAGCGACAAGCTCATCAAGCTCTCCCCTGACCCATCCAATCTCAACCGGTCAGGTCATTGGCGCGGAGTCCACCACGGGGAAAGGGGAGGGGTGAGAAATTGGGGTAAGGCACAAAAGAAAAAAAATATATTGACCAAGACTCACAAAAAGCTTGGCTGGTCCCTCAATCGACAGACACACCCCCATTCGTTCGTTCTCCAAGTCCCGCCCTTCTTCCTCCCCCTGGACACTTGACCATGTCATGCCATGTGCCATTCATTTAAAAAAAAAAACAGCCGTTCCCCGCACCCGCACCCCGCCTTTTTTTTTTCTCCTAGATGATTAGATCCCAGGCCCATGTACTTGATAGATTGATAGATAGCCGCTGGACATTAGCGAACTCGGTACTTTTTTGTCTTGTCGCTTAGGGGAGTGGGGAGTGGGGAGGGTACCTTTTGGTGGCGAGGACTGTACCGGATATTGCCATGCTGGATCTGTGCCCATACATGCCCTCCTATCTGACCAGGACATTCCAGCCAACAAGTCTTGGGTAGGTAGGTATCTGGAATTCTAGGCGGTCCACTCATCTGATAGAGAGGCTAGCTTGTTCAGACCAAGAGCGGCTATCGCATATAGGTAGGTACCTAGACAGAACGATAGATTGGATCGAGGGATACCAGTGCATGGCCAGATCCAACGTGTGTTTTCCCGATCTCTGGACTTCCCGGGGGATTTGGGTTTCTCGGTTTTGGTGGACAGGTGCCCTGACGGGATTCAACATTTACAGTTTACGTATCCATCTCTAGACAGACAGACAGACACAGACAACGCATCTACATACACGTACACATACTTGTATACATACCAACGTACAGGAAATCCAAAAGGGAAATCCACCCCGCCGCATCACACCACACTCCATAGGTAGGTAGGTACTATACTGTATTGTACAGACTCCAACCCCGCGAAGTTGAGAAGGCTCTATTTATCCGCCAGACCCGCCAAGAGAGACTACCTACCTACCTAGGTAGATACAAAGACAAGACACACACATGCAATGATGCAAGTCAATATTTGAGATTGCTCGCGTCACACACACACACGATGGGGCTTTTGGCGAGTCCGTTTCGTCAATTGGTGCGGTAGTAGGCGGGTACATGTACATTTACAAGCTGTCGGATACATGTACAGATCGGATCGGATCGGATCGGGTGTGGATCGGCAGGTACTTTTTTTTCTTCTTCTTTTCTCTCTATTGATGAGATCGTCACTCTTTTTAGCTGTCCGTGTCCTCGGACGCTTACGCTCGCTCGTTCTTAGTCATGACTGGGCCTTTGACAAATTCAATCTACCTACCTACCTACCTACCTGGAATACAAACTCACTCATCTTTGGAATTGCGAGACACACACACACCTGCTGTACTTGGTGTGCTGTACTGTACCGTACTGCACTGCACTGCTCTGTCGCTGAGCTGCGGATACGATTATTCTAAATAGCGGGCTTCAATGAAACTTGATTCGTGATGAAAGAGAAAAGAAGAAGAAAAAAACGTCGCGAGCGCCCCCCCTAATACTGTAAAATGGGGGGAGATATAGAGGGTGGGACGCTGGTGTTTACACCAAAGATGCCTATCGCCATCGCCATCGCCATCGCAACTGCGTCGTACGATAGGTTTTAGCTCATATGCGGAAGCCCAAGGCATCCGACCACCCGTTACATAATCAATCGTTAGCTATCTTCAAGGCGTCGACTCCCCAGTTCGAATGCTTTGGGCTTACCCCGTACAAGGCGTTTTACAATTGGAACCCAACGGGGCGTTACAGTTGTAATGGCCATGGTAATCGGCATCTTTAATGTAAAAAAGCCAGCGTCCCGCCCTTTCTCCCCTCACCCTTTTTCAGATTCGGGGTCATCCTGGAGATTTGATTCTCGAGAGACGTCAGGTACTACCCTTGTGGGTCATCTACTATTTCCACACAATTGGGGGGGGGCGACGATGGCAAACATCATCATCACATACGTTCCGATTAGGTATGCAGGAAGTTGAGGCGGCACCGCGCCGGTCCCTCATATTGGGCGCCTCACAGAGAGAGGCATGCGACAGGACCTTCACCATTGCAAAAGATCGCCGATAGCATCGCAGAGCTCAAGGACGAGTCTGCAAAGACTGACTTCAAGGTCGAGGCTACCGTGGAGTTCAAATGTTTCAGATTGTTCGGGTCAAGGCATGCGCACCAACGGGGGATGCCGCTCATCCGTCAGTTCATCAAAGCAGATTAAGAGGCTGTGAGAGCGATACCTCCGAGAGGATTTGTATTACCATAGAGTGTGATTCATTTTGATCTGTCTTGGTCCTTGCGAATCTTATTTCTCAGACTACCCAATTCTTGTCGGTATGCAAAGCTACCAAGCTAATCACTCCTCGGCTTCAAGGTACAAACGACCCCCCGGTTCCGATAGAACCACCTCGAGCAAGTCCACCACTTCTCCTCGGGATCTACCAAGGCAATATCAAACGTCGCAATCAACGTCGGCACCACCTTCCACACCTCCATCAGACTCAAATTCCTTCCCAGGCAGATCCGCGAGCCACCCCCAAAGGTCAGGTGGGCGGTATTCCAGAGCGTCATCCGCTCCTTGTACTGTTCGTCCGTCTCGCCCTTCTTTTGCAGCCATCGGTCAGGGTTGAATTCATCGGCATCTTCCCCGAATATCCCCTTGTTCCGTCCGACGATGTAGGGATTCATGCCCACAAAGGAACCAGCAGGGACGACGGAACCGTCAGGAAGGGTGAGTCCTCCTTCGGGTACGATGCGTTCCATGATCATGGATACGGCGGGATGGTAGCGTAGAGTTTCACGGACGACGCCGTCGAGGTAGGGAAGGGAGCGGGCTTTGGCGTGCGGCACGGGCTGGAAAGCTTCGCAGTGGGAGCGGACTTCGGCTTGGAGTTTTTGGTAGACGCGGGGATTCTTGAGGGCGAAGTAGAAGAGGGCGCGCATCGTGATGGCGGTGGTGTCGGCGCCGGCAATCACTAGACCATGTAAGCAAGTAAACGGCTGGTAGATAGGACAGGGAGGAACCTACAGTTCAGAAGCAGGTAGCCAATAATCTTGCCCTCGTCCACAATCTCGGGGTGCGTCGACTTGGACTCGATAAAGTACTGCAGAAAATCCGGCTTCTCGGGCACAAAGTTCGTGTCTTCCCCCTTGAGGCGCGCCGTCATGCTCTCAATGGCAATGCGGGTGACGTTGGAGATGTTGGGTGGCCCAATCGGGTAGATGGGATTCTTGTCGAGCCAGTAGTCCATCCAGGGCATCTGTCCACAGAGACCCAGGTAGTCGATGGACTTGTCGGCGATGGCGAGGGTCCCGTCAAAGTCACTGCCTTCCTTCATGTAGCCGAACTTTTTGCTAAAGGTCACGATACCGAGAAAGTCCCAGGCATCTATTTGTCTTGTTAGTCCTCATCCAACATAGCATGCTAGAACAGCGTCCGACTTACAGTATCCTAGCCATTCGCCAAACTCGCAGACCTTGGAAGGCTTGACATAGCGGTTCTGCAGATGAGACAAAAAATCGGCGATGACCTTGTCCATGTGTGGTTCCATGGCCAGCACACTGGGGACCGAGTAATGGCGGACAACTGGCCGCTTCAACCGGGCATGTTCGGCATTATCGCACTCGCTGAACATGTGGTAGGTGATCTTGCCATCGATGATGGAGCTGCTGTTCTTGTAAAAGTCCGTCTTGACCCATTTCCCATCCGTGTTGTAGATGACTCGAGAGAGCTCAGGATAGTCGAGACAAAGCAGGTTGGGGCCGATGCGGACAATGGGACCGTATTGTTCGTGGAGCTTCTTCATGCGCGGGGCATACTCGGCCGTGATGACCTGCCATAGTCGCCAGAGGTTTGTGAAACCTAAACGTTTGTCCCGGTGTCAGTGAGGCAGGTACCGAAAGGAGGCGGCGTAGCGCTTGGGCGGGAACGCGAGTAAGCTGACACAATGGAACATTACAGCACCTGCGAGAAAAGGGCCGGGGTATTTCCTCAGCGGCGAGGTCTGATAGGCGACCCAGAACCAGAACAAAATGGCGATCGAGGGAGCAACAACCGCAACCGTCAGCTTGCCAGTGGGTGTCCGAGCAGCTTCGAGAACCGAAGCAAGGTCCACGTCGACGCCCCCGACGGAAAAGGTGCCATTGCTGAAAAGACCCGGGGCCATGGCGTAATCCAGTGGTTTGAATAAAAAAGAAAGCAATGTCAGTCAGGTCTGATGATCAATGACCGGAGAGGATTTGGTAACGCCAAAGATGATGAAATCCGGGGAAGGCAGAGTTATGCATTGCGGCGGCAAGCTGCTCATCGGTTCGGTGGTTGGGGTGGGTGATGGGCATTCTCGTTGTCCATGTTGCCCAGTTTCTCCAAACCCTTTTTGGGGTGGTATGCATCAAACTTCTGCGGGTGGGAGGAGTTGAGCAGCATTCTCACCGGGATGTGGTGCGGGATTGGTGGGAGCGGCGCTGTCACTTCGGCAGCTCTGGTTCGTCGATGGCACCCAAGTCCTCCCTGGACTGCTCTCTTCGGGAAGGGGGGAATTCGGTGAGTGGCCCCACCACCGCGCTGATCCCTTCCATCCTGTCCTGTCGTGTACCTAATTGTTATGCGGGGTTCCATCTGCAGTCATTCAGTAGTGTTGTTTCCTTTCCTTTCTTTTTTCTCCTTGCCACGGCTCTTGGGCTTGTCATTCACACCAGCTACCCGGGCAGCCTCTTTCATCGATATCAAAACTGCCTGGCCCCGAAGGATGAATATGCTCAGGATATCTCCGAGGAAGGAACAAACTAGCCAAGCGAAACGTCTTTCTGAGCCGTTCCCCTCCCATTGAGTGCCGACTTAGATAATGACGGCGCGCACGTCAAAAATCTGCAGTGCCCGTTAACTAGTTGACTGTAGCGGTATTCGACGGTACAGGGGGCCATTTTTGCCACTCGCATCTCCCTCACCGAAACAGCAAAAGAAACCGGCCCTTCATGACTCGCATGCCTACTAATATGCAGGACACTAGCCATTGTGTTGCCACATACGAAGCCACTACCACCCACTGACCGCACTGCTGGGACGCTGCGACGGAAATTGACCTCAACCTCGGCGGAAAAAGCACCTATTGGCCCGAGCAGACCCTGATTCTGTTCCGCGCTCGCTGGGTTCTGGACCCACATCCGCCATCCCCGACCAGTCGGGTTCGTTTCACAAACGTACATTGGTGCATGTTCTTTTGCTAGCCCCCAATCCATTAAAAAGCCACGGGGGGCGGCCTTGGCATCATACAGGCCTGAGGAATGTTGAAACACTTCCACCATGCTGGAAAGGCAATGATCTTCTTCGATCGAGGTAATCCTCCACTGTCAACTGTCTCAAATCCGTCTTTGCGCCGTGGGTTGCCATGGATGCTGATCGGAATTCGTTTTTTTTTTTCTTTTTCGCAGGTCGGTCCCTTTACCCCTGTAACGAGTCCGACGATGCACACTCCCCAGAATAGGTGCTACCCCGACGAGAAAGAAGCCTCGCAAAAATTCGCACTGGACATGGGCTCGTCTGTCATAAATCCGAGGCTCTGTCTGGACAGACACTTCTCAGGCAGGTGGCCATCTGCAAAAGTTCTGTTCGACATTTCACAATGGGCCTCGCTGGGGACGGTCCATGGGCACTTGGTGTCATGTGGATGTTGGTTGGCTTGGTCTTTCTCCTTCTTGGTCTTCGCCTTTACACACGAATCGTCTGTCTTGCGTCTTACGGCCTCGATGACCACATTTACATTGTAGCATTTGTGCGTTCTCTCTTCCCCTCGGAAAACTCCCCCCCCCCCCTTGCCTGCTGACACTCGGTCTTTTGCAGATTTTCCTCCTCATTTTCACCATCTTCACCCATCTAGCCGGACTCTACGGTTTTGGGCAGACACCAGACGAGATTGGGAACATTGAATATGTTGTCAAGGCGACATTGTACGAATGCATCGGCCAGGGCTTTGCCATTGTCGGCATGGCCATCGCTAAATGTTCCATGGGCTTCTTCTTGCTCCGTCTCGTCAACATTTCTTGGCACAGAATAGCCATCTGGTGCGCCATGTCTCTTGTGTCGGCAGCTTCTATTGGTAGGCTCAAGAGTCCCTCCAGTGCACGCCCGAGAAGATGGGCTGACAGGAGACAGCTCAGGTTCTTTGCTTCTGGCTCTCGTGCGTTCCGCTCAACTACGTCTACGACCGTCGGATTCCAGGCGGATACTGCCCTGTCGACACCAGGCCAACCTCGTACATTCTCTGCAGTAAGTGCCCCCCGGAGCGGAATACTGACCAACAACTCACATCAATTCCCAGTCTCGACCATTCTCGTCGACTTTTTCTTCGCCATCTTCCCGTGGATCATCGTCTGGAAACTTCAAATGCCGAAGCGAGAGAAGTACACAATTGCCGGCAGTATGAGTTTGGGGTTGATGTGAGAACCCAAAGATCCCGTCCTTACTGTTGCAAACACCATGCTAACACTAAGAACAGTGCCGCCGCTGCCGGGATCAAGCGCACTACCGAAGTCGAAGGCCTCTACACGCCCAACTATCTCCGTAAGCCACCCATGATGCCCAGGTCCAATCGAAACAACCAAACAAGGCAGCTAACCGTAAGCAGGCGACAGCGTAGGCCTCATTGTATGGTCCTCGGCTGAAATGGCCGTCACCCTCATCTGCATCGGCATCCCCGTCTGCCGTCCCCTCTACAAACGTATCTTCCAACGGTTATTCGGCGAGACCAGTTCCTCAGGTTACCACAAGCAATCCGCTGGCTATGATACTTCCCTTGCACTACGAACCATTGGGGGCGGTGTCGTCGGCCTCGATGGCAAGCCCTTGCCTAAAAAAGCGCCAGCAAGCACCAACACATCCGACAAGGAGGACGATGGCGCCAGCTTCAATGATGTGAAGCTGGGTGTCAACGGGCCGTTTACAAGAACGACGGTTGGGCGCGGGAGTCAGAACAATGATAGTGAGAGGGACCTGGCCATTAACAGGGATGACGCCTCAGACGAAGAGATTCTCGACGAGTTCAGACGCAGCCAGCAGCGGCGGAAGCACTCGGATGTTGAAGAAGCACGGGGCAAGTCACGGCATGATCAGGATCGGTCTGGCATCATGGTTACGGAAACATATCGTGTTGAGCGGTCATGACTAGATGTGTCTAACTCGGGGGATTAGACTTTGGGTGGGAACCATATGGCGGGGGCCTAAAAAGTATAATTCACTGTTGGTAACACCGAGCATGTGTTTTTCACCTTGCACCAATGTAGAAATTGCCGCCGGCCCGTGGTTTGAAGTTGTTCGATTCTTCCCGTCAGCTGAGAGGACCTCGATGCGACAGGCTTATATCATCATCATGGAATGTATTATACGCCATAGAGGAGCATTAGAGTCAAACGGATATACAATACAATAACAAACGCTTACGATTGCTAGCACTTGGTGTCTTGCATATTGGACCACGCACTGCAGAGTAATTGGTGCCCAAAGTCATCAGGTCGGGCTGATAACCATGGTTGATACCCCTGAACATGAAGCTCAGCGCACAGAGACTTGATCCTTTTGAACTGTGACAATGTCCCAGCCTTGTCCTCCCGAGATTTAATAGATTCAAAATCAGCATAGCACCATCCTTGTGTACGCCACTACGTAGTCATCAAGGGAAAAAAAAGCCCCGAACAGCTACATAGCTTCCTTTCCGCGCCGCGCTTATGATGGAAGCATTCCAGCTGTGATAATGACGGGGCGTTTTCCAGAAAAGGGGAACCGACTCTCCTAGTTAATACCATACAAATAGGTCTCTGCGGCCCAAGTTTCCAGCAAATGCATCATCCATCCTTTGTCGCTCAATCAAGACTCGTCCATTGCTCCGCACTCTTTTGAAGCTTCAATATTCACCACCCCCCCACCCCATTTCGTTAACCTCGACCGAGTTCGCGATGCGACACGCCATTTCACATCATGACTACCTAAACTTGCCTTAATGTCTTGGGGGATGGGAAATAATAATAAAAAAAAAACTTTGGTCTATCTGTCTGTGGCGTGGCAAAAAAACAGATAAAACTCTGGACTCTCGTGGCTAACAACAACAGGGTCTTGGGTCTATATGTATCTAACGTAACACACAACGTATTATGCGGCGAACTGCCACCAGTTGAATTTGAACAGCTCTCCACTGCCGCCGGTGAAGCGCAGAAACAGATCCTGCGTCCCGGTGGCGCCAC
>Ga0247760_1002465_pt1 | contig 13955 bp, 20 predicted proteins | sample UWRJL171409R4_FD_179936 | JGI IMG/M metagenome (GOLD analysis project Ga0247760, IMG submission 179936) | Plant litter microbial communities from Arlington Agricultural Research Station in Wisconsin, United States - UWRJ-L171-409R-4 | ecosystem: Environmental > Terrestrial > Plant litter >...
CTTTTTTCCCCTCCGGCCCCCCCCCCCCCCCCCCGAAACAAAACCCTCAACCCCTATCATGACACCGCAGGGCACGACAAGCATAGCGGAGATGTCGACAACCCTAGTCACGGGTGGGACTGGTCTCGTGGGAAGTGCACTGAAGTGGGCCGTCGCTAACAGTCCTGCTGTGTCTGAGGGGCAGGAGCTTGGACGATGGATATTTGTCGGAAGTTTCGACGGCGATCTGAGACATTACAACGAAGCAGAAGCACTATTCCGTCGACACAAGCCGGACCAAGTCATTCACCTTGCCGCCCGTGTTGGTGGCGTGTACGAGAACAGTCTGAGGATGGCTGACTTCCTCTGCGATAACCTAGCAATTGACCAGAACGTCCTGCGTCTATGTCACGAATTCAAGGTATGCAGGCAAGCTACGGATTATCCTGTTGTTCAAAACTGAGCTTAACGTATTCGATTGTCAGGTCCGCAAAGTTGTTTCATGTCTCTCGACATGCATCTTCCCGGATGATGCGACCTATCCCATCGACGAGCATCAACTCCACAACGGACCTCCACACCATACAAACTACGGCTATGCATATGCAAAGCGCATGCTTGAGATCACGAGTCGCGCCTATCGTCAACAGCACGGCTGCAACTTCACATGCGTTATCCCGACGAACATATATGGCCCCAATGACAACTTCTACGAGGGCTGCCACTTCATTCCATCCATTATCCAGCGAACCTGTCGCGCAATGCAGGACGGCTGTGACACTATGGTTGTTCCCGGCACTGGCAAAGCCTTGCGTCAGTTCATTTACTCGCGAGATCTTGCCCAGATATTAATCTGGACATTACGGAATTATCACGAAGCGGAGCCTCTTCTCTTATCTGTCGATCCTGAGGATGAAGTTTCGGTGAAAGATGTTGTGTCTATGGTATGCTCGATAAGCAACTTCAAGGGGAATATACACTGGGATACATCGAAGACAGACGGACAGCTCAGAAAGACGGCGGACAATACTAAAATGAGAGGATTGGTCAAAGATTTCAAATTCACCTCTCTATCACAAGGTACTTATTCCTGTTTTTCAGTAGCTCCACTAGGAGCCGGAGTGCTTATCATTCTAAAAGGTTTAGCAACAACGGTTGAGTGGTATGGAACGGCGTCAGGCACTGTCCGTGGCCTGAATTCGCATCAAAAGCCGCGAGGCAGCATAATCGACCCACAAAATGCGGCTCCTTCTGCAAACCTGGGGAACGCGCGGGATTATTCCCCCTCCAGGTTGTCTATTTAAAATATAAGCCAATTTATCATGTAGTTTGACTTTAGCCGGGTCAGTGTGGAGGGCTGGCCGCCCGTATTTAAGCTCTTGAGACATCGTTTATCTTACTGTAGCTAGCTATCTCTCGATCGGCAGAGACCAGATTATACGCAGACCCGGTCTACATCACTTGATACAAGCTGTCATATGTCCGATACTAGCCCTCGAACGATCATGGAGAGGAGCATCCGCCCTATCCCTAATTCTGTTACAGACGTGGCAAGAGAGCAGCCGATCCGGGTGGCCCTGATTACTGGTAAGCAGATATTCAGTCACAAGGGGCCATTTGACGGAACCAACCCCTCGGCTGGAAGCCTGTACTTCAATCTTCATAATTCAAAAGACTAATAGTGGTTCATAAATTTTAGGAATTACAGGACAGGACGGTTCTTATCTAACAGATATCCTTCTTGAAAATGGTTATCAAGTTGTTGGGATAGTAAGATCATCGTCTACCTCGACTTTGTGGCGACTCGCCCATCTTCAAGGTGAACAACAAATCGGTGCGTAAACTCAAGCTCAAAGAGGCCGTGATTTGTGAGGCGCACACCAGACTAAGAGTTTTGTTTAGACCAGAGACTGCAACTTTACCATGGAGATGTTCTCGATGCGTCTTTCGTACGGCAGGTCATCTTCAAGGTTTTGCCGGATGAAATCTATCATTTTGCAGCCCAGTCCAGCGTCGCAACATCCTTCCGGATGGCTGAATACTCGACCATGGTGAATTCAGTTGGAACTCTGCGGCTCTTGGAGGTGTTGAAGGATATATCAAAGACCAAGACTATTAAATTCTACAATGTGAGAGGTCACCTCTTGTCTGACCGAGATAGGCTCCCGAGTTTCTTGGTTAACTTTTACTATCTCCATAGGCATGCACGAGCGAGCTCTTTGGGTCGAACCCCGACGAAACACACAACGAAGAAACGTCTCCGTATCCCAAATCGCCGTACGGCATCTCGAAGTTGTACGCGTACTGGATGACCCGTCACTACAGAGAAGCCTACGGATTGTTTGCCGTCAACGGGATACTATTCAACCATGAATCTCCACGCCGTGGTAGGTAAACTGAAGCGCCCAATCTCAGAAAGCAATCTAGAATCATGATCAATACTAACGGGATGTGCAGGCCAGATGTTCGTGACGCAGAAGATCGCCACCTCGGTGGCAAATATCCTGTCCGGGAAGCAGAAGACACTGGTGTTGGGAAACCTTGATGCCCAGCGCGACTGGGGTCACGCTCGCGATTTCATGTTTGGCGTCTGGCGCATTATGCAGCACGGGTCCCCCGAGGACTTTGTAATTTGCTCAGGGGAGACGCACTCGGTCCGGGAGTTTACGGAGTTGGCATTTAGTGCAGTGGGCATTTTGCTGAGGTATGGAGTGGGATGATAGAAGCATCGATGTTTCCTACTTGCTGAAGTTTCCCCTGGTGCTTCCAACTGACGTCTTTGGCAGATGGGAGGGTCATGGTGAGAAGGAGGTCGGCGTGGAGAGACATACTGGGAGGGTGCTCGTGCAAGTGGACAAGAGACTGTTTCGAGAACTGGAGATCGATGCCCTTAGGGGCAACTCTTCTAAGGCATCGAGACTTCTGGGTTGGTCTTATGAAAGGAGCTTCGAGGTGAGATTTCTCGCTTGCCCTCGAGCGGAACTTCAATTCCCGTGACTCCTGAAATTGTCAAAATTGTTGATATTGTTGCAATTACTAACTTGAATTGTAGTCTCTTGTTCGTGAGATGGTGGAAAGCGCCGTAGATGGGCAAGGTCATGGGCGATCCTCAGGGCTGGGGGTAGCTCATTTGTAGAGTATCATGAATCGCCGTTGTTGGGCAGGGTCTGGGTTTCGGACGAGGAGAAGATGAAGCGGTGGACAGGGCAAGGGGCCGGCCAAGGTCTTGGTACATCTGGGGATTCCATCCATGTGCGGATAGCGGCTGCGCATGGCTGGGCGCACGAAAATGGCGCTACATAGTGATAGCGAGGTTGGAAATATAATAATGTTGCGTACTAAACAATGCACTACCAAAGGAAAGGCCCTCACGTGAGGTGGTGCGTGTGAGAGGCTGGTGGTTACGCAGACCAGAACCGCGCGTCCTTAATCCTTTTGCATCCGCATGAAGCGAAATATCAAGTCTGCCGTGCTCTTTTCTTCAAATGCGGCATAGTCAGGTTGTTGTTGGCCTCAAAACGCCGGATCGTGACATTAGCGTCGCATGGAAAACCAACACCAAGATATTGTGTTACGCGTCCACCGCTGTTAGTTGTTGCGTGGGTGGCTGAAGAAAATCCATCGTCATCCGATCTCACGGGCGTTGTTTTATTCTGGGCGTTTGAAGTGCTGGGTTGGGCGAATCCTGGGGGCGATTCAGGGGGTGTGATTGGTGTTTTTCGGCTGGGCGGCACCATTCCGCGGTCATCGTAGGTATCATTGCATCGTGGCGAAGGTCTAACCCCCTTGGTCGACCCAGGGGTTCTTTTGAATCCTTCATTGATCAGACGATCGATATAACCAACATCCCCTGACCATAGGATTCCCATCCCATTGCTAACTTTACCCTCAGGCTCACACGACCAACAACTTCCGCAGAGTCCCACTCACCGTACCCTCCACATCACAAAGTACCAGCCCCTACAAGCACGAAAATGGTCCGCCTCTCTCTCCTCGCCACTCTCCTAGCCACAACCCTCACCACCGCCTCTGAGTTCAAATGGCTCTCCCCGCCCACTAACACAACCCTCGACCTCTCGGCGCCCACAGTCTACATCTCCTGGGAATTTTCCCCCGGCCAAATCGTCGGCGACCCCTCGCCCGGCCTGCAGCTTAACAACAGCCAAGCACAGCTCTTCCTCAAGGGGCCCGGCGTCGACTACCGCATTTCCCACCAGCTGTTTACGGGCGTCGGGACTACGGGGTATACGTGGGAGACGAAGGAGTTTCTAGAGGGGGTAGGGAAGAATATGAAGTTTACGGAGGGGAAGGACTACTTCTTCCAGGCGGAGATTCGGCCTATGTTTGGGGATGGAGAGGTGGATGTGCAGAACTCGGAGAAGTATGCTGTCAAGGGGGCGAAGAGCGCGGCGAGAGCGGTGGGTGAGGTGCGGGGGAGGGCGGTGGCTGTTGCGGGTGTGGTTGGGGTGGGGTTGTTGCTGCTTTGAGGGTGTACTTGGTTATGGAGAGAATGGAAAGGGAATTTTATGTGCGTATCTTAACTTAAGTTGAGGTGACACATTTCCACGCCGGCTTTGCGAGTCGCCAATGTCGGGACATCCGTCAGCCCATAACTCTGGACCCTTGGTCCCAGCACCAAGTAATTATTTTTACCAAGGTTCGTATCATGACACCAGAGCTGTACTGAAAGTTATTACCGGTCTTCTCTTCATCGCTTAACTGCCGGCAGAGCCCCAGTTGTCGCCGCAGTTCTTTATCAAAGATAATACCACAAACTCAGCAGATTTGGAACATCTCACACTGCAGCCTCCTGATACGGCGGAGGAGCTTGAGATCCCTGAACCTGTTTTTCATGATGCCATCGACATATGCCGTCAGCACCATTCGACGAAAAAGGGGGTTCTCAGCTTCTTGCAGCACAATGGGATAGGGGAGGCACGGCGAAACGATTATCTCATCCCCATCTCTGATTGCATTCCCAGTAACGCCAATGCGGCCCATCACAGAAAAGAAGACCTTCCCCGGCAAACTCCGACATGAAGCTTCCATGTTCCACGTGCTGAGAGTCGCGCTCGTCTCCTTGGGGATGCTAGTGCCCGTAACTGAATCTCCGAAAAAGTCAGGTAAGATGTCCAGGCCATAAAGAAGATCGGAGGGATCGTATAACATCAGTCTGTGATACTTTTCCCCAGCTTGGGTGTGGGCGAATGCAGCACGGAGAATACGATCGCGTCCACGCCAACTTCGGAACGTCGCTGTGGCGCACCACCTTTTTTCACGAGCTGATGACGTTGAATCCTTCCGTATGTGAACTAGATCTCGGAGTTCGCGAATCGCGGATACCTCGTTATCGCTGAGCCTGTGGATAATCTCGCACCGTCCCAGGGACCATGCTGGAAGGGAGATTACCGCTTCGTCACCTGAAAGTTTGATTTCATACCCCTTAAAGCGAGCTCGGAGGAGTACTGCTAGTTCTGGGACTGGTGAGTAATAATGCGGATCGACGGGTTTACGAAGGTTTCGGGATGGGCCCATGATGTCGGGTCGCCATGAAGGCAATGTATCGTCGGCTTCGGGTAACTCCCCTTGGAAGAGAAAGTGGGACAGTGCTCTGCCGAGATCCTGGTTATTGACTAGATGAATAACGGTGTCGTTGATGACTTCTTTGGTCGACTTTTTGTAGTCCGAGGGGTGGGCCGCTGCCAAGTCGGGCATCAAGCTGTAGAGAGCAAAGATGCGATCCCGCTTATCCTGGCACTCGCGATTCGATGTGATCGCGAGAATCGAGAGGGCCGAGGGCGCCGAGAAAGACCGGAAGCGAGAATGAACATTGCGGTATGTCGGTATCCCAAGCTCGATATACTTCTGGCTCAAGGGAGAGTATTGTGCGAATTCTCTCGCGTATCGCTGGGATTCGACGCTTGTAAAGTGGTCTCTTTCTAGGATGTAAAGGAGTTCCAGGTAAAAGCCCCGATGCTGGAGTGCCCTGAAAGGACACGAATAGTTCCCACACACCATCACCGGGCTTTGTTCAGCAACCCAGAACTCTTGAAAAGTCCACATCCGCGTCCAGTAAGGCCGAGAGCTGATATCGAGGAACCCAGAATACAGCTGGAAGAACCAAGTCTCGTCAACATCCCTCAACCTGCGGTGCTTGTGAGAGTTGAGCTTCGCCATCATCCTGATAGCATCACCCCAGCCACGGCAAAAAGGCCGGTTAGCCCACTGCAGGACGACGTCTGTCTCTGGTGTGGCCTCGCCCAGCCATGCAACGACGGTAGAGGCACCAGGGTAGATCTTCCCCATCAGCGGGACTTGGATCTCTTTTTCTGCCGTGTCATCTTGATTGATACAAATGGCGTCGACCCATAACCTCCGTGACTTCTTGAAGCTGCGCAAGTGCCGAAGCGCTGCGGCGAGATTTGCTGTCACAGAGCGGACTTGGCCGTTGACCACGATAGGCCTCCGGTCGCTCGCATCGCCCCACACGTACGAGAGTGCTTCATATCGGAGCGACGAGGGGTCCTTGAGCGATCCGACGCTCAACGAGCATCGGATTTCAAAGGTCGAGGGCGAGCAATCTTCTTCACTGGGCGGCGCGGGGAATAAAGTCAGGATGCGGATCTCAAGGGATTCCGTGTCGAGGGGCGTGTATAATGCCGGCATTTGTGTGCCAACGTTTCGAGGCGTGCCAGATGAGCATCGAGATGTTGATTACCTATGATTGGCGGTGTCGGGAAACTGGGCTTTGATGACACAGCGGGGACGAGGATCGATGTACGGATAACGAAGCTGAAGCCGGCTCAATTGGAGCACATTGCGAAACAGTCAGTGGTCCGTGCTCTCTGAATGATGTTCGCGGCGGCCTCCGTCTTGAGAATTCGGCGAGTGACTCCTAGGTACCCAACGAGCCGAGTGACTTTGTGGCTAGGTTTATCCAGTCCAATACATAGCTGTGCAGAGTCGAAAGAATACCCCGTGGCTCCCTGATGGCGCTGATTCTGGTTGAGGACGGATTCTGCCTCAGCGGACTGCAGGGGATCACGTGCCAAGCTGAGAACATAATTAAACCACGAGCTGAGTCGAGACATCGTGACTTCCTCATCAATCCATTTTCATTTTCGCAACCTCATCTCATCGCCGTATCTACCTAGGTGCCTGGGCTTATATCACACCGAGATGGCGCCCCTCTATCAGTCGCTCGCTCATGGCCAAATCCGACTTCTCCGACTGCTGCCCGGATCAGGCTCTGACCCGCTTGCCTGCTACTTGGAGACGGTTCCACTGCGGGTCCCCTGTGACATCCGCTATGAAGCGCTGTCGTACGTCTGGGGAGACGCAAATGAAGCACATAACATTGCACTCACTCATCCACCGCCTGACAATACCGATGACAATATGCACGAGTTTGGAATCAGAGCCAACCTCCGAGACGCCCTCCTCAGCCTCCGTCCCAAGCACGCATCCCGGCTGCTATGGATTGACGCGATATGCATCAATCAAAACGACGTATCCGGCCGGACTACAACCTTACGGCTGCTGAAGTATATACAAAACTGCTGTGCAGCTGGCCGACAGGCACCAAGACAGCGGGGCACCTTCTTAGTATAGTGACTGCTACCCTTTTTCTCACTTTCCAGCTTTTTATAGCACTCCGGATAAAGAAGTAGTAGTACTTGTTTAATAAGGCCGGTGTTAGGGATTATGCTTGGTAGTGTCACGCTCTTTTCACGTTTATACTTGTACTATAGGGCTGCCTGGCGCTCCTAACCCTTATCACCTTTGCTGTACTCTTTCGGGGTTTTCTAAGATAGCTTGCTAAATAGAAATGTTTTAAGCTGCGCGCTGTACACTAGGATAGAGCGAAGCTAAAAAGATTTAGTTCTAAGCCTCTCTAGATAAAAGACAACGAACGGCTTTGGAGAGCCAAAGCTAAAGAAGAGATACCCTGGCCATGACATCAAATGCGGCCTCGTGCGGTTCGCGCTCGCGCAGACTCCACCTTACGAGGCGATTTCCTACACCTGGGGCAGCAGAGTGAAGGATCATCTCGTCTTCTTTGGAGGGAAATGGTTGCCGACAACGCGAAACGTGTACCAGCTTTTGCACGACCAGTCCTCTTTCTCACGTACAAGATGGCTCTGGATTGATGCCGTATGCATCAACCAGGACGACGTGGAGGAAATGAACACGCAGGTGCAGATGATGGGAGAAATCTACCGAGCCGCAGAACGAGTGGTTGTTTGGCTGGACGACAGAAACCTGACCCACACCGACATCACGCAGGCGTTTTTTCTCCTTGGAGATTATCAATTTCACGATGATAGATCAGCCCGACGCCTACACCGGTGTAACCAAGCCCGTCGGCCAAGAGAGCCACTGGAGGGCTCTCAACAAGTTTTTGTCGCACCCGTACTGGTGCCGCGCGTGGATCATTCAGGAGGTGGCACTCGCTAAGGAGGTGCACCTTGTCTGTTCGGGCAAATACTATGCATGGGATCATCTGATGAGGATGATGATGAATCTGCTTCTAAACCATGGTAAGATCATGGTAGGAGCGGCCGACTTCCATTATAACCTCGGATCCTCCGCGATTTACACTGGCGTAACCTAGATCCTCGCTATTAGCCTCATCCGGACATCAGCACAAAGCAAAAAGGCCGAGTCCCTTTCTGCATGCCTCTCCTTGACCCCTCATCGCCTCACTACCAATCCACAGGATCGAATGTTTGCGCTTTACAACGTCGCTAAATGGCCGGACAATGCGAACGCGTCGCCCAAGATCTGAGTCGATTACGCTATGGACGTGGCGGATGTGTTTGCCAGCACCGCAACCTGTTTACTCGCCCAAGATCTCCGCGACCTCTTCCGCGCCGCCTGGACGCTCAAAGAACAACTCCCCTCTCGCTACGCCGCAACCGGCCAACCCATCGAAGAAGCCTTCTGGCGAACCCTAATTGCCAACCGCGAGATCGAGTAAAGTGCCGATTCGACAGCAGCGCGATTCCTGCGGCCGAGGCCGCAGCTCGGGGCAAACTATGCGGCTTTCCGAGAGATGTGCCTCCGGGGGGACGATGATACGTCGGGCAACCTGAAGGATGCGCCGCAAACGCCTGAGGGCCAGTTTTACGCGACGTTTACGTTTAGTAGGCTGTTTCGTCCGACAACGGCGGGATCGGCGTTTGCGATCACGGAAAGTGGGTTGATGGGGCTTGTGCCTGAGCTGACGGAGGACGGAGATCTGGTTTGTGTGCTGCCTGGGTTTGAGATGCCGCTTTTGGTTGGGTCCGTGGAGGGAGATGGTGGTGAAGGGAGGTATCAGTTGGTGGGTCCTTGTTATATTCATGGTATCATGGACGGTGAGATTCTACTGAAGGATTACACAACCGAAAAGGTTGAGTCTGGGTAATGGGGACCTAAAAGTTTCCTTAAAGGTGGTTTGCAGGAAAGGGTTGGCGAGGGAAAAGGAATGGAAATCAGGGCAAGATATTAGGCTAATATTGCCTTAGCGAGAATCCAGTACTAAATATGACAGAGCCCCGACAATTCAGAATAAAATCCACCTTCATAAGTTCATTCCTTCCCTACCAGGTAAGTTAAAGATAACCAAGGTCCTCCTCGTTCATCCCATGAACCCCAACTTCTACAATGACTTTCATAAGTTCGGCGCCCAGCTTCTTCATCGCCTCTTTCGTCTGAGCGGTGGGAGGCTGAATGTCGCTCAACTCTTCCAATTTATTTGCCCGCTCGAGCCCATCTTGCGCTTTCTTCACATCTCCCTCCTCTTCCAGTATCTGTACCTGCAGCTTGAGAGCCACAAGGTCCAGTCGAGCTCTAGCTGACTCCTTGCCTTGCTGGCCGTCCATTGCTTCAACCTTTAAGTCTGCTTCGTTCATCTTCTTCATCAAATGTTGTAGTTGTAGATGCTTGCTGTTTGGATCGCCCTTGTCTGGTTCCGCGTATACTGTTAGCTTCGGCTTCCGACACGTTGTAAATGATGGCAACTTCTCTGGTGTGGCGTATCTTACCTCGGTTGCGGTTGAATTTCGAGGTACCCGAATCGTTACCCATTTTAAGGCTAACTCAGGCTCGAAGCTTCAGTATCACAGACTTGTAGAAACTGGCTGGATTCTATCTCGAACCCTAGGTTGGCGACGACACTTCTGTGCTGGTTAGGGGAGGCTGCCACTTCACAAGTAATGTGCTCTGTCCCTCCTCTTAAAGCCTCAGACGCCACAGAGAAGGAGGCAGATAAGAGCCGGTTAACCATCGAGGTTTCCAATATCACAGCTAATGGTGGTCTTATCACACCGAAAGCGAAACGAGCCGGAAGAGATGTAACCCCATAGTGAGCGCCGTCAGAAACTGATACGTCGTGTTCCCTGGCCGTTTGTTAGCATGACATGCGTTTCCCAGGTCCCAAAACAGCCGTACCATGCTCCTGGTCGTTATACAAACAGATGGTTTGTGACAGGTACACATTGCGCTAACGAGCATTCAAGGGGAACTTTGTAGACGGGCGGCACGGTGAGCAAGACCCCAGTCGGTGAGCCTAACAGAAGGCCTGTTCTCCTTAGCAGCCTGATCGTAAACTGTTGCTAGGATTTTTGCTCCCGAATGTTATTCTTGATGTACCACAGATAAGGGAGGCCGGGCGGCCGGTGAGGCGGGCCAACCCCGCCACACCGCTTACCTTGCTTGACCTGGGGTGTCCCCGAAGAGGGTGCACACCATCAGCGACCCTTGTATTGTACGCCTGGATCAAGCAATGCGCGCTGCTGTGCATACGCTTTCCCAACCAAGATTCACGAAATAGGCTCTGCCTAACAAGATTGCAAACAAGCTCTCGTGATTTTGTGGGATTTTTTTCCTCCTTTTTTTTTTCCTTTTTTTTTTTAATATGTAGAACATGTGACATCCAACTAGCAGGAAGTAAGCTTGCTTCCCATTGCAATCGCAGCTACGGTCACGGTCGTGATGGCGGACTACGCAAGGCTCTGAGGCCTCTCGGAGTGGTGTGGCCGCTTGCTGCCTGGAAGGCTCCCACACGCAGTTGAGCCCGCAACCCGCAGCGCTAAAGAGCATCTGACGGGATGGGGGGTAAGAAAGTTTGACCTATCAGTGGAGCTTATAGGCCTGAACAGGTGAAAGCTTGACTGAATGTTGCTCCGTGCCGCCTTTTGTCCTACCCTCCATCTGCAAATGCTCGGATTATTGGTTGCAATCCGGAGCGGGGTTGAATGCAGTCGCACAAATTGACTCAACTCTGACCATTATTCTCCAGCAGAGCCTCGCCGGGCCGGAGCAGCTTTCGGCAGATAGGTCCAGGGCACCGCGCTTCTTTTTTTTCCTTTTGGATCGGCCCGCGGCTGTCAACTCACATATTTCTACATTTAGGGTTACATCACTAATTGCGTCCAAGCTGCCCAATTTTCGCCCCAGCCAAGTGGCGGTATGAAGCTCTGTCCCCCTTTCTCCACGGTAGGCTCCCTCCACCATCTGAAGTGGCAGGCCTCGGCCCCCTTTGGGCGAGTCTGGCGTAGGATTATCTCCATGTCTGCTCCACGTCTGCTCCAAGTCTACTGCAAAAAAACAACTTGTTTTTTTGGTACAGACCTTGGCGGATAAACCGTGGAGGGCCAGGAGACATGCTCCAATATCGTGGGTTTGCTCTCTCTCCTGCGACTGGCCCACACAATGGCAACGTCTCCACCGTCAGGCCCCAATGATGCCTCGACCTTGGTGGCACGAATCCCGACGTGCATAAGGGCACGCGTATGGTTGCGGCAAACAGCTGAATTCTGTTTCTCACTGCCCGGGATGGTTGCTCTCCCTTCAGTTGATTGGTTATACCTGAGGATGATTAGCTCTGCTTCCTGCTTTGCAGTGAGGCAAAAGACTGGCCACATCAGAACTCAGACATCGTGCCCGCCCCAGAGAAAGACATGTCCACTTACACTCGGAAAACATCAAGTGTGTAAAATAAAATAGAACAAATTGCTTCAATTAGGTACGTTGCCAAACTCTGCACCGAGTAATGGTTGATGTCGTTGAAATACGCCAATAGCGTGGAATCTTGTTCCCAAGCACCCTGAATGTCGATGGCATATAAAATGAGATGGCGAAAGCTATCGTGTGAGGTTTTGGTGGGTGGGTGGGAGGAGGAAAAGGTCGATTGGCCCAACTTTGAGATGCAGTGCAGCCTCAACCCCGAAGTCCAATGCCAATGAGCAACCGGCCGTTCTGCACTGCCAACGTGTTCCGCATTAGTAACTTTGGACACTAAGTCGCCATTCATCACGGCCTGATGTGTGAGCCCCATACATTGTGCTCTTCCGACAGGTTGGGTTGAAAAGATGCAGAGAAGCCCTGAAGCGGTCCCGACTGGGCCTGGAGTCATGGCTATTTAAAAAGGCACGCCTTTAAAAAAAGCCAGGATTATTCACCTTCTCTTCAAAGTCTTTTACCTTCTCTGATACTTACTGCCCCGGGACGCATATTGATCGCACGTTTCGAGCGGAGTCCCCATCATGGCTCATATCATGGCTCCTCCTCGCTACGTCCCAGCTTCTCCTGCCTCCGTGGTAACGGAATTCGATGGTCAGTCTACGGCATATGCGACCTCCTCGGTGGGGGAGTCCCATCCCGCCTTCGCCTTCAAAAGGGACCGCTCCAACGTCGGTGACGGGCTCGCCTGTACATCAAGGTGGCACCGTGATCTCTTCTCTGACGGCTTCATCATCGGGGTCTGGTGACGGCGACAACAAGAAACTGGAGTTCGGGTGGCCGAGGCTGGCACGGGAGTTGGCGCAGAACGCTTGCTGCGAAGCATATCCCCGTTTCCGGGAACTGAACGTCAAGACTCTGCTCTACTACCAGGTGGAGATTGCCAAACTGGAGGCCGAGTTGAACAAGATCGAGCTTGAGGATTTTGCCCAGAGAGGGACGCGGAGAGACGAGTACCAAAAGAACGCCGAGCGAATGCTATTCCCACGTGCAGCAGCGGATGACCCAAAGGCCCAGGAACAACGTCGACTCGTGTACGAGATACGAAGGCTTTTGAAAGAATACAGTAAGCAAAACTAGGCAACATTTTTCTGCATGGCCTGACGGTACAGACGACGCCCTGATTCAGCATGCCCAGATAACCGCCATGCCGCTCCCCAACTACGTCAACATCGAGTGTTTGCGGGTGAGGATGTTTCACAGAGAGTTTGGCCGTGATGGCATCAGAGGTGCTGGGAACTCGGCTTGGGGTAACCCGGGAGAGTGCCCCAAAGACCCGCCATCTATGATGAAAGAAGTCGTGCCCGTACTGAGGAATCTCTTCTGGCGACGAGACCCGCGTGCCGACGACAGAGATCTGGTGACGGTACACCAACCTCGGAAGCTGGACGGACTCACGCTCTGGGTGAAGCAGGATTGGACGCCGTTCTACCATTACCACTTGCGGGACCGACTACGGCGTCTTCTATTATGTGGGCGGCGGCCGACGAGCGAAGTAAAACAGCCCACCACGGTGGAGTACGAGGAGTCGGCGATGCTCAGATTCACCTCGGGCGTGGCCATGATCATTGCCTGCATCCTGCCGACGGTGGCCATTGGCATCTTGACGACAGCCCAGACGACTATGCAAAAGCTGCTCTACATTGGCGGTTTCACTGCCTTGTTCGCCATCGGCGTCATGGGGCTCACCGATGCCGGTACTTCGAGGGTGAATATCTTCACGGCCACAGCTGCGTGAGTACATTTCATGCTATCAGTCTCTCTGACGCCAGGCCGCTAACCGATTGGATATAGCTTCTCGGCCGTGCTGGTTGTGTTTGTCCAGGGCCAGTAGGGGGAGGACATGGAGACAAAAGGTATCGCATCTGCCAACAATAGGCCTAGGCTCTAGATTCAGTGCAGGGTATTACGCTTCTTTTTTTTCTTCTTTTTTTTTTTTTTTTGAGACCTAGCAATTCCTCCCAGGTAGT
>Ga0247760_1002466_pt1 | contig 13952 bp, 14 predicted proteins | sample UWRJL171409R4_FD_179936 | JGI IMG/M metagenome (GOLD analysis project Ga0247760, IMG submission 179936) | Plant litter microbial communities from Arlington Agricultural Research Station in Wisconsin, United States - UWRJ-L171-409R-4 | ecosystem: Environmental > Terrestrial > Plant litter >...
AAATTCTCAATTGACTCATGTTTCACGCTCACTCGTTCACTCATTCACCAACTGATCCAGTCTCTGCGCAATCGCTCCAACAAAATTGTCATCAGCGTCAATAAAATCGATGCCCAATCTCTTCGAAACGATAAAGACATTGCCCCGCTTTCGATACTCCTTGTGGCATGCCACAATAGCCTTGCCAGAGCGGGCGCACAGTCCCAACTCCAGCAGACTGATGGGCGCATCGGTGCCAGGGCCGTAGTAAACGACGACCACATCAGCGTGTTCTTGCATGTCGAGTTCCCAGTGGACCTGTTCAGCGAACGGCGGAAATTCAATGTCTTCCCTCCACGAGCTGTCCCAGTCGGACCGTAGAGGATTGAAGATGGTGACAGGTAGGTGTGCAATCGCATCGATGAGGTCTTTGCGCCAGTCGTGGCAGGATGTTGTCCCTGCCAAAAAGATGGATCGTTTGCCTGTAGGTTTTTGGCGTTCAGGTGCTGCCACCACCTGCGCCCGCGCATTGGATGATTGGGTCATAATGATTGTGGATTTGGTGAGGGTGGAGTCAGGCGATGGTGATGTACAACGTAACCATAGACAAAATGGACGACTTCATGTCGGTGGAAAACAGACTTTTGGACCAGAGCGGGAGCCGGAGCCTTTTATCTCAGCTGTTGTTTCACTCCGTCGAAAGACGGCCAGAGCAGGCTGGCTCGCCAAGGTGGGGCACAGCCGCAACGGCAACCCATTACAGCAGATGCCGCCTAATCTCACCAGTCTGAACAAAGGAAATGGTCCCACAAGGCACTTGAACAGGCGGGTTGACAATTCGTTACATGATGGTAAATTGATGGTGGATTTCCGGTGTTGAACCTGTGAGATTCTCAACTTGATGGTTTCTGTGTAGGAGCTACTTGGGGTATCAGAGCCTTCAGCGGGCATCACAGTTAGCAAGCCTTGGCTTTCAGGCTATACTTGCCTCTTGAGCCCTGCAATTGGCATGGTAACCTGGCAGACGTGTTTCTTTTGCTGCAATCAATAGCGGACATGTTTTATTGAGAGGCCTTGACTGACAGTGACGTTGCACACAATCTGTGGAACAAGTCTCACTGAATCACGCTAATAAAAAGTGGAAGTCCACAACGTCCAGCTAAGGTTTCGCCTGAGCACGTGCCGGTTTAGTGCCCAACGCGTCAACCTCAACGCGTTTGTGATATCTTCAACACCAAACCAAGAGGATGTCGAACCCTTTAGATCATGATCCTCCAGATGTCCGGAGTGGCCCCGCGCCGGCCCATAAAGCGGGGCCGACAGAGCAAACAGTGCAATCGGGGTTTTGGGAAGGCGCAAGCCCCGGCCGAAAAGTTTTCAAAATGAAGCGGACCGGTCATGTCTCCGGTCTCCCCCCCCCAAGCTCTGTCCCACCCACGCCGAAAGGAATCAACATCTTTGCAACTCCGAGACGTTCCAGGCGTGGAGATCAAGACAAAGTCCGCCGGAGCCCCAGAAATCAATCACAGGCATCAAGTCGTTCCTCAGAGCCCATTTTCAGGGTAGCTCCCACGTCTGCTCACGACGCTCCCGTCGCCCCTGCCCCTCAACCCCACTCCGTCCCAAAAAAATCTTCAGCCGACACTGGATACCCCGTGCTCTCCGGTCTGGGAAGGCCCGGCAAGGGAATTAATATCTTCGCCACGAGGAGATCGAGAGTTTCCACATCCCAAGTCAACGCCTGGGCGAGAAGACACGGGAGAGCCCCCCCACACCCAATCAACATCTTCGCGTTGGGGCCGTCGAGAAGGAAGAACTTTGAGCCTCGCAGATCATCCCGAGCCCAGTCCTCGACCGCTAGCAAATCGTCGGCTCTAACCATGGAGACTGACTCAGATGAGAATGTCAACGCCGTTCGCTCCGACGTGGGCTTCGTCATGGCTACCGCCACTCGCAGATACGACGAATGGACTGGCAAGTCCTCGTTCGCCCTCTGCTGCCTTCATTTGCTAACTGATGTATCTAGCACCTAAGACGGGTGAGACCATAAAGCTGAAACTTGGATTGGTACTTCCAGTCGGGTACGAGCCCGGCCAGATACACCCAGGCCGCCCGTGGGTCTGTCCGATGAGAGACTGCAGGGTGCTAGCTCGCGCCCTGCTGGGTTTGGCCAACCACTTCAAAGCGGCGCATAAGAATCTGAGCTTGAACGATAACCTCGACGGAACGTTTTCGAAAGTCGGCACCCACGGGGGTAGCTCCGCAATTATCGTGTCCAAGGACCCGCTTGGCCCTAATGCGCTACCTCCAGCAAGCCCACGCCTCCCCATGGGCGTACCGTGCGAGTTTGACGCAGATCGGAAGTTTGCCCGCATGCCTGCTGCAGCAATCCAGACCGAGACGGCTCCCGCTGGTGAACAAACCCCGTCCCCGAACGTCTCGTCATTCAACCAGTCGCTCCTGATCAGCGACCCAAACGGTTTATGGGCGCATATTTGCGCTGTTCTCGGACAAGATTTGCCCGTTCCAGCTAGCGAACCTCACAGGATCCTCCTGCATCAACCGCTAGAACGCGTCCTGGGATTCAATGACCCGCTCGATCACGATTTGAACAATTTGACAGAGCGCCAGGCTTTGTCACTTCTCATCCAGGTCACGGGTATTGTCCGGGGAACGCCATGCTCAAGCTGCCGACGCGACGGCAGTCCATTCCACTTATGCGTCAGCCTGCCAAAATCATTGGCCGGAAAATTGAACTTTGAACTCGGAACCCAGAAGTACAGTTGCGCATGCTGTTTCTTTCACAGGTATCCAACCAAATGCAGTGTTAAGTCGAGCCACCCCAAGCCAGTAGTTGCTTCAACACAGAAGCCGGCAGCCATGCCGAAGACGGCCTCTGCAAGCCGTCACAGCTCTTCGGTTGAACCTACACTGGGAACACATCTCGAATACAGTGACGGCGATGACAGTAACGACGTCCCACTCGCCCGCCTGAGACAGAATCTCCTACTGAGCGTTGCTGCGCAGAAGCGTCAGAGGGGGGCAAATGGTCAGTTTCTACCACAACGCACGGACGAAGCAGTGTTCCAGTCAGCCGAGGACCATGACCCGCCGGCCAAACGCCGACTCGTGGCCACCAATGTGTCCAACGGAGCAACTGCGACAGCCTCCGGTAACAGCAGTCGCCAAACGTCCACCCAAGTGTCGATCGTGAAGGGCAAGGCCAAGCAGGTAGCCATTCCCTCTGTTAACCGAGTCTCAGCCATTCCCGCTGAGATGGATGACACATCCTCCCTCGGCATGGAGGACTGGGAGATTAACGGTGGCCAGGTAGCCTCGGGAAACAGTCTACCAGGTGGTAGGTTTCCTTCTCCGTCCCAACAGCTCCGAGGAAACCAACTAACAGAAAACAGTCTTGGCATCACACATGTCCCTCGGACAGGGCGGTCTCCAGATAGCGGACAACGTCTCGCTCACGTCTTCTGTCATCACCTCGGGCAGCACCTATAGTTTTGCTGCAGACCCCAACAAGATTCGCGCCTGTGTTTTGCTCGCTGGCAAAGTTAAAGTCGATGTCGACGGCGAGGCACAGTTTACCGTGGGTCCGCAAGGTGTTTTCAGGATTGCGCCAGGGGTAGGGTGTTCGGTGCACAACCACTTTTATGTGGATGCTACGATGCAGATTACGACGGTTACGGGGATTTAGTCTCTCGCCACCCTTTGGCATTACAGGGATATATTTCCAATTGGTAATCAGAGAATTGGTGTGTGTTGATGGGGCGGGTTTGATCTGGCGCTTTGCTGGCGTTTTGCCAGGGCATTGACCGGGCATTTGTGGCCGGCGCATTTGATGGCTTGGGCCTGATTCATTGACCTGGCGGTCATGCGTATACGTTGAGGCGACTCCACAGGTGAGGACAATGTGGACGCGCGCTGTGTAATCTTGGGCTGTTGGGAAGACAACTAGGTGGGGCTATGGTGTTGGGTATACTTTCGGGGATTCCTGGCTCTTAAAGTGTCAGGATCTTGGTGTGTCAGGATGTTGGAGGTGTTAGGACCTCTTGAAGGTGTCAGGATGTTTGAGTAAGGTAGTGTAGAGATACCAAGAGAGGCACTGATGTGGGAATAATAGGTCCTGTCGCGATATTTGGTGGTCGAGGCTCGAATAGACATCGACACATTGACAAGACATTTCAAGTTTGGTGCAGAGCATATTCATGTTGAGAGACTGGAGACCACTTTTGTTGGTGAAGCGACAGGTATCTAGAGTACAAAACCTGTTGGAAAGGCCAAGACCACCCAACCCAAGAGAGGAAAACCCCTCTACCAAACCCAGAGAAAACCATTGTGAAGCGACAAATTGATCAAGCCAGATTCAGACCCATGACCCTTGGGCCGGGTTATTTTCCCTTCCAAATGCGCCTCTCAGCTCGGCTCAACTGGAAGTTGAGTCCAGTCATGAGAATTGAATCCTCTCCCCCACTAGTTCCCTATGTCCCACCCCCAACGTTGATCAACCTTCGGCTCACCCCTTGTCTCTTCTCTTCTTAGTTGAGACCTAGGGTGGTCCATGAACGCTGCATTTCACAGGAACATAATCCCCCGTCCCCGTCGTATCTACCGTGTTAGCCAACCCGTCCTAGAGAGCGGCAACATCATGATACGCGGGATCGCTATGGTCGCAGCAGGTGAAATGTTTGGGCTCGCCTGTAATCTTGTTCTGTAAATGGCCGATGGCCTCATCAGTGAGACATCCTCCGTGGAGAATCTGTAGCATCTCCGACGCGGCGGCGGCTCTCCTTTTCTTTTCGGCCTCCCTTTTGATTTCCTCGTCGTCATTCTCAGCTTGGTCCTTTTCGTTGTCGCTGCCGTCGTTGCTGTGGCTACTGGGGGTAGTTCTCTCACTGGAGGCATCAGACCCCCCGCCAGAGGTATCAGAACGAGAGGCCGAGGGAGAAGGAGTAGGGGTACGCGGCTGGGGTTTCACTCCTCCGATATAGCCGTCCACCAGCCCCGTCAGGACCGTTTTAAACTCTTCGGGGGGTGCCATCTTCGCCAGCTCGACTATTCGCACACAGAGCTGCGTCCACGCCACCACGGTCCGCTCGTTCATCGTTCCCTCAAGCAAACGGAATTCCACAGTCGGTTTGGAGTCTTTGTCTCCCGGGTTGAGAAGCAAGCCGAGTAACGGGCGGAAACTAACGGATAAACCTCCGCTGGTGAGAACTCCGGTTCGACCAACGCGCGCGACGAGGGAGAGGAGAGAGATCATTTCCTCGGTGGTGGATGTGGGGAGGGAGAAAAAGTAGCTCATCAGCGCAGTGTAGCGTTCCATGGGATCTTGTTCTTGTTCTTGTCCGTCATCTTGTCTTTCCATGCCGTCGTCAGTGGGAAGGGAGAATGGTGGAAAAGGCATCCACATGCGGAATTCATCCAGCGATGAAGATGTCGGAGAAGGAGGAGATACTGCCGAAGATGCCCGAGGAGGAGATGCCGATGAAGATGCCAACGAAGACGCCGGAGACGAGACCCCCGAAAGATCGAGGTTTGCCAGTCGCGATTGCTGAGAAATCGGCATGCAGAACCGGGAAGTAGTTCGATATGGTCGACAGAGAGCAAAGAGACGCTCGTCGATCAGAAACACCAAGGCCACAAGTTTCTTGATCGTAAGACCATCCCAGTTTTGTAGTGTATTTGAAGTAGTAGTAGATGGGCCAAGGCCAACGTGGACGTGGAACCCACAAGTTCGAGTAATCGACACGCGGTTTTTCTGTTTGATAACGCGCGCGGCGGAACTGAGATGCCCAAAACTTTGAGGGTTGAGCGCGTCGAGGACCGGGCTGGTTATTTCGATTCCCCAGAAACGATGGCGCACGCCCCAGGGCCCCTTGAAGCTGTTGCGAAAGACGGATGAGTCTTTCTTCAGTGTCCACGTGTTTTGGTACCACCAGTCGCGTTGGTTGCCTTCACCGGCTCCGAAGCGGACTAGGCCGTGAACGCGCGAGCGGAAACCGATCCCAGCGAAATCGGCTTTGAGTTTGCCGAAAATGTGGGAGACCACGCGAGGGCCGATGTTGGCTTTGGGGATGAGGAAAGCCGGTTGTATGAGGCTGAGAGAGGCTGTGAACGTGTTAGTGAGCGATCAGAACATGAACAAGGAGCTGGTTCACGGTGAACCCAGATAATATGAGAGCTCCCAGATAACCATGAGAGGTCTCTCTTGGAAAGAAATCAATGATAACAAAGGATTGGAGAAGAAGTCCAAAAAGACCAAGTGATAACATAGACACAGGGAGGTGGAGGAATACTCACAAAGTTGGCCAGCCAGTGAGGGGTCGCCCCACGGGTCTGCTTCGGCCGCAATCTCGCCACGACGAGCAGACGAGGAAAAGGAGGCCGACCCCTCACCAGCGGAAACGACCGCCTTTTTCTTCTCCGCCGGGGTGGTGGCGGTCCCCAGCGTAGGCGAGTCCTCATCGTCGTCCTTGTCGTCATCATCACCACCGCCGACTGACTCATCATCGCCAGCGTCTTCGTCGTCGTCGGCGTGGTCAAACTTCCTAGCCTCCTCGAGCGAGAGGTAGCCGAAAAGAAATTCAAATTCCACTCCCATGGTAATAGTGGGAGTGGAAGGGACGTTTAATGTCCCCTCGCTCGAGGGGCCAGGACTGCTGGTGCTGGTTTTCTTCTCCGCCATGGCTGTCACACAACACTGTGTGTGGTGTTGTGTGGTGTGGTGATGTGATGTGGGAGAGAAGAGAAGAGAAGGAAATTGCGAGCTGCGAGAATTTTCCAAAGTAGGAGGAGCAGCCACAACTAGTAAGGCGGGGCGTGTATCACGGCGTGATGACATTGAGGCCTCGCGGCCTCGCGGCCTGATAGATGAGGGTTAAGTTTTGATACATCTCGGCGGTGCGGTGCCCAGAGTTTCAACCTGGCGGTATCAACGCGGTGTTTCTCAGAAACCTGCGGTCCAACACAGGGCGATACATATCCGGAGCATTAACCCTCAGCAAGGTTTGTAGATGATACGATTTATTCCAAACAGAAATTTCATAGCTACTGGTAAGAAATAATTCACGACAGAGTGAAAGAAAGCATTACATTTGCACTTTGGCAGAGTACTCCGAGCAGAAAGCGGTGCGAAGTTTAAGAGATAAGATTGACTAACTCTTGGCCCAAGACTGTACACCTCACATAATCCCCGCCCAGAGCGAAAAGAGTTGACAATGTGTCTTGGTGATTTCGAGAATTGCTGTATGGAGTGATTTAGATTACAATGAACCCCAGATTAAGATACCAGAGAGTTCCCTGGCAGGTACGGAGAGCTCCCAGAAGGAAGTTGCCTCACGCCACACATGCAACAGCCCATCACCCAGTTGCGCATCGATTTATGCCAAGTACCTACAATTGATGTTACAGGACGCTTGAAAAGCTGAATCTGTTCCCTCTCATATCACCAAGGCGTCGGGCAACGTTGATGCTGCGATTCTGGGCCAGGACGTGACGAGCCCGAAGAAAGATGGCATCTTTGTCGCTGGCATGTCGTCCTAGTGTCGACATAAAACACATTCACAGATTTTTGGTATTTGTGGTGGTAAGGAATAGTGCAGAACTGATATTTTTGCCAAACAAACACATTCTCAACATGGATTTTATGCCTTTTTGAAAGAGCGTGCTCATGGTGTGATCACGCTGGATGGTGCCTTTCGGCCTCAACAAGCCCAGCCGCCGCCATGCCATGGGTGGGGAACTCTATCTTCCCTCTAGAATAGTCAGCCGCATTATGTGGCAATATGCGTATAGTGGCATCTACGTTTGTAAATTAGACGCGTAAACGAGCCGCTTTTCTTTTGAGCAACTCGCGAATAATCGGATGAAGCAGCGAATGGCAAATTAAAACACAAACTCCAACCAGACCCGACCCCGCGGATCTCAGCTACTCAGTATTCACGACGTGCCGCCTACGTGCTGCGTAGCACAGCATAAATCTTCGCATCTGCTCACGACAATACGAACAACCCCAGGGCTCCCAGCTCGTCTTTCTATCGACCAGCATTATTTTTCGTTTTGGATGACGGAGTCTTTAAAGCGCAGATCCGGCGCTCTCGTGTGAAATTATCCAAGGCCTTGCAACAAACGCTGCTGGACGCTGTTTCAAGTAACATTGCAGGTGTGTCTGTCGATTTTCCAAAGATGGCTGGGAGAGACTTGCTGACACATTGCTCACCAGGTAAGGAGTCTCTTCAGAACCATCGAGAGCTACCTCTGGAGAGAAAAGACCCGCGGGAGACGCGACCCTGCAGGCTCGGGAGAGGAGGCTCGACGCGGACGATCCGGACACCCTACAGCCTAGAGTGGAGGACAAGACAGCAGAGCGGGCGAAGGAGGTATGAGAACTGTCTCTCGCACACATTCACCAGCTCGCGCAGACGGCTCTCTGTCAGCCAACACCCAGCCCTCCCAAGCGCCCCTACGTCGCGTTTGTCCAAAAATTTGTCGATGGTGTCGATCCTACATACCCCGTATCGCTCCATACCTTTGTTTTCGAATGGGTCCAGTCAGTTGGATCGGACCGGGAGAAGCACTGCCGATCGGATAGCCTTCTGCACCACTCAGAAGACGACCTTGTGCCGAGGCGGCTCGCGAGATCGGTGCCGGAGATAGGTTACGCAAAAGACGCCGATGGGTTTGCCGCGCCGCCCACACCAGCTTCGACATGGCCCCTCTGATCATGCCAGCCAAGCGGGGAATCCTCCAGCACCGCCAATGTCCGCCATCCGTCCTATCGTCGGAACTGCCTGGACTCGAACAACATTCATCTTCGATATTCCCGTGCTCGGCTTCCCGATCATATCTCTAGTCATATAAAGAGATTACGAGAGCAAAGGAACTCGCCTAATCTATTGTCTAAGCAAATCGATGGATATTTCGACAGGCTGGATACCCTTGCGGCAGGATGTACTGAGACGCATGTGGCGGGATTTCTCCAAGACTCGGTGTTTCCAAAAGACAATGACGCCGCCTATGGCCGCCAGGCAGACTTGGAAAGTACCAAGTCATGCCTGATATCTCCCCATCTCGTCCCCCCACAATCAAGAAAGCCAGTTTAGAGTGTCTGGACTGAAACCCGACCTCCTCTACGGATATTCGGGCGCTCTCAGCAATGGAGCCTTCACGCAGTCGCAATTCTTGGCCTAGCAGGTTCTACATGCTCAAAATGCGCGGTTTGCGGAAGCGACAATACAAGGCCTTCGGTTCCCGTTCTTGGCCATCGAAATCAAAGCTGCTGGAGGTGGTTCATGTACTTGTGGCGACCTCTGGGTTCTCACAACCGAGCAGGATCAAAAATGGGTCCTATTGGGAATCGAGGCATCCGGCATCACATGATGACATTGTGTCGGCCATTGACATTCACGGCATCAGCCGAAGAGCAGTCCACTGCGACTGCAGACAGCTACTGGAAGTGGAGTGGGGGGGACGGCAACTGGTATCATTTGCATGAGGATGGGTCTCATGAGTGGTGGTGCCGTAAAGTGTAAGTCGACTGAAAACCAGAGCACGGCTGAGCATGTTCGAGCAGTGGGGGTTCTGGCAGGATAGATTCGCCACTTGCAGACTTTGGGTACCTACATAGACTACCGCATGCTATCATCGTACTGTTTTTCACAAGTCCAACTTGCGTTCGACAAGTCTAGGTACCTACCTAGGTAATTGACTCGCTGCAGTCCATGACTGCTCCTTCCTTCGATTGGAGAAGTTTATTCAGCACGCGAGGCTTTCATGTATGTTAGCGAGACTGGCACGGTCACTGATGCAAATCGCCCGATAAATGCACAGCTGCGTGCTATGCTTATGTGCTGTGTTAATTGGCATCGCAACCCCGGGACCACTGTTGTTGGAGTGACCCCTTTCCATGAGTTGCCTGCAAGTTTACATTCCGGCAGCATCCAGCACCCCACATCAGACCCTGATCGCTCGGATGTTGGGTCTGTGCCGCTGACTTACTTGCAGGCAGTGGGGAATCTTCCGATGGTTGCCCTGCCGTCGCACAGGGCGCCCCACAGGGCTCTTGCCGGGGTTTAATTGCCCGCAGCGAGTCCCGTCCCTCCTTCCTCAAACCAACCACGAACCACCAACGTCGCAGCAGCCAAATTCCATCAGATCACAACCACATTCTCTTTCTGCCCTTTTGTTTCCCCTTTCACAATGGACTTCCAAATGGAAATTGACACTACTTCCCGCAAGCGAAGCCGTCGCGATCTGGATTTCGACGACTTTGACGCCCCTGCCGCCAAGAAGACGCGTCAATTCGACGTGGACGCGCCTGCACGTGATGCCACTGGACCTGCGAGCAACCACACATCGTACTCATCCTCACCCGCCTCGGCACCCACCACGCCTGCATCAATGGATGAGGATATCGACATGTTGCCCACGACGAGGACCACCAACTGGGTACATGCAGCACAAGCTGGGTCTCGGCCGCAAGGAGGGGGCACCATCATCTCTGGCTGGAACCAAGCGCGACGAACCGAGGAAGAGATGCGCCAAAAGTTTCCCTGGCTCTACAATACTAACTGATCGAGTAAGTCCACCACTCGCAGTCTCAATGGGGATGTGCTGACAAGTCTCACAGTATCTCTTGCGCTGATTTGTTCGCTTCATTGAACGGCGTTGGCTAATGCGTCAGGGTGTTTTTACGTTTGCGGACTTGGCTTCCAACAAAACAAGATGGACACTTGCAGGCTCTGTACTAATCATGTATCATTATTACTTTTCCGAACAGGACAGAACGCGGCACACAGCACAGGACTGGGGTGGCGAGGGGGGTGCCGGACACGCGAAATCGCCGAGACAGCAGGACAAACGCATCTTTTATGTTTATCGGCACACACACAACGGTCAGTTCGCACTCGATGACTCGACCGAGGCGTTATTTTGTTAGGAACTTTTTATCATCACCTTCTAAACACGAGATGCTGCATCTCGAAATGTCGAGGCTCAATACGCTTGCAGCACTCCGTTGATGTAGTAGAATACACAATTTCCTCCGTCTCTGCCTTCATGTCCTGCGACTTTAAAAGGAACGGGATATCTCAACCATTCTACCCTCCCACATGCATCCCTTGGGCTGGGGTTGAACAGCTTCGCAGATGGTCAAAGGCTCTCAATGGTAATTCGAGAGTAACATTGCCTTTTTGGACTCGCTCCGGGAGTCTGGATACACTGACTGACTGACTAAGAAGCGTCGGCAACCTGACTTACTTTGACCTAGGCGTTGTGGTGTTTGTGAACGTGAACTTTGATCATGCTTTCTCAATCTTAAAATTGGCCATGATTTCGTGGGCGCTGTCCATGCATGTCGACAATAGAAGACGGAGATGGCTACGGAGCTTGACACAGATGCAGCACTTACATGTACTTAACCGGTCTGACAATTATTTCTCACATGGAAGATGCTAAAATGAAGTTTTTTTGATGCATCGTGACTGCAAGACTCAAGACAGACGGACCGCAAAGCCGAACCGCCCCCTTGTTTTTTTTCTCATAAGCGTCATTATTAATCTGCTTACAGAACAATGTCACGGTACGGTGATGCTGCCTGCCTGTGGCTACGCAGCTAGATGTAGAAGGACTACGGTGCAGTGCCTGACTGCACAACGTTCCACTTTTGTGGTGTTTACGCATTGCGTCCTTTGGTGCCGTGACAACTATCCCACACCATGTACCAATATATGCTCGCTGTCCCGAATTTGGGCTGTAACTTTCCACCTTGCCAGAATTTCAGCCTGCCAAAAAATGGTAATTAGGGTGAGTAGGCTTAAGCAAATCCTAAGTAAGGACTAAGCCGAGCCTAAGTTAGGGTGAGTAATATCACCGTGTGGGCGAGGTACGTTTACAACCCCAAACAGCTCCCCTTGTATAATAATCTCAACGGTATCCCCAAGTCATAGTTTAAACCCTTAATATCCCTCTCGTCTCGACGGTAATTGGTAACCGCTAGAGCCCAACAGCATATTTTGGCTTTTAATAAGTGGTATATAGTAGGGGACAAAATGCTCGGGACTGTAGCAACGTATCCCATAGCGCTACCAGCTCGAGGCCACAACTAGGCCCAGGACGTTATTGCATTGCCCAACAGATACGGAATCGTAGAAGTTGAAGGTAGGTTAGAGTTCCGTAAAACGCTATTATCTCTATTTCAGCGGCCAGGGTTAACCCTAATAATAGTAATCACTCATACCTTAAACTAGATGGTCACAGGTTAGACAGGGCTAGTAATTTCACTGGTCGCCATACTAGTCAGTTTGTGTAGGGTATCCAAAAAAAAAAAAGAGTAAAACGCTATGCCCAGCATGAACGGTGATTAAGCTGGGAGATGCGGCACCAGGACCCGCCTCCTTCCGAAGTTAAGATACTTACCTATAACGCAAGTTGCAAAAGTGATAAAACAAAAGCTTAGTTTAATTCTTTATTAAAATGCGGAATATGGTGGGTTGTAATTACTCGGATAGCGGCCGATAAAAATCGCAGTCGTTCTGCTACATGTATATAGACGCGTGGCTTTATAATATTATTTGGCTGCGGTGACGCTGGAGAGAAGTTTGCTTGGGCCACGACTGTCGAATTGGAGGTAAACATTTAAAGTGCGAAGCAATGTAATATGAAATGACACAGGGAAAACTACTATGAGATTGAAAACCTCCCTCCAACCTTTAAACCAACTAACAGACATTGCACTGGACAATGGAATGAAACCAATCCTCTCCCTCCCTGATTCCGCCCCCCTAAATTACCGTCGCACTAATCTAGACAAAGCCAAAAGGGCGTCCCATGCCTGGTCTCGCGTGGTAATGGCTGGAGACCGAGCCTGGGGCATGATCATAGATGGCGGATTAAGAACAGTCAGTGAAGACGTCTTGACCGTGGTCCATCGGATCCTAACGTATAGATGCGTCGAGTTGATCCGGAGCTACACCGCTGTTCCTTAGCATGGCCTCGGAGTCCCAGCAGCAGGCAGGTAAAACGTATTGTAGTAAACAAAAACAAGTATCGTATTGCCGTAAATGTGTTGAGGGATGGTCACGTTCCTAGCGGCCTGCGAGCAGGCGCCCGTTTCGGGAAGTTGCCTCCCCTCACTATCCTCTTTATACACCAACAGACCATAGATCGCCCTTGCAGTACTTGTCCAGGTGCCTCTTGAGGTTGTCTGCACGACTCCCCAACGATTTGAGACACCTAGGGCAGACACTGAAGTGTCGACTGTGAACTGCTTCGACATGTCTCCGGACATCTCTTTTCGACTCAAATAATTTCGCGCAGCTGGCATTAGTGCAGTGATGCTTTCTGCTGCGAGCTCTGGTTTACTTATTATTAGCAGCATAAGACAACTTACATGTCATTGGTTCGCAGGAAGACTCACCTCGGTTGGTTCTCCTTGCCGCGGGCCGAGGAGTTAGCTGTGTCTGACGTCGAAATTGAAGTGACAGCATGAGTCGAAGTTGAGACATTCCCACTACCTGCGCCGGGAGCGGGAATGACATTATGCAAATGCCCGACGGCAGTGGTGTGTGACTTCTCTGGAGCTGGCTTGTAAGATAGCTCGAGATGGGAAAGGTTGGCCACCAGCCGTCGTCCTGTCGTCCGTCGTGGCGCTGCGTGGAGACAATAATGTCGTGAAGTGTCCAGTCGAGCGTCCCTCCTCCTCCGCCGCAACCCACCAACCCCAACCCCCAGTGTTCAAAGTCCAATACCTCATAGGTTCCAAGACCGTGAGAGCAGCCGCCTACTAGCCCGGTTCTGCCGTAGAGACCGTCTCCCTCAGCTCCAGGATAACCTTGCGAGAGATTGCGTACTTGATCACTGCTCCATGACCACGATATATAGGAAGAGGGAGGACCTGGGTCGTCCTCCCTCGAGAGTGCGCGATATTCTTAAGTGAAAGCACACCAAGCTGTGGCTATTAGCGA
>Ga0247760_1002467_pt1 | contig 13951 bp, 7 predicted proteins | sample UWRJL171409R4_FD_179936 | JGI IMG/M metagenome (GOLD analysis project Ga0247760, IMG submission 179936) | Plant litter microbial communities from Arlington Agricultural Research Station in Wisconsin, United States - UWRJ-L171-409R-4 | ecosystem: Environmental > Terrestrial > Plant litter >...
CGAGAAACACATTGTGTCTGGCTACTCTTGATGCTGGATGGGTGCAATTTCTTGGTGGTTGTTGTGCCGTTTGTGAGGTGGTAAACAAGCACCGTGCGAGAAAGGTCGCGTAGAGAGCTCGCACTGTGCGTGTCGCGGGGAATTAATACTGGAAGCACAGTGTTAAAAGCGGGCCAGGCTTCACTTCCATTCAACCCACGACAATAGGTCGGAACTTGAGATATCTTTTGGCTCGGGTCCTAAAGTAATGACTGGCAACCGGCTGTTGATTATCTAGGTACATTATTGTCCAGGAAATTGCCCATTGAGGTGCCCGCTGCCGAGAAATCAACTTGTGGGCGGCTGAGTGCTCATTGAACACGACGTCAGCCCAAGGCCGTGTTGGTGACAACATTCCAAAGTCAGATGCCACAGCTGAGGGCTTCTACAGAGAGATATCAGGTACAAAAATATACACAATACTCAGGTCTTTCTCTGTTGTAATTTAGATGTATCTCTAAGCTGTAACCAAGTTCCATATGGCAGACACTGTAATACTCTTGACCTCTTGTTGATATCCGAGTCACTGACCCGTTCAAAGGTTTACAGTACCGCAGACTACTAGCTGACTCAAACCTGTTAAGTCTCAATGGTTTACAAAAGAGCTTACCTTACAGCCAGTCATGTGTTTCTCTACCAGTCCCCATCACAGTTCCTGTTAGTCATGGCTACCAGGTGATATGAGCAGTCCTTCCGAATGCCCCCCCCCCCTCCGTAGGTTTGGTACGGAAACTTTAACTTCAACAGAGACATAGCCTAGAGTGGGAGAGAAGTGGAACAAGTGTGCTACCACACCAGAGGCTTGACAGATCAGAAGCCTCTGGGGCAGTTCATGACAAAAGAAAAGTGACACACAAACACCTTGGCGCCAGCCGGGAACCACCTGCTGCGTCACCTAGACATCCATCTTGACATCTCAGGATCCAGGTTGACCAACAAAAAGAAACCCCCTATGTGTCTGTTGTTCCTTAGGAAGTGAACGGGGCTTCGCCGGGATTCGAACCCGGGACCTCTCGCAGTTGTGCCAGGGTGAGCCCTAAGCGAGAATTATACCCCTAAACCACGAAGCCTGTTGTGGGATTCGTGAACATGAGACTACAGAATCTGCTGATCCATGGTAGGCCAAGTGTGGATGTCATGCGTGTGGTGGCAGCCAGGATCAACAGCAATAGAGTAGGATATTGCCGCACGACTAGCCAGAACAATCCATCTCCGTGTTTGACCGCTTATCTGTGTTCATTGGTGGGCATTTTCTAGTTAGGTATGGATGGTATCACGAGAGAATGGGAGGGTGTAGTGTGGTGTGCCGGTAGCAATCTGAAAGTATATTATGAGGTAATTTCATGATGTTAGGCAATGAGTGTATGAAACAATGTTCTGAGCGAAGAGAAATCCAAAGCAAGTAAATTAAATGATTCAATAACAGCCTTGTCGAGAAGCGAATGGAGTATTGTTGGAGGCAATATGTTGGCTAACTTCTAGTAGTGCTGGCTCTGGTCAAAAGTCAGTCCACGCCTCCTTCGCGGCATCACCAGCCCGACTCCAATGGGATGCTCACCTCCTTAATGGAAAAACGCGCAATGCGAGGCCTAGACACCGTCATCGCTATCCCGCTCGACCATTATCGCTCAGCGTCTAGCGTTTTGTGTCCTTTTCCGATACGGGTCTTCCAGACGAGCATTGGGATTTGGGTCAGAAGCTCGTAGCTGGCACTCTCTACAAATCTCAGCTATCGGATGTGAGAGGTGGTTTCCGCCGGCGCCGTAGCAGGTCCTCCCGAAGTTGGGGCAGTTGTCGAACCTAGCGAAGCTTTTGTGACCGCAACTAAAAACGTAGTTTGTTTGCGTACACATCGTAGAATGTTGCGCTAAGGTTGCTTGTACGTGATGAAGGTCCTGTTCTGAGATGTCGCTACCTGAAGTATTTCGTCGAGGGTGTCTGTCGGCTGTGACTGGTGTGCGCGCCTTGCCCGCCGTGATGACCCTCCTTCCTGGACTCGTATGTCCTCTTAAGATTGGTTCTGTGACCTTGATGTGATAATATCGCAGGGGCAAGGAATTATAGATGAGGAGTGTAGTATCTGTTGCCGCACGAGAACAGGCTGTCTAGTAACAGCAAGGGTCCTTCAGTGCGGAGACGGTCTTCTTCAAGATATGGGCATCGTTTCACTGCTCATTCATGGTAGTAAGTCAGCGTGACTGGCGTGGGATATGGGCAAAAGTAAAAATAACTGATGGTGTGGTGTCGCTATAGGGCATTGGAAGGGACAGTGGTGGGCGTGAAGAGGGATGGATATTGCATTGGCCGCTTCCGAAGCAAACACATTCCCCCTATCCCCGCCTGCCTGTGACTGAAACGGCTTCCCCCACTCCGCTTGTGGTCGGCAACACGAAAATACGGCTGGGGCTGGCGACAGATCAATGTGCTGCAGGCCTGCACGAGAAAGTAGCTATGTCTCAATTTCGCCTGTCTTGCTAAGTGGTTGGTGATGCCGTCTTCGCCTCGGTCGCCGCCCACTGACTTGACAAAGAGGACTCGGTAGGTTCCCACGAGGAGAGGTAATGACGTCGTTGCCCAGCTCAGTCTTTGTCCCCACGTAACAGCGGGACCTGGACCTAAAGCCCCAGTGCCATACCGCACCAGCGGACGAGCATGGCGGCAAGCCTAGACAGGTCTAGAGCGGTCGGAAATACCGCGTGAGAAAGGACGGCACGCACGACAGCCTGTCCCTCGGGCGGGCTGCCAAGCTGTGCCAGGGAGCTGCCGCCGCTGAGAGGGCAGAGAGTCACGAGAGGCCAATGGTTCAACTGGCTGCTTGCGGTTAGCCTCGTATGCAATCGGAGCGCCGGCGATAGCTGCCGTGGTGTTCCCTGCGAGTGACAAGGACAGCAGCGGCTTCTCACAGTCACTGGTCAGGGCTGGAAGTCCAGAGAGAGGGCATGGTAATGAGGTGCCACCGCCAATGAAAAGCCAATATCTGACTGGGGAGCGCTGCAGGCTAGACCGAGAACTCTCGTCTGCAGATTGGAGTGAGGGGTCCGCAATGCAGAGAGAGCTGAAGAAGTGGCGCAAGGACATTTGGCTCTCACTCGCACCTACCTTACCTGGCAGGTATGTTGTCACCACGATCGTGAGGATGCAGGCGCGGCTGCGTGACAAAACACCGACCCTGAAGTGTCGTTGGCCAACTAAGCTTGGAGAAGTCTCCAAGTGTGCATCTGAGAAGAGCGGTCTGAGCGGGGCGAAAACCCTTCTTGCATTCCGGTGGCACTGCAGGCTTTCGAACAAGTTATCTTCGCTGCTGCGATGTGGTTGTTGCTGACAGATGACTAGCCGGAATCCCCGCCGGACGGACGCGGCAGCAGCCCGGCTCCTTCCCTGGGAAACTGGGCACAACGCGACATGCATGCGTGTGCACCAACCTAGCTAGCAGCCAAAAGGAAGGTACGTATCCCAAGGAGAACAACTACCATACCCCTGCAGACTGGAGGAGGCAAATGCGAACAACCTAGGATCCAGAGGAAGCATTGTTTCCACTACCATGCACTCAATATTTCATCACCGTCCCTGTGTGAAGAGCGGGAGTCTACGGTCCGAACCGGCCCCGGAGAAGCAGTGTGCGATCAGAATCACCGTTTTGATCTCATTATCTTCGGGACCCGCCGCGTCTAGATGCCTCAACAAAACAAATACAGACAGAATGTCCGAAGTGCCACTCGAGGTTCCGGCGACCCGAGGTGTCTTGGAGTACGGAAGTCGTACCCGTGTTCCGTTCCACAACAGCATTTATCCTTCGCTGTCGGCTACTCATGTAAGACTTTGAAGTGTAGCTAATTGCCGATCATCCAATTGCAGCACAAAGACTTCTTCGAGATGGTTTGTTCAAGTGCGGTGGCGCGTCTTTTCTCGCCCTCCCAAGTGCGCCGAGTAAATACCGCTTAGAGCCGGTTTTAGTCGGGCCGGCCGTCGAGAGTTGAGGTGGCTAGGTGGTTACCTATGTATTGTACAGGGTCCCGAGATCGGGTAGACAAACTGAGACAGGATTCTTGGGTATCATCCCTCATTACTACCTAATCTTACAATTCGGCAAGTGTGTGAAGTTGTGTTACCTCAAACCGGCTCGTCCCTGCGCTGCCGGCTTGCGCAGACGAAGCTGTCTCTGAACCAAATTAAGCGTGCTCTTTGGAATACGGAGACGATGTCCTGCAACAAGAGCTCCGGTGAGAAGGGCCAAGGCTCCTGCTTGGTGCGCCGCTGCCAGCGATATGGGGGCCATGTAGATGAGGGTGCTGATGCCTAAAGCCAGTTGCAGAGAAACGAGGTGAACCAAGCCTGTGACACCTTTTTGGACATCCCTTGTCATGGCAGATTTCACGCGCCCCGTTCGGCTGTACGCGAACAAGGCTAGAACAGCGGTGAAGGTTGTCATGGCCAGAATCCGATGGTCAAGCTGAACAAGCGACGGGTTTTCAAGCATGTTGCGCCACCATAAATCCGAACCATCCTCTTTCCGACAGTAGAAGTTGTCTAGTAACTCCGACGTCGGCGGTTTGTACCCGACTCCCATCTTCGGAAACTCGTTATAGATGAGGCCTGCGTCGAGGCCCGCGACGAGCGCTCCCGACAAAACAGTTGTGAAGATCAGGACTGTCAGGGCGGCAACCGACCCGCGGAGCACCTTGAGCGCGGGCGACTGCAGCTTCGCAAAGGTCTCCAATGTGGCCGCGGGGTTCTGGAGTGCCCGGTTGGTGCGCAGCACGCTCAAGCCAGCCAGTAACATCCAAGAGTAGCAGACGAAGGCCGTGGCAAGATGTGCCGCTAGCCGGTACTGGCTGACTCGAGGGTGTGAACCTGGAGCAAACAAGTCGTCCTTGAGGCCTGACTTTACCATCCACCACCCGATGAACCCTTGAAAGCCAATCAGAGCCGAGATGCCGACCAGGGTGCAAGCCATCCGGGGGGTCACCCGACGCCGCGCGATGAAGTAGACAGTTGGTAACACAAAGGAGAGGCCGATGAAGCGTCCCCAGAGACGATGGGTCCACTCCATGAAGTAGATCTTTTTGAATTCGGATAGGTCCATATGTGGGTTGATCATTTTGTATTCGGGTGAAGCTCGATACTTGTCGAATTCCGACTCCCAGTCGGCCTGGGAGAGCGGGGGTAGGGAGCCCGTAACAGGTCTCCATTCCGTGATGCTGAGACTGCAGAAATGCACTTGTTAGTTACGAGAGACAGACGCTTGGTGCAGCTTTATACGTACCCAGACTCAGTCAACCGTGTCAGTCCCCCAAATACCACAATGCCAAATACGCTGGTAGCACTGCCGAGAAGCCAGTATCCGACCGACTTGGAGTTGGTTTCGGGGAAAGTCGATTTTTTGTCCGCTCTATCATTTCGCACATCTTTTGCATCTGTATTATGTGTATTCGGGCCTTTAGTTTTGTGGATCTCCTGGGCGAGAGACGCGATGGGGAGTGGTTTCGCGGGGGTGGAATAGCCTCTCGAAGCAACTGCAATACCAACAATGCTGAGGGGCTTTGAAGAGGGGATCGCGCGACCATATTGTACACATTGGCCACACACCAAGCTCGACCGGGACAGCCGCGCAGCTGATCTGCGCAGCCCCAGCTGGAATAATGTCATTGCCGCCAGGTTGTAGAGGCAATGGCAGACTCATTACGAACAAAAGAGCTGGAGCAGAAATTTGGAACAACCAGCGTGTTGGCCAAAAATCAGGCCACTGCATCACGTCGAAAGCTTGGGCCCTGCGGGAGGTTCGGGACGCCTAGCGCACGGTCCGGACCCACAGCTAACTATCCCTAACTCCGCGCTTTCCATCATCCCAGCATCGATCGATCTACGCTTCCCAGGTTGATGGATGTTCAAACCACCATCACTGTTCCCACGTCAGCCTCTGCGCTTGAAGACTGAAGTAATTAGGTTCCAATTAAATCCGAGAGCAATTGGGCTCCGACGGGCTCGTTGCCATGGTTCGTATTCCAAAGTCATCGGTAGAAGCGTCCCGGGTGCCATGTACTCCAATCCTCTCTTGCCAGCGGCACCCATAGATCGAAATGCAAATTACCAGTTCGTTATACCACAAAAAAAAGCCATCTACTTCCCGTTTCCGTTCCCCTTCTGAGCCTCGAGCCCCCCACAGTTTCTCCCTTCCAGCATTGCGCAATTTCAAGATGAATCCTCGCTAGCCTCAGCGAGACGCTGTTGGAACACCGGTTTCCTGAATAGCAGCATGTCTTTGAGGCTCCGCTTGGCAGCCTTCTTTGACTTTCTTTCATACAGTGGTTTATGTTCCTCGTGCGGGTCATGATCGTGTTCATAATCGACATGCACAAACGCTCTCTCGACATCACTCAAGCCCTCAAGCTTTCGCTGCAGCTCTTGGGCAACGTCATGGGTCACCCGAAGCGGCAATTCTTCGTCCATTACAATATCGACTTCGACATAATAGTTTTGGCCGGCATGGTAGGCACGGCACTACATCACTGTCAGCAAAATAGAAGGGGCGAAAAGCCTTTTTGGGATGCGACTTACCGTCTCGACCTTGAGGATCCTCTCATCATGCGTCACGGCCATATATATGACTTTGGCAATGAACTTTGGAGGCGCTGCCTTGCCGACCAGGAGCCACACCTGCTCGAAGGCGTTGGATGCCCATGAGAACAGGATGAGGAGTGCGATGAGCATGGCGCCAATCGGGTCCAGGTACCACACAAACCGGTCTCCAACAATTGCCATGACTAGGCCGAAGATGTTGACGACAATATCATTGCGGTGATCGACGAAGAAGATGTGTACTGCCGGAAATCTTCGATAAAAGAAGCAGTACACCATCAAGCTGGACTTGGCGAAGACTGCGTGGTTGTCAGTCACTGTTCACACCTGAGGTGGAGATTTCGGCCTACTAGCAACCCCAACAAAGACGAGAGGGATGACCTGCAGGGATTCAGACTCTCTTGGACCTGCTCCAAGATGCCGTCCTGATTCAATCTCGAGGGCAAGTCAGTCGCAAGTTCCGACACCACAGCTCAAGCACACTTACCAAGAGTTGGACCGCCACAGTGGTCATCAAGGCGCAGAACAGAATGATCCCTAGTGTTTCGATTCGTGTGCGGCCCTGTACGTTGATAAGTGGCCGCCCACTTGGCGTGGTCTAGATGTCAGGATTACTTACAACAGGGTATTTGTATACACTTGGCCGTGCAGCTAACCGAGACGTCACAAGCATCACGAAGGACGATACAAGATCCATCTATGGTCAAGGTCAACGCGGGTCATTGGTCATTGTTCGGGGACTTACAAATGCATCGGCTGCAGTTGCAAAGAGCTACAATCCCATCCATGTCAATGTCTCCTCTGCACGTCTACGGCCAGGAGAAACGAACCGACAGCGAGCCAGTGGAGATGGCTGCGTACATTTGGATGATGAAGAGGAAAAAGTTCACCGTAAAGGATGCATTGACGGCAAACCTGATCTTCGGCTTGTACCGAATGTCCTCCTCGACAGCAGCACGTTCTTCATCATCGGCGCCCAGAAACTGATCAATGAGCTGGTTCTGCCGGGTGTAATACTTCTTGAGTCGCTTTTTGTTGCCTTCCGGGTGGTCAATCTTCATTTGCCTTTGGGAGACATTCTCTTTCCGGTGTCGACCGAGATTCAGTGGGTCGATGGTTCCGGAGACAGAAGAGGAGACAGTCCCGTCGGTGTTGTTGCCTGACAAGGTGGGAACGACCTGAATGGCATCTAGGTCTTCAGTCGCGACCTGCGCGACAGGCAATGTCACTACCCCCAATGTTAGCTAACCCTCGAGCGAATCACGCACAGGAGTCGCAGCCAGGGGAATCCATGATGCAAGATCTCAAGATCCCCAAGATACCAAGAGCAGCCAAGCCAACATGGCCGGACTGGCCAAGGCCCAACCCTTGGGATGGACACGTACCTGGGTGCTGTAGTGCATCTGGAGCGCTGTCACTCGCCATGGTGGGTCAGGTCTGATCTGAAGATTATGCGTGGCGGATCTATATTACAACAACAACAACAACAAAACCGGACAGCTTCAACAGATAAGCCATATATGCTGCGCCCAGGTCAGCGAGCCGCAATATTATATTCTTCTTTTCTCCGATCCTTCTACATGGGCTCGCAAATTGTTTGTCACTAGTTTGCCACTTTGCGCCGTCACATCGGGTCGTCGACCTCTCATCAACGGCAACGACATGCAGCGTCCTGGTCAAGGGGCAGAATCTCCAACGGCTCCTGCAGTGACGCTGGCGAGAAGGGAAAGCATAGCCACGCCGTGCGCGGCCCTTAGCCACTGGCCTGGCAGGTGTATCCGACTGCTCGTGTAAAGATTCCCTCCAGGTAGTCGAGGGGGCGGGTCAAGTCTGGTAGAGAGACACCGTGCGGAGGCATGGAGCTCACGGCTTGGCGAAGAGCCGAAGAAGGTGGGTCGAGAAAAGCTCCGTCTGGGGTCGGCTATGCCCGCCAGGGAGTTGGGAAAGATTCGATGCATGGACGGGAGGTTGATGGGCGGCCAAGTCGGTTGTTCCTATTGGCCGGGCCAATGTTTCGATGGGACGGCCAGAAGCAGCCGCACCATGGCCGAAGATCCGCACTTTGGGGAGCGCCAAGCGTTACAGGTTTTGCTCGTTGAGCCTGCAAGATGATCGTATATACGGAGCGCGCCAAGACGGCTCTTTGTTTTGCACTCCCGGCCTTCCTCTTTTGCTATCTCGAGTTCCTCAAGCCCGCCAATGGCCGTTGCAGCGACAGCGTCACCAGACAACTGCAGAGGATATCCGGACTGGCCTTGCCAAGAACACCTTATCTTTGCCGAGAACCGAGCATCCTCGTTCCACGCTAGCGGTGTAGGTGGAAGTGGTGGAAGACTGAAGTGTTGCTTCAACTACCGGACAAGGAAAGAGCCTGAAGTGGCCAGTTCGAAGCCGAAGGCCTGGATCTGTTGCACCCAGCAGCAGGCATCGGGGGTTTTAGGTCTCGTGCACGGCAAAGGGGGCGATCCACAACGTTTGGCAGACGCTGATGGTGAATGGACGCGCTGGCAACAACGATACCGGTATCACCTTGACGCCAACTTGAGTAGTGTACAGACTTAAAAAATTCCGCCCCAGCACTGGGTATGGCAACATTTCATTCAGGGCTCGGCGTCCAGAAACAAGCATCGCTTCCTGGTACACTGAGATCCGAATCTGACGCCAAATTTGGACAAGCATCAAGAGCGAGGGGCAGGCCCCGCTGTGTTAGACAGGTGGGTCTGTTTCATACTGACAAATTCGACTCTTTCTCGCAGTCACATCGCGCAGGCAAGCCTGGACCTGATCACGAGACTTGGACCTGGCAAGTCGACACGGAGAAGCTACTCTACACCACACTAGACGCATTCGGGGAGTTTCCTCGTCGTCGCATTGGTAGAGGACCTACCTGGAATGCGATGTTTGTTTGGACTAGGCCAAGTATCCCTCGACGGACCCGAATCCTCTGGCGGCCAATGTATCACGCCCCAGCGCGTTTGGACAAGTCTTGATTTGAGGAAGCGCCCACTGTGCTTCGACCTTCCCTGGGGCGCAGAGGGGTGCAAAATAGGACGAACGACTGGAGCTGGACGACAAGACAAGATCGCTGCAGCGATTGCACCACGGTCTCAGTCCTGTCGGAAGCCGCATGCGGCGGCACTGGGGCACAAGGTTGCCGTCCACCACCGGCGATCTGGTTTTATTCTGGATCTGAGGAGGGTCTTGGCATCCTCCGTTTGGCAGTTAATCCCTGGGCTGCGTTTGGACGCGACGGGGGTGTTCCCTCAGCACAACACCCCGTGCACCACGCTGGCCCCATGCCTCGCCACAGCTTGCCTGTCGTTGGCGCATCATGCATACTAAAGGTGCCCGGCGTCCGTCACCTACGATCTTAGCTTGGCCTTTCTTGGTCTTTTTTCTTGGCTTGGGTTCAGAGTGTGTCCCTGGAGGGCGTATTTCACTTCGTTGTGGCCAGTTCTTTTGGTATTATTATTTGTTTCCTTTTTCCCCCTTTTACTTCTTGGCGTAGTTCCTCTATCCCTCTTAACTGAGCTGGAAGGTTGGGACTCACGACGGACTTGTTTCCTTGACTTCTTCAGAGCCGCAGGGCGGTTTCCTTTCTTCTCTATTCTTTTTTTTGTTCGGCAATTCAGCAAATACCTCGCCGGGCGAGTGGCCTGGAGCTCAGCTTTGAAACTGGAACCGGGCGTTAGTGGGTGTGCATCACGCTCTCCAACGAGGAGAAGCGCGGGTTGGTAAATATGAGCTTCACCGGAGCCACAGGAGCGGGAGGCTTTCCGGCGTCGGTATCACCCCCGGCCACCGCGGCACCGACTAGCGACAAGCCCGTCTGTGGAAGTGATTCGGAGGAGGGCGAGTACGATCTGCCTCTGCATGTCGCAGCCTTGTGTAAGTTGCCAAGGATCAGAGCCTGGATGAAGATGAACACGACTAACAGTGCTAGGTAGTCCTGGTCCTGGCAGCATCTCTCTTCGGTGCCGGCTTCCCAGTGGCAGCCAAGAAGATCAAGTGGCTGAACGTACCGACAAAGGCCTTCTTCATTTGTAAACACTTTGGTACGGGTGTGCTCATCGCGACGGCATTCGTACATGTAAGCGAACAACCCTGAGTCGGAGGGACGAGATACTGACATGGCCCGTCCCAGCTTCTCCCTGTTGCTTTTGGTAACCTGACGGACCCATGTCTTCCTGACTTGTTCACCGACCAGTATCCGGCCATGCCCGGTGTCATCATGATGGGGTCCATGTTTTGTTTGTTTGTTCTCGAGATGTGGCTCAATTCCAAGACGGGCGGTCATTCGCATGGAGGACCTATGGGGTTTTCGAGTGGTGGCAGCAAGCCTCACAGCCACGCTCACCACCACGCGCCGCCGGCCCCGGCTCCGATGAACAGCTACGGGCCGCCGCCTCAGCGACCCCCGAGGTACACGGCCGAAGCCGATTTTGAGATCGAAGACGTCGAGTATGAGAAGCAACTCGCCAAAAAGATGTATGATGAGAACCAGCGCGCGTATGCGCCGAACCCGTTCGACGACTCCAACGCCCTCAACGTCCAGTCCGAGATGCCCGCTTGGTTCATTGTATTTTATGAGCAGTATGTGCGTCAGCGCCTCGAGTTGGTCAAGATGATCAAGACCCAAAGCGCCGCCCCGGCCACGCCGATGCCCATCGAGCAGAAGCGCAAGACAATCCTCGGTGACAACCAGTGGGCCGACTCGCCTTACATAGACCCAGAGACTGGCCGTGGCGTTGACCCGCTCGTGTTCAAGAAGATGTCGATGAACATTACCCTCCTTGAGGGCGGTATTCTTTTCCACTCCGTCTTCGTCGGCATGACCATCAGCATCACTATCGACGGTTTCATCATTCTTTTGGTAGCTATCTTGTTCCATCAGATGTTTGAGGGTCTTGGCCTTGGTTCGCGTATTGCCGAGGTGCCCTACAAGCGTGGGAGTCTTCGCCCGTGGGTTTTGGTCTTTGCTTTTGGCACGACTTGCCCTCTTGGTCAGGCCATTGGTCTGATTGTCCGGAATTCGTACGATCCCAACAGCGCGTTTGGCCTGATTATTGTTGGCGTTTTCAACGCCATGTGAGTTTTCTCCCGAAGCAAACCGTGAACGCCCGTGCTGACGACAGTAGCTCATCTGGTCTCCTGCTGTACGCCGCGCTAGTCGACCTGTTGGCTGAAGATTTCCTCTCGGAGGATGCGCAGATGACTTTGAGGGGCAAGGACAAGAAGCTTGCCTTCTCTATGGTTCTCCTTGGAGGTGGGTTATTCGTGCATCTTGCAGGAACTAAGAAGTTGACAAGTTTTTAGCTGCTGGCATGTCCGTCGTTGGTGCCTTCGCGTAAAAAGAGAGAGCACAGACGTATTTGCCGATCAGAAGATGCGCTGCTGCCAACGGATAAGATGTCGACACCATCATTTGTCGCGACACGATATACCAAAACCCTTCCAACGGGAATGCGAATCTAGCTGTTTCCTCGAAACGCCACGCCGGCGTGTTCTCGCACACATCCCCACACACTCATTGAGACATTTCAATCATCTGTACTTGTACGTCACAGCCCAGAGGGGAAATGACAAACGAAGAGGGAGGAAGAAACGGGATCCAGGGGCGAGTTTTGGAGGAAGGAAACAAACGGGGGGAGGAGACCTAAAACCACACAGAAAATGAGGAGAAACGAAAGAAGCAACACGAGACAATGCAAATTCAGCCCGAGGGAAACGGCTGGCGGAGCAAATCGACTGGCCATCTCCTTTGTTTTCCAAGGCGAACGCAACTTCTGAATCCGAACATGTTACTTTTTTCATTTTCATTTCTTTCTACGTCTTTGGTCGCTTTCCAGGCCCGAGTTAAGGCCAGGGTGATTACATGGGTGAACATATGAGCCGCTGTGACGGTGTTGACGTGGAGTGGGTGAGATGGGATGGGGGAGTCTAGTTACAGGACCTGCCTAATTATTCTACATGCAGAGGAAATGATGGGCATAGATGGTCATTTTCAAAGCCAATTATACGATGGCAAGACAGATGAGTGTTACGAGGATGTATATATCCAGAATACATGCAGGGGAAGCTATCAAATGAGGTTAACATTGGCTTCACGAGGTAGATATATGTAGAAATGGCTAGATAAAAAACCTCGCGGAATGATCCTCCCTCTATGGCGGTGATTCCCGATGATAACCTACCTCACCTACTGCAAGGTACCCAGGTATCTAGCCGGCCAACCCACAATTGGGTATCCAGATTACGAGACTACGAGACGTGGAAATAGGTAGTGTAGAAGAACAGAAGGTAGAAAACCTTTTGTTGCCAAATACTCACTTCATCATGTGCTAGGCAGGGGGAAGCCATCCACCTTAAATAGCAACGCAACCACACTTATTACCTCAGGGAGGATCCAGGAGGAAAATAGGAAAATAGGACACGGATTGCGGACGGGGAGGCGCAGCAAGTCTCGACCCAGATACGCACTACACTAGACCTTGTACCAAGAAGTCCCGCCAGGCCCAAACAAGCGCTTTCGCTACCTCGGCCGCTAGTTTACAATCTCCTTCCGTGCGTGTTGCATTTGGGGGTAGGAGATGATGGTGGGTGATATTCGGAAACAAACTCCCGCGCTTGGGGGGATTTGCTCTGAGCATGGGGGAAAATGGGGTTGGTTAGTTCCACAGTAGTGTACATCTCAATGGAATGTCGACGCGAGAAGGGCGGTTCTAGACCGACTTGACTTGCGGATTCTCTCATCTTTTTTGGTCTTAGCAGTCCGTGTCAGGAAGGAGGTTGAGATTATCTTGGTGTCTAGGCACACTCGGTCTGGTCTACACTAAAGACGACCAGACCAACCCTACCTACAGGTACCTAGGTCGGACCGACCAACTGTGAAGGCCAAAACAAAAGGGGGTTGAAAGTTTCAGAAGCAAAAAGAAACAGAGTGGAAGGGGGGAGACGGTTTAAGGAACCTTTGGTTTCTTCTCTCCTTAGGTTCCTCTGTGTTCTTCTATAATCGCCCCAATCGCGAACGAGCGCACTGGCCTGGAGTTTGGTTTGCCATTGCGCGGAACGGGATGGTAGTTAAAATGGTGCGACTCATTTAGGCGTTTTGGTGTTTTCTGGAACATTGCACACGGCTGATCGAGATTCGAAAACGTCAAAGGGGATCAAAGAAATGGGAAAGACCAGCCGATCGGGTTGCCGCGATAGTGACATGCGCGATGTCCCCGCGCGATTGTGGCTGATGTGACGACGGATCGCCCGAACCCGTTACCAGACATGTTGCACGGGTGCCAAGAGTGGGAAAAGGGGTTAGGGTTAGGGTTTTGCGAGTGAT
>Ga0247760_1002468_pt1 | contig 13945 bp, 16 predicted proteins | sample UWRJL171409R4_FD_179936 | JGI IMG/M metagenome (GOLD analysis project Ga0247760, IMG submission 179936) | Plant litter microbial communities from Arlington Agricultural Research Station in Wisconsin, United States - UWRJ-L171-409R-4 | ecosystem: Environmental > Terrestrial > Plant litter >...
CAGGCTGGGCTGTTTCCATCAGGATCCTTTTCACCATATACCGCAGTTGCTTGTTGCTAGGCGCGCGGCCGCACCTCTCCTCGAGAAGAATCCAACGCTTGAGATACTCTTCCTGGGCTGCAGATAACCCTCGGGGATGCCATAGTCATCGCGTGCCTTGGCCACAGAATCACCTCTGTGGATGGCCTCGAGGGCCTGTTGGATTCGCCACTCGCGAGTGCTTTCGAGCTCCATTGTGATATGTTTGGATGAAAAAGAAAAGGGGGAAAAAGTGGTGTGTTGTGGCTTCTTATAGGTAGGGTTGGGGCTGGCGCATTAACATTTTCCGCTACAAAGTTTAGGTGCAACAGGGTTCTAGTGCAGGAGTCTAAGGGTTGATCTTAAAGCGGTTCACTGTAAGGCCTCTCCTTACAGCCCGTTTAATAACAGACTTTGCTAAACCTAAAGTCTTTGGTTCCAGTTCCATTCTGGATCGTAGTTTATTATTAAGATATATTAATAAGTTTAGGGCTAAGTAATGGGAGGCGTGTTTGTGGGAGGTGTAAGCAGGAGACTTGCAGAATAGAGATCTCTCGAGATCTCTAGCGCGGAAGAAAAGTAATACGAATACACGAAGACTAAGTCTTAAAATGGGGCACATTCTAGCCATTTTTATATATGGGACCAGTTCTGGGCCCCCTCAGCTAGAGTTGAAGCGTTTCGTAGGCTGCGCTGCAGCCCGCCTAAAATGGTAATTAGGGTGAGCAAAGGTGAGCTAGCCTGAGGGAATCCTGAGCAGCGACTGAGCCGAACCAGAGCCAGGGTGAGCCGTGTCACGTGGGCAACTTACGGGAAAGGAAATTTTATTTGCCCAGATTCGTCGCATACAACCAAAAAAAGTCCAGATTCTTACTGCGCAATCGCCTCCTCCACAATGGCCACCCAAACCGCACATTCCGGACAGTGAACCGTATTCACCATGCGACCAGACTCATGCAGCCTCGGACAAGCCGTGCAGTTGGTGCAGGGTTCCGGGTTGCAGCACAGACCGGGCAAGGTGCCAACCTCCCAGGGGGAACAAGTCTGGGTTTCCTTGTTAAAGGTCGGACAGGACTCGTTGCCTCTGTCGCCTTCGGGACAGTAATAAAAGATCTTCATGGTGACGCACATCTTCTCTGGGAACTGGGGTTCTGGAAAGTTGGGCTGAAAGTGTTAGTTGAACTGGGTGGTTAGTAGATGAGGTGTGTGAGTGACGAGGAATTAAATCTGGAGACAGGAGATTTCTGGCGTTTATATATGCTGCGATGGCAGGCTTTTGAAGATGAATCATAGACCGTCAGTGACAATGCCATTCTCTCACCCACTGCAACTGGCGGCATTGTCAACGATAAAGACTACCAAAACCACCATTTCGATCAATAGAGGTCGGGCCTTTCAAGAGGGAATGACATTGTGACGTCTCTTTCATACCGAGCCTTGTCTAAGGAGATTGAAGAGAAATAACTCGGCGATCAAAACACAAAGACTGGCCGTTAGATTGCTGGAAAGACAAAGAGTAGCGCCATCGATAGTGCCGTCAGTTCAAAGAGAGACTCCATCTGACAAAGACCCGAACGGTAATCAAATTGGGCGAAGACGTAGAGAGAACCCTAATATGATCTAATATTGATGAACTCTAGGTATATGATGAAAAACCCAAGATCTAGGTCAAGAATTGCCCAACGCAGCAATGGAAAAAAAGTAAAAGTGCCGCCCCCACCGGCCAAGCTGTCTTGATACTTCCCAGCGATGTTTTTAGCGCGCCCTGCGTATTAGTCCCACTTTGACTTGCCACGGGACCAATAGTCGTCCTCGCTTCAGGAACAATAGGTGCACCAGCAACCGGAATGATAGATGTACTCGGCGTTTCGGCACTTTGACCCGCACCGCCGGAAGCCTTGGCGTCTGTTGATGAAGAACCCCCGACTGCTGCCGTCCCCTGCGGGACGTTAGTTCCTGGAGTGCGAGACCCGCCCGAAGCCTTGGTGGTTGTTGGTGAAGAACCCCCGACTGCCGTCCCCTTGGATAAATGCGGGACACTAGCTGCTGGAGTGCGAGATCCCTCCTTGCCTTCGTAGACCACCGATGTCTGGGCAACGACGCGCCAGTTCGGATCGGCCTTGGCAACAAAAGGTGATATCGCACTTCCTGGCTTGCATCTTTTGGCCACAGAATGCGGCATTTCAGGGATATCGTCGGGTAGCAGGTCAAGTATATCGATGAAGGGGGTGCCCGCGGAACGGCTACTGCTGCTTGGGTCGTTGAATGAAAATCCCCAACCGAGAGGGTCTGTCGGGTCAAAGAGTGAGGTCAGGTTCCATTTCGCATTGTTGAAGCTCCAGGGCGGCTGTGGGTTTGTCTTGATGTCGAAGGTTTTGTTTGCCCTGATCACACAACTACCTGCAAGCGGGTAGTTCCCAACGATAGTATAAGTATCGGGAAACTCGAGAAACGGCGTCGGATATGCCCTGCGCGCCCCGCGGTGTTAGATACCTCACGCCACGACATGGTTCTGAAAGTCAAAAGAACAACTTACACTGTAGTGGTAAATGAAGTACCCTGGTGCATGTAGGCAACTGTGGCAATCTTGGTCCCGGCAGCGTTTGTGGGTGGAGGGACATAGCCCGATGGAACGTTGTTTCCAACGGTAGAGAACCTAGTTGTGTTTAAGATCGTGTTGATGACCTGCACAACCACGACGGTGCCCGCCCTTGCCGTCTGGGAGTAAGCCTTGTCAGCCCAGTATTGGATTCCTCCTTGGCCTAATATGGTGCAAGATGCACTACTCGCGCAAGGGCCGGGAGCTGTGGTGAGCGCCGACATGGTAACTGCAGAGACAAAAATATTTGGCGAGATCAAGTCACCAAAAGTCGGTACCTGGATGCTTTTGAATGACTGCCTGAGAATGATTTATCGCGCGAGGTTCTTCCCAACCCCCTCGGAGATCCGAATCAGACCACTCTTTCTCCACGTGGGACGCCCAGCTACCTCGATTCGAACTAGCAACTCAAAAAGCCCAGTTTATTGATTCATCGCAACCGCTGAGTTGGTGCCCAATACATGCTGCCGCTGACACCACCAAGCAAAGGAGGGTTTAGTGTAGCGACTAGTGACGCGGACATGCAGGCGCTCGGCGCATGAGGGCATGAGGCTTGCTTACCTTGGTTACGTGCTTCCGCAAGGCTGCGTGCCAAGGCAGATTCAGCTCGTGCTGTTCATATCAGAGCCCAACCTCCATGTTCTTTCCACCCTGAGCTTGATTTACGTCAAGGCTTGACATCAGTGTCGGTTTCGACACAACAAAAACGATGCGTCTCTCCCGAGTGGCCCTCGAGGACTTGTTTGTCCAAGCCGCCATGGTCGCGGTTTCCTCAGTCCTCTTCGCCGTCATTATTCTCATCACTTTGGCAACAAGTTGGGCAGAATTCGCGTCAGATTCTAACGAGAACTTGAGTTGGTGGGCCAAAGTCGATGTCGGCACCACCATTCTCGTTGTTCGCGTTCTCCAGGGACTCTTGACGGTAATTGCTACAGCCGCAATATGCAGTGCCTTTACGCGTTTGCATTGGCGTGGTATGGAGAAAAGGGAAGGACTCAGGCTTGTCGACTTGATGGCATTGTCACCAACAACGCTTTTCTCCGGGGCCGTCCGGGTAATCCTAAGTGCAGACTCCGGGCGAAAAGCCCGCATCTGGGCCTCGGTTCGGTATGTTTACCTTTAGATTGAGTTTGCCTCAGTGTGTCTTGCTAATGCCTCGGACCAGATTGTTTCTCACGACCATCCCTTGGCTGGGAGGGATTCTGCTCTTCGGCAAGTGTCCTTGTTTTTGAGCTGACAGTCCACAGCGCTAATGGCCCCCAGCACGCACATCTCTCATCACGATTTTCGACACGGCAACTACATACGATGTCACCGCCGGGATAGGTCCCTTTAATGCATCTTATGTTGGCACATTCCTCACCAACCTCACAAGCACAAGCGACAAGACCATCACGGTGCCTTATACCTACTCGTCGGTGGTTTACAACCTCATCACCAACAACCTTTTCTCTACTGCCACAGAGCCAATACAATGCAAACTATCACCAGGAGACTTAAACTGCGCGTCACACATCTTATCAGGAGGTCTTAGTATGGTTGCTCCATGGACTCCGCCAGCCGATGCTGATTACCCGTTGGTGAGAATGCCAAAGGTCACCACCATCCAAGCAGAATTCCAAGGACGATCGGGACCAAAAGATTTTAAGAGGGAAGACTGCGCCGTGTTCGGATCCAATGATACCTTCATCGCTGCCGAGTTGTGTTTGGCGATTACCCGCCATGGGTCACTGCATGCAGGCAAGTCTGGGAGTCGCAAACGCGAACATGTGTCAGTGCATAGGCAGCTAATCTGTCTCCTCTCAGGACTCTTCATATGCAACAGAACCTCTTCCGGAACCTGCGTCGCTTCTTCACCCCAGCCCAACCTCACCACCACACTGACCCTTTCATCTCGCACCGCCACCTTGCTTACTTCCCGCTCCAACCTTACCATCCTCTCCCTCTCCGATCTTTCCCCACCAAGCCCCCTCCCATTTACACCGTCTTCCCTCACCGCGTATCGTTTCATTCTTGCCTGGCTACTTGATTACCCACGCTCAGGAATTCCCGCGCCATCCTCAATCCTCGAACTATTCTGGAGCAATCGGTATAATTTGGAGGACCCTTTTACCGACGGTGTTATCCTGCAAGCCTTTCGGAGTTTGCTGCTTTTTCCAGTGTGGCTATTCAATGCAAATAATTATGGAAATTTGCAACTTCAGGAACGGATTCTGAACCCGGATCTGCCGAGGGAGTTCTATACTAGGGCGGGGGTAGTCAGGCCGGTGGTGAAAATCAAGTTTGACCCGGTGCTGGTGTGGGTTTTTGCGGCGTTGGAAGGGCTGGCCCTGGTTGTGCTTTGGGGGAGCTTGGTGTGGTTGTTTGTGCCGTGGGATACACGTGGGGGAAGAGAGATGGGAATAGGAGGGACGGCGTTTCCTGTCGTGGACCTTTTGTTTCGTGCAGAGGGAAAGGTGGGGGAAAGGGAGCGGGAGGAGTTGAGTGTCGCCACTGGGAAGGAGGTTTTGGGTAGATTTGGGAGAACCAGGGTGTGTAGGATCAGGTAGAGCAGATGCCAGGTTTCCGTCCTGTTTCTGTGTACTTGATATATTCAGCGTCGCTGCATCTGAAAAGCGCGCCCAGGGCCTGCCAAGTTCCCTCGACAGTCAAGCTTGTTGCGAGACCAGACATCAAAGAAGCCTCATGTCCGGACATGCCACGTTGAGACTGTTGAAATGAGGTATATGTGCCGAATTCTCCCAAGGTGGAACCTATCTGAGTGGTGGAACTTCCTTGTTGACCTCCAGATACTCGCCAGCACGGTTCAGAGCGGGGGAGACCTAATACATTGTACCTGTTAGTGAGGTGTTGATTCATAATGATGGGTGTGGTTTCTGGGTTGCGGGTGATGTACTAAGTAACAGCGACGCTTGAGATGCTAGGCGACTAAACGCACTGATCCCTCCACGGTAAACGAGGTGGTTGGTCCAAACGACTAGACACAAATCAGGCAACAGCCTACCATTGCTTAATCCGGGTTCGGATCCTTCTTAACTCAACTTTATCCACACGTCTCGATCCCCAGTTTCATAAAAAAAGCTAGGTCCTCTTCCAGATTTCGGTAAACTATTTCCCCCGCTCTAAACATTCTTCTCAAACAAACTCTCGCCATTGCAACACGACCATGTCTGCACACATTCTCAAACTTCCCGATGAGGTGTTGGTGGAGATTATCAGCGATACGGGTCATAATCCGGATCGCCGACCGCCGAAACGACGCTGGTTCGTCGCAGAAATCACCAACTTGGACAGATACCAACATCGGCGCCGGCTGGCTCGACGGGCCTTGGTTTGTCGCCGCTTCTACCGAATTACCATACCCTTTCTCTACAAAAATATCTTCATGTCTTTTGTTGACGTGATGGATCCTGACATGGAAGACATATTATACGACATGCCCTACCGCGCGCTGCAACTGAACCCATCTCTGGGAATACATTGTCGAAAGTTGCATCTCTACCTCTATTCACGGAATGCAATCCCTCCTCGTGGCGCTGTGGAGGAGACTGCCAGTCCTATGCAGATTGCCAAGAATGTTGTCGACTGGTTTCCCAAATTGACTTCGCTCTCGATCGGAACCACAAAAATAAAGGAGGCGGGCGTGCTCGCCATTTTTGGAGACCATATCAGTCAACTGCGAGAATTGCAAAAACTTGAGGTCGGAGAGGTGAAGCTGTCGACGCTCTACAAGATGCTGCAAATGCTCCCCAACTTGATGACAGTGACGGTCAGGAATGTGGCGGACACAAATGCAAACTATTTCCACAGCAAAGTCTTTTCATCTCTCGGAGAGGACAAGGTGTTTCCTACATCCCTCTCTCTCTCTCTCTCTGACTATGCAGACATTAACACGTGACAGGATGAAATTCCTTCGCTTTCCTCCCTCACCTTTTACGATCGATTCGAGGACAGTCCCGAACACCTAGCATGGTTCCTGAGCCGGCCGATGCGCCTTGAACAGTTCGCCTTCTCGTTCCAATGGCGAAATTATCACGGAATCCGCAATGCCGCTTGGACCCTCCCCAAAATGTTTCTCGCTCTGAACCACCAGCGAAAAAACATCCGGAGGATTGAAATCGCCCCTCTGTACAGCGGGAATGCCGGACTCGAGGGAGTTGATCTCTCGGGGTACGAAGCGCTCGAGGAGCTGTCGTTGCCTTCAACAAACATGACCACAACCAATGGCGTTGATGAGATACTCAGCGCTCCAAAGTTGCGAAAGTTTGTGTGGTGTTTCATCGACGCCAGTCCTCGGGGAGGTGTTTCCATGACGCTGGATCAATTCCAAGAAGAGCAGGAGACTTGGTTGCGGAGATTGCTCACCACCGCGGCAGAGCGAAAACATGCACTCCGGCAAGTGAAGATTGATTGGGAGCCGAGAAACGATGTGAAATCCAAAAGCTCGGCCAAGCAGTGGGTGTATCCGTGGGATAGGCTTGAAAGGCTTCGGGATGAAGGGCGAGAGGTAGGGATTGAGGTGATGTATTTCCCCCCGACATTTACAAGGGAGATGTTTGAGAGCGTTTGGATTGAGCGAGACAAAAAGGACGGCGAGGGGTCTTAAGAGAACACGTTTGCATCGCGGAGAAATCAAGCTACTCTTCAACAACTAAGACCATTGTTGAAGCATTGATGGAATCTATGTAGATAACATAAATACGTGCATATAACTATGGTCTCCTACAACAATACAGCAACACCCCCGACAATGCCAGCCAAAACTCCTACAGCGATGGGCATGTCCGGACGGGCTCCAGCTCCTGTGGCCGTCTTGGCCGGTCCTCCGGCGCCCGTACTCGTCGGGGAAGTGTTCCCACCCGTTCCAGGGCCGGGGGTAGCCGTGGCAGCTGATCCCCCGAAGCCAGATCCGCCAGTCAGAATTGCCGGGCAGTCCGTCTTTCGCTTGGCCGGGTCGGCGGCCAGATACGACGAGGCAACATCGGTGGGACAGACCAAAGCCAAGCAAGTCCTGCATTCATGTGACCCATGTCAGTGAGCCCGGATGCAGAGTGAGGAGAGAGGGAGGAACATACGACATGAAGCTGGTGCCCCAGTCACAAGCGCAATAGGTGAAACTCTGCTTCGCATCGCAAGTCTTGGTGACCTGGGCCCTCAGCGAAGTCGAGCATTCGTCGAGGCTCCTGTGTAGTGCGTTAGCATTTGTACCTTCTATGCGGTATGATTTGCGGTTAAATTGATAACGCACTTCCACAGCGCCGAGGAACTCGATGCGCTGCACTTGGAGTAGAACTTGAAGTCGGTGTAGCCTGCGGCGACTAGCGAGGCCTCGAGGGCGGCAAAACCAAGAATGACTGATAGCTTCATTGTGATACTATTTTAATTGATGCGAGTGCTGCATGTGCTCACAGTTGATCTCACGGGTGTCCTTGGGTATATATAACAAAACAAACAGCGCTCGAGAACAAGCAGGACATGGTCTGGACTCAACTGGAGCTCATTTTTTCAGTGGAAGGCTGAGCCCACGGTCTCGGAATAAGTACCGATGCGGCCAAGTCTCGCGCTACTGTCAGCCGCAGCATCGGGGCGTGATCCTCGATGAGCGGGGATCACGGTCCGCCTCACTTTATTGGAGATGCCAAGTCCAGCCCCCAGCCTAGCTCCAGCTCGGATCAACCGCTCTGCCCAAGGCGCTTTCCTCCTCACTTTAGTCCATCGGCTTGGGTCCAATCCGGGCATTTGTTTGTGAAATTCACCCGACATCGGCGACAAGGAAGAAATCACTTTCTCATCCGTTAGGCTTTTCCAAAGTCAAATTGGGACAGCAGCGCGACGTTATCCTGGGACCACTCACATGATCCCCACCATCGCTTCAATTGCCCGAGGGCATCTCAAGACTCACATCCCTGAGAGCTGGGGAGAAGAATCTGGCTGAGGTACGGATAATGAGATATTAAGCTGTCGGTTCGCCTCCTGTGCCCAGAACACTCCCACCCTTGTAGTCAATTCCGTCTGGTCACTGGTTTAGACGGGTAGAATTTTACTCCATGACAGCAGTTTCAAGAAAAACGGCAGAGACCGTAGAGAACCAGCTCGTGCGGTTGCTGATTTGTCGTGCTGCCACCGACATACTATCTCGGCCCGGGTAGGAAACCCACTGGTCCCTGACTACATGCATGGCGTAATGCAGCAGCTTAGTACAGCCAAGGCCCGCAATTTCATCACCAGCGTTGAACTGTGGCGTTGCAAAGTTGTGCGATTGCCCTCTTTTTCACAGTCTGGAAATGCAATTGCCGTCGAGTATTGCGAACAGGTACTGCCCCGTTCCATCTCAACATTCCAAAATTGGGCCAAGCTCTTACCAGTCCAGCAAGTACCGCCGTTGTTACGTTTACCAACCTCGTCATAAAAGGTTAGGGACGGCGTAAATCCCTAACCTCATTGCCTTGCATGATAGAGCTTAGAAGGCAAACACACGAATCGGATGAACTGGTTGAAGGTAGGATAATATGACACTGAGATAAGTACACCGGGTTAGGCGGATTAACATTCTCCGTTCATCTTTCCCCATTAGCGAGGGCGGAGGGGAAGGGGCGACCTGGATCAAATAAGCTTCTTTAGAGGGGTAACTTGACCACGACCAGTTCGGCATTTGGTGAATGTTAACTAGAGCCTTCTAGTCACTAAAAGTTCGCTAAACTAATCGCACATAAATATCGCCATCTTTGTTCTCATCAAGTACAAGCACCGCCATAGATCAGCCTCATTTCGCATCTTACTTTACATCATCTAGGTACCCCTCATGGCGTTCAAAACTCTCGCAACCGCCTCGCTGGCGCTATTCGCTACGTTGCATGATGTTCTGGCCGCTACACCATCATCCGGCTGCGGAAAGAGCGGAAGTTCCGGTACCATATCTCACACGACAAAGGTGAACGGAAAGGATCGAACTTACATCATGAACGTACCCGCCAACTACAACAACTCACAGCCTCATCGGCTGATTTTCATGTTCCATGGCCTCGGAGATAGCGCATCTGCAGTCGCCAATGGCCAACGTGGCTTTTACCCATTCATGGGTCTTCCTCCTCTCGCCAACGCAGACAACCTCGGCGCTATCTCTGTTGCCCCACAAGGCCTGGATAGCGCATGGGCAAACACGGGTGGTCAGGACATTGCATTCGTTGATCAGATGGTCAAAGAAATCGAGGCCAGCTTTTGTATCGACCAAAATCTCCGCTTTTCGACCGGATTCAGCTATGGTGGTTCCATGTCCTACTCTATCGCATGCTCGCGGGCCAAGGAGTTCCGTGCGGTGGCCGTTGACTCGGGGGCCGCAATGTCCGGGTGTGATGGTGGTGGAAAAGACCCTGTTGCGTATTATGGTCAACACGGCTCGAGCGACAATGTGCTCCCAATCAGCTCTGGGAAACAGCTACTCAATACCTTCGTTGCCGCCAATGGATGCATCAAACAATCGCCTGAAGATGCGAGACCTGGCTCGGGCTCCCTGGTCAGGACTCAGTTTCAAGGCTGTAAAGCCGGCTATCCAGTTACCTGGGTTACTTTCGACGGCGGCCATTCTTCGACAGCGACTCTTAGGGGAGAAAGCAAGTCATTTACGCCGGACGAGACCTGGACGTTCTTCAAGCAGTTCTCGTAAGGGTGCAGAAGGGAAGGTTGTCGATTACTAGGGTCATGGGGTGGTTTGTAAGCTTGCGTAATATTGTATGGCAGGTTGAAATGGGGTATGGCCGAGCTGTCAAAAGCGCGAGAACAATAGGATTCAAGTCAATTCAGTCAGCAAAACGTGTGTGATATTGTGTGAACTGATCTATCGCTTTCTCGCTTGCCAGAAAGACATATAGATGTGAACAGTGGCAAGTAGGTATTATCCAGTACCTTATTCACAGTCCCAGCCAAATCCTCACCGTGACTGAACAAGAACCTCTTCATTACCTACCTGTGATACTGCTAGACAAGTAAATGGACATGATGAAGAGAATAGAAGCTATTTGGTACGGGCAGTGGGTGAGGTAACCACCCCATCAAACGGACAATCTCGTTTGCAATCAAATAGGAGCTCCTGCTTCAAGAACGTGAGACACAGGGTGGAATTTTAGCTGCCAATCCACACAACTCGGGAAGCTTCACGGCCGTGTCGGCCGTTGGGGACCGTGATCGGAACGAAACCACGGTCATCTGTGGGCTTGTGCCAATACGTCACTGCTACTGTCGGCCACGTATGCCGAGCACCGTTGTCATGCCAAAGCCCGGTCAACGAAAGGCCCAGCTCATTTGCCATCCTCAAATTGGCTCAGTTCACGGATGTATACTATGCTCAAAATGAGCGAACAGCCTGTAGGATTTGATGTGTGCCTTCCGGAAAGTCTCTGGCAAATGTTAGATGAGAAGGAGCACTGATCGTTCCGAACGGAGGAAGAATCAAGATCTTTCATTGCGTGTGGCTATGTTATCACCGGCGGCCAGTTGAGTGGCTGATACTACAAGGCCTAGCCGAGAAAGTAGAGCGCTTGGTACCGAAAGTCAGTGACCGCGGAGGAGGCCGCTCCGCTGAGTGGCACATATGCAAGTCACCGCCGCACTAAGCGGCAGAAACGCCAAAGCTGACAGAAGCGACTCGCTAAAGCTCGCCGTAGCCACTCAGGCTCGCTAGCGTTCGCTCCCCCTTCATTGATGCTTTGGCAACTCGCCGCCGGCCTTGATTTTATTACTGTACCGCGGGCTTGTTATCCTGCTGGGCTCCTTGTTATCCTGCTGAGCTCCTTGTTATCCTTTGTTTCTTATCTGTCGTAATGCGGAGCTTTGGAAGTAGAAATCTGTAGTGTGATCAAATGCCTTAATCGTAGAACAAAAGAGATGGGCTGGAGGAGCCAAGTTAAATACATGTTTCAGAGCCTCCTGCCAGCCAGGAACCCCTCTTCCAGGGGTCTGGGGCCGCCCTGCTTGCCCCCCAATGTGGTTTCTTCCCTGGTTGGCACCTGCAGAGTGTGGGCGCCAAGGCGCCATGCACCCCGACATTATCTCTCTGTCGGCGTTTGTTCCTATCGTGCCGTGGGCTGCTTGCTGCCTTGGTTCTTTGGCGTCTGGTCTTCTGGGGGTATCTGGCTCTTCAATATCAATCATATCTGGATATCGTAGCTTATAACATGTCAGGGGTGGAGCCGCTGGGAGCCCCGGCCTCCGGCTGTCCACCGGGGGGCGCCTTACGGAGGGCTCTTACCTATAGCACTCCTATAACTACCGTGTTCACAACGGCTACACGTAAAAACTCCTCAAAATCCTCAGCAGGACTGTCTCTCCAGCCTCTCAAATCTTCTTTCGGCCACGCTAGCACATCTACCCGTCGTCTCCACTGTTTACCGTTCGTTTAGCCAATCGTAAGGGGTTTTGATGGAAGTTGGCCGGCCATGTCTCAAACCCTCGCTTCTTCTTCTTCCGCACTCGCAAGCTCGCTTACAAATCGCTCAGCCTTGAATGACCACGTCCTAACAGCTCGGGAAGAATGTAATGTAATCGCTATGAAAACATGTAAGCCAGCAACAATTACGACAAAGTCTATTCAACTTCGCTCAGGTTCCCTCTCTCTTTTCTCAAAGATATCCTACCAAAATGCATCGAGTTATCACTCTCAGCGCCCTGTCTGCGCCCCCATGACAGCTAAGCGCTATTGCGCAATAGGTGGCGTACTGCAGAAACAGAACCGAACTATCTATAACTCGCTGTTACGCCTATGGACACGCCGATGTTAAAGAATAATAATAAGATTGAGTTAGATGTCAAGAGACATAATACGGCTGCGCTGAGAATTGTCAAGGTCGATAGCAAGTTTGTTCCTCAGCTTCTATAACTAATCTTCAGCTAACAATGAGCTCCGATGCAGGGACATCAGAATCCCAGCTGGTCACCGCGATGAGCACTTTGGAGTTGCGAGCAGAAAATCGAAGAGAATGCACAAGGATTTCTTCATTTCAAGGCGGCGGACTTGAGCTGGTTGCAACCCCAAAGTCAGCAAGGCGGATTGGATATCTTAATCACATACTCAGCTCCTCATTGGAGGTCATCCGTCTGATATTACTGCCTATGCGTTACGACAGCGACTAAAACTGACCTCTTTTGCTGTGCACAAGCTTTCACACTCATATTAACTGACGACCGCCGTCTATCAAGGGCGCCTAGTAATTGTCTCTCCAAGAGGAAGGCGAGGCACGGGCGCATATGAGAGCTGGTATCATTCAAGGCACAACCCACTATCCCTACCTTGAACCTCTGCTTTGAACCGGCACCACCGGGCTAGCAGTATCTGTCGTACCAAGGAGCTAGTCAAGCTACCTGAGCTACCTATGACCAAGAGCTTGCTCTCAGCTGTGGCTGAGCTATTTCCTTTGTATATAAAAACCATAACTCGCCCTAGCTCCCGCTGGGGCTTATACTTAGAATAATATACCTTTTAATTACAAGCTTATGCTTTTAGTTCCTCTAGCGACGGTATTGTAGTTATAAGCCCGGCGCTCTATAAGCTGTAATAGTATTTAAAAGCGTATAAATTAGTTATTGCTATATAAATTCTAAAGCATTTATACTTCTTTTCTTAAATACCCCTAATAACCTTTTGTTATTAAATTTTAACCTCGTTATTATATTAACTAATAATAAGTTTGTAATTAAGGTTAAGCTTATTAAGCGTAATAAGTAAAATGAATAATATATTGCGTTAAAGCTTTACTATAAAAAGTAATAAATCTAGTACCTCCTTGATCCCCTCGCTAAAGCCCCTTTAATAATTTATTATAACCTTTCCAATTCTTTAACCTTTTAAAAAACCCTAAATGAGATTTAGCTTTAGGATGCGGGTTTTAAAAAAAAGCTTGCTAAGTACGAAAAGTTTATTAATTTAGAAAAAGTTATAAAAATGAAATTAATTAAAATAATATTTAATTTTTTTAAATATTATAATCTTTAAATAAAGGAATAAGTTGCTAAAGAGTATAGGTGTAAAGATTAATTCTAATATTTTATAAATATTTAAGTTTAAATTAAAAATATAATTAACGTAAAGATTTTTTACCTAATTAACCTTTAGCTTTTAAATTAATAAGATAAATTTATTATAATTTAAAATTGCGTTATTAAATTTTATATATAATTTAACGAAGAAGCGGAGCTTATCTGAATATATATTTACGATAATTATAACGATGTAATATAGTTGTCACGGTACAGTGATGCTGCCTGCCTGTGGCTGCAACTAGATGTAGAAGGACTACGGTGCAGTGCCCTGACTGCACAACGTTCCACTTTTTGTGG
>Ga0247760_1002471_pt1 | contig 13934 bp, 17 predicted proteins | sample UWRJL171409R4_FD_179936 | JGI IMG/M metagenome (GOLD analysis project Ga0247760, IMG submission 179936) | Plant litter microbial communities from Arlington Agricultural Research Station in Wisconsin, United States - UWRJ-L171-409R-4 | ecosystem: Environmental > Terrestrial > Plant litter >...
CATGGTGGAAGTGAAAGTTGTGGATGTGGATGTGGTGGAAGGGGAGGGCAGGGGAGGGGGACGGTGTGACAGGAAGAGGGAAAAGATGAAACGACCTGCGAGGGTGGGAGGGGGTTGCTGGGGGTTTTATACCTACCTATCTATCTATCCCGATGGACGGACGTGACTCGAGATAGGGAGTGCAGAACGGCGTGCAGTGCAGTTGCGAGATGTGGGCACTGGGTTTGTGCATGTGTTTTGACGACTCGGATCGAAGCAGCACCAGTCGGCCAGACTAGGTGTTTAGCCGCTGCCGACGTGGCGTATCGAGTGGCACGAAGTTGCACGACCGGGATACCCCGTGCAGCTCCGACCCGGGGGGATTGTATGTGCATCTGCGGCTGCCGGGAGACTGACGAGACTGGATACAAGTCTGCAGCGAAGCGGAGCAATCGCCTATGCGTTATTGTTAGCGAACAGGAGCCACGCATGTCCTGCAAGATAGCAAAACGGTACGACCGTTGATCGGCGGGGCATGCCCCGGGCTTGCCGAGTGCCGGACTTGCCGGAATTCTGGGGAGGCGTACCCGTGTCGCCGACTTGACGCTCCGCAACTCCGGCCCGCTCCGGACGCTAGCGATCGTTGAAAGTGACGACAACCGTCCCCCCGATTTTCGATGGCGCACGTGGCAGTCCTCTCACCGCCATCTGCGTTCTGAGGTAGTTGAATGGTTGTTGATTCCTGTGTGATTGGGTCAGTAGAACCGCAGCACCCAATCACGCATTTTTGCTAAACCCTCAGTGCATGGATGGTGTCAGCCGTCTGGGAAACAACAATCATGTCTAAGAATGTCATATATTCAAAAAAAGGCCATAAGGCAACTAGGAGTCACCTCTTTGCACCCGGGCGCTCAACTCCTCTAGGATTGGTCTGCGTCAGATCGTTCCGGGCGCATAGAAACAACTCCGGAAACTCCGAGGTACCACTAAATAATCGGCGGGTTTAGCGGTACATTGTTGTCGTGCCACTATTTGCCAGTCAGCTTGCATTCCCCGAATTTGATTTTACCTCTCGTATATGAATTTCAAATCCACATTGCGAAGGCTCGCCATGTTCCTCGCCAGTGGTCGTGCAGGGCGGACAGACTGTGCCTCCATCCACGCACGCATAGCGGGGGCCCTCTCTGTAGGCGGCCATTGCCTCTTGATGGCATGATCGATCTCGTCTATGAGAGCTCCAGGGTCAGGTCTGTCCGCTGGCGCATGGCACAGGCACTGCTGAACCAGGGCTATCAAACGTGGGCTGAGATGTTCGAAATTGGGGTCGTCCAGGTAGCCACCGTGGGTGAATCCTTCCGAGTCTGGATGGCCCCCGACAGAGTTCCTATTCCAGATGGGAAAATATTCAGGATGGGGCGCTCCCTTTGGGGGTCGGCGCAAGGTGATGGCGCAGAACATTATCTATTCGGTCATCAGCTCTTTCAGAACACGGAGCTACAGAAGCGGTACGAACTAGGCCGACTTGGTAGAGATTTGTCAAGTTTGAGTAATTTCCGGCCACAGTGTGGACAGCAGGGTTTGGGGTGAGGCCTACGTAGTCCCACTCCTCGGTGAATTGCTCCTGTTCGCCTGTCAGCGTCGTTACGGGTCTGTATGAGACCATGCTAACTTGCAGGAGAACGGAAGGACCCCTTTCCAACGTAACGGGAATATTGCCACATCCACATTCTGCGAGCAGGCAATCATAGACTGTCAGCCAACAATAACAGGGCCATGGATATCAAGCGCAATCCTTACGGGTCGTCGCGAAGTGCCTGACTCATCTGTCTGGCGCTGCCGAAATCTGTGATTTTAAGGACTGGAGCCACATTGTGAGGGTCTCTTCGTGGGCCACAGTCAAAGTCCCCAACTAGCACTAAGTAGCCAAATCATTAGCCGTCCATCTCGCCTTAAACATACTAGAGAGCATGTTGAGACCTCAGACATACCATTTTTCGGGTCGAGACCGAAATGTACCAGATCCATGTCAACCCTAGTGGCAATCGTACCTCTGGGAGTTTTTTCAGAGATTGAGGGCCCGTCACTACCCCCTGACCTTCTAATCATAGGCTCGTTCTCCGGCTGTATGAAAGGCAGATTCTGCAAACCGATGACGCCCCTCACCACTGAAACCGTACACCGTCAGCTGCTAATCTAGTCACGGCGCCCAAGGTCCAAATGGATGATAATGCTCACAGCAGCCGAAAATATGCCACAGAACTGGCTCAGGCATGCTGTTCCCCGGTGTTGCAGCGATGTTGGCGAGAAGCGTGTCCATGTCGCCCCGGGGCAGATACTCCAGCAGTAAAACTCCGCGCAATAGATGCGCGCCTCGGAGCGGATGGGGGCGTCTTGTCGATCTTCTGTCATGAGCTTCCGTCCTTCTTCGGAGAGTTTGAACAATGTGCGTGGCGCGAACGTAGTAACTCTGGATAGGGCCGTTGTGTAGTTAGCCTCTGGCTGCAGGTGTGGAATGTCCGGACAGTGAATACCTCTAGCATGCGTTTTTCTCTTCTAAAAGCCCTCCGTAAAGCGTTTGCGTCGGCAATAGGCTGACCCTCAGTCAAAATGCCCTTGACGATGAAGAACCTCTCGTTATTTCCAAACTAGTCCCTTGAGTCGAAGAGGGCGACGACCCCTTCGCCGCCCCAAACCAACAATCTAACGAAGTTTGCGGAGAATGGATCTATGCTCAGGGCGAGGGGCCGGACTGCACGGACAACTCTTGCCTGTCGATTGTTACTGTTGACAGATGGAGGATAGGGATTGGCAAAAGCACGTCCTCTTAGTCTCGAGGCTGGGGCCGGGTCATCCTCCTGGAATCCCGGCCATTGGCTCTGTCGGGGGCGGGTGTACGTTGAGTGCAAAAACACAGGGGCACGAGTTTGCCTGTCCCAGGGGTTTCATTCCCGAAAGTGCAGGAATTCGTCCGATGACTCCCGCCGGAAAACATTGATATCGCGACGGTCCAGTAGAGTTAGGCTGTTCACATTAAAACGTGGTGACTGGGCCATCTTGGTGACCTTCGGGAAATACCAAATAGAGTGGCGACTGGTTGTTGAGTTTAGGATCGCGAGATTCTGAAGATCAAACCCCTTAAGTGCTGCACCTGGGAGGGAATGAGCACAAAGAAGGGCCGGAATGGGAATACCGGTTAGATGCATATAAGTCAACAAAGTCCGCCATTGACAGTCCCCCTGCTGCCTAGCACAATGACCGCTCATACGCGAGACGACAGATGTCTAGCAACCCGCAACAAAACAACTTTCTTTGTTTGACGATTTCCATCATCTCCGGCCCGCAATCGCGATCTTTCGATCCCACATTTAACTATGCTCAGTCAGCGGCCTGGGACAAACGGGCTGGACGCCCTGCTCTTTCGGCATCGTGAACGCGCTTGGCAGCAGTTTCGGCAGCGACCCGTAATCTTCCTCACCCGCAAACTCTTTTGCTGGCAGCTCGGATTTGCTCCCGGCGCGTATCCGCCAGGCAATGACGACGCCATTTCGATCGTCTGCATTTCCGATACGCACAACAGCCAGCCAGAGCTTCCCGACAGAGACATTTTGATCCACGCTGGCGATCTGACAGAGGGCGGGACGCTTTCCGAGCTGCAGGCCACGCTCGACTGGCTGCACTCGCAACCTCATCGGCACAAAATCGTCATCGCTGGGAACCATGACCTCCTTCTTGATAGCGCGTACGGCAACAAATCCGATCAAAGCGGTCTGGGGGAGAAGAATGCCCAGAGAGCCCAACTCAATTGGGGCGACATCGTGTATCTGTAGGACAGCTCCACCGCCGTCGTCTGCGCCAACAAAAGGTGTCTAAAGGTGTACGGCAGTCCCAAGACTCCCAAGATGGGGAACTGGGCGTTCCAGTATCCGCGCGGGGAGAACGTGTGGGGGAACGCCATTCCAGACGATACCGATGTGCTTGTGACACATGGCCCACCGCGTGCGTACCTCAACCTGCTGAATATTGGATACGATCATTTACTACAGGAGATCTGGCGCTTCCGCCCGCGAATACATGTGTTCGGGCACGTGCATGCAGGGCGCGGGCAGGAATGGCTGCCGTACAGCCCATCGCAGGCAGCGTTTGAGCGGGGGGTCATTGAGCGGGGCGGGATTTGGAACTTGGCGCTGGCATTTTGGGGGTTCGTGAGCTCGCTCTGGACGGCTGGAATTGGTGTTGGCACTCGGCTCATCAATGCAGCGATGGTTGGCGGGATGCGCAATGACGAGAGGAGGAAGCCGATCAAAGTGTATATCTGAAGAGGCCGAGATGAATTGACGATTCAAGCCAGAGGTTGGGCTGAAAGGCATCAGAACCCAATTCGGATTGTATTTTATCCCGTCTAACCCTAACCCTTTTCAACCAGCTTAGTGTGGCTCAGATAATTTGGTGGATCCGATGACGCGTTTCTTCAACAGAAGGCGGGGTGGCAACCCCACGTTGAGAGTGGGTGACCAGCCGTTATTCCGAATTTCAGCGCAGGCAGGTGCCATTGGACAGGCTGGGAAGGAGGAGCAGTAAGGAGCAACTGACAATCTTGAGGTGGTCACGCCATTCAATATTGTTACCAACAGGAAAATCTCATGGCTCGTGCTTCAATTGTCGTGATTGCATCCGTTCGTCCAAGCCCTCACCTTCGAGCTGATGATTGTCACCGAAGAGTCACTTCATCCCATGAGAGGCCGCCTGAACCCCTTGTAGCGCACACCTCAGCGGGTCTGGCGCCCTCCCAGGCTTCGGCTACAGACGGACGGTGGAGCTCCCACGGGATGCAAGGTCTCTGCGCGCGCTCCGACGCAGAACCGCAAAGTGGCGCTTATCGGCCGACGCCCAGCCATCCCGCGCCGGAGCCCTCGCATGCAGACGCTGGGACTCGTCGGACGCCCTCCTGCGGTTCCACATGCCAGGCGCGGTGTGTCGTAATTGTACCTCTGGCCGCGCAGAGGGAGGCAACAGAAATGCCGCGGCCTGGACCACTGGGGCGATGCTTGGGGTGACAATTCGGATCAGCTGCGCTGGCCAGTGGGATAGGTGCAGCTGGACTCTCACGGGAGATCGCGGGATGCAACAGGTGAGGCCTTTAAGAACCTGCACCCCAGGTCCCGCTCATTCGCGAGCAGTCCATCCAGTTCGATCCACCTCGTTTTTGCGGCACTCTACAGGTTGTACCCGCAGCACATTGCTGCACCAAAACGTCAGTCCAGCCCGCATTGGAGCTGCCTCCCCTTTTTGACGTAACCGCATTTGATTCTCGTGCCGTTGTGGCCTGATATTTATTCCCCGATCAGTCGCTTGATCCGCGCCCCCTACTACAAGTACAGGGACCCCTCTCGGCTATCTCCTTTCCCCTGTTCAACAATACTTTGGACTTACACGCATCGCAACAACCCACCAGCAATGCCCACGAGACAAACTCGCAAAAAAGATCCCTTCCAGCGCATCCACAGCTGGGACGACGGCTACGAATACGTCCGCGACATGCCACCACCACCTCCCGACTCCCGGAACGCGCCGTTCTACTCTCCTCCGTTCGGCACCAACCGGGATTACTACGAGCCCGAGCCTCCTCGTCGCTCAAAATCCAGACGAGACGACGAAGGGTACCCAAGACGGGCCTACCCCGACGACCGGGACCGCGACCAACCCCGGCGTCGCCAACAAAGCCCCCCGCCTTACCGCGAAGCTCGCTCCCCTTCTCCTCGCCGCCGTGATGCCTGGCAACCAGAACCCAGCTCCCGGCACCACCAGCGCCGCCACTCTATAGACTCGCGCGACGCGGGCCCTTCGCGGAGCAGACCCACGCGCTCTCCCTCCCCGCCCCGCCACCGACACCGCGACGATGGCTACCGGCGCTCCGACCGCGACCTCCGGGACGAGAGAGACCGGCCCCGCGACCGCGAGCACTACGACAGAGAAAGAGAGAGGCGGCACACGCACTCGCCCCCCTCCGACCGGCCCCGTCACCGGCACCGCTCCCCCTCCCCACCACTCAAGTTTTCGCATACCCGCCATGAAGGCAGCGATCGCCCACCATTAGCCCGCTCCAAAACCACCACCGCCGCGGGCGCAGCCCACGCCGCAAAAGAGCGCTTCGACAACCTCAGCCCACAATGGAAATCCGCTGCTATGGCGGCCTTCCAGGCCGGTTCCATGGCAGCAATCAGCATGCGGTCGCAGCCTGGCGCGTGGAACGGCGAGAAGGGCGCCAAAATTGCCAAGGCGGCGCTCGGCGCGGCGGCAATGGGTGCGCTTAAGGGTGATGCAGGGAAGAAGAAGAGCGGCGGTGGAGGCGGTAGTGGTGGAGAGGGGAAGAAGAAGAGCAGTGCCATGGATGGAATACCGGGGATGGTGGGCGGGTTTTTAGTTGATCAGCTGTCTAAGCAGAGGGAGAAGAAGAAGCATTAGTTCTAGGTCTTTAGATGAGATAGGGTGGGATGACATGAGGGTCGCCTTTTTTGCGTTGGCGTTAGGAGACAGGATAAGACAAAGGTCTGCTGTTTGTGAACGAGAGTTAATGATGGATATGAACAAAGGGGCAAACACACAAGGGAATGATTGAAGGAAATGCAGACCAGGCACGCACATGTAACGGCCGCGGCCATGACGAAACTCAAGCTCAATTGCTAGAAAGACAACGATCACTCGACCAAATAGATCGATATGATGTGAGAAAGCAAACGTCCCGGAACGCCAGTGCAATGTAAACGCCAAGTGGAAAAGCAACCAGCCCTTCGCTCATAAATACATCACCGCATTCGTACATCCCTTCGTCAACCATGCTGAACCGACCTTGCATGATTGAACCAGCTTTCGGTTCATGGTAAGCCCAAGCCAATATGCCGCCTCCCGTCTATACCCAGGCGATCAACCGATGAAAGGAAGGGTCGTATATGTTCTCATTCATTCGTCCCGTAGAGGATTTCGTCCGATTTGCCGAATTACCTGTTGGGATCGGCGCCATTCTCAATGAAGAAGATGACGGCGTCCTCCATGCCCTTCTCCACAGCCATGTGAAGCGGGCTGATTCCCTTTGCATCCAGCCGCGTGACATCAGCGCCACGCTCCACCAAGGTTTTGATGACGTCCATGCGAACACCCTCGACGGCGCAGTGCAGCGGGGTACGACCTGTTCCGTCCAGCGCGTTGATATCGGCGCCCTTGTCGAGGAGAATGGCCAGAATCTTAACCTGTCCCTTGAGGGCGGCCATGTGCAACGGGCCGGTCGGCGCGGTGGGAGGCTGCTCGCCAAGGCCACCGGTCTGGTGGAACTTCGGAGGCGGCACGGGAGGAATGGTCTTGGGCTTCCGAGTGCGATCGTGGCGCTCCTTTAAGGGCTCCGTCGAGGGTCCGCCGGCCTGAACACGACGCCAACGACGGTAGCTGGCGATGAGGTGCATGTTTCTTGGGTCGAGATCATGATTGTGCTCCTCGCAGCGGATGTCGATGAACCATTTGGACGCCTCGCGCTTGCGGCAGACCAGTTTGATACGGGTAGGACAGCCAAGCTTATGAGTGGGACGCTTGCGCTTCCCTGTGCCAATGTTTTTGCAGACGCCGCCGCGGTCGCACATCAGGTCGACGCGCACAACTTCCGTCTGGGGCGTGTATTTTCCGCCGGGCGTCTTCTGCTTCGCGCAGCCGGACTGGACCAGGCAGTAGCCCTGGGTGATGGCATACTCCTGGACGATGTTCATCGCCTCCTCGCGGGTCTCGTAGGGGCCGAGCTTAAGGGTGGGCCGGACCTTCGGCAGTTGAAGCGGGGTGATCGGCTGGACAAGCGGCGCAACATAGCCCTCGGCATTCGGATCGGTGGTATTCACGGTAGTGTCGGTAGTGTTGCCGTCCACGTTGCTCTCGTCGCCATCTCCCTCAGAGTCCATGTCATATTCCTGCTCCTCTAGGTCTTGCATCGATTCATCCTGCGATTGGGCGGGGGTCTGCTGCGGCGTCTGCTGCAGAAACTGCTGCTGCTGCGCCTGTTGCTGGCCATGGTCCTGGCGGGCCTGCTGCAGCGCCTGATGGGCAATGGCAGTGTCGAACTGGTAGGAGATGTGCTGGATCGGGTCGCCAGCGCGGTGGTAGTTCGGCTGGGTCTGCTGTGGCTGCTGGGTCTGCTGCGGCTGCTGGGTCGGGAAGGTCGGCTGCTGCGGCGAAGCCCGCACCGGAGGGACCTGGGGAGGGAGGATCGGAGTCTCGACTCGGCGATTCGGGCGGAGCGACGAGCGGCCCTGCTGGCTTTGGGTCTGCGGCTGCGATGCCACCTGGATAAATTAGCGATCACATCGACAGAGCCGGGATCAATTGGTAGCGCACAAACTGAGGCGCCGGCTGGAACGACTGGTTCAGATAGTTGCTCATCTCGAAAGAGTCGCGCTTGGCGACGAGGGGCCCCCAAAGTGGATTTTGGTCAAGACTCTCGCTGTAGGGGCGCGGCCCAAAACAGACAGGCCAGAGGTGGTGAGGCTGGTGGGATGACTAGCACGGTAGAAAGCTGGAGGTCTGCGGTTAGGCTTTGAGGTCCCGTTGGTGCTCGGGGCGGTCCGTGAGCCGGTATGCACGGTGTATCATTGGGCTCGTGCACGATGTGTTGCAACAATGCCAACGAATGCAGGCAAGTGCAATGCATTTTTGCCGCACAATAACTTTCCCGGCTTTTAACAGGGGCAACGTCGAAATAAACGACGGACAACAGACACCCGAGACAACCAAAACATGGGTTCATCGTCCAGACAAACAACCACAAAATGCTGATTACCAAACACGGCGTTTCCATAACCCACCCCCATTTTGCAGTATCATCCCAGCCCAAGTGAGAATCCAAGCCAAGAACATCGGCTCAGCAATCTATGCTGCACCCGATGCCCAGACTACCGAATTCCACAGCCGTTGCGTCAAGAAAGGGGCGTCTGCGCCCACAATCTGGGTTGCTGCATCGGGACACTTGAATGACAGCTTCAGCAATGTTCAGCCGAGTGTTTCTCTTAACTCCTGGTAGCCTGCTAACATTGATGAAGCAACATGTTTGCGCCCCTGCGGTGACCCAAAAAACGGCGCTAGTTCTAGCTACCGGTATGTCCCCAAGCCCAGCAGACTACCGTTTTTCGACGAGAGGCATTAGGCAGCAATGGGTTCCGCCTAGAGCAATCCCGCATCGACCAAAACGTCAAGATCCTGCCACCATCAAACACTTTCCCCATGACCTCCCATTTCAACGCAAAGAATTTCACATTATGGACGACAGCCCTCCTACCACTGTTGCGCGTGGGCCGACCATCCTAAACGATTGGCTGTGCAGTCGCTGCAAAGAGCTTACAACGTACGAAGAACTTTACAAAATCAGCCAGGGAGAATATTTCGAACATCGCCAGTTCGGGGAGATTTGTGAGAGCTTGAAGGGTGATTCGCCTTGCCCAGTTTGCGCAGCCATCAAGGGACTTATTGAGGGTCCCAAAGTTAATCCCATATCCCATGTTTTTCTAGCTCAGAGTGTTTTCATGTATCCCGAATCCTTAACGGGCCTTTCGCGAGGGCTGGTGGTAAAGTATATCGAACCGTCCGGGAAGTTAACACATTTCAACCACCACCTTCAACTCATAGCAAACGAAGGCAAGTTAGCTTAGTTGTATGACACATCCCCCCCCCCCCCCCCCCTTATATGTACGGAGTACTTTTTTATAGAATATTCGTAGCTTAGATCTCTACAGACATGCCAAGTCCAGCCATTTTTGGCGTTGGCTTGCGAGCTGCAGCTGCACGCAGTCAGGGGCTGACTCGGAGTATCGATCAAACATCGAATCACCGTACCAGTGTGTCACGACTTGTTTGCAAGAGCCGAGTGTATCGATTCTGGCTACTGATAGTCTATTCCCCATCAGAAGGATCCAGCACGGAATACCATGCCAGCGGCATTGTCTGGGCTTCTGGACTCTCGTCTTCAAAATACGCGCCGATACGCTGACGGTAAGACCGATTGAATCTCCACACATGTTTGCCTGAGGTCACATGGATAAGGTATGGTTTTTGAGCATGGTCTGTCATTTCAAGTTGTTGAAGTTGCAAATATAGCAGGCTTCAACATGAAGTTTCGGCGATTCCGACACGCCACTTCAATTAACTAGGAGAGATTGCCTCTAGCATATCGTCGAGATGCACCTTACAGACTGGAGATAGTGTACTGCCAGATAGCAGTGCACTCTTAGATTCGGTGGATTTGAAGAGGTTGCAACTGCTTGATTGTGTTGCTTGTGTTCTTTGGCTTTGCCAGAGAGCCTCTATTTATCGCTGTGAATTGTGGCAAGCTATTGCGCGTAGGCTTGCGCTGCTGTGGCCATTTCTGACAAACCCACAGTTCTGACACCTTGCAGAGCCTTCGTTTCCAACGCTGGAAGGCTGGCGTTCTGGCACTGCGTGGCTAGAACCTCCTTTCTTTCTGACAGCAGCCAGTGGCTCCTTAAACGGCTTCGCAGGACTGGGACTGGCATTAGGGCCAGAGAATCCGCGCCGAGAGAGACAATGAGATAGCTAAGGATAGACTGAACCCAGGGTGATGGATTGGGTGGGGCATTGGGGCTGCTCTAGCGTTGAATGCAGTACCCCCCGTGTCCTTGCTTGACGTTGTCCCGGGACGTCCAATTTTGACCTCTCCACATAACCTCCCTTTACTATCCTTTCCACGTGTAAATATGTTAAGGGATAAGTTGAGTTTCCCTAGCCTGGAATAAGAGATCCGTCTGCCGATGACCTCGTTGGTAATGTGGGGGCACTCTGACATTTGCTGGGTTTCCGTTGCCTAATCCCTCCACGGTCTGGTAAAGCTTGTATTGGACAGGGGTTATGGGTTTCTATTTATGTGTAAAAAGTTGGTGTGGTTGTTAGCTGGGCTTGGACCTTAAACAGCTAAAGTTGGGGCGTAATTGGCGCCACCTCCTTATAACGTGACGGTTTCCTGCCGTGCCCATAAACTCCCCCTGCGACCGAACCAGTATGGTTTCCCTTTCGGAACATGGTCGATTGGCCTATCTTATGAAATATGCTGATTCGTTAGTAATTCCGCAGTTGTTTAGTTAATTCTGGACTGGTGAATGAGGGGAAGCAGTGGTGTTGGCCTGCCAATGGATGAACCAGAGACAACTACGCCCTTGTGGGCGCGGGAAGAGCTCCCGACAATGGAAGGGAAGTACACGATTGGAACATACATCAATTAACGAAGCGACGCTTTCGCGGCGTCCGGAATTGGTTATCTTTTACCTCGATGTCGACGAACACTGAAACATCAGTTCCTCCAAGCCTCCTTGACGGGCCGCTTGTCGGCAACGTCTCTCCTGTCGAGTAGCGGGTGATGGCGAACGGTTGCGGCGGGGTTTCTGGTTGTTCTCGGAACGTTAGCGGGGTTGTGATCGCTGTGATTCGGCGGCAGACGGAATTCCGCGGTGATCGGTGCATAGCTCTGCCCACCTGGAGACCCTGGTTGCCGGCCCGAACGACAGGACAGCATCTGTGTCATGGTTTTCAAGTCGATAACCCATGCGCCGCTGCTCATCTGTGTCGCATCAGGGGAAATGAACAAAGCCCACCTTTCAGCGCGATGGCACGTGATCTGATCTGCAGCGGTTGACTATCCAGGAGGCCACTAACCAACAAGATCCTCTCCGGTTCCTTCATCTTTCACCGGACGCAACAGCACCCGAACTGGCGCATCACTGCTGCTCGGGGGAGAGCAACCTGATCGAGGGGGGCGAATTATTGCGCGGGACACGCCCACAAGGATAAACAGAACGCATTGCTCAAATCCAGCCTCATCACGTCATGGCTTTCTCTTGGCCTAAAACGTGGGTTCATATTTCGCCCCTTCGCGCCCCAGGCAACCAATATCTGGCGCCCCTGATGCCCGCGCTTCCGTTTTGGGCGGCCAGACCAGTCTTTGGGGCCACCCCACAACTCGCACACAAAGTTTTGTCCCGCCAGCTCGGTCGCGGCGCGCTCGCCCTGTCAATGTACCCGCTTCTTCATCCCTAAATCGACACCCAGGCTTTTCCTTACACCCCTTATAATATTTGTTGAAAAAGCTACCCAGGAAGCACCAAAGTCCAAGACTGTGCACCATTCTTCTTGCGACAAACCTGATATTCTAACTTCTTTGCTCGACTTCTCGTCTCGTCGCATCCTCCCGCAGACAGCAAAGATGGGGCGCTCCGAAAAGCTCGTCTTGATCACCGGCGCAACGGGACACATTGGCTCACGCACGCTTCTCTACCTCCTCCAGGCTGGATACAATGTGCGGGCGGCCGTCCGCTCCAAAGAAAAAGCCGTTGCTGTCGCCGCCCGGCCCCAAGTCAGAAGATCAATACAATTCGGGGCCCAGCTCACCTTCATCATCGTCCCCGACCTTACGATCCCTGGCGCCTACAACCGCGCCGTCGAGGGCGTGACGCATATCGTTCATATTGCATCCCCGCTAGCATCGGGTAGCGACAGCATACCGCCCGACGAACACGAGCAGCATTTCATCCAGCCAGCAGTCCAGGGGACGCTGAACCTACTGGAAGCCGCCAACATGATCGGGACGGTACGGCGCATCGTCATCACTAGTTCCATCGTCGCCCTCGCACCAATTGAAGAGCTAGAGGGAAGAAGACGGCGGGATCCGTCCACCCCCGTCACGCCCAACGACCGCCCACCCTTCGTGCCTGGTCCTTACCCCTCCGAGTTCGCGGCCTATGCCGCCTCCAAAGTCGCAGCGCTACATCACGCAGATGCCTGGGTAAAGCGGGAGCGGCCTGCCTTTGACGTGGTCCATCTGCACCCCGGGTTCGTCCTGGGACGAAACGACGCCGTCACATTATCAACACAGGCCAAGCAGGGCACAAATGGCGTTGTCTTGGCGCTGCTCTTGGGCAAGAGGCTTGGGCCGTACGTTGGGGTTACCGTCAGCGTCGAGGACGTAGCGAGGGCACACGTCACCTCGTTGAATCAACGGGTGTTGGGGGGCCAGAGCTACATACTTGGTGAGCCAGTACGGTGGAACGACGCGCACAACATCGCAAAGAGCGAGTTTGCCGAGGCTGTCGAGAACAATCTCCTGGTCATGGGCGGGAGGGTCAAGACGATATTCCTGCCTATCGACACGAGTCTCACCCATGAGACATTCAGTTTCGCGTTCGCCAGTTATAGGGAGCAGGTCAGGAATGTCGTCCGTGACTTCCTCGATCTGCGCCTACGGAAGAAAAAGCCCCTCGTTCGTCCGGCGCCGTCCGCCATCAGTGCGAGCCCAGCGTACCAGGATGTTCTCCCATGCGCTATGGCGTGTTGAATTGTGGGGGAAAATATCCGTATTTTGGAGCTATAGAGAATGAAGGAAAGCGCCATCGTGCTGGCCGGCTTGTGGCTTAAAAGATCGGTGCCGTGATGGCTCCCTGGTTGGTGCATTAGCGTGGCGGGACTTAAGGAGGGGTCGGTTCTTTCACCTTGTAATTAGCTAATTTTAGCATCGGATTTTTAGCTGATGTGGGGGGTTTGGCTTCTTGTGGGGGATTAACTAACCTAATAAAGCGGCTTGGCTTTACGCCACTTTTTCATCAAAGGTCTAGACCTTCTCCCCTGTCAAGCCAACATCCAAGTCCGGACAGCCACTCCAATATTTATTACGGCCACCTGCTGATGGGAACTCAGCTCCCAGACCGGCTTTGGACATCCAAAAGTTTGGGTTCGTCCGATCTCTGCGACTCCGATCCTCGTGCTCACATCGGATCGTGCTCGCGAATCGGATCTCGCCCACCACACCGAGGCTGACCCACTTCTGTTCCGACTATTTTGGGAAGACGCTGGTAGCGTTGTTGGTGACAGGGATTTGGTTGTAAAACACGCTGAGGACAGCCGGGTACCGACTCGAGGAAAATGGG
>Ga0247760_1002473_pt1 | contig 13929 bp, 12 predicted proteins | sample UWRJL171409R4_FD_179936 | JGI IMG/M metagenome (GOLD analysis project Ga0247760, IMG submission 179936) | Plant litter microbial communities from Arlington Agricultural Research Station in Wisconsin, United States - UWRJ-L171-409R-4 | ecosystem: Environmental > Terrestrial > Plant litter >...
GGGGGGCTGTTGCTGTGGTGTGATTTGAAGACTAGAAGGGTACTTAAAAGTTGGTAACGTGAACTTCACAATTCATATGCCGAACGTACTAAGAGCCTCTTATTTGATTGGACCAAAGACTTGGTGTATACCTACAGACGCAGCAAGATACCCGAAAGACTTTGTTCCACAACAAACACTAAGCCAACTGATAAATCATGCTGTTGCCGACCTGCATTCAATATGCGGCAGGTTCCATGAGAAGTGAAAAAGAAGTGACAGCCATAGGCGGTTGAAGCGCCTACGCGAGTGAACAGAATGGTGCGTGGCGTGCGCGGATCTTTTGGCCTCTGTCGCAGGCGTCGCCGAAATCTTTGGACGCAACAATGAAAGAGAAGGGCATTGTGATTGTTGGAGAAACTTTGAAGGAAACTTCCACCCGGGGTTTCAGGGAGGACAATGCCACCGCTGGATCAATCCGTCCTCAATGCTGCTGCTCCCCTTTCTTGATCTCCCCCTTCCTGTGCTTCTCTCTTCTAGTCTCTCTCGGTATCATACCCGCTTCTTCCGCCTTTCCAATCTTCTCAATCTGACAACTGAGACGGTCCAGTTCATCCATACGTTCCTGGAATACCTTGCGTGTGCCATTCCAGATCACTTCGCTAAGCTTTCGAAATTTCTCCTCATCGTTGTCCTCAAGGGCATCCCGAGCTTCGATTAGAAGGTCCTCCCCAAAATTAATCGATCGCGCGTGCTTTTCAAGGACATTGTATGTAGCGGCAAGACGTGTCCAGCTTGCGGGTCCGGTGCTCAGGAATCTTTCCCTGAGGATTTTCTCTTCATCCCGGGAGAGCGAGGCAAATCCGACGTATTTAACATTACGGACCAAGCCGAGCCAGGTACGTAGTATATCAATAAGCTTGCGCCGCTTGACAATGTGGACGGGCTGCGCCGACGTGAAGATATCGTCGCCCATACATACTGCCAGATATTCGATTCGTGGTACCTTCAACAGGATATTCTCGGTAACCCAGCGGATACACGTCCGGTAGGGCTCGGTGTCATCGTGGTAGTGAGTGATGTTGACAATGAATCTGGTCATCAGTGGCAGACAGGGGTGGGTGGCCATGTTCTTGCAGATCATGTGATCAGGCGGGTCGCCCCAGGAGGCCATGCCGACCACAAACATATTTTCCCCGTACAACACACGGGATCTCTCCCGGCTGACCTGGCGGCACGTGCGGAGGAAGCTGGCGCATAATTGTGGACGTTGAATGTATGGGTCCCACAGAAAGAGGTTGTGCGGCCGAAATAGAATTCGGTAAATCCTGGTCCGGATCCTCGCTGGAAGGGACAGGAATTGGAAGGTGCCTCCTAGGGCCATCTGCGTCGGTCTTCCTTGGTGTTGGTTTCGTTACAAATGGTCAGTCTCAAGGAGACTGTTGTGGCTTTCGTCTGTGGCGACCCGACCAGTTCAGAAATTACGATCGCAGCAGTTAGGGGGCCATGTGGCTAATGGAGGCCTGACCATAGAAAAGGCAAGACAAGGCAAGAGGGGGAGAGAGAGTTGCGGTTCCTTAAATGCCAGAGTTGGAGGCCTAAAAAATAGAGTTAACAAGTCAAAAAAAAAACAGAGTTTGACCGTCGCATCAAATCTGTGGGGCAAACCAACCAACAATCAAAAGAAAAGCTTTTCCCCCGTCAACAACACCCACCAGGGCATTTGAAGTGGCTTTTGGCTTTTGTTAGATGCTTGAATTGGCTTTATACATCACGGCTAGACGTCAGATGAAAAACAGGTTTGAGTCAGTCACACCGGGCTGACCTTTTCACATGATCAGCTGGTGGGCTTTTGGTTGACGTTTTTCTCCATTAACTACTTCAATGATGCCCTTGCGTTTACTAAGACACACTGGCAACCCCGGACAAATCCTCAGCTAGAACCACACGAACCACACGAACCCCGCCATGACTAGTACCTAAGGTATTTGTCGAACAGCAGAAGCATAGGCCAACCGCTAGTGCAACATCCTGGTTGTCTGCGACGAATCTGGGCACACGATATTTCCTTTTTCGTTAGTCATCCATCCTGAGCTGGGGGTGAGTTGGGGTGAGCTGTAGCTGATTTGTCCCTGAGCTTCCCCTGATTCTTCCTGAGCTGCCGCCGCACAGCCTCAGAGGCCCCTCTTCAGTCCCCCCAGCTAAAGTTTCCTCTCAATAAAAAGCAGATGACGTCTAATCTGTAAGGATAGCTCCTATAGCTCTTAGGCAATAATTCTAATTACGACGTACATGTATCTAAGTGTGCGTGGGATTTCCTGTTGAGATATAGCTATGAGGACCCTATAGCGCCAGCTATAGAGGGCTGTAGTGCGGGGTGCTGTGGCATGGGCCACTACAGTGGCTGAAGCGCTGTAAGCGCTATACCTTTTACGGAAACCCCATAGAATGTACCGAATACGGGCTTACGTCACAGTCCCACAGAATGCACAACAGTCAGACCTGCGTATAAGCATCAAAGATATAATAATAAATTTGGTTTAACGATAGGATTCGGCCCGCCCGAATTTTTTATATGGTAGATAACGATAACCTGTCTTCTACAATAATCGTAAGGATTCATGCTTAGTCACCAGCTATATCGCTCTGTAAGGGTACGGGTTCTAGGGGTTGGGCGCTGTAAAACTGGGTGCTCTAGGGGTTCCCAACAGGCCGGGGGCATGAAAGTGGTAAGGATTAGGGTTATATATGAGAAATTGCCCTAAATGCCCACATTGACATTAACGATAACCTGGCTATAACGGTAGGATTTGCTCCTCCCGACCATATGCTTATGCGCAGGTCTGACTCACACGCCTATATTACAGGCTTTCCTTCCTTTGTAATTAGTCCTTTCTTAAGCAAGCAAAAATTCACGTAGCCAGCTGTATAGTACTATTACAGCACTCGGCTCGCTATCTTACAATTGAATCGGTCACTGTAAGAGCCCTTGTTTATAGCGCACAGTCCACTGTACGGCCCTTGTTTTGCTTCCCTTAGCACCTTACTAAGCTCTGCTATTGTACTGAAACCTGGCGTGCGTTCTACCCTCCGGACCTGCTTCAGCAACGCACGTTACAACACCGAGTCCGCTATAACACCTCTATAAAAGTACTATATTATAGGCCTGTTAAAGCAGTGCAGCTAACAAATGTAAGACCTGGTTCTTAGCTACGAGCCCATATTTAGTCCCCGTTATGCGATTAGTGCTAAAGTGTAGACTAAACTTTGGAAGACGGGCAAGTTAAGACTTAAATTTGGGACCGCGGTTGGAAACTACTTAGAGGCTACAGTGCCCCAATGGGCCGAATCGTGGACCACAGTCCCTAATTTTGGCCCAGAATATACCAGTACATGCCTTAGGATGGTACGCAATACCCCAGCTCGGGATTTGGGATGGTACATGGTGCCCCAGCTCGAAATTTGGGACAGCACCAATGGAATGTCCTACAGGATACCAGTACATGTCCTGGGATAGTACGAAATATTGGAAAAAACGAGCGTATCTCGACAAGCCTGCATCGACCCTGTAGCTTGATATGAGCATTTTTCAGGATGCTGACCGCTTAGAGGTGTCGAGGGAGGTTTCGCGACTCGACGTCCTGCTACGATCGTACTAGGAAGCTGTCGAGCGCTGCCGTAAAGGCCCCCTGGCAACGCTCGCGCAGATCGACGAAGATCAATGATGTTTGACTCGGCCCTGGGCGACTGTGATGACGCGTTACAGGAACTCAAGCGTCTCATCGCCAAAATCACGGGCGACAGCGTCGCAAGCCCGGCCTCTATATGCGGTTCTGGCTCTGTCGGGTCGAGGTGGCGGCTCTTGGAAGGGCCAGCAGTCGAATTGCTCCACGCAGACTTCCCTGACCGTACTCAACGTGTAGGCTCCCTGGCTCTCTCCAACCGCTGCTATCGTGGCCAGTTCTGCTAAACAATGTCCAGCTTCTTGACTGCCCGGATAAACGCCGGCCAGAAATTGCTTCTGCACATCTAAAAAATCTCCGAGTTATCTTGGACTAGTCCGCCCGCGTTGCCGCCTAGGATAACAATCAACCTGCTAACCTCGGCCGCCTCATCAAGGCAGGCCAGATGGCTCACCGCGCAGCCAGCTCGGTTGGTGACACACAGCTTGGCGACTTCCTGGACGTTGAGAGGGTCTATCCGAGGCGGCCGAAGAGCATCCAGGACTGGCATGATAAAGCACCGCCCATCCGCGAGGCACCCGAATGGGCGGAGACAAGGCCTGAGGGGAACAACCAGGAAGTACAAGAGCCTATGAGGGAACCCGACCCGACAAGCCGCAATTACAAAGTCCAATCTACCCGCTGATCTGATGTCGAGGAGGATTTCCTCCGCAACAAACCCTTGCGCAGTCAAACTTCACCGCCAGCGACTACTTGACCGCGGAACAGTGTCTCCACAAGGCAATCAGCCGAACGACGTCTCGGAACAAAAATCTCGCCCCAGCTGAAGCTGCAGCTCGCCGTGTGTTACTGCCTCCAAGGACACTGGGACCAAGCTGCCGCGATCATGGACCCCGTCCCCAAGCCCGACATGGCCATGGACCCGAGCACTTCTTATCTCCCGGTTCTTCACGTTCTCGAGGCGAAAACTCTGGCGCACAGACATGACCGGCTAGAAGAGGCGTACGAGGCGTGCAAGACAGTCCTCCGCGGAAAGAAGGACGCGCTGGGAAAACAACACGAAGGGTATTTTGAGTCGCTGTCTATTTACTCTGCCGTGTATCGCAAACAGGGCAATATCATCATGTCAGGGGCCGTCCAGCTCGATATCCCGACTGGTTGGGATCCTCCGCGAGACGTGAGACAGCTGTCGCCGAGGAACTACGTTCTCCGACACAAGGGTGTGCTCGAGGGCGTCTTTCCCTACCTCCAAGCCGGCGGTCCTTCGCCATTGCCGTCTCTTTCCCGGCCGACAATATCAAATAGGCAGGAATCATACCGAACCGACCGTAGGATACGAAGCGTCCCGTACCTACAAACATCGCGTCCTAGAACCAAGTCAACACGGCAGCCGGCCTGGGACTCATCAGACCCGACCCACTACTCGAGCGAGCGCCAACGTTTCGAGACCACGAGAGGCTGCCGTAAAGTCGACGCCGGACCAGCAGCCAGGTCTGAAAACAATGTTGAACGTAAGAAGGGATGCCTTTGGCAAGAAGCGCGTTTGGGAGTATCTGTATCGTGGCTGTTGTCACAACTCTTTCGTATTACCTCTTGTTTTTAGTCACTTAGCTATTTCGTTTTTTTCTTCTTCTCTACAACCTAACCTTGTTTTCTTTTTTTGGTTAGCTTGGTTCTTCGGGAATAAAAGTGCTCGCACGACTCTGCAAGTGGCTTGCTTTGTTCAATTACCTATCTAGGTACATACAACACGCCAACAACTAGAAACAACAGAAGCCCCCTCTTCAGTTTAACCCTGGAACACAAGGCCGGTGGACCACTATTCCAGGTCCGGGTAGGAACGTGAAGCTCGTCGATGTGATTGAGGTGCTCGGGAGTATCAGAAGCGTACACTGCGTCTATCGAGGGAATTGAATCAAGTGCGAAAACTGCACATCTCTCCTCGCAGCCTCTGTAACCAGAGGTGGCCCTCTCTCGCTGACGATGGGAAGAGTCCAGCGCTCCACGAGCTCATCAATCATATCTGGTGGAATGGTTGCCGTCGACCTAAGCCCATCCTTGATAGCGGCCTTCGTGCGCTCTAGGTCGATGTAGAAAATGGGATTGCCCCGGCGAAGGCCCTCGGTGACGACGGTAACTTGTAAGTTCTCAATGGCCACTTCTGAAAGCACCCGCAGCCACGTGATGATCCTCCGTGTTTGCTCCATGTCGTATGTGGTGTGATTCTCAGAGCAGGGCCGACACTCTTCCATATTGGAGCTCAACTGCAGATTGAACTCGTCCAAGTCTTGTACGCTGCATTGCCCTGGCACCCCGTTTGTCACAGCATAGAATTCGTTGGCGAACAAGTGGACGTATGTTTCTCGAGTGGACATGTCGTCGTACATCCATGCGTTGACCATGTTGACAACCTCTTCCAACGTGAGGCCTAGCTCTGCCGGGACACTTCCGTGCTGCACAATCTCCGGACATAGCCTCTCCGCTTCGGCTAGTAGTCTGGGCTTCCAGAATTTGGCAAGGACGCGCCACTCGGGTGGTGTTTTCACATAGAGCTCCATCATGTCGAGTACTCCCGGCCGTCCTTGGCCACCAAACCACACAAAATGCAGAGAACTTCGGATTTTTCCTGGTAATCTGTAGCTGTGGCAATCCAAACGAGTGATAACAGCACCGAGGTAAAACCACATGAGCGTGATGGCCAACTCAGGAAGGACGGTGGCGACCATGAAAATGGCGGTGTGAGGTTGGTAGAGTAGCCAGATGCGAATTTCGACAGCCGCTGCCCAAACGGCAAATAGGGGTAGTGTGACCAAATAGGCGACGGATTGAAGCCAGTATATGTGGTTGTAGCGGCTCTCTTTCCACCACCTGTCCACAAAGGCCCGGAAAAAGAATGGAAAAACCACCAAGGCGGGCAGGGCCATCAGTGACAACCCAAGTCCCATGGTTACGCGGGCCCCGAGATTCCATGGTTCAATGGATTGGTCATTGCTGCCCTGGCTCTCCAGCTTAGCGGCATGGAGGTCAACGTAGGTCCCAGCCAGGTAAGGGACGGTCGCAATTGGCGTCCAGACATACTCGATGATGTTACGATGCCGCTTCGTGTGTTTGACGCCACTTACTACCATGGCTTGTTTGACCATTGCCATTGATACGCAATATAGCCCCATGTCGGACCAGCAAAAGTATGGGTTGAACAACAGGCCCCAGTCACGGGGATCTTCCCTTTTAGATATGGAAATCACCAAGATTCCCAGCGATATGCGGACTGTTCCCTCGGCATTAGCAAAGCGATTGCTAGCGGTGGTCGAATAAAGAAACTTACAGGCGGCCAGCTGATACCACTTGCTGACTTTGAAGTGAACAGTGCCCACTCCATATCCGATCTTGAAATCGTAACGCCAAACCACAATCATAGCAAGTATGAAGAGAGAGTAGAATATCAATAGCACGATAGCAAGGGCCACAGCGCCCTCAAACGAGTGCACCTGCATCCCGGGCATCTCGTATCACTGAGTGGATGGGGCGAATCTTGGGGGGCTGTGACGTTGCTTCGTCTGTCGGGTCGGCCGTCAGAATTGAGGAGAAAGGCTCCGTTTTGCTCAGGCGTGGTCATTGAGATATTAAGCTAATCCCGACCAAGTGAGAGGACCGCCACGCGACCACTTTTGTCTAATTTGCTCGACCGTGGCGCTGTCCATTGCCATCTAAAATTGCTGAACACGGGGCAAACCGGCGCTAGCGTGCAGAGGTCAAGCCACGCCGGTCAAAAATCGTTAGGTCCTGTTGTGCAGCTCGCCTGAACGCGCGCCACAGAAATCAGCGCGTCCAGCCCCTCATGTTTTTTTTTTTGATGTTTTTTTTTTTGATGTTTTTTTCTTTTTCAGAGAGAGCACTGGAAAGCACGATTCATTGAGAGAAATCCCGATATACTTCGGAGCGCAACATGACGAAGCTCCAACAAGGCAGATATGAGTGTTGTAGTTCAGCTTACTTACCTGAGCGATCATCGCCGACCGTAGCCAAGATAGCAATTGCAGCTGCTCCAGTATCAGCCATCTCCAGACTAAGGTCATGGAGGATGCCCGTTGAGCTGGTGCAATACCAGCAGAGGTGCCTTCTTCCGCTTATCACTTTAGAATTCAATGTCCGAAAAGGCACCAGCCGCGCAGCATTACAGATATGTCGCAGAAACAACGATATCTGGTTGGATAGCCCGCTCGTAATGAGTCCACCGCAAACGCCACTCATGCGAGCCTCCGGATGTTCTCAAGCCGGGCATCAAGGAACCGGCAGCCCAACCCAGGCAGTACCCCTTTTCTACATTTGCCCCTCCTACATCAGTTACATGGCTTGAACTCATTCCAAGAGCCGACTTGCATCTCTGAACCCTCGAGACATAGAATATCCGGCAACAATAATGGAGAACTCACAGTCCTGTCTTCTCTTAGGGTGTGATCGTTTGCCCTCGGGTGGCGGCTCAGAAGGCTTTCGGGGCTGAAGGCTGAGGGCGGCGGCGCTCGGGTGAGAAATGACCATTTCCGAGGCATCTAAGCGGCCCTGAACTGGGCAGCTCCACAGTGGCAGTCTGACCAATAGGATCGCGTGCATCTTGCTGGGTTCCGAGAGTCGCGTTTAGGACATCAAGTGGTCCGGAGAAGCGCCTCGGAGGAGAAATTTGTGGCGTCTTCGACACCTGCACAGCGCCAAGATGTACCACACAGCAGCAAACATCGCTATCGTCATCACCAAGACCACTGAAAACGATGCTCTCGCCAACAACATCCACACCAGGAAAAAGCAGCCACCGCAAAGCCGGGGCTCGGATCACTCTAATTCTTTGATCTATGTGTTTGCCTCTTTTTATTGAAAAAATCGCTTCGGAAAGCAGTGCAAGCCTGTGAGTCGATTGAGGCAGTCGTTCGGCCAAGGGTGCAGAAACGACCAGTCCTTGGATTTGGCATTTGGAGGAGAGGGCTGAACCCACCCCCGAGGCTGGAGTTTGCTGTTCAGGACGGTCCCAGCGTCCAACTGAAATGGGGCGAACCGAGACCTTAGTTCGGCAGGAAGGCTGAAATTTTCTGACCCCAACGCCAGATGCTATCTGGCACGGCCCCTTGGCGAAGAGCGAGAAATATCCTGGATCACCGAATTCCCAACCTTCAACATCCAACTTTAGCAGGAAAACCCCTTCAGGGTCTGATCCACTCGCGAACAGGACAGCTGGTTCGCAATAGGTCCGTCCGTATGGGGTGCGATGCAAGTAGCAATGAGTTGCCTAGAGCTAACCCTTCAAAGACAACATAGGTTACTGCTCAGGTACAATACAGCAATCTGAGCCAGTTACGCTGCCAAAAGACATGGCGAAACGAGGCAATGACTTTATAACGGGGTGCTAAGCGCTGCCCACCCAACCAATGGTAAAGCGGCTCACGAGGTGGCTGAGCAGCAGCGCTGCACTCTGGATTCGGTGGAATTGATGGGGGTTGCAACTGCTTGATTGAATTGCTTGTTGTATGGCTTTCTGGCTTTGCCAGAGAGCCCGTATTATAGTTGGGAATGGTGGTAAAGTGTGTGGCAATTGTGGCCCACACCAACTGAACCGACTCTGTCAGTTCAGCTCCCCTAAGCTCCTTTCAGCTCGGATGCCCACACCAGAGTTCAGCTCAGCTGAGCTCCATTCAGACCTGTTACCCACACCTCTATGGTGTTCTGGCCTCTGGCCAGAAACCCCTTCTTTCTGACATCCACCTCTTCTGGCTGGGGCTAGTAATAAAAACATTGAACTTGTTTTCAATGGATGCAGCACTCTGTACATGCTTCATTTTCCAACGTGGCCGAATAGACCAGGAGCAGAGCAAGTGCGGTTGGTTGCGGTGTAGGGCCGCCTTTAACACGGCTGTCCTGTGTATCTAAGGGACGAGAACGGCCAGACGGCAAAAGATGTTGCGATTACAAACGGAATAACTGACGGGTCTGAGGAGATTGTGAAGTTCGAAACTGGATTGCGGACCTCTTGTCCTATGCGAGCAGCTAGAAGAGCCCGCGCAGCAGGCCTAGGGAGCAAAATTGGTGGTCTTGGGAGTCGCTCTGGTGGTCGGAAAAGGCGATGGGTATGCCCCAGAAGGTATTGAACTTGTCTCGGGAGATGACGCCCCGGAAGGCGTGTAGGATGTCGTCCGGGTAGGTGAGCGTTCGGGCAGTGAACTGGCGGATGTGGTCGGTTACGCGGCGCAGGTCGGTGGCGGTCGGCGAGGACCACAAACCGTCGATGCGGTTGGTGCGGCTGAAGTCGTCGCCGGGTAGAGGAATATCGGCGGGGAGCCATCCTGCTGTTGTTGTTTGTGTACATTGGCCGTCTCGTTCACGTTCACCGTCCTTGGCTTCGCCCTGCATCGCTTCGGGCTGCTGCAGTGACTCACAATACATCATTTTCGCACAGGCGAAATAGATTTGGAGTTTGGTGAAGAAGAGGATCCCCTGGGAGAGGGCGGCCTCTTGGTACGTCCAGCCCCGAGCTTGCCAGGCAGAGTCCTTGATGGCTAGGTGGAGTGGTTTGAGGGTAGACAAAAGAACGTGTCCGTCCGGGGTGGAAGCCATTGGCTGCGGCGGCCTCGGCTCGTTGCCGACACCAGAGAGACCAAACGATGAGTTGGAGCCAAAGCAAGCGACAAATAGTGGCGTAAGCGCCGTTGTACACCTGGCCCATGTGCCGGATCTCGTGGGCTCTCACGGAGTGGTCTTCCTGGGCGATGCAGTATTTATCAACCCGGAGGTAGCGCTTCTGACAGTGCATACTGCGGCGCAGCCTTCCGGAAATGGTTCTTAGGATGAGCAAGCCTGAGCAAATCCTGAGCCGGCTCTGAGCCGGGGTGAGCAACGTCACGTGGGCGAGGTACGAAAACGGAAATTTTGTGTGCCCAGATTCGTCGCATAAAACAGTGGTATCTGGTATACATGGGCCACGCACGCAGCACAGTTAGATTCTGGAACAACCCACTCTGATTATCACAGAATCTCAAGGTTGGAATGTAGCCATGTTGTGGCGGCTTTGTAAGTTACGTCTGGCGAGAAGTTCCGGCATGTTTGCAAAACGTGCACTCAGGAACTCACTTACCAAGCAGACATTGTCCGGGGATAGGATCACCACCCCATTCACCATCCCATGTCCAGCCCAGCTTTGCGACCCTGTAGACTAGAGTCACCGCAATTCTTCTGGCCCAATTGCCGTCGTGCATTCCCACCTCCTTGTTCTCACGGAAACCGAGCCCTTCAACCTGATTGGTCACATGCGGGTCTTGGGCAAGCTTTACTGAGTTGAGATCGCCCTTGGCAACTCACATCCAATCAGCGCTTTCCATCATCCCCCCTTTCCGTTCGGTTGATTCAGCTCCCAGGTCAAGGGGGGGACGGAAAGATCAAGGATCTCTCCCTGCATTAAACATGTGGCTCTCATTGAAGAGCAACCGTCGAGCTCTAAACTGCCAGCTCTCAACTCACTCGTAACATACCATGGCGTACTTTCCATCTTTTCAAGAAACCTCACCCCGGGTCCTGGCCTTCACAGGAGTCTCCGTTGTGGTTCTTTGGCTCGTCGGTCGGGTCGTGTACAACCTCTTCTTCCACCCGCTCGCCCACGTCCCCGGTCCATTCTTTGCTCGTATTTCCGAGCTCTATCGCTTCTACCACAACTTTGTCGCTGGAAATGGCGCCTTGTACCTCCAGTTTGAGAAATTGCGCGACCAGTATGGGCCCGTCATCCGCATCGCACCCGACGAGGTGCTCCTTGCCGAGTCGGAGCACTACGACAAAATCTACTCCATGACGTCAAAACACCACAAAGACCCAGCATTCTACACTCTGGTTGGCGCGCCGTGGACGGTGTTCAGCACTATTGGTAACGAGGAACACCGACATCGTCGAGCCACGCTTAACCCCTTCTTTTCACGTCGTGCAGTCCTCGCGCAAGAAGATGTCGTGCAAGCCAAGGTTGGCAAACTTTGCGATCGTATTGCCGCGGACTCGGCTCGTGGTGTGCCCACCGACTTTGGCACCGGCACACGCGCTCTGGCCGTTGATGTGGTGACGGAATACGCCTTTGGGCCCGAGAACTGTTTTCGCTCGCTTGATGAACCGGATTTCGGAGAGTGGTTCAACCTGCTGATGCGTGGCGTGACCCCCATGATTTACTTTCTAAGGGTGTTTCGATTCCTTCAACGTCCCATGCAGGATATGCCATACTGGTTGGCGAAGCGCATGAATCCGCTTGTCGTCGGTCTTTTGGGTGCCAAGCAGGTTTGTTCCCCCCCTTTCGTCGTGGCTTACATGTATCCGATACTCACCGTCCGACTAGAAAGCCGAAAGTCAAATCAGAAAAGTCATGAAGGAAGTTGACGCCGGCATCATCCCTTCTCGACCCACCATCTTCCACACCATCATCAGTCCCTCGGGGGCAGAGGAGGACTACCAGCCACCACCGGTAGAACACATGGTCGACGAGGCATATGGCCTAACGGGCGCGGCATCAGACACGGCGGGAAACGTAATGTGCGTCTGCACATTCCACGTCCTACAGAATCCAGAAATCCGTTCCAAACTACTCGCTGAACTGGCCGATGCATTTAGGGGTAGTAATCCCACCGCACAGCTCGATTACCAAACCCTGGAACATCTTCCGTACCTCACGGCTGTTATCAAAGAGGGGCTTCGAATGGCTTATGGGGTGATCCATCCGTTACCGCGCGTGGTGGCGGAAGATGGCGTGGTGTTTGACGGGTTTCACATTCCGAGGGGTGTAAGTGCCTACCTTACCTCTTCCATCCCAGTCACTGGGTTTTCAATCTCGATTCATGTTGTTATGTTTCGCCTTTGACCACCTACGTTATAGTCAGTAATCTCCATGTCAAACTACCTAATGCACCGCGACCCCAAGGCATTCCCCCACCCCGACACATTCGACCCCGAGCGCTGGCGGGGAGATGCAAACCTGGTGCGACATCGCGAAAAATTCCTGGCGCCCTTCTCACGCGGAAGTCGAACGTGTCTCGGTCAGCCCCTGGCCATGTGTGAGATATACGCCACGGTTGGGACGCTGTTCTTCCGATTTGGCAAACGGCTGAGAGCTTTTGACGTGGGGGTGGAGGATCTGGTTTATGAGGATTACTTCATCCCTTTTCATCCGGTGACGGCGAGAAAGTTTCGTGTTTTGAGCGATTGAGTTCTTTCTCGGCGTTGGGGTTCACAGAGCCGTTGGTGGGGTAGGGACATAAAAAAGTCTATCAATAGACATGTCAACATTCCACTACGTGACTCCACACTCCCAGGTTGGCGAGATATCTGTGAGATATGCCAAGGTCCAGTACCGGCCGAGTTTTCTGGATCGCTACGGCAATGTTGCGTTGAAGTCAATGCCAAGATGAGTAGAATGCAAGTTCACAATATCAATGAATCCGATTGGCTGCGAATTGCGAAACGTGCAGATATGGGTCGCGCAAATGACACTGTAATCTATGTTTTTATGGGTATTGAGCACTCGTGCGACATTAACCCCGTGTGGCCTAGCAGGATTACCTCGGGAGATGCGGGGAGTGAACCAGGCTAACTTGACCGCTGCTACTTGTGTTTCCCGTCCCCGAGAGGCGGCGTGCCATTTTCCGGCTCGATCGGTTCAGCGATGACTACCGACAGACAGGTGCAATTCTTGTCACAGTCACAGCCATGTCGGTACCATACAAAAACAGCCGTTGTCGCCTGGCAGACGTTGACGAATCCCTTTCTCCCAATTCTCCCCGAGCGTGCTCGTCACCATGGCTGTTCTTTCCCTCCGCCACCTCAAGGCGCTAGTTCTGGCAGGTGCAAGCCAGTTGCCATTGGCCACTGCGCAGACGGTCGTTTCAGACAACGGGGTCGTTCTTGCGGCCAGCCCGATCACCGTTGTGCCTGCTGCTGAACTGGTCAATGTACCGTCGTTGGTTGGGCCGGTAGAGCCAGCTTTTGCGACACAGCTGACTGATGCTGTTCTGGCAAATCTCACCGCCCATGCTCTCACTGGGGTGGAGCTATTCAGATTTGGCGATGGACCTGCAAGGGGCAAGCGCGTCAGGCGCGATGGGACCGGACCGGTCTGCAAAACTTTTCCCGGCGACTCCGACTACCCGTCCCGTCCAATCTGGGCTATCTTCGACCTGCTCACCGGCGGCGCCTTGATCAAGACAGTACCCATCGGCGCGGTGTGCTATCCCAACCACGATGCTTTCAACCCCGAGAA
>Ga0247760_1002475_pt1 | contig 13926 bp, 9 predicted proteins | sample UWRJL171409R4_FD_179936 | JGI IMG/M metagenome (GOLD analysis project Ga0247760, IMG submission 179936) | Plant litter microbial communities from Arlington Agricultural Research Station in Wisconsin, United States - UWRJ-L171-409R-4 | ecosystem: Environmental > Terrestrial > Plant litter >...
GTGGACCCGGCGTGTTCATCTCCAACATCGAGCGCCACCTGTTGCCGAGTGATTTCTTCATGGGCATGATCAAGGCCGCAGTGTTCGGCTTCTTGATCGCCGCCATCTCCTGCACCCGCGGCTTCTACGCCGCGGGCGGCGCACGCGGCGTCGGTGAAGCGACCACCCAAGCCGTCGTGCACAGCGCGGTCTCGATTTTGATCGCCAACTATTTGCTGACCACGCTGCTCTTGGGCAACCCGGGCTGAGCGCGGCAGAGCCCGGGCGTCACTAATCAGCCCAACTCAAAACGCTCGGCCCGCCCAGCGCCGCCCTCGCGCGCGAGCCGCGATCCGGTGAGGCTCCGGCGCGCGACTGGGGCGTGTAAGACCAACCAAAAAGAAAGCGCACACTCGTGAGTGGCAATCGATCGAAGGCGCCCTTTTCCCGTTTCAGTCGAGGTGCGGGCCGGCTTGCGCCGAGTCGTTCGAGGCCGAAGCCACTTCGCGGGGGATGATGCCCTTCACTTGCTCGAGCGAGCGCATGGCTTCTTCCGGCGCGTATGCTTCTCGCTTGGACGGCTGCTTGCCGTGCTTGCCTGGCTCTGGAGCGTCGTTGACCGCCGCCATGAAGGCTTCCATGCGCTCGGCTTCGCCGTTGCCGTTCACGTCCACGATCATGAATTTTCCGGCGCCTTGGCGCAGGTCGTCGCGAAAGTCGAAGACCGCGCCGACTACGGTCAGTGAGCCGCTCTGCACGCGCTTGCCGTACTTCTTCAGCGCCCGGGTGACCTGATTGTGGACGTTCGCGACCACGCCTTCGGCCCAGATTTGGTTCTCGCTCTTGCCTGCGCCGGCGCGTGGGAGCGATAGACCCTTGAGCTGCGTTTGCATGGCCTTGCTGAGCTTCGAAGTGTCACCGGCGGCGGCCTTGACCGCGCCGCAGCCCGTGTGGCCAATGATCAGCAAGAGCGGCGTGTTCAGGTGTTCGACGCCGTACTCGATCGAGCCTTCGTCACCCGTCAGGGTATTGCCGAAATTGCGCACCGTATAATCGTCGTTCTCGCTGGTCTCGTCCCAGGCCTGAGGCTGCACGCGCGAGTCGGAGCAGGTGACCACGGTGGCGCGTGGTCGCTCGGCGTCGGCGAAGGCCGAAAAGAACTTCGGCCCGTGCTCCATGTAAACTTTGTTGTCCTCGAAGGATTCTTTCAAGAACGCGCGGGTCAGCGCCAGCGGTTCGGCCTTCGAGCTCTGCCAGGCGAAGGGCACGGTGTACTTCTGGGGCGCGTCGTCCGCCTTCTGCTCGCCCTTACCGTCCTCCACGTTGGCCTTCGCGTCAGCGCGGCCTTTGCCCTCTTTCGCCTTGTGCGAACGGACCTCCTTTTCGGGCGTGATGGTCGCCGCCGGCTGCTCGCAGGCCGAGGCCAGCAGCGCCAAAGTGGCGGTCATTTTCAACAATCGCAGCGGTCCCATACCCGAGGCAGAACGGACGTTTGGCCCGGGACTTGAGTGTGCGCGCGGCGCCTGTTTTCTGAATCAAAGAAGTGCGCCTTTGGTGACGATTAGACTACACTGCGCCGCTCGCCGTGTCGGGAGCCCCTAAAACCGAGCTCGAGTCAGCCGCACTGCCCGCGGGGCCGCTCGCTTCCAATCGTTTCGCGCGTTTGCGTCGCGTGGCGTGGCAACGCAGGCTGCTGTCGCCGCTGCTGCTACTCGTGCCTACCGCGGTCGTGCTGGGCGTGGACTTCTCGCGTCGCAGCGCGCGCTTGGCCAGCCTCGACCTTTGGCACAAGGGCGCCTACCTCGCTTCCCTAGTCGAGAGCCTGCTGGTGTGGAGCCTGCTGCTGCACGCGGCGGCGCGGCAGCGCGGTGCGTTTCGCTGGTTGGCGGCGGTGCTGTTCGTGCTCGCGTTCACCTTCGCGGTGGGCGGTCAGACCTACTTTTACAGCCAATACAACGCGTACCTGAACCTCGACGTCTCGCTGTTCGCGTCGAACTTCAAAGACAGCATCCTCAATCAGCTGCTCGCCGACTTCGGCAACTACCTGCGGGCCAAGCTACCGCCGCTGTGCATTGCGCTGACGTTGCTTTGGCTGGCTGGGCGCTGGCTGCGCCCGGCGCGGCAGCGCGCGAGGCTGACCCGTTTCCTCGCGCCGGCCTTGCTCGTCGCAAGCTTCGCGATTCCGACGCAACACCGGCACCTACAAGCGGCGCCCCCGGACGTGCTGTACCTGAACGCTCTAGGTGGCTTGCTCGCGACCGAGCTCGGCCTGAGCGAACAAGCCAAGCAAATGCGCCCGCGAACTCGGGAGTCGCTGCCGGTGCCCACGCTGCATCCGGTCGTCACGCCCAAGCGCAACGTCTTGTTCGTGATCCTGGAGAGCGTGCGCGCGGACGCCACCTGCCTCGGTTACGAGCCCGATTGTCGCCGCACCGAAGCCACCAATCAGCTCTTTCCCGAGCGCTTCGCCTTCACCCAAATGCGCTCGATGGACTCCACCACTGCCATCTCGTTGGCGGTGCTCTGGTCCGGCCTCAGCCCGGTGGAGCCGCGCGACACGCTGCACACCTGGCCGTTGATCTTCGACTACGCGCGCGCGGCCGGCTTCGAGACCGCGTTCTGGACCAGCCAAAACATGCTCTTTGGCAACGTCCGGCTGTGGGTCAAGAACCTAGGCGCGAACCAGTTCTTCAGCGCCACCGATCTCGACCCCATTTCGGACTTGGACATGGGCGCGCCCGAAGGCCTGCTCGCCGACCGCGTGATTCGAGAGTTCGGCAGCTTGCGCGAACCGTTCATGGCGGTCGTCCAGCTGTCGAACGTGCACTACCCGTACTACCTCGAACGCAGCGGCCCGCAGCCGTTTCAACCGTCGACCCGCAGCAAGGCGCCCGAAGACAACCCCTACTTCAAGAACTTCTACCAAAACGCGGTCTACCAACAAGACCAGCACCTAGCCAAGATGCTCAGCTACGTGCGCTCGACCGAAGCCGGCAAACACACCGTGATCGTCTACACCAGCGACCATGCCGAAGCCTTCCGCGAACACAACCAGATGGGCCACACCTTCAGCCTCTTCGACGAAGAGATCCACGTCCCCGGCTGGATCGACGCACCCCCCGGCACGCTCACCGCCGAAGAAGCGCAATCTCTACGTGCCAAAGAGCACGAATACGTATTCCACGTCGATCTCGCGCCCACGATCTTGGACCTGATGGGCGTCGACCAAGACCCCGCCATCGCGCGCTACAAAGCCCGCATGCCCGGCCACAGCCTGCTGCGCCCCGCGCTCAGCGCTCAGCCCCTATTGATGACCAACTGCAGCGGCCTCTGGACCTGCGCCTTCGAAAATTGGGGCATCATGCAAAAAAACCTAAAAATCGAATCGCGCGCCTGGGACAGCGGCTGGAAGTGCCACGACGTCGCCAAAGACCCCCTAGAACTAAAAAACCTCGACCTCAGCGAGTGCGGCAACCTCGCCCAACTCGCGGACGAAGCGTACGGGCGTTTGCCGGGTCAGGGCATTCCGAAGAAGTGATCGCGGCGGAGTGGCGGTGATCGCGATCCCGCTCCGTAGGTCGAGCGGCGCGAGCGGTCCTGGATCTGGTACCATGGGTGACACCACTGGCTTACCGCGAACATGGCGACGATCTTTCTCAGCTATGCGCATGAGGACCTTTCGGCTGCTCGAAAGGTATACGCCGCACTCAGCGCTACTCCCGGCATCGAGGTTTGGTTCGACAAAGAATCCCTCAAACCAGGCGAGATCTGGTCAAGAGAGATCCGCTCAGCCATCGCAAACGCCGACTCGTTCCTCCTCCTTCTCTCGAGGTGCTCCACGGCAAAGCGGGGCTTCATTCAACGCGAGGTTCGAGAAGCATTGAACGTACTGGCGGAGCTGCCCGAGGGTGAGGTTTTCGTCATCCCTGCTCGGCTCGACGACTGTGAGCCTCATTTCGAGGAGCTGGCTCGACTTCACTACGTTGATCTGTTCCCCGACTTTGCGGGCGGTCTTGCTCGTATCGTGCACTCGGTGACTTCACGCGCAGCACGAACTGCCGATCAGACTACGGCGAGCACCCCGTTGGTGAGATTTACCAGCCACGTTGCCCGGTTCGTGCGTGGCGTTCAGGACTGCTATTTCGTCAACGTAACTAACTTAGGGCCCGCGAATGGAAGTCGGTCGATGATCGCGGTCGAGGCGCGCGGCTGGCGAGGCGCGACGAAGGCGCATACTGCTGGTATGTACTGAGGAGCAACGAAGCCCGCCGGGATACAGCGGCCGCGAGGGCGATCGACTGAGCCATTCGCGGGCCCTTAGGCACAGATGCCATCGAGGTGACGCATCTTTGGTACGAGGACTCGGCTCATCACATTCCGGTAAACCCTCGTTCACGAGGACTCCCCAAGAGGCTTCAACCAAACGAGGCCTGGTCGTCGTGGGTTGGCAAGCGCGCGCTTCCTGTCGCGACTCGTGACACTGCCTTTGAACGCTTCCGAATGCGCCTCTCCACAGGGGTAATGTTTGCGTCAGTTGTCGAGAATAGTCTGTCGCCGTTCGGTTCCGTCCCTGGGGGTCCTATCGACGTCTCGGAGCTCCGGGACACCGTAGACCCACCGTTCGTGAATACCGAACGGGAGACGACGACATCCGGTAGTCGAGAGAGCGGACAGGCAGCAGCGACCACTCGATACTCGCGGTCGCAGCTCGAAAACCTCTTGGGAAACGATCGTCATCGTGACGTTGAGCTGACCAACGGTGTTTGGGCGATGATGGGTCCTGGCACTGAGCTGACCCGGTTCGACCCGGAATGGCCTATCCGTCTGGGGGCAATTACTGACGACACCTTCGCTCTCCACATTCCCATTGGCGGACGCGTCATCGCTTTGGCTATTCCGTACGCGCTCGTGCTCGGCTGGTGGCTGACGGTCGACCTGCAGCTAAGTCTGCGACTCGATGGTCGCGCAGTGCTCCGCGGTCAGCGTCTGCTCTTTGAACCGTACGATCAGCGGCAATAGCGTCGGACGCTCAGCCAGCGTTTACGGACCTTGGTCAACGGGATCCAAGCCCTTCAGCACGCACTGACGCCGATGGACGTTCGACGGCGTGACTTCCCGCGCGAGTTGCCGAAACCAGTAGCGAAGCTTCAAAGCCTCGCGGATCGGTTTCACCCGTCGGTAATCGGCGAACGTGCCCCGCACCGCATTCGGTGAGCTGCGCAGCTGGAACGCGCTCGCGCACTCACACTCTCTCGGCCCGCGTGCGCTCACGGCCCGCGTGCGCTCACGGCCCGCGCGCGCTCAATACTCCGCCGGAAAGCTCGGCAACCCCGCGTTCGGCGAGCTGCGCAGCTGGAACGCGCTCGCGCACTCACACGCTCTCACGCCCCGCGTGCGCTCACGGCCCGCGCGCGCTCAGTACTCCGCCGGAAAGCTCGGCAACCCCGCGTTCGGCGAGCTGCGCAGCTGGAACGCGCTCGCGCACTCACACGCTCTCACGCCCCGCGTGCGCTCACGGCCCGCGCGCGCTCAGTACTCCGCCGGAAAGCTCGGCAATACCGTTCGGTGAGCTGCGCAGCTGGAACGCGCTCGCGCACTCACACGCTCTCACGCCCCGCGTGCGCTCACGGCTCGCGCGCGCTCGTTCAGGCGCTTCGTGTGCCAGTGCTCGAAGCTTCGATGGGCTCCTTCGATCGCCGCTAGCAACTAACCAAAGGGCTAGTTACTGGCCTGGGCAAGTTTCCTCTCGTGCTTGCATCGGCAAGGCACGGCCCCGCCGGCGCCTCAGTCAGCCCAACCAACCCGCGCCTCCGCCAGCCAATCTTGAGCAACCACGTCTTCGCCGGGGCAACACACGGCTGCCCAATGCGGCGGAATGAGCCAGGCAGCGCACTCGCAAAGCCATCGAACGACCCCGCCGACGAGAGTGGATCGAGTGACGCGCTGCGCGCGTGCTTCTTGTGGTTGTGCAGCACGTAAACGAGCGCGTTGCGCACTTGTCGAGGCCCCTCCAAGTCGCGGCCATGCCAGCGATCGGCCCAGAAGCGGCCACGCCGGAACAGCAGACGATTCACGCGCCGCGCGATGCGCACCATCAGCCCGCGCACGCCCGCCCCAAGGCATTCACTGTCTTCAGCCTCGACGATTAGGTGCAGATGACTCTCCTGCACAGAATAATGCACGACGCGAAACCAATCGCGATTGCTATCGCGCAGCGCCCCAAGCACCGTGCCGGCCACCTGCTGAGCCCGAAGCGACCGCAGCCCCGCGCGCATCGTAACGTGCACCGGGTGCGCTTTGCGATGCACCGGCCGCGCCCGGTGCGGAGTTTGCCGCAAATGCGCCGCGCGCGGCTTGCGGCCAGCACCACGCCGCGCGCCTCCGCGTCGCTTCGGCTCCGGAAACGAAAACGCTAGTTGATCCGTACCCATCCGCACCTCGCTCACTTCTATTGATAGCGCGAATCGCGGTTCGTGCAAGCATCGAATAGCTCAAATCGAACTGAAAACATGCGTGCAATCCCACTCGCACTGAGGGCATGCGTGCAATCCTACTCGCACGGAAAGCATGTGTACAATCCCACACTCAGCAGCAGCGAGCTCACGAGGGGTGTCTCTTCTTTGGTTGGTCTTACACGCCTTTGGTTGGTCTTACACGCCCCAGTCGCGCGCCGGAGCCTCACCGAAGCGCGTCTCCTGCGCGCGGTCTGCGATGTGCAAGGGCGAGCGTTTTGAATCGGGCTGATATGCTCCGTCTGCTCTTCTGATGCGGAACCTGCCCCCTGTGCTCAGCGCTTGAGCATCGGGAGTGGGCGATCGCGATCCAGCAACGCAGCCCACAGCGCGCTGAGTTCTCAGCAGATCGGTGCTCGCTATGTTTCATCCGCGCCGCCGTTGTCCGATCTTCGACCGTGAGCCCCTCGAAGACGCGAACATTGCGCCCGACCCCGCCGCTACGAATAGCCTAACGCGGTTCGTGCAGCATCGAGTAGCTCAAATCGAACTGAAAGCATGCGTACAATCCCACTCGCACTGCGAGTATGCGTGCAATCCCACACTCAACAGCACGCGAGCTCACGATGGGTGTCTTTTCTTCTTCGGTTGGTCTTACACGCCCCAGTCGCGCGCCGGAGCCTCACCGAAGCGTGTCTCCTGCGCGCGGTCGGCGATGTGCAAGGGCGAGCGTTTTGAATCGGGCTGATATGGTCCGTCTGCTCTTCTGATGCGTACCTGCCACCTGTGCTCAGCGCTCGAGTCGGAAGCGGCGATCGCGATCCAGCAACGCAACCTACAGCGCGCTGGATTCTCAGCAGATCGGTGTCGCTATGTCATCCGCGCCGCCGCTGTCCGATCTTCGATCGCGAGCCCCCCGAAGGACGCGAACCTTGCGCCCGACCCCACGGCGACGAATAGCCCTAACGCGGTTCGTGCAGCATCGAGTAGCTCAAATCGAACTGAAAGCATGCGTGTAATCCCACTCGCGCTGAGAGCATGCGTCCCACTCGCACTGCCGCAATCTCACACTCAACAGCACGCGAGCTCACGAGGGGTTGTCTCTCTCTTTTTTTTGGTTGGTCTTACACGCCCCAGTCGGGCGCCGGAGCCTCACCGAAGCGCGTCTCCTGCGCGCGGTCGGCGATGTGCAAGGGCGAGCGTTTTGAATCGGGCTGATATGCTCCGTCTGCTCTTCTGATGCGGAACCTGCCCCCCCTGTGCTCAGCGCTCGATCATCGGGAGTGGCGATCGCGATCCAGCAACGCAGCCCCCAGCGCGCTGAGTTTTCTCAGCGGATCGGTGCTCGCGATGTTTCATCCGCTCCGCCATTGTCCGATCTTCGACCGCGAGCCGCTCGAAGGACGCGAACCTTGCGCCCGACCCCGCCGCTACGAATAGCCCTAACGCGGTTCGTGCAAGCGTCGAGTAGCTCAAAATCGCACTGAGAGCATGCGTGCAATCCCAACTCGCACTGAGAGCATGCGTTACAATCCCACACTCAGCAGCACGCTGAGCTCACGAGGGGTGTCTCTTCTTTTTGGTTGGTCTTACACGCCCCAGTCGCGCGCCAGAGCCTCACCGAAGCGCGTCTCCTGCGCGCGGTCGGCGATGTGCAAGGGTGAGCGTTTTGAATCGGACTGATATGGCCCGTCTGCTCTTCTGATGCGGAACCTGCCCCCCGTGCTCAGCGCTCGAGCGCGCTGAGTTCTCAGCAGATCGGTGCTTGCTATGTTTCATCCGCACCGCCGCTGTCCGATCTTCGACCACGAGCCCCTCGAAGGACGCGAACCTTGCGCCCGACCCCATGGCGACGAATAGCCCTAACGCGGTTCGTGCAAGCGTCGAGTAGCTCAAAATCGCACTGAGAGCATGCGTGCAATCCCAACTCGCACTGAGAGCATGCGTTACAATCCCACACTCAACAGCCACGCGAGCTCGCGATGGGTGTCTCTTCTTTTTGGTTGGTCTTACACGCCCCAGTCGCGCGCCAGAGCCTCACCGAAGCGCGTCTCCTGCGCGCGGTCGGCGATGTGCAAGGGTGAGCGTTTTGAATCGGACTGATATGGCCCGTCTGCTCTTCTGATGCGGAACCTGCCCCCTGTGCTCAGCGCTCGAGCGCGCTGAGTTCTCAGCAGATCGGTGCTCGCTATGTTTCATCCGCACCGCCGCTGTCCGATCTTCGACCACGAGCCCCTCGAAGGACGCGAACCTTGCGCCCGACCCCGCCGCTACGAATAGCCCTAACGCGGTTCGTGCAGCATCGAGTAGCTCAAGTCGAACTGAAAGCATGCATGCAATTCCAACTCGCACTGAGAGCATGCGTTACAATCCCACACTCAGCAGCACGCTGAGCTCACGAGGGGTGTCTCTTCTTTTTTGGTTGGTCTTACACGCCCCAGTCGCGCGCCGGAGCCTCACCGAAGCGCGTCTCCTGCGCGCGGTCGACGATGTGCAAAGCCGAGCGTTTTGAATCGGGCTGATATGCTCCGTCTGCTCTCCTGATGCGGAACCTGCCCCCTGTGCTCAGCGCTCGAGCATCGGAAGTGGGCAATCGCGATCCAGCAACGCAGCCCACAGCGCGCTGAGTTTCTCAGCAGATCGGTGCTCGCGATGTTTCATCCGCTCCGCCATTGCCCGATCTTCGACCGCGAGCCCCTCGAAGACGCGAACCTTGCGCCCGCCCCACGGCGACGAAGCGACCCAAAATGACGCGCACCGAACCCTTCGCCGCCCGCCGGAAATTGCCTTCGAACTGCTTTGTATGCCGCCGCGCAGCTCCGGCGGTTGACTTCGAAAAACTTCGTATGCCGGCGAACAGCTCCGTCGGTTAGCTTCGAAAAGCTTCGTATGCCGCCGAGCAGCTCCGTCGATTGGCTTCGAAAAACTTCGTATGCCGGCGAACAGCTCCGTCGATTGGCTTCGAACCGCTTCGTATGCCGCCGAGCAACTCCGTCGATTGGCTTCGAAAAGCTTCGCATTCCGCCGAGCAGCTCCGTCAATTGGCTTCGAGCTGCTTCGCATTCCGCCGAGCAACTCCGTCGATTGGCTTCGAACTGCTTCGTATTCCGCCGAACGGCTCGCGCGGTCGGTTTGAGACGTCGTATGCGTCGACGAGACGATGACCGCGATGGCGCGACCACGTCGAGTGAGCTGCACTTCCGAATTGGCCTCAACGACGGTGTAGAAATCCGCGGGCAACCCGCGGGGAAAACACGCGCTCGGTCACGTCGCTCGGTGCGGGCACCGTGATGCCGAGGTGACGGCGCGCCGGGCAAGAAGGTGTCGGTCTGCGCCTCTTCGAGCAAGCGAGCGACATCGACGATGCGAATCGAGATCGCTTCGTTCGGGCACGCTTGCATGCAGGCCGGCGCTTCGCCGTCAGCTCGGCGGTCGCTGCACATGTCGCACTTACGAACGGTGCCGCGACTCTTCGAATACTGCGGGACCTCGTAGGGGCAGGTCAGCGTGCAGTACTGGCAACGATACACTGGTCGTCGAGGTGGCGAACGATGCCGGTTTCTGCGGATTTTTCGTAGGCGTTGACCGGGCAGCCCTTCATGCACGCGGGGTCCAAACAGTGATGACAAGCGGTGGTCACCGTCTGCTGAATCGGCGCCGCCGGGCTGTAGCAGCCCCACCGAACGCCCGGACTCTGCTTCCGCTTCGTCGAGGCCATTCAAGTGGTGACAAGCGCTCACGCACGCCTTGCACCCGTGCACGCGTCGAGGTCGACTTGAAAAGCCTACTGCTCGCCGGTTTGCGGGCGCGTCGGCGGAATCAGCTCTTTGTACAGCTGATGATCCGGTAGCTCTTCGGCTGCGTGACGATGGGCGAAACACTCCACGGCCGTCAGATCCTGCTGGGAGCGCAGGTACTGACTGACCAGGGGCAAGCGCCGCTTGCTCTCGGAAGACTCAGGGCTCCAGGCCAGGAGCGCTGGGCTCGGCGCTGAGATGCTCATTCGATAGCCATCCGCCAAGGCTCGACGGCGGTGTGTGTGTCGGTTGGCAATGTCCGGCGCCCCACGAATCCACTGCTATCGTTCATTGCTTCGACCTTGAGCAGCTGAGCCCGCCCGAGCCCCGATTCGGCAGCCAGTGAACCGCCGGCTACCCGCCTCTTGGGTCCAGCACCGGATCCAGTTTCCAAACATCACTTTATGAGGAGGAAAGCCTCGGTCAATGCGCAACTCGGTCGCGATCCAAATGCAACACAACGTGTATTTGCAGAAAATGTCTAGAAATTGAGCAAAAGCATGTGCGACATACTGCTCGCGGCGAAAACTGGCGCAATCCAGCTTCGCCAGCGAGAAACCAAGCGGAGAGTGCGGCATGAATGAGCGACGAGTGGAGGCAGCAGACAACACCGCGCTACGAGTCGCGTTGTGGCGCGCGCTACACGTAGAGGTCGATGCGCCGCCGCACGTGTTCGAAGATGTCGTCGGCTTGAAGTTGGCAGCGCCGGCAGACGACTGGCGCAGCCGTCCGGACATGAGCCCGTTCACACGGCCCTTCCGCGCGTCCATCTTGGCTCGCGCTCGCTTCGTCGAAGATCTGGTCGCGGAACGAGCGGCGCAGGGCGTCGGGCAATACGTCATCCTGGGGGCGGGGCTCGACACCTTCGCGCAGCGTCGGCCGGAGCTCACTGCGCACCTGCTCGTGTTCGAGCTCGATTCGCCCGGCGCTCAAGCGTGGAAACGCCGCCGCCTCGTCGACCTCGGCTTCGGCGTGCCGTCGTTCCTGCGGCTCGTGCCGGTCGACTTCGAGGCTGGCGACAATTGGTGGGCGCGGCTGACCGCGGCAGGCTTCGACTCCGCGCAGCCGGCAGTTGTCGCCTCGACCGGAGTCAGCATGTACCTGACCAAAGACGCGAGCGCGGCCACGCTGCGCCAAGTCGCCGCGCTCGCGCCCGGCTCCACGCTCGTCATGTCATTCATGCTGCCCATCGAGCTCGCGGACCCCGAGCTGCGTCCCGGAATCGAGCGAGCAGCCGCCGGCGCGCGCGCGAGCGGCACCCCCTTCATCAGCTTCTTCATGCCCCCAGAAATGCTCACCTTCGCCCGCGCCGCCGGCTTCCGAGACGTCCAACACGTCTCAGGCGCCGCACTCGCCGAGCGCTACTTCGCCGCCCGAACCGACGGCCTCCGCCCGCCGAACAACGCCGAAGAACTGCTGCTCGCGACGACCTAGTACGCGAGGCCTCGCACCGCGCCTCGCGCCTCGCCTCGCACATCGCACATCGCGCACCGCACACCTCACACCTCACACCGCGCCTTGCGCCTTGCGCCTTGCGCCTCGCACACCGCGCCCCGCGCCTCGCGGACCGCGCCGCCTTGCGCCTCGCGCCTCGCACCGCACCTCGCACCGCACCTCGCACCGCACCTCGCACCGCACCTCGCACCTCGCGGACCGCCCCTCACACCTCACACCTCACACCGCGCCCCGCGCCTTGCGCCTTGCGCCTTGCGCCTTGCGCCTTGCGCCTTGCGCCTTGCGCCTCGCGCCTCGCGCCTCGCGCCTCGCCCCTCGCGCCTCCACCCCGCGCCCCACCTCGCGCCTCGCCCCTCGCGCCTCGCGCCTCGCACACCGCGTGGTCCCGGTGAACGGCGGGTTCTGGCGTCAGTTTGGACCCAGGGGCGTTGGGCGAGAGGGGGCGATCGCGATCCAGCATCGCACCTCGAAGTGCGCCTAGTTCCGCGCGCGGTGGCGGCATGCCGAGAGCGACTCAGCTCAGCGCGAGCATGCGATCGATCGGCACTTGGGCGCGCGCGCGTAGCTCTTCGGGCATCTCTAGGCGCGGCTCCAAATCACGCAGCGCGAGGTACACCTTTTCGGGCGTGTTGAGGCGCATGAACGGGCACTCATTGCAGGCGCAGTTCGCGAGCGGCGGAGCCGGGATGAGCAGCTTGCCGGGCGCGCGCTTCTGCATTTGGTGCAAAATCCCCGATTCGGTCACGACGATGAACTCCCGCGCGTTGTCGTTCTCCACGTAGCGCAGCAGCGCAGCGGTGGAGCCAATGAAGTCCGCGCGATCGAGCAGCGGCTCTTCACACTCCGGGTGCGCGATCACCTTGGCTTCGGGGTGCGCGATGCGAATGTCCAAAAGCTTCCGCAAGCTGAACGTCTCGTGCACGATGCAGCTGCCCTGCCAGAGCACCAGATCATCCCGCCCGGTCTGCTTGGCGACCCAGCGACCCAGGTTCTTGTCGGGGGCGAACAAGATCTTCTGGTCACGCGGGATCGCGTTCACGATCTTCACCGCGTTGCTGGAGGTTACGATGTAGTCACTCTCCGCCTTCACCGCGGCGGAGCAGTTGATGTAACTGACCACCACCGCGCCCGGGTGCCGCGCTTTCCAAGCCTTGAAGCGATCCACCGGACAACCGTCCGACAGCGAGCAGCCCGCCTTCATGTCCGGCACGAGCACGATCCGCCCCGGGTTCAAGATCTTGGCCGTCTCCGCCATGAAGTGCACGCCCGCAAACAAGATCACGTCCGCCGTGGTCTTCTGCGCGGCCTGCGCCAACTGCAGCGAATCCCCAATTACATCCGCCAAATCTTGGATTTCACTGTCCTGGTAGTAGTGAGCCAAAATCACCGCGTTGCGCTCACGCTTCAGCCGACGAATCTCCTCGTCCAAATCGAGCGTGGAAAGGTCCGGAGTCAGGCTGGGTGCAGGCGAGGCCATGGGTTCATCTCGTTTATAAGTCGCGATCGCCGGCTCCGCCAGCGTCGCTCGGCGCGTGCGGCGTGCACCGCCCCGGGATCAGCCGTTCTCGAGCCCCAGCAAAGCGCAGCGCGGCGTCCAGCTGCTAAGGGCCCGCGAATGGCTAAGTCGGTCGATGATCGCGGTCGAGGCGCCCGGCTGGCGAGGCGCGACGAAGGCGCATACTGCTGGTATGTAACTGAGGAGCAACGAAGCCAGCCGGGACGCCTCGGCCGCGAGGGCGATCGACTTAGCCATTCGCGCGCCCTAAGCCTTCCGACCCGTTCGAGCAGAGCTTCTTTTGGCGGCGTGCCCGTAGCCGCCAGTGCCCGCCGTCTGCGCCGAACCGGGTAGCGTCAGCTCCCCCGAGCTCTCGCTCTGAGGCCTCTCGCTCCCGCGTCCCTCTTCCCGTCCCTGCGCCGGGCAGGCGTGGCTGCCGCGGAACTGCACGCGCGCAGCTGGGCAGCCCACAGCGTTGCTTAGCGCCGTAAAAGCGCGCCCGTCCCCGCGCCGGGCAGGCGCGGCTGCTGCGGACCTGCACGCGCAGCTGGGCAGCCCACAGCGTTGCTCGCCACCGTAAAAGCGCGCCCGTCCCCGCGCATGCCCCCCCAAAAACCGCTCTCAGACCGGTTTGGCTTTGTCTACCTTGGGCACTGCTTGCGAAAACCGCTCCGCGAAGACCTCTGCCGAGCTTGCCTTCGTCAAATCCAGCTCGAAATCCGGCACGCTCTTTGGCTGCAATTTGAGC
>Ga0247760_1002476_pt1 | contig 13913 bp, 6 predicted proteins | sample UWRJL171409R4_FD_179936 | JGI IMG/M metagenome (GOLD analysis project Ga0247760, IMG submission 179936) | Plant litter microbial communities from Arlington Agricultural Research Station in Wisconsin, United States - UWRJ-L171-409R-4 | ecosystem: Environmental > Terrestrial > Plant litter >...
GTGTGGAAGGTGGTAAAAAGTAGGTGGTCTGATGGAAGATGGTGGAACTGTTAGGGTCGCTGTTAGCCGGGTACGCACAGGTCAGTTTTTGGTGGCTCTCTTTTTTTGTCAACCGCTTGCTCACCCTAGCTCAGGCTAGGCTCAGTTCCTGCTCAGGTTGGCTCACCTTTCCTCAGGCTGGCTCACCCTTGCTCACCCTAAGCGCCATTTTCGGCAAGCCGCGCCGCAGCATGCTGAAGTGCTTCAACATTAGCCGAGTAGGCCCTGAATTGGTCCCATATATAAAAATGGCCAAAACGGGTCCCATTTTCGAACTTGACTTTCCTCTTGCAATTTCGTATTCCCTGACCGCTGGAGACTTGAGCCAGCCTCAGCCCTCTAAGCTTCGCATTTACCTTTCCTACAACCATTCCTACTATTATTCGATCCTGAATTCATCAACTTGCTTTGGCGAAACTTTAAGATTCAGTATGGAACTGGAATCAAAGACGTTAAATTTAGCAGATGCCGTTATTAAGGGGGCTGAGAGGAGAGGCCTTACAGCGGGCCGCTCTAAGATTAACCCTTAGTTGGTTCGAAGAAGTCCAAGGCCCAAGAGCAAAAATGAATATTTACGAGTATTTGTAGTATGGCATTCGTAAGTTCATAGCGTGTATATTATTAATAACGAACTTTAACTTTCCTTAAATATGTAAATGAATATGGGCCTTTCGATCCTTGGGATATGCAGGTGATGAAGTGTCAAAAAGACGGAGGTTTCAGCCACATTGTCAACAACGGAAAGAAGGGTTTGGCCCCTGGGTAGAACTCAGGCATTCTCGTCAGATTGTGTGAGAATGTTGTCAAAAGAAGAGATTCGGCCACGCTGTCAAGAAGAAGGGGTTCTGCCACGTCGTCAAAAAGAAAAAGGGTTCGACCCCCGGGTCGAACCCAGGCACTCCAGTCAGCCTTGTGAGAATGCCTGGAACAGCCAGCAATCCAACCACTAAGCCACCAAGCCACCGTAAGCTGGCTCTTGCAATATATCTATAAAAGAGTCCCCTCTGGCTCTGCCAGAAAGCGAGAGAACAATCAAGTGCACACACAAGAATCTCAATACAACCTATTCTCAAACCACAAGGTGGATTCAAGGTGCCGTGCTTCTGACAGTCTGCATGTGGGGATAGCCGAATCCCAACGGTATATGTCTACGAAACAAAGTGCTAATTCTTCTGAGAAGTCCCTTTCTGTCGCAAGCTGTAACGGGGTGGCATAGAAAGCAGCTTCCAATAATGTTGTCTCAACACAGTTCATGGAGCCGAAGGCCCCGATCTGGTTAAGTCATGTCCTTGTCCACCATTAGCCCGACGAAAACAACTAGGACTGCGGTGTATGCCAAGGTGCCCGCAAAGACCTGGCCCGTGCGGTCATGTATAAAGCAAACAGAATCCTAAAGCCCGTGACCAGAGCTGTGACAGCTCCGAGGTGGAAGAAGAGGTCTCACCTCAGCGCGAGTAACCACAACGGCCCGCGCAGAAATACGTCTCCCAAATCGGCCTCGCCGAGCCTACCCCAAGATTGTATGCACGGTAAGCATAATCAGCATAGTTTATCCGAGTCATGTGGTGTCCTCTCGGGGTGGGAAGTGACTGTGACAAGGGGCTGCATGTGGGATAGGCCAAGCGTAGCCAAGAACTAGATACTTCAGACCTACTGCAAAGTAACCCTCCTTCGGATCTATCAGAGGTATGGTGGCCAGAACAGGGCATCCGAGCCTATTGCGGTGACCGCAGTGACCGCGGCTAACTAAAATACATGATAGGCTGGCCTTCTATCAGTAGTGGTTGCAGCGGCCAACCTAGACCTGTGGCAGGCCCGTCACAGTCTCAGCCTCACTTTCTTTGGGCTTCTATTTGCCTACGGTTTCCTCCGTGTGACAGTGGTGGAGTTGATTGTACGACCTTTATAGTTCTATTCGGCGTGTTGTGGCACGGGAGATGTGAGATGTGCAGTTTTCTTGAGAACGATGTACTTAACATGATTCTAGCAAAAGGCGAGGATTTCAGCTCCTGAGCTGGTCTATAACCTATCTAAACCCTTTCTCTTCCTTTTTTAAAAAAATCGAATTATTCCAGCCTAGTCCAGTTCTCCCTTCCTAAGCAGCCTACCTTTCGAAACACGAAAATAACAGCTATGTGCAGTTTTATATCTGTGAATTTGACCTCGAGTGAGCTGGCTAGTGTTTAGTTTATAGGTGATTATATATAGAAGTGCCATACCAACTGAATTCCACTACTGCTTTTACCTCCCGATACATCCCACAAAACGCAGCCCCTCGACCGTAGCGTCTTCTCAACGTTCAAGAATTTCTTCAGGCAAAACACCAAGGTCTTGGCCCACTGCCGCGCCTTGGCCCAGCCAATAAAGAACGCTTTTTTCTTTGCTATCGAGATGCCTCCCGCCGTGGCTGCATCGCTCACAATATTAGAAGCGGCTTCAGAAAACCGGTATCTGATTGTAAAAGCCCTCTAAAGTGCTGGATGATCCTGAGGCATTGGTGGGAAGATGCCCTCCCTCCCCGACGACAGACCACCACCCAGAACTAACAACCACCGCCGAGCCATCACCTCTCCTGATCCCCAAGAAGGCTCAAGATGCCCGAGAGGTTTTGAATGACTTCAGGGGGTAGCTGTCGCCCAACAATCGTACCCTCAGGCAGCTGGCTCGAAAGCTAGAGAAAGCTCTGGATCTGGGCAACGCAAAGAGGGCTGCTTGGGAGGCTGATATCAGCCCCTTAATGGAAAATTTGAGGGCAGTCAAGCCTCATACGCGAAAGAGAGTGCGAGAGCCTCCCAATGATAGATTTGCCAAGATAGAAGATATCATCAAAACGGAGGAGGCCAGTCGGCAGGCCCCAAAGCGACAGAGGAGGGCCCGCATAAAAAACCGCCCCCGCTAATTTAGCTGGTGTGGGCAATAGTCGTCGCACACCTTGCCACCCACCACAACTATAATACGAGCTCTCTAGTCCTACTAGAAAGCTAGAAGGAACAAGGAATTCAATCATTTCGAACCCATTTAATCCAAGGTGCCGTGTTTCTGACAGACGGCTCTCCGCGGCCTGTGCTGAGGCAGCCTGCGGCCAGATGATTCGCTAGCCAGATGGTCCTGTCAGCAGGCGCCACCACCAGAAGGGCGCATATAGGGTCAAATAGCACTAAAAATGGGCTTGTTGCAGTGGTTGGAATTGATCTTTGTTCGTTCTTCTGGTCAGACCTGGCCTTACAGTCGATGACCTTCAGTGCCCTTTTTCTACCCCGCTCCAACGGCCTAATTTGTCTCCGCTTCCGAGGCTCCTACTGATCTGATTGGCCTGCCCGCTGACAGGTCCCGTGCGCCCAATCCGATCTTATCCTTTTCTTCTTTTCTCTTTAGCTTACAATTTACCTACGTTCGATCACTTGCTGGCGCAGCCTTGCCTCGTCGATAGTTGGAACCTGTGACAAGAGAGGAGAAGCGATACAATCAAGCAGTTGCAACCCCATTCAATTCCACCGAATCCAGTGTGCAGTACTTCTAACAATTATACCGATTACGTGTCCTTAATTATAGTCGGCCGGAAGCGGTATAGCGGCTGTGGTGGGACAAGCTATACCCCATGTTTCGGAATAATTTTTGCCGAACCACAACCGTGAAATTTCGCAGCCCGCTTTATCAGCTTGCCCTTTCATCATGACAATCACATCATGGATTCCACAAGCGCAATCGAGCCACAGGTGCAGCCGCAAAGCCCAGCAACAGCGAAACAGCCGAAAAACCCCAAGCAGTTCAAGCAGCGGCTTGGCCTGGATCAACCAGCTTATCTTGATCTCAGGGTATGTTCCTTTCAGCTTCCCTTACATCCATCTAATTTCCTTGTGTAGCGCAACGCAAAAGAATATTTCAATAAGAACGGCAAAGAGAACATGACCAAGTGGCGAGAATATTCGTCACAGGGAAACAACAGAGGTAAGAGGGACCTCTGCATCGAGTTTCGCAAGTCTATAGAGGACGAAACCGCTCGGACATCATTGACCGAAAACGACGGCGATACATTTGCCTTATCTTTATGGCTGCTCCGGAACGTATTCAACGACCTCCAGCCAAACACAACCGGCTTCAATAGCAAACAACAGGGCATTACGCCAGAAGCTGGGGAGGGTACTCAGGGCAGCAGCTAGCGCAGTCGTACAACCTAAGACAGCATCCCCAGGGATCGCTCTCCTCGTTTTTAACACCGGTGTCACTGCCTACACTTGAATCTGTTTAGTGTGAGAATATGTGCTCTGATTGATGATTTATCTATTCCTTCTGTCCTCAGATGCCAGAAGTCTACTGCTTAGAGGTCGCGACCCCCAAACCGGACGACCCACTTTCCGGACATTGCGATCTGCAGACCCAAAAGACAACCACCACATTTCTTTTCATCACCACACCCAGGTTTTTGGCCCAAATCCCACCAAATTTGCAATGGATCTAATGCGTGAGCAGAATATTCAGTCCGCGATTGATGCGGTTCAAAATGGCGCAACGTTGCGCTATGCCGCCCAATAGTTCAACGTGCCGCGGTCAATATTGAGCGACCGCCTCCGCGGGGCAACCAATAGGCTAGCGGGCCAAATAGAAGCCAGAAAACTATTACTAGTTTAGGAGAGGTTCTTAGTCGATTGGGCTCTTAACGAGGAAGCTGCAGGGCGCGCTTCAACCAAGGCCCAGATCATAAGGATGGCTTAAGAAGTGTTGAGGCAAGGCGGTGATTTTACCCCCTTTGGCCATTGTTGGGTTGACCGCTTTCTTAAGCGCCATAAACGTATAAAGATTAAGAAAAGCGTATTGCTGGAAAGATTAAGAACGCGCGGTTTTACTAAGGCTACGTACGAAGATTTCTACAACCGTTTGGACTTTTAGTTGCGGTCCAAACGTATCCTCCCCCGGAATATTACCAATATGGACGAATATGGTATGTAGGAGGTCGAGATAACTGCAGGGACTGTTATAGGCGATTTTTTTACCAATCGTTCCCTTATTACGTCTTTAGACCGTGCTTCCTGGGTTTTTGTGATCGAAGCTGTTACTGTTGAGGGACGTAGATTGACGCCCGCGATCGTCTTTACGGGGGCTTCGCTATAAGGCTAATGGTATTTACGCTGGGTTAAAGATTAAGAAGATATTTGTAATTGGCGATACGATTATTCTATTATGGGTTGGAGTAACTTAAGAATAGTTATTAGGTGGCTTAAAGAGATCTATTTGCCGGAAACAAAGCCAAAACACCCAACAGAATGGCGCTTGTTGATCCTCGACGAGGCAAGTAGTTACGATACGGAAGAATTTATGTGGATTTGCTATAATAACTGCGTTTAACTACTCTTTCTACCTGCCTATATATCTTATAAGACCCAGCCTTTTGATCGCAGTGTTTTTAGCCCTTTTAAGAACTATTTCCGGTAAAACACCAAGGCCTTGGCTTACTGCCGTAGCTCGGTACCGGCTAATAAACAAAGGTTTTTTCTTTGCTATAGAGATGCCTTACGCCGGGGCTGTAGCGTTCCTAATATACGTAGTGGCTTCAGAAAAACCGGGATATGGCTATTTAACCTATTTGTAATACTGGATGACCGCGAGGCATTTGTCGGAGATGCCCCCCCCCCTAGACCACGTACCCCTACGCCAGAAATAGCTCCTACGGCTGAATTACAGCTTGTAAAGACCCCGAAGAAGGCTTAGGATGTTCGTTAGGTTGTAAATAGCCTCAAAGGGAGGGTATTACCTAGTTGCCGTACGGTTAAGTACCTACTAAATAAGGTTGGGAAAGCCTTGGATTTGGTTAACGTAGAGAAGGTAGGTTTGGAAGCCGAAATTAACCGTTTGGAAGAGGATTTTCGGGTAGCTAGGCCTTACATACAAAAGAGGGTCAGAGAGGCGCCTAATGATAAGTTTGCTAGGATAGAAGATATTGTACAGGCCGAGGAGGCTAGTCGGGAACCCCCTACCCGCCGGAGGAGGGTGACCTAATAAGAAGCTATACTAGCGGTTGAATAGGCTTAAGAAGAAATTATTTATGGGTTGGATCGGCTTCGGGGGGCTTAGGAGATGCTGTAGACCTTTTTTTTGTATATAAATTACTAGGAAATGCGAGGAATGCTGCATTTGTTGTGCCCCTTGGTGGTGTGCGGGGAATGTCCGGAAAGTGGGTTGTCCGGTTTGGGGGTCGCGACCTCTATTACGTTTACTTTAAGTCTTGTAACGGATACAATCATTTTGATAATTTATATTGAGGCGGTAAAAAAGGTAATTATCCGCTTTTCGATAACTAAAAAGAGAGACACGACCGAGAAATCCGCGCAGCTAAGAAGCAAGCGCACCGGTTAACTAAGAAAGAGAACTTTAACTAATTTAATAACGATATACCCCAATTTATAATTGTAATTAACCTAACGGGAGCTTAGCCTTTATACTTCGGGTTTACTAGCCGTATTGCTTAAAATGCTCTTCTCGACTAAATAAATATTCCCCATTAGCGTTCCTCGCTAAACGCGTTAGAAGCGAGGCTAGCCAGTAGGCTAATACCTTCCCTTATATTTTATCGTTTAATAATAATAAATCTCATTAAGGTATTTAATCCCAATAATTGTAATTTCTTAGTTTTAGTTTAATATAATTAAGGCCGAAATAGCTATAGTTTTATAATTTTAAGCTAGGGCTTAAGCTTTTAAATTATAACGAACTTTATACTAAATTGCGTTTAAAAGACTAAATTATGCAAACCTTTCGTAAAATTTGCTTTAAAGCGATTTATTTATATAATTACAACTATTTTAAACTAGAAAAAGAGTTTATTAAAATAATAATAATTGCCTCTAGCTCGACTAATAATAATTATTATATATACTGGGTATTTTAGATTATAGCTTTATATTAAAAGCTATTAAGGTAGCTAAAGGGACAGGGGTACGGGTATTACGTAACTAGGCGTATACGGAGTTCTAGGCGGTAATGAAAAAGATCTTGATCTCCTTTTCGTAGGACCTATAGGAATTAACTTTCTTGCAACTTCATAGATTAAATCTAAACAAAAATTACTTATATAAGGGTTAATCGGAGGTAGGATAAGGAATAAGGATAACCGGTTAATAAAATAGAAATATTAGGAAGACGCCAAACCCCCCCCAAAACTGTCAAACCATCGCCAAAACGAAAAACAACATCAGAATCGCGTTTTACGCATCCAATTACCCCTATCTACGATATCGCAGCCAGGGCGTACCGAAGGCGCGAGCCGTAGTGATGGCGAAAGCCAGAATTACGGTGCCGACTAAGGGCTTGCGTAAAGTCTTTATACCCATAAAGTAACAACTAAAAATAACAATAACGCAACTAATTAAGGTCGTAGCGATAGCAAAACGATTTCGAAGGAAACGAAAGCCTTTAAAATTAAAAAAAATATATATTTTATAAGCAGTTCCAGGATATAGTTAACAAAAGGGGAGCCTTTAACGATATTTTTAAAGCTGCTAAACGGTACTTCAACCACATCCTTCCATCAAACCCTAAATAAAAACGTACCGAAAACGTTGGGAAACGCTTTAATTCTATTAAGGTAATATTAAAGAGAATCGAAAACTTAATTAAAATATAATAATTAATACCGGCTAATTATATATAGGCCCAAATTGTAAGCAGTAAACGTAACGTAATCACGTCACCCCTACTACGCGAATATATCATACCGAAGAAGGTATTCCGCGAAATCGTTATTACCCTACTAAAGGACCTACAATTACGAATTAAACTTATAAGTAAAGAAATCGTATACGGAATAAATAAAGCCATACCGATTAAAAAAATAATAACGGCTAAGCGCCTCCCACGTAATAGGGATATAATGGTTTCGTTTAAGGATAATAAATAACCGTAGTATAATAACTTAAAGAATAAAAATTAAGTACGTAAGGTATTTACAAATATAATATAAATACGCCGAAGAATATATATAATACTAGCAAAGGGAGTAGATCTAAATATTGCGGAAAAATACGGCAAAGGTAAAGGTAACAATATAGTAAAAAGCCTGGACGAACTCTAGAAGTAGATAAGTAAGTAGAGCCAGGTTAATATAATTAAAGTTAAAACAAAGCTTCCCTATAGGAGTAACAAAGGTATAATAAAGCCAAAATCTATCTAATTATTGCTAAAAGTCTACTTAGTAAAGGAAGCTATTAAGTTAATCGATTAAAAAATAATCTATAACTACTATAGGTACCCCTACAAGCGGTTTAAAGGCGAAGCGAAAACGATCTAATACTTTAACTACGGGAAATAGGGATATAAGGCTAAATTTTATACAAATAAAGCAATATATATACTTTACGGGGGCAATACGCACTCAACTGCAATAAACGTTAAAAAGTGAGAGGTAAAATGCTTTGTAAATACAAAGGCAGGCACCCCGAAGCAATGCCTTAACTACAATAATATATATACAGCATTTAGTACAAATTACTATATAATAAAGGAGCAAAAATAACTTGCTAAAAAGAGATACCTAAATAGACCTATCACCTTTACACCCCCCCCGGTACGTATATAAATCGTAAATAACGTAACTGATTTTATAAATAGTACTACTAAATAAATAGCTATAATAGCTAGACTAGTATCAGTAGCGAAATATATACGGTTCTTAAACGTAAATTAAAGGATTGGAAAAAAAAGAAAAGGAAGACTAATTAACCTATAAAAAACGGCTAAAGGTAATAATAATATCCTAATAAATTAGGTAGTACCTATTAGTACTATTACTACTACTGTAACTAAAACAAATACGACCCCCCTACGAACCGCCTCCAAAAAGGACTTTCTCCCCCCACTATCCAACACACTAGTAAAAAACCAGAATAACAATTCCTACCCCCTTCCCCTATACTTTATATAGTAATATAACTAAAGATATTATATTAAAATATAGGAAACGGATAAAAGAAATTACAAATAATATTACGTAATACCGTCTACGATATATTAATAATCCAAAAACCACCTTATAGCGGCTTAACTAGCGCCCCCTAATATAATAGATTTAAAAAATACAATATAATTTTTAGTAACGGAAGAGTAACGCTATACATAAATAAAAGAATTAATAGAATAACGTAGATAATTAACAGTAGTAAGGATTAGGCGGCGGTAATATTTGGAAAAGAAGATAATATATTAACAGTAATATCTATTTATTTAAAATTATATAACAGAAACTGGAAGACCCTACTAAAGGAACTAACCAATAAGCCCCTATTACGTAATCGTATTATTATTATAAGTAACTTCAACACCTACTACCCTATATAAAATAAAGACCGAAGATAATTACCTAAAGTAAAATATGTATTTCGCCTCGTAATTAGATAAAACTTGAAACTCCTTATATTATAGGAAAAAATAACGAAATAATTGAAAAAGGGGAATAAAAATAATATAATAAACCTAGCCTAAATCTTTAAAAACCTTAACGTAACGTATAATAAATTAAATAACCTTCCCGGATCAGATTATACGGTATAAATAATAATTATAAATAACTTGCCTACGGAATAAAGTAACCTTAAAAACGAAAAATATAGCTAGTTACTACTTTACAAAATTATATATAGAAATATAACTATAATATACTTTACTATTTTAAAGGAGCTAAAAACTATTAAAAAGGTAAAGGAAGCAGCTTTTAACCTAATTAAGGAACTTACCTATATTACGGATATAATATACCCAAAGCGTAAATATAACTAAGGAATTAACGCCATTTAGTAGAATAAAAAGGTTAAGAATACTATAGTAAAAGCGAGAAGGGTTAAATATATTTAGAGGAAAAGTTATATAAAAGTATCCCTTAAGTACCTTAAAGCGGTAGTATTAAAATAGGAAAAAGTAATAAAAAAAGCGTAAATAAGATACTAATATAACGTTTTTGAAAAGGTAGTAAATAATAATTAAGATTTTTAAAATTTAAAAAAATAAGCTAAATTACGAAGTTATAAAAAACCTAACCCCCTTACCATTCCCCTTTTACAAAGTACCTTAAAAAGCCTACAAGATGCTATCTTATATAAATAAAAAGCCAAAATATTATTAGAGCGTTTCTTCCCTAAACTAAAGGCGGATCTCTCTTTAATCCCTAACCAAAATATAGACCTAATAATATTTAAAAAAATTATAAAAATTAATTAAAAGGTAGATACTAGGGACATTAACGTAGCGATATTAATAATATTACTAAATAAGGTATTAGAACCAGATTACTTATTTAATAAATTATTAAAAGCCTGTAATAAGGAAGAAAGATTCTTTAAAGCGTTATTACTAATTATATAAGCAGGTTTTAAGTTATTGTACTTCCCTTAGTATTTCCGCGAAGCGACTATAGTAATACTTAAAAAACTGAATAAAATGCTAAAGGATTAAAAACTCCCAAAAGCCTACAGGCTGATCTCCCTTTTAAGTACGTTAGGTAAAATAATAAAAATATTAATAATAATATAACTTATAACCGTAATTAAAAAGAATAGAATATTTCCTTATATATAAATAAGGTTTAAGTATAAAAGGTTTACAAAAATGGTAATTAGATTAGTAATAGATATAATATATATTACCTAGGCGTATAATGTAATAACGTTTTTACTATAATTTGACCTTACGGGCGCCTTTAACTAGGTAGATTGGATATAGCTAATATATATATTCCGGGAACTGGGCTATAAATAGCAACTTATCCGCTAGTTACAATCCTACTTTAAGGATAAAACAGCCCGCCTTTATTTTAATAAAGTGATATTAGAACCTTATAGAATTACTTAAAGTATATTATAGAGCTCCCCCCTCTCCCCTATTCTTTTTATTATCTTTATATCCACCTTATATTAGTAATTAAAGGAAATCCCCAACCTTATTATAATAGGATTTATAAATAATATAAACTTATTAACCTATATATATAATATAAAAACGGTATACGAGACGCTGGAGAAAGGATATAAAGTATATAAGGAATGGGTAAAGAAAAGAGGTATGGAATTTAACTTATCGAAAAGTAAACTTATATACTTTACAAGAATAAGGCGAATATATACTAATATATTAAATATCCTAAGAAAGGGGAACCTAAATCTGGTATTAGTAAAAAGTACCTGCTTTTTAAACGTATAATTAAATTAAAAACTATTTTTTACCAAATACTAAAAAATTATCCTATAAAAAATAGAAATTTAGAAACTAGTACTAAAACGATTAGTAGGGAAAACGTAGGGAGTTTGCCTTAACCGTGTACGGTAAATTTATATAATAGTAATACGAAACGTAATATTATATAAAGTAAATATATAATATATATTAATATTGAGAAAGGGAAAAATAAGGGGGATAGTACGAAAACTTTACAATTAATAAATAAAGTACTTACGTATTGCTATTGGGGTATATAAAGCTATATTAGTAAGGAATATTAAAACCAAGGCGTAGTACTTACTACTGGATCTATACCTTATAAAATAGGTAGTAAAAATAGAATAAAGGCTCTAAAGAACTGGTATAACGGAGCTATTATATACCGTATACGAGATAGTGGCTAGTTGATTTAAAAAAAGACGATTACGGAAAGGGGAAGGAAGAATTAAGTAACTAAATAGCGGAATTTTAAAGGCGAAATAGGCCAAATAATAGCTATAATTACTAAGGTAGGCCTAAAATTCAAGGGGGGAAGTTAACTGGATAAAACTCGACCCTAATAGAAGATTAAAAGCAAAATAAAGGGTACGCCGATCGGAGTAATAAATGATAATATTGTGAAGAAGAACCAGTTAAGGTATAAAACTAGCGGATTTATTCAACCTCCAGGGGAAGCTACCTAAATACTTCCTACTTAACCTATATAATAGGCTTACTAAGGTAAAAAGCTCGCTTTTTACCCAACTACGTACTGGGGTAATAAAACTAAACGCGTTTTTGTTTAAAATAAAGGTAAGAAACGTAAATACCCTACTATATTAATGCGTAGAAATATTAGAAATAGCAGTATATATCTTCCTAAATTGCTTAAAATACGCGTAAAGCTGAGAGTAAGTAGGATTACTAAAAGTACGAAACGAAAGTACCTTTAAAGAGGCTCTATCTTATACCGTAACTGTAGCGAAATTAATAACGTGGTTTTATAATATAGGTAGAATTAAAATATATAACTTAGCCAGGGAAATAAAGAGACTTAACAGTAAGGAAAAGGCAGCTAGGGGAAGGAAAAAAGTAGTTACTGCGAGAGAAAAGAAAAGATGCGAAGAAGAGGAACGATTAGTAAAAGGCAGAAGGAGAGGACGGATAGTACCGGGATTATAATATAATAATTATAGCGAAATTACAACGAGGGTACTACGAATACCAATAAAACCCACAAACGGGTAATAAACTGCCTATAATCTATAGAAACTACTAATCCCTCCCCAAGAAATACCTACGAACTTGCAGCGAAACAATATTATACAAAAGCAGTACAAATCCCCTTATATACTATAATTAACGTACCTTTATATCCTTATCTAGTACAAATTAGTAAGAATTATTAGTAAAAGATTAAAAATATAGCGAAAATATAACGAAAACGCAACGGGGAATAATATATATTTTACTAAACCTACTTTTTAAATACCTTAGCCGGAATCCTACTAATTTCGCCCAAAACTCTAAAACGCTTTTAAATAATAACAAAACGGCGTTTAAAACGATACGCCTAATAGGGTATTTTATTAAGGGTGGTTTAAGCTACGGCAGCGGCGTAAAAAAGCTACGTAATCGTACCGCGAAAAGGGGTTGCTGGAGTAAACGGAGCAGGCTTTATAGTAACCTAACCCTACCAGGCGTGAATCATCTAATTAGTAAGAATAAAATGGCGCTAAGATCCGTATAAGTATTATAATCGGTACGCGAAAGGTATTAGGAATTTATAAAATAACTAATAATAATAGAAATCAGCTTGCGGGCAATACGAATAATAAATATAGTAGCAATTTGCTACTTAGGATCGGTAAGCTAAAAAGAGTTAGTAAGTACCAAAGCCGTAGCGAATACGTAAAGAGGTATATATAAAAATATACGTTTAATTAAAATCCGTATAACGCTAGTAGCAATAAGAGCCCGAAGCTGCGAGAAGTAAGTAAAAACCCTAAAGGAGCAGCGAAAGTATATAAAAGAAGTACCATTAGGTTGCAAATACTTATAGAGCTCTTAACGATTGCTAATATAAATACTACTAATATAGGAACGGTAAGGGCCGCGAGGATAAAAATTAACAGGATTGCAAGAATTAGCAAAGGAGATAAGCGATGGTAAAGTACTTACGCGGCGACTACGCGGTTCCGCGTAACGGTTTTAATCCTTAAGAGTAAGGCGTTAATATTGGAGTTGGAAGTTATAATATATAAAGTAATGGATAATAATAAAAAGAAGAAGAGAACGAGGGAAAAAACCCCCTATTTATAGGTAAAAAAGGGCGAGAATCTGCGTTTACGTACCGTACTCGCTTAGCAGGTAACGAAATTGCCCCGGTCAAATAAGGATGGAATATTAGATGAAAATATACTGGCGATACCCTTATAACCTCTCATCCGGAGTCCAACGAAGGCAAACCGATAACGACGCTACTGCAAAGGAAGGTATAACCCCCCCCTCCTCCCTCTTTCTATCCAAATATACCGCTAATATTACAATGGTACCGTTGCTACGATGGCCTTCCCGTAGTATAAACGAAAGCGAACCGAAAGCGAGGCAAACCGCAGAAAGAGAAAGAAGCAAACTACCTGTAGAAGAAGGCTATCGTCTGAACTGCGGGCGAACCAAAAGCGAGGCAACAAATA
>Ga0247760_1002478_pt1 | contig 13891 bp, 15 predicted proteins | sample UWRJL171409R4_FD_179936 | JGI IMG/M metagenome (GOLD analysis project Ga0247760, IMG submission 179936) | Plant litter microbial communities from Arlington Agricultural Research Station in Wisconsin, United States - UWRJ-L171-409R-4 | ecosystem: Environmental > Terrestrial > Plant litter >...
TGCTGGCCTTGGCATCATGATAGACGGGCTGTTATTGTTATCATTGCCGTTGTCGTTGCTAGCACTGACACTGCTCCCACTGCTTCCACTGGTAATGGCAGTTGACGGCGACGACGACAAGCCAAGGTAACTAGCAACGCGGGCCCGGCGGATCTTTGCATAGGCCTCGCGAGAAGCGTGGGATCGGACTAGACGTTTTTCATCTTTTCCCAACTGCGTCGGGTTGGACGTGTGGACGAAGCGGAACATGGTTTCTGCTTGTGAACTGAACTGAACTGACCAGTTTTTTTTACTTTCAAAGTTTCAATATCACGGACTGGATCAAAAGAAATCGCAGTCTCTTTCAAAGCTCTCCTTCAAGGGGAGACATTCAGGCCTAAAACTCCCCAGCAGAGACACGAGCTAAGCACCTATTGCTTGACCGCCTCTCAGCCTCCAGCTTTGTTCAAGTGGAGTCTGGAGATGTATCTGACATTAAAGGGTGATTTGTCATCTTGCCAAGAAGAGCATTTCCCCAATCCGGTAATTCTTACATGCATCACCATTGCTTGGCATCACCACTTGCTGGGCATCCCTGTCGGTTACCTCCGGAACGGCAAGGATAAGTCCGGGCCTCACCTCCGCTTCTCTTCCAGTCCTCCTTACTGTTGAGACTGACTGTGCATACCATGCGGTGAAAATTTCATTTGACCTTCTTTTACCCATCAAGCCAGCACCATACCTGCCTTACTATATTGTTCCATGTTCGCATGGGTACCTACCTAATTTGGGAGCCTACCTACACCCCTGGCCTGGCATCCGGTCCCCTTACCCGTCAATGTTGTGTCAGCCCCAGAAAAGGGTCTTGAATCCTGCTATTAGATCTGATCGACCCCAAAGAATCCCTAAAATCATGTTAGTCACCTACGCAAGAGGTAAACAGATTTACATAGTGAGCTTATTCGGTGAGACAAACCAATAGTGATTGATACCGCTCCGTTCGTGCCCCGCGTTTCCGCTTCTCGAACCCGCCACCGGCAAGCTGGAGTTTCGCCTCCTGTCTGGAGAGGATGTTGCTCTGATATTAAACCATTGCGAATTAGCGGCATGCAGGTGGGTACCTAGCTAATCTAAGAAGGGCTCTGAAAAATAAAATAAAAATAAACATACGTCCTCGATGGTGCTTTTCATTATATACCGCACTATGGTGACCTCTTCGGTTTGCCCCAGACGGAGGGACCGGCCGATGGCTTGAAGTTCAACAGAGGGGTTCCACTGTGGCTCCATAAGATAGATGCGAGTCGCTACCGCAAGGTTAAGTCTAGGGGGTATGTTAGCTATTAGGTAATATTTTATCAGGGGTCGAGGAGGCGGGTTGGTCCGTAATCATGAGAGAAATGGGGCTTTGGTTCTGGTTGCAAGAATCGAGGTCGATGGGTATAAATCTGGCCCTTACCCAACTGCGCCTGTTCCCAGGGTCATGAGGAGAATGTTGGCACCCCCTGACGACCGAAATTCCTTCAGAATCCGGATGCGCTCGCTGAGCAGCAATGAACCGTGGATGCAGTAGAAAGGAATGCCTTGGCTTGTAAGCAACTCCCCTATCAGGCCGAGAGTCTTCTTCCACGACGAGAACACAATGCTTAAAGTATGGCGTCAGCAGTTACCCATCAGCCTCAACTTGTAATGCACATACCTTTTGTGTGATAGCTGCGTAGAGATGTCACTCAAGAACGCGAGGAGCTTGGTAGGGTACTGAGGACGTGCTTGGAGTGTCGTACCGTTGGCAGGCGCTACCTCGAGATTGATGGGCCTTTCTTCGTCACCAAGAGCATGACGAGTGCATCGGCTGCCCCCAGCGCGGAATTCCGACATGCAGGTACTGCAAACAAGGTGTAAGCAACCGGGTATCACATGGCCCCCACCTGTGTTTGGCGAGTCGCTGATCGTGTAGATCGTCTGAGGGCAATAGATGCAACCTGTTTCGCCTATCTGCTGCAAATAGCTGAGAATTTCGTCAGGGTCTAATCCACGGACTGGTGAGACACTTCCAGTGTCGGGACGCGGAGCCCCATTATTACAGAAAAGGCGGAGCCTGAGAAGTGATTCGAGGACCGTCGAGTTGAGTTTCGCGTTTCCGTGTCCGCTCACTGCCTTGTCGATTTCTTGTCTACATTGAATTTGGATTTCGTCATACTTGTCACGCTCTGAAGGACTGAACTCGAGGCGTCTCAGCTGTGGTTTGGGGTCGGGAAGTCCGAGTAGCTCTCTTGTGCGCCGCAGGCAGATACTTCCGAGAAGCAGACGAAGGTTCTGGAATCGCTTTCTTATACCATAGGTGGACGGGCTTGCGATGAACTTGTGGAACGTTGTCGGGTTTTCCAATATCGGGAGCCTGAGAAAAGAGGCGAGAGCTCCAAGGTCGTTAATCGAGTTCTGGATAGGGGTTCCCGTGAGACACCATCGATGTTCGGCTTGCAACTCAGCTGTTACCTGGTACTGCTTGGTGGATGGATTGCGGATCTCGTGAGCTGAGGAAGCCAGGTCAGCTGGCAGACTGGGGAAACAGATGATATCTAGGTAGTCAATAGTGGAATAGTGGAACAAACCTTCGTCCAACACGACGCGGAACCAGTGAATGCACCTGAGGATGCCGCTACGCCCTTTGCGTAGCTCCGTGGCCAAAGTTGCGTAGGTTGTAAAGACGATATCGTTCCCAAGAAGCTGTTTTTGACTATTCTCTTCTTGCCTTCCTTGGCCATGGTGTTTGTGGAATGTAATAGACCCCGGATAAGTATGCCTGAAATTGAGGTTAACTTTGTCAAATCCAGGAGAGAGAAGGGATAACAAAATTCATCTTGCGCACTTTCTAATTTCATCAATCCAACTATCGATAAGCACTAAACATGATGTTAGTCAAAACGGCTGCGGGGTCAAGGGCGTGGCTCTTACATGAAGATGGGCAAATGACGAGGGTTGAACGAGACGCAACTAAAGGCAAAGTCCCATGGTCCTTCCTTTGGCTCTTTGAAACAAAGTCACTCGCACGCCCTAGGGATCCCGCAATGGTGGACAGAATGACCAGCGTCTTCCCAAGGCCCATGTCATCTGCGAGGATCCCGCCTTTCGCATCTCTGGGCAGCATTGACTTTGCGCCAGTAATGCTATGCTGGAAACTGTGAGAATCTTAGCACACAAAAGTCAAGATGCAACTTGGAAATTTGCATACAGGTTTTCTTCTAAGTCAGAGTCAGCGTTACTCCAAAGACTCATTTCGGGAGGAATATTCCCAGTCTCGCGCCGGAAAATAAAATCGAGTGCTTCAGCTTGGTGACTGTGTCACGGTTAATGGCTGTCCGGACATTCTGGGCTGCGTCCAAACGTACTCAAGTAAGCTACTTTTGATCCGTTTATCTGCGGCGGACTTTACAAGGAAGCTATGGTGAGAGAGAGAATTGAGGATGGTATCGATTTCCGCATCATCATTCGGCTGGCACACTTCTTCAGTTGGCGATCTTTGCTCGTGTATCTCAACCAGACTTTCGTCACTCTGTTCCTCGGGAAAGATAACGGGGGTTTCAAGAACCTCATTCCCCAAGATCTCATCTGTATGAAGGTAATGAGGGTTATAGTAAAGAATCCCGTGAGTGCCGTGAAGAGGACGCTGTAAAAAGAGTTTAGCAGAAGACAAGGCTCTCCCCACTTCGGTTGCTTGCAGTCGACGCCCATAGATGTTCATATCGAAGGCCACGACAGCCGCGTCTTTCTCTTCGTACCACTCCTGCACTACCTGCAACCACTGATCTCGTGAGACAAACGCCCGCAGATGCAAATCCCGATTCTGTTGGAGAGCCTGAATGTCTTGACATAACTTTTTGCTTAGGATAGCGAACTTTGATCCAAGAGAGTCGAGGGCGTAAAATTCGCCATACTTGAGAATGTCGAAGCACTGGGATGGTGCGGATGAAGCGTCGTGACGAGCGGGAGGCCGAATTCTCAGCTGCGCTTTCAGGTTTGGTATCTGCGACATGATATGTGAGTGTATTGCACTCCGTTGACGTGGACTGCAAAGTCTGAGGGCATACGCTTCCAAAGCAGATATCTCCTTCATTGACGCTTGGGGCGCTGTCGCTGTCATGGATAAGGGGCTCATTTGGGGGAAGAAGCTGGCCGGCCTGCCACGGCCCCGTAACATGTACCCTGGAAAATGGCTGGAAACTGGCATCGTCACCGATGTTGGGCGGGAACCAATTGACCGATTGAAATTGAGGCACGTCACGGTACATGTAGGGGTTGAAATCTGTCCATGAGGTCTGGCTCGGACCATGAGGCCGTTGCCAGGTGTCATCGACGAGTTCATCGTGGGTCAATTGCCGATACACATCTTCGAATGGATACTGGCGCTTTCGTGGGAACATCTTGCCCTACCTCGCTTCACATGTTGTTGCGAGACTGCTGGGCAACGGACGACATCAAAAAAAAAAATCGAGGTAAGGCTCCGCGAGGTGCTTTGCGGATGCCGTGGTGTGGGGCTGAGCCGGACACTGCCTCAACAAGCTGGGCGACCGCGGCGTGACCTGCAGGGCAAGCTTACGCAAACCGGCGAGGTGACTTATGCATTCGTGCCTGAAAATTCTGGAAGTTGGGCCGTTGCACACTGTCATGCTGTGGCTCCCGATCGTGACTTCCAATCCCAGAACAACCCCCGCGCTTCAAGTTAATGATGGCAGCCACGATGGCGACCTCAGGAGGGGGAGGGGGAGGAACCGCGTTCGAGCAGGCTCTTGCCGATTTTAAGAAGGAACTACGACCGAAGCAGCAGGCTGCATTCCAGAGCACGACCCTTCCCGACCTTCTCAAGGCGATCGACAAAATCCAAAAGGACCCGCACGCCACCCGACGACTTCGAGATATTGGGAGTCTTAAGGGAATGCTCGAAGCGCTTAATCAGTTGGGCAAAGTCGTTGAGACCTTTGTCAACACCTCTGAAATTGTCGCATTCGTTTGGGTGAGTTTGCACGAATCTCACCTTCCGCGCACCATCGCTGATGCAAGCTGCAGGGCCCGTTAAAGTTCTTGCTTCAGGTTCGTTGCAAAAAAAACCAATCTCCACCACGCCACATTCTCTAACAGCAAGACAGATTGCAAGCACCTTCGCCGATGCATTTACTGAGCTCCTCGGCGTCTATCAAAGTCTTGGGGAGGAACTTCCCCTCGTGTTGCAATATGAGAAAGTGTTCTCTGAAGACGATAACATGAAACGCGTGTTGGGTTATCTTTATAAAGATGTCTTGGAGTTCCATCGCCGGGCTCTGAAATATTTTCAACAGCCAAGTAAGCTCATTCCCCCTGCTCGTCCCCTCACTCCTTCCCCTGCTCTTCCCTCTTTCCCAGTCCTCCCCTGACGCATTGTTCTCAAGTGTGGAGGCAACTGTTTCAAGCGACTTGGAAGACGCACAGGACCCGGTTCGATGATTTGGTCCGAGGAATCAGCAGGCACAGGGACTTGATCATCAACCAGGCCAACTTTTCAAGAATTGAAGCATCCCTAGACGAACGAAGAATAAGGGACAAGCAGTTTCGTGATATCGCCGAGGCCGAGAGCAACCGGAAGCTCCGCGAGCTTCAAGGGTGGCTGAGGGCAGCGAATGTTGCGAATGATCAACACGAACTCTCCAAGCTTCGTGCTGAGTACCCTGGCACAGGACGCTGGCTGCTAGACAACCCAAAGTTCAAGGACTGGTTTGAGCCACTGTGTCAATCCATACCACCAGTATTGTGGCTAAATGGCGTTCCAGGAGCAGGTTAGTGACGGTAGAGGCCCAATCAACGTCAAATCGCTAACAAGAATCCTGCCAGGGAAAACTGTTTTGGCCTCTCTCGTTGTTGGGGAGGCACAGGGGCTTAGCCACTCCCCTGTTGTGCTGTACTTCTTCTGCAAGAGCGGCGACAACGAACGGGACAATTTCGTTTCCGTTGCACGCAGTCTGTTATCCCAGCTTCTCCCGTACAACAAGGATATCTTGCTTCCGTACTATTACGACAAGTACTTGACTAGCACCGAAGCGGTTCTCTCAACTCTAGAAACGATCGATGACCTACTCAGCGTCTCTCTTCAGAATTTCCCAAATGTCTACATCGTGTTGGATGGAATCGATGAGTGCCCAAGAAAGGAACGCGAGATAGTTGCATCATGGTTCCGCGACCTTATCGGCGGTCTCCCGCAAGCCAGCCCGACACAAGTTCGATGTTTGTTTGTAAGCCAAGACGATGGACCCGCACGGAGGGACTTCGCAGCGGTCTCCGCGATCAAGATCCGCAGTGAGGATAATCAACATGATATTGAGCAATTCAGTTGCAACTGGGCGAACAAAATCCAAGGGAAATTCGAATTATCAGACGAGAAGCGAGATTCAATTGCAAAACGTATTGTTGAGGCCGCTGAAGGTTAGCGTTACCCTCTAGTCCACGAGCAGATTTATCACTTACAGGCTCAATCTATAGGCATGTTCCTCCTCGCCAAGCTTATCGCTACCAATCTCTTCCATCAACTGGATATCGACGAGTTGGACTACGAGCTCGAGCCTGGGCGATTCCCGCGTGAAATCAATGACGCGTAAGTCAAGATACCAAGAACGATCGAATCCATGCCATAACCTGAATGTTTGTCGACAGGTACTCTCGCATCCTTGCAAGGATCTTCGACCACGTATCCGAGTCAGAACAGCGAGGAAGCAGGATGCTTCTGAGCTGGCTCGTGTGCGCCAAACGTTCCATGAAATGGCACGAGATCCAGGGTGCCAAATCGATGGACTTGGAAGCCGAGACGGTGGATTTCCGCAAGTTGCGTTTTCGTCTTGACTCGAAGGATCTGTGCGGATCACTTGTTGAGATTCGGGCCGATGGCACTATTGAACTCGTTCACCTGACGGCCAAACTGTAAGCAAAAGTCCTGTTAGCGAGTTGGCATCAAGGTCCTACTAACCCCATCTAAGTTTCCTGATAAGCGAGAAACACATCAATGAGGTTCGGGGAGACCTTCAGCTTGCGGCGCTTTGTGTGAACTATCTCAGTTTTGCTGGCTTTACAGGCGAATTCCAGAACACAGATCGCCTCGTTCGAGAAGGCTACTACGCTTTCATGGATTATGCTGTCATCTACTGGGTTCGACATCTTGAGGCCAGTCTTGGCTCTTTGGAAAAGGAAGATCCCGATGTGCTGGAACTTTCACGTACTCTCCAAGATTTCATTGAGCTACATTACACGAACCCAACCACTCGCTTTCCTGTTTCGCGAGGAAATATCAACAGACTCCGCGCTCTTGAGGATATGAGTTGCTACACAGAGTTACAGCAGAGCGTAATTTCGACGCGGAAGCAACTCACATTTTACGGTGAAATGAGCGACGCAGAAATTGCCCTCGACCTCTCGGATGTTGTGGGCAGGGTTCGGGCGGTACTCGAGCGCTTGCTCCAGACCGCTCAAAGCGGCGACACGGTATCTACTCAGTTGGAAAAGCACTACGGTTCCAACCTATTCAAATGTCCAAGGTTTAGCTGCAAATTCTTTTCGAACGGGTTCGCAACTGCAGAACAGAGAGACCAGCACCTCGACAAGCACCTAAGGCCATTCCGATGCACAGTAGCCGGTTGCTTGACTGGCGCAACGGGGTTGAAATCTGAGAGAGACCTCCAAAAGCACATGAAAGACGCGCATAGAGGCGCTCAGCTTGGCGACGAATATCCTGACGAGAATGAAGTGACTCGAAGTCTACAACAACCACAACAACAACAACAACACCTACCTGATACACGGGCATCCGGGCTCCCAAAGAATGCACTTCAAACGCAAGACAGCCACAACTCATCTGACAACACGGCAAACCCCTTGCAGCAGTTCCGGGCAATTAAGAGACAAAAGCGGGAACATAAGTGCCGTGACTGTGGGAAAACCTTTTCACGGAAGTTCAATCTCGATTCTCACCTACACACACACAGCACGGTGCGACATTGGAAATGCGATGTGTGTGGGAAAGCATTTGCCCGAGAGAGCGATTGCAAAAGGCATACCAAGGGCCATGGTGCAGGGGAGATGTTCACTTGTGCAGGGTGTGGAAAAGGTTTTGCTCGAAAAGACACTCTGGCAAATCATCACAAGTCAAAATTGGGTCAAAGGTGTCTCTTGGGTTTGCCTGGATCTGGGGGGGCCGATCAATACGTATTCCAAGACCTTGAGATCTATGAAGGTTACAGCTGATGCCCCTCCAGACCAGCGGCCTCATCGAGCCAACTCAGCCAAGCCCAACTGAAGTGGGAGTCAGGTGGTGGCAGCTTCACAAAGTGAGGGCTAAAGACCCTACGCTGGCGACAAGTTCGCCTGTTGGCTAGTCATCAGCACATTATGCCCGCTGGACTTCTTTTGGCCACTTCAGCGGTTATCTATTTGATCTGACTGGTGCCCTCTTGGCCGATTACATCTGTGGGCTGTAGGTGCTTGGGCCATCACACCCAATCCAGTCTGCAGAGGTTATCTGGGGCCTCTTTTCTGACAGGCTCTCGGAACTTCCCGTGTGATACTGGGGACGCCCGGTCCGGTTGTATCTCATGCTCTTTTCGCCGCATCTCTCGTTCTTCTTCATCTCTGTTTCTCTCCTTACCCCGTCTTCCAAGCCGCTGCCACAACAAGAGTTGATATCATTTTTCTGAAACACGCCACCGACCGCAAATGACAGGCAACGCTCAAACATGATGGCTACTGTATGTTACAGCATCTCAACGTATCGAGCCCCTTGACTGAATTGACAATTATCCTAGGGAGACAGGGCGCGGCAAGGAATCTACGAGCCCATCCGCTTTCACCTGTTCAGCGACGTAGCCGGCAAGACTGTCAGGTGGAGACGCCGATCGCCGCTGCTTATAGGCACTGCCATTAGGATTGGGAATGTGCCGATTAGCGATGACGAGTTAGCTGTGGAGGGGGGCGAAAAAAGGATCCCGGAAAGTTCTGTCATTGTGGAGATTTATAATATGGAGGTCATGTTTGTTAATTGACTACCTACTTAAGTAGCTACCTAAAGCTATCTGTAGCTGCCCGTAGCTATCTAAGCGGTTATCCAGCAATGCCAGAAAGTAGGTCCTCTTAAAATGGCGTTGGGGATGTGAGTGCGCTATCTGTGCGGTTATGTTTGTATGTCTGGAGATCATTAGGTGCTCCACCTCGGTGAGCAATTTCGAACAGTAATCACGGCTCAGCTTTCGCAAACCGGTCGAAGCTAAACCACTCTAAAAACCGGACAGTCGTTGGGCTCTCCAAGATTTCATTGGCTACCTGCGCTGACCCTTCAAACTCACCAGTTTTGATGACTTTCATTGGCCGCTTTCAAACGCCCGCAGCAGTACAATCCAACCCCTGAAAGATTGTTCGCGCGGAACTGCCAAGGCTTGACATTCTCAAACTTCAGCATTTTACCGCCACAAAACGCAGGTTTTCCCAGAGGTTTCGAACTTTATCAGATACTCATTAGCTTTTTATCTATCTTATCAAATTTTCTGTGTTGAAATCGCATATTTGGTGATAAAAATCCAGGATTTAAAGATTTGGCTGGGGACCCATGCTCCAAGAACCGCGCGAACAATCTTTCAGGGGTTGGATTGTAGGTCTGGTCTGGCCACGGTCCAATCAGCAACGCCATAAGAAAGCTTCCCGCCATATTTTCAGTTCAATTGGAGAGCTCATGTCGGGACCGCTGAGCCGTCATGCAAAACCCCTGGCCAATGAGATGGAGACACGCTTGTCCCGCCGCTCCTCACCCCTCACCATCCCTCCAAGGGCTTTTTGGACCAATGCACGTCGTAGATGCAGCAGTGATAGCGACCCTTTCCACACAGCCGGAGCGTTCCGCCCGAGGAAAGATTGAGACCAGGCTTGGTTGTTCTGACCAGAGGTGGTAGGTACGGTAGGTATGATTTTTTTTATCATTCAACACTTACAACGCAAATAGACCGACCGAAGATATTCGCATTTACCAAGACGAGGAAGAAAAAAGAAAGAAAAAATTCATCGACGACAGCCTTGTCGCCTCTCTAACTAAACTGTTTTTGAAATGGATAAGATTCTGTTAAGACTTGGGAAACGTAGCTTTTTTGCCAGTTAGCCCACGTTTGTTGATGCAAGTGTCATTATCACAAGAGACATATTGTCTGTTGTCTAAGACTCTCTATAGCAAAAAAAAGTTGAGTTGGAATTAACGTTTCCGTGAGTTGGTTGGTATGATGACCCGACTCGAAGCACGTGGCGAGAACTTTTTTTTTTCGGGGTGGTGTTCTCTTTTCGTCTTCAAACATGATGCGAATTGCCAGGGTGACAATCACAGGGAGGGGAGGGGGGCTCAGCAAGGTTGGAGGGCTCTTCGCGACTCAATTCGACATTGAAAGCTGGGAATCACGGCTCAGCTCATCCTCGAACACGTGTGTGTTTGAGAGCTACATGTTTTTGCGGAGCCATAACGAAAAAGAAAAAGGCGCTCTCTTCAATCTTTTCCAGACATGATTGGACTATCTCCATGCTCTACAATCCTTCTGACGTGGTGCCAATACAGTTCTCGATCGACAAAAAACGAGCTGCACACGCACCCATCGGATCTCCCCGCCCCTCAAGCCTAGTGATATTGACCGTTCCTTGCTCAGCCCCACCTTTTTTTGTGTCAACCGATATCAAATGCCACTTTGTACTGCACCGACTGCATTCAACACTGTTGAGTTTTCTTTCCATGTTCCATATATTATTACAAGGAGTCAACGCTCAAGTAGTGACATGACAGGCAGCCCCATAACCAAAACTCGGTTCAAGCTCTCCCACAAACTCAAAGCACATCTACGGGACCGGACTAGTCGAGGGCAGGGGAACCGGTGGTGGGGTAACCTGGGGACAGCGTTGCCACGTCAAGGCAAAACCATCAGTCGCATCAATAGACATTGTCCCGGCGAGGGTATTATTAGCCCTAATAGGCGACAGGCGAACTTCGGAGTTGATGTTCAACAAGGCCTCGGAACCGCCGCAGGGAGACCAGACGGTCTCGGTCGGGTTGAATAGGTCGACGCGGTGGTAGAGATCATCGTATGGTCCGTTGATGGTCTCGTTATAGGAAACCTTGTTTAATCATCAGTCATAGATTGCACGTGTCAAGACATGATTACGGGTAGGTAAGATAGGTAGGTATGTATGTATGTATGTAGGTAGGTAAGTAGACAAAACGGAATTTTACCTGCGCGCGCTCCCCGGAAAAATAATACGTCGACCTGGTGAGTCCCGTGAGCCCGGCCTCGATCTGGGCGTATCCGAGGTATTCAGCCCGGGCAACGGAGAACTGCCAGCCGGCAGGGAATCTGAAGCGAAAGTTGATTTGGCAGTTACGGCGCGAGTAGGCGGCCGAGATGTTGCGGCCTGCGACAGCGACAAACCGGTCGTATTCCAGCATCAGCTTGGACTTGTCGGCCGACGTCTTGGCCGAGACGGCGCCCGCCGTGCAACCCGACCCGCTGTATACAAAGTTGACGAGCTGAATCCCGGGTGGGCTAGGGTTGTCATCCTTGCGATTGAGATGCTCTGCGCTAGGCAGTGCAGCCGCGATACCGGCGAGCACCAGGGGCAGGATATGGGCGAGATGCATTTTCGTGGCTCCTGGCGAAGTGAGAACGAGGTCAGGAAAGCCGATGGGGCAAACGCTTGTCCTCAAGGGAGAGTGATGCTGCTCTCTATATCTTTGCACTCATCGGGACTCATGAGCGCTCACCCCCTGCCTCGGTTGGATATATTTCGTCCAGTATCTGATCCTCCTCTCTAATGGCTCTTAGAAGACAATTGACGGAATAGGGTGATAATTACAGTCTACCCAATCCGCGAATGCGTTGCATCGGACATGGTTCATTTGTGACCCTTCAGCCTCAGTCCTATTTTTGGACCACTTCCACCAAACCCTCTCGGTTGGATTGGTGTTCGGGGAACGTATATAGGGCTGAACGCTACCTGTATCACAAGCGAGAAATTTCCCCCTATAAATCGAGGGCCCCTGGGCTCGGTCTTTTATCTGAATGATATTAGCCTCACACAGTTCGGTCGGTGGCAGGTGTGGCTCGAGAAGGTAGGTATTCCGTTCCCCGCAGGTTGTGCTTAATTGCAGCTGATCAGGTCATGTCGGAGGGGCTGGGACTTTTGCTGAGTCTCCTCGGGCTGAGTGTTAGGCTTTCGGGGGCGAAAGAGCGACCTCGGCACGTTCATTGGCCGAGCTGATATTGCCCCTCACGGAGACTACTTTTTTATCCCTGAAAGACTGTCGGCCGGGCAGTTGCGAAGACCGTCAGCTTCATTGGATATCAAACTGGGGTGCAAAAGCGCACTCGCAAAACATCCAAATACCCCGTGATTTATGCCTGTGTATGGCTGTGTTGAACTGTGGTGAGCGACAATTGAGCTGCTGACTGTCGGAGAATAGGGGCTGGTCTTGGCACTGAAGCAGAGAATGACACCGCCTGGGGTTCTTACCACAAAGGCTGACGCTTCCAGTTAGCCCGAGAACCGCCGGACCGTCGTCAAGGACGGCGTTGTATCTCTTGGTTGTCAATTGGACAGAAGAGAAGGACAAGAACCAGGTCGGCAGGCGTAAGATCCTCCTAGTCTCGTGGGCGATGACGCACAACACCCCAGCTCCAGACTAAAGCTTCCCGTGAAGGAATTGGCACATGCGTCGTCGAGGACTGCCTGAAAACGAGGTAGATTGCAGCAAAGATGGCGAAAGAGGTTACGAATTTGAAGATGGTGGGACTTTCATGAAGTCCGTTCTGGGGACGCGAGTGGGGAAGACGAGATTCTGGCTGTCAGACCTTCGACGGCACATGTCCTCAAGATCAACATCATCTATTGGACTTACCGACGGCGCCAACACGTCGAACTAAATCCTCTCCTCTGTTGCCTATAGTTCTGCCTTTCGCACGAACATCGCGAAGGCAGAATTTGGTCGGCTAAGGATGAAAGCCAAATGGGTGGAAAGCGACAGTGAAAATATGGAAAGAGCGATACCTGAGCTCCCCCCCGCGGGGTTGTTCACAAAATTGAGCAGTAACACATTGGAAGTGATGCTGTCAGGGACGGAAGGCACGACAAATGCAGCTGCCTGTTTCGTCGCAAAGCCAGCCTGACACACGTTGCTATTTTTTTCTTTTCTTTCCCTTATGTGCGCCTCTAAACAGACTTTGCTCTCCAGATGTGGCTGACTTCTAATCTTCAATCAACCAGGTATCTGCTAATGCTCAGCTGACAAATAAATTCCTTCTACCATGCAGGGCAGGGCGGCTGTTTGCCGTGCTAAACGGTTTGTCCAGGAACACACGGCTCTCGGCAGAGCACCGACCGCGCGGCAGAAGCATTTCATCTAAATTTTGCATACAGCCAAATGCGTTGCCCAATTACAACTTGCTCGACGTTACACACTTGGGGAGAAAGAATTAGCTTGTTACCGCCGACGTGGAAACGGCAAATAGCTGTCGACAGGCTGTAGCAAACAAAATCTACCAATGTTTCTCCATAAATGTACTTACTTACCTAGGGACATTATTGACCTATATAAAAAGCAACCCGCTCACTGCTCACGCCAAGGTTGTTCTTACCAGATTCACACGGCTACACGCACCCGATTGACTACAACCGAGTTTGGTTTGTTTTTTTCTGCCCAACATGCGTCTATTCAGTTTCTTGGCCACGTTTGCCCTGTCGGTTCAGCATGTATCGGCAGCGGGGAACCCGGTGTTCTTTTTCACCTTGTTCCCAACATCCACCACGGCGCTGAGGGATGAGGTACGAAATACCTAACTACCTACCAAAAAAAAAAAAAAAAATCCACTGGGGGGGATGAAACCAC
>Ga0247760_1002479_pt1 | contig 13873 bp, 14 predicted proteins | sample UWRJL171409R4_FD_179936 | JGI IMG/M metagenome (GOLD analysis project Ga0247760, IMG submission 179936) | Plant litter microbial communities from Arlington Agricultural Research Station in Wisconsin, United States - UWRJ-L171-409R-4 | ecosystem: Environmental > Terrestrial > Plant litter >...
AGCCTCCCTCTTTTTCATCTTTTCATGATGTTGAATCCAACGTTGAAAAAGCGAGAGTAACTGACTAACCGTCAACTCCGCCAACTCCGGGATTCAAGTCTGTCCAATCAATTCAAACCCTTGACCCACAGGCACGCAGGCACTTTTTTTTGTTAAACGCCCAACCAGCTATGAGTTGACTGTGGATGAGACTGACAAGTGTGCTGGGCGGCTACCTAGGTAGGTAGGTAGGTAAGGTAAGGTACCTAATACATGACCTACAGCGTTCCTGACTGACTGCCCGCTTCGATCACCACTACTACCTCACACGAGATCACTTGACTCTCTGTCGGCAAGTCCGGTCAATATTTCATCTTTTTTTCCCGAGTCCATGTTTTTGTGTGTGTGTATGATTTTCGTTTCTGCCTGGTGGGTCTATTCTGACTGTGTTCTGTTCTGTTTTGTTGGTGAGATATCTAGTGGTTGGTTGGTTGGTTGGGGTTGGATCTTACTAACATGCAACACAATCAATATTCTCAACGTGGGAATAAAGTGATTTTTTGTACAACACTGACAAATCCGGTTGGGATCACGAGATCACACCATGCTTTGGGATCATGTCTTGGATGGCTGACCGAATCTCAGATTGTACGCTCATTCGTGACAAATCGTATCACCCCATTTTGGGACTTGGCATATGTGCTTTCACCTTGCAGACTGCTTGCTTCGGGGTGTTGAAAACTCCGAGGGCGGAGTGCACTGTCTGGGACTGGATGACAGGCTGCATTGTTTCTGGCATTCAATCGGGTTTGCGATGCTGGCTGGCTAGGGCTTTGGATCACGCACCTCGGTGAGTGTGACAAAGAGAGTTTTGATGTCTTTGTTGTTGAGACACACTACGTCAAAGTTAATGAAATTCCCTTCCACGGGAGGTCAAAGATAATAAAATTCATGTTCCAACAGAGTCAAACTTAATGAATAAAGTCTTGATGAGCAATGAACAATAGATATTGTTATAGAACTGCATATACTTGTCGCTTCATATTAATACACCTCTCTTCATTTCCTCGGAGTGTATCTACATGTTTACCATCAGACTTGCGTCTTACCATACTTGCTTGACACTGATTCAGGCAAATTTACCCTCACTAGCAACTCCAGGTACCCGCTCCCCAAGTCCAGCCCCAGGTAGGTAATTAAGGTAGGTAACATCATGCCCTCCCTCTTTTCCGCCGCGTTCGGCCACTACTCCGTTCTCAACAGCTGGTCTGATTCCCCCTTTCCCGTCGACCGTATCCACTCCATTCTCACGACTCTGCAATCCCAATTGACCGAATACATTTCTTTTCTCGAGCGTCTATCCGACCGGATCACTTCTGGACAAATCCAAGCCAACAAATCCGCCGACGAGAAATGGGGCCGCGCCCTAGCGGAACGTCTCGCAAAGCATACCACGCTTATTAACGAATTGTGGTTAGGCTTTGAGACTGCGCTGGTGGATGAAGAGGCCAGCGAGGCAGATTTCATCCCGGTCACGCGCGAAGGAATCCAAGAGTTGAGAAAGGCAGGTAAGATTCGGTTTCATACGCTTCCGACGGAAAGCGATGAGTTACGGCGATTGTGCGCGGGCCTGACGGCGCAGATGGATTTCCGTCTGCAGGAGTTGGTGGACCTGTTGGATGAGCATGGCTTGGCGGGGCTGGTGGTTTGTGAGTCGACTGAGGAGTTGAGGTAAGTTCAGTAGGGTAAGTTGTGAGAACACATGACTTGACACTGGGCAGAGTTTCCTGCCTTCACTTGACTGTTCTGTATAATAATAAAACATATTCTTTCTGATGTTAGTTATTCTTGAAATGTGATTCGCTCGGGACCTTCCGGTTGAAATAATATGTACAATTGTTGAAAGGTATATATATTCCCCCCAACATAGCGCACTGAATGACAATTGTCTTTTTTTTTTTAACCTGCTCTGTTACTGGGTATGCCAAGTGAGCTCTGGGCAAGGAATTCTTCTGGTGCTCAGCTTCATTTACATCAAAAAAGAGGTCTGCAGTGAATTGAATTTCCTGCTAAACGAGCGTATGAATGTGTAAAAAAGTCCACTGTCAAAACATAAGTGCCAAGCACCAAGGTAGAAATTGCCAAGCTCCTTAACCACTTCCCGTCCTTACCTTGTGTAGGCACCTTATGTAGAGAGCTGCCAGACCGTGAACCGTGATGAAGAAGAAGAAAAAGATACAACTCGACCGGCTGCTACTTTCTCGTGATCCGCAGAGCCAAGAAGTGTTTTTTTTTTTCAAAGTGAGAATCGAAAAAGGCATAAAACAAGAAGAGAACCACCACACCGAACCAAACCAAGGATATCAAGGACAAATATCCTACCAATACCAATAGATCTTGGAGCAGCTGTGCAGCCGCGACGGCGGCGTAAAGGTCTGTGGACCGGTACCGTGGTCGTCCTTGTAGCCGCTAAAGCTTTGGTATCCGTTGGAGCCGGATCTGTTGCACATGAAAAACCGTGATCAGTGTATGTGGGCCAGATTCAAAACAAATTCCAACATGAACCAACCCTTCGGTGTGGTGACTGGGAGAAAGGAAGGATTTACTTACCCAACGTAACCGTAGTTTGGAAAAGTCTGGGCATTCCAAGGGATGTTCCAGGTGAAGGTGACACCGGATGGGAAAGTGCAGCTTTGCTGGGAACCTTCCCAAATGTGGTAGTCTGTTTATTTCTTATTAGCTAATGTTTATTAGGGCAGAGAAGGGGAGGTCCTCACCATTCACGGTGGTGGTTTCCTTCATGATACAAACGTCATTTCCAGAGGCTTGATAGGTGGACCTGTTGCAGTCGTTCATATCATTGCACCAGACCACGACCGAGGCGTAGGTCCAAGGGCCGTTTCCGTTGCCCCACATGACGGGCCAGCAATTCATCAGACGCAAGCCCGGGGTAGCCTGGCGAGGCAGCAGGCCGGTGCCATTGACAGGAGGAGGAGGTCCGCCGTCGTCAACAATAACAAGCGTGTCCAAAGAAGTAGGTAGGTTCAGAGGAGTCGGAGCCGGTTCGGCATTGCTAGTGACCGCAGTGAAAGTGGGCTCAGCGGGAGACGGGGCAGCAAGGACATTTCCGACAAGATAGGCGGCCACTAGAGCGGCGCGCTTTAGGTTGAAGATGGCCATGGTAACTGTGGGCCAAGTTGGCTGGACTCGTGGCAAGGAGAGTGAGAGGGGTGGTGATTTGGGAAAAAAAATAACTCATATTCCGGAAGGCTGTCGCCTTCTTATATAGATACTTTGGTTTTATTTTTTATTTATTTTTTTGCATCAATCCTTTCTTCTTGCCCATTTTACCACCTTAGCACCTAAATGTAACCGCCCATTGTGTTGTGAGGATTCATCACAGCACCCCTACCTCTAACCTAAAATTCAAACAACATCTGTCCAATTACTAACTTTTGCTTGGGTTGACCTGTCTTTTTAACTTGTTTGGGACCTTGGCAAAAGGTAAAAAAGGCTCGGCGAGGTTTAAATGCGACATTGTAAAAGCGATATATTCACTACGCTGACACATGTCCCCCTATGCAGGAAATGCAAAGAGTTACAAATTCGCTGTGGCTTCCTAGTTGAGTGAAATGTTGGAATCAGTCACTGACAGCCTATCTTCTATTCTGCTCCGTCCCGTCCCATCCCAAATGCTCTCATATCTCCAACATTGGTGCGCTTCAATTAGTCAAGAGTCTCAATGACGACGATGGACACCCAGACAACACGTTGCGACGTAGGCACGTACGTACCTAGGGTTCGACTTGATGAGAATGAGGTGAAGGAGAAATATTTGCTGCTCGCTGCAGGGGCAAGCTAGCGAAAATGTCTGTCTAAAAACAAAAACGAAAAAGAAAAGAAAAAACCCCCGCCGACCGAGAGAGCCTGTGTGTCTTGAGTGTCGAGTTCAACTCAAGAACACGATTTCCGGGTGGGTTAGTTGAGGCCAGTTTTCCTTTTAGAAGTTAGTAATGGGAAGACGGAATGTGACGTGGACTACCCAGACAGATTTTGGATAGACCAGATGATACCCGAGATCGGTTTGAATGGGATTGAACCAAGACGGAGGATTTGAATCTCGTTGAGTGCAAAAGTCACCAAGGTTTTGTAATGAACAGAGATGGCCGAGACTGCAAATTCGGGATGCGGACAAGATGAGCGAGAAAATATTGTGAGTTAACTAGATACTCCCTTTTTCCTTTTCTTTTCTTTTCTCTTTTTCTTTTTTTTCCTCTCTTGCTCAATCGGAGAAGTTGGTAGGAACATGACTGGTCTATTCCACGCAACTGTGAATGGGATCCAAGCTAACCACCCCGGGATGCAGACTGTGTACTCCGCGGGCTGCGACGAGCTCCGGAATGCCTACAATATGGCCATGATGACAACAGCTCTATGTTGTACGCTAAAGCTGCCCTCAGCAATTTCCATGTTCGTGTGTAATATCAAAATTCTTATTCTAAAAATACGGCCTTCTTTAGCGGCGCTTAAAATGGAAGCTAACGTACCATCTAAAGGATTATTAGGGCCTGGATAATTATTCGACTATTTAGTATGCATCCTCTCTAATTAACTAGGAAGTTGGGAGTGATTAAAACGCCATGTAATGAGCTCTAAGAATGGTTACGTATGTTTTTTATGTGATTACAGTGGCGGCCAGGTTCAGTGTCCCACAACTTAATATCTGAGATATTTTCAAGTACGGCCAGTTTTTTTGGTCCCTTATTGTTAACATACGGTATGGCTCAATCCGTACCGTATACTATGTCATCGCCATCCTAACACCCAGTTGTGCTTAGCGGCTTAACGATCAGCCCTCCCAAGTTATGAGCGATGGTGGGAGTGCCAACCAATGCCAGCAAACTTGATATGAAGTGATGTCGCAAGGTCCTCCAAATTCTATATATTCCTGCTCTATACCACACTTGATTCCTTGCCGTAGAGCTACGACATCACCCTTTCCATCGGACCGCCGGTATTCTCTTGGGTAAGGTCGTATGGAAGGGAATCACGGAGCACATGTGGATTCCCCTTCTTTCTTTTTGAATAACCCAAAAGCGTGTCCGCCAAGATCGGATAGTGCAACAAACTCTAACACAAATTAGCTTCGATACATGCTAGTAAACGGGACGAGGCACCAGTGGACATGATGTTCTCTGGAATGGCCGTCATTCTGTTGGTGTCGTTGGAAATGGGGAGTTGGTGGCATCATGCCTGCGGCTGGGATAGGCTTGATTGGGCCGATCCGAGGTCGGAGAAGTCATGTTACACATCCGGCTCGGGTCCGGGGCGCCGGGTTTCCACCCTGTCCCACCGGTCATATTTGCAAGTAAATCACGGCTCGAAAGGCAACATTTCACATGCGCATTTTCCTAGATAGCATTCCATGCACTACCGCATAGGTAGATTCGATAGCATCTATCAGCAGTTCACCCCTTTGCACTACTAAGCCTGCGATCTAAAGGGAATCCTACCCTAACAGAGTGTCGGACTCGATTCATTGGCTCCAGTCTCCTGAATGATATCCCCACACGCATTTCGCGATGCTTGGGAAGAACTTCAAGAATGACGGCGACTGAGCAAGTCCTCCTCCCGCATACATATAGGTAGGTAGGCATCCTGTCTTTGCATCAGAAAACTCGAAGTGGCTCGCGAAGAAGCTACCTACGCTCCAATCAAACAAGACACAAGTCTTGCCAGTCTCCACGCCGCAATACCATTTGAGGCGGCTGCATTACGCCCACACGCTCAAATACGGTGCGGTCGCTTCGTTGGACTTGGCGGAGAACCACCCAATATTCCGAATTATACGGCCCATAGCTCACACTTTGCCCCGTGTACACACAGTGCATCTCGCTACCAGGGGGTACGTGGTCGACGCCAGGTAGCCAGATCGCGTAGTCGGGTTGCAAGCTAAAGCTGGGGCCGTGGGCCGGTTGGCGCAATGATCTTCGGATTTGCAGCTCGTTGATCAAGTTCTCCTCAAAATGAACAGAGACCCCTCTTTGATCCACGATACCACCAGGTGAAAACTTGTAGTCAACCTTGCCAACAGTAACATGGGCTGAAATACGTAGCTCGCCCGACTGAACACAGCCGTACCCGTCGGGTCCCATGTTGGTGATATCGGCACCTTGAAAGGTGATACTTGAGCACCAGGTGCAGTCGTTCCCGCCGACTTCCTCGGAATGGAGCAGCACCTTACCCGGACTGCATGCCCAAGACCACGTCGGGGCTGGATGTGGAACTGTCCGTGGCTTTTTTGCGGCATTAGTTTCGGTTGTCCACACAAAGTCGGACGTGAGGTAGTTCTCCCACAATCCGGCAAGATACCTGCCGAGATCCTTGCCCTTACGTGTCCTCGAGACGGGCCTTGCAAGGCCGGAGATGGCGGGGAGATGACACCCCCTTTACACGCTCCAGAGCCGATGCGGGTGCCAAGAGGGTCGCATTCGCACCAAAAGGCCTGATAGCATTCCCACTGTAGTTCACCTTTGGTGAAATGAATGGTTCGTCGGGAGAGGAGCCGCTCTTGATATGCCCACCCCCTGGAGAGAAGCGGATGGTCCTTGCGAATATCATCGACGCCTGGTACGCCCCACTTGTAATAGATATGTTCAGGCTCCTCGCGAAAATAGAGCGTCTCCCCAGACGGCCCGACGATACCGTGAAGCCAGCGGGATGACGAGGAGCGGGGGCACATGTCTTGGGTGCTTCCGCTGTTCTTCGTCGCCGCAAGCTGCAGGCAGAAAATGAGGAGTTTAGCACCCCTTGTGACAAGGGTCGTAAATGGTACGTATCTCCTAGATGTGCCGCCGATTCAGTTTGAGTGGTGAAAAGCTCCAAAGTTTGATGGTATTTGTTCTGTCCATGGTCGCCCACCCCGAAATCCGCAGCCAAGGGTCCAAGAAATCCGCAGCCAAGGGTCCAAGAATTCCACTTGTAGACGGAGTCCACACCTAAATGAGTACCTAGACCTTGCATGCTGCTGTAATCCTGCAAGGTAACCTGGAGCAAATCACAATAGCGACAGCCCCTCTTCACCGATAACTTCAAGTCCAACGGAGTGAACTGTGATTCGAAGTATTGGTCGGGCTTCGAAGTTGCAGTTCGGCCGTCGTCTTTAGTATCTTTTGAGCATGTCTTTTGAGCATATCTCAACATGCTGCTCCAGTATGAACCGGCATATGCTACAGCGCCTTGGCGAAGGGCTAGATGAGGCTGCACGCAGTGCATTGCTGGAATCTGATATCTCCATCTCCATGTCAGGCTTTTGCAGGGTGGAGGATTTCTTGGGTAACAGCTCGAGTACAATGACGGGGAGAAAAACGCTTCAACGCTAGTTGAGAACTTTGGAAAGAATATCATGTGAAAGCGAGCGGGGAAGCAGACCGCGCCGGAGGCCAGAGCCTTACGAGGGAATTACCCAACACCGCCCGCTGCCGACGTCATTCTAGGGAGGTGTTTCATTCACGTTGTAAGTTCAACCAGAATCTCCCTTTCTATTTTTTTCCCCCCTTCTCCTTCACCAGTCCTAGATTTCTGCATCCTTAAGAGTCGTCTCACTCAACTGTTCCAACCTCTTCTCTGCCGCCACCATAGCTTTCCAGTACGGGTTTCCCACAACATCCCACTCCCACACCTTCAATAACAGCAAAATACTGTTAAAAAACGGACAATAAGATAGCTACACGTATAGACTATATGGGTTACACTGACTGGGGACGGTTTCCCTGTTAAGCATTGTTATCCATGTCCCGCGCAGTTCCAGCGGCACCCAACGCAACTTCCTGCCTTACGCCTTGTAGTCTGTGCAGGCGAACGCGGCCACGTACGGGAAACCTCGGCGGACGGCGGCGTTCTGTTACCAGGTGCGCTTTCTCTGGCGCTCTATTTTTGTACTCACAGGTGTAACTATGATGGTGCCGGGCGGTATGCCCACGAAGTGGAGGTCCCTTGTTGTGTCGGACGCCAGCAGAATGCCTGTCGAGAATTACGTCGAATGCGGTGTAGCTAGCGTAGAAGCCTAATGCATTTATAGGGTACTTATTGCAGCCTTCACAACTAACTGCTTGAGGTCCTACCTTCTAATCTCGAGACCCATTCCAACCTACACGTTCCAGGATCGTTGGCAGATATGGTTCCACAAGACGCCATGTCTGATGCAACACCTCAACTTCATCCTTAGCAACATCTGATATAAACAGCCGAAATTTACGACCGGGCACAATACTCGCTTTCCAATTATCCGCGAGAACCGCCGGAGAACCATTAATGTGCCACTTGGACATAAATGTGATCTCGTCTTCGACCTCCAGCCAAAACTCCCCATTTTGCATCTTCCGCCTAGCTTCGAGGTCGTTTGCGCCGTAACAGGAAAAGTTTGCCATTAGATATGAAACGGCTCCCTGCAGTTATCAGATATCGGACTCGTACGGGATGCAGAAGGACGCCAATGCTTACCACGATAGTATTGCACAGACCGATATGTACCAGTGATGGTTTATCCCTGTGATCTATGAACCAGATACACTTTTCTTCCCATCTCATGTCCAAAGACTGCGGCATTGAGTAACCGTTCACTTTAGGAGGCACGTAGTCGGGCAGTGAGTTGACATGGTGGGTCAATGCTCGAACCTTCTTAGTTATCGCTGATTTTCGCCAGGACCATTTGAACTTTAAGAGTATGGTTTCCGATCCTATTGTAAAGTACGACTGCGATTCAATATCACTGTGTTGCCGTTGGGGTACCGTTGATGAAAGTTCGGCTTGATAAGGCCTACAAAGCAAAGCCAAGATTTGCTCCGTATCTTTATGGATAATGCGACAGTTGGATAGGAGGGTCTTCAAGCCTCGCGGCAACAAAGAAGAGGGAGGAAGCTTTCGAATACAGCAGTCAAATAAAGACTTTGCCCTCTCCAGTTCGGCCACCGCTTCGCTCAGCTCAGTGCCGCAGTCGTTGTATGAGGATGCTACTTCGCTCAGATTAACCCCGAAAAGGCTAATCAAAGCAAGAAGTAATCCGGCAACCGCCAGAGAAAGCTCGAGAGATTCGGTCATCGTCATCAAGACAACGTTAGGTAAAGGTGTAGCAGCGAGATGAACCCGGTACTCACTGGTCGGAGGATAATCCCACATGAAAGTAGATAGGCTAGTCGTCGTGTCCAAGGAACTTTGATTTTAGAATAGGGATGGGGATGGATGTGTTCGTTGTCTCTGTTTTGCTCCTGTACCTACCCCGCTCTGAGCTGAGAGAAGTGGCGTTTGCGGCTATCATCCAATTCACTAGGTTTGAATCAATAGACTCGTCGGAGGTGCGCCACAGCCGACACAATGCATACAAAAGCGGCATTCCACCACAAAGCTGACGCGGCTTAGAGTTCACTCCGCATTATCGGCCTTTGTTAGTAAGGAAGCGTCAGCGATCCTAATCTAAGTTGCTTAAACCAGCAGCGATTTTGCTGTTATGAAAGCCCTGTTAGATTAAACCTGCTGATAATTTACTTTCGTTCCTCAAGGCACTTTTAGCAAACCGCAAGCGGTTTGCGTCTCTCTGATTTCGCATGTGAGCACCATTTTTACGTCAGCCAAGCCAACGTAAGCACCTTTCCTTCTGTAGTATAGTCTTTTCTTGTGTGTTTTAGGGCCCTCCCTGTCACGGCGGTGGGAGATCTGTTGCGATTGCTGCAAAGTTACTCTATACTTGTTGCACGCGAATCTAAAGCTATGGAAAAAGAAAAAGAAAAAGGGAAGGAAAGGATTCCCACAATTGCACCACCCAAATAGTGGTGGGTAGGTGGGGTAGGCGGGGTAGCCTGGCAGAATAGATTCAGGGGGTTCTGGATCCGCTTCAACTGTGGGGCGCCCACCACCCAAATCCCAGGCCGTGTGGTGGGTTCAGGCACGACGGCCAGGCTGCCGTCACTCTCCCCCTGTAAGATTGACCCACACCACACTGGGGGCCCTATAAAGAGCCCTCTCCCCTCCTGTGCCTTTGTCACTTTCTTCTTTTCCTTTCTTCTACCTCAAGCAAGATAGTTTATATATAGCCTTCAGGCAACCCTTTTGACCCCCGTGTCTCTGTGCAAAGCCCACCGTAGTCGCCCTATTACAGGGCATAGACCCCTGTATTTCCGCTTGTTACAGCAGGTTGGTCTGCTGATCTTAGCTTCTTTTGACCTTGCATGCGACATGATTACGGCCGATGGGGTGACTCACGAACGCCTGGGGTTGAAATGACGGTGTCCAATGCGTTCAGCGCCTTGGTACATACAGCCAACGTGCCGCATTTATCAAATCGCAAACAGAGTTGGTGTTATTCCGAGGCGTTCGTCCGGGCCGATGACATCCTATCGTTGCATGTCAGCTGCATGATGCGGCTTGACAGGAAACCAAACCGAACATGTGGCCATAGCGGCTCCAGCCCAGTGAATCATTCACAATCTGCCATCATGCCCCGCGAGCTAGGCATATAGAGTGGAATTGGAGGTTGGCGCGGATGCCCAGAACGTAAAAATCCTTGGGAGACATCTAGCATCGCCAAGCAACGGTCTGAACCCACAAACAGCTCGACACTGAGACGATGCTCCAGATAATAGTTTATCAGCTCGTCAGGTACGTGCGATCAGCCTTAATCGGGATCCAATGCTTCAACTGCAAGGATCAAGCCCCAACACCTCATGCTATTTCATTGACAGATAGATATCCTAGTTCAACCTACCGGCTGAAAATATGCCACTGATTTTTGCCGGCTCGCCATCACCCAAGTTCCTTTCTCACGTACACATATCCTATGCACCCCTCTTGAAGAAACGAGAACGAGAAGGAGACGGCTCCTGCGCTTTAGGAGACCCCGTTTCCAGCTCCGAGTCATTAAGCCTCCATGTAGTAGCGCCAGCAGAGTCATCCCCGTACTTCGATGAATACTTAAACTGTGTATACCGCTGCGCGAGCCTCGTGATGGTCGGCGCCGAGGGGCCTTGCTGGGAATAATTGATGAAGTGGTATAACTCCCTCTTGATCATTTGGTAATCCCCGTCAACGTACGGTCGGTTTTCGGCAGCGGGCTTCCGCAGGATCTCGTCGGTGATAATGCTGAAGACGGAGTTGATGCCATGCTTGGTTCGTGCCGATGTCTCAATGTAGCAGCGGGCGTTGATGAGGCTTGCCATGGCAAGGCCCTGAGAGGGAGAAGCCATTAGCTTTGGTGGCCAGGAAATTTCAAGCCTGCGTTAAAATGAAGAATGTAATACGGGGGGTGATACACACCTGGGTTGTAGAAACCGGTTGTTGCGAAGTCTTGCGAAGTTCATTAATGGTCGAAGCGTCATAGCGAAGGTCCTGCTTGCATCCTACTACAAAGACGGGTATCTTGGGCAAAAAATACATTCCCTCGGGGTACCACTGATGCGCCAAGGGTAAGCAGTAGAAGCAGTGTTCACAAGCGAGAACATACCTTTTCGGCAATGTTTATTAAGCTGTCGGGTGAGTCAATGGCAAAGCATATGATGACGGCGTGCGTGTCAGGGTAAGAGAGGGGCCGAAGACGATCGTAATCCTCTTGGCCTGCCGTGTCCCACAGTGCAATCTCGACGTGCAGCCCTTGGACCTCGACATCGGCCACGTAGTTCTCAAACACGGTAGGCACATACACCTAGATGTGTGGTTACTGGTCAGCAAGACTCTTGGGCAAGCCGGCATGTACTTGGGCGGGGAACTTGCCTCGGGATAGGTCCCTTTAGACGTTGTTCTGTCAATGGGTGAACGTGTTAGCAGCTCATGGGGTTGGGAATAAGATCGGGCACAGGATGAAACTGACATGAGAAGACAGGTCTTGCCGCATGCACCATCGCCTATAAACACAAACTTCCTGCGGATTTCAGCACCTCCACCATAGCTTCTGGCGCGTGGCTTTTTGGAACCTGAAGAAGACTGGAACTTCCACCGTAACGACAAAAAGCGGCTCATGCGGGATCCGCTCTTTGTGCGTTTGTGGGTCTGGGCGATTGTCGTCTCAGCTTCCGTTGCGGTTTCCGTTGCGGTCCCCGTTGGGGTACTGGACTGTGCTGGTTCCGTTTCAGTATCTGGAGTTGACACTTGTACGGTAGGCAGAGGTTGCATGGGTGCCTGGGCCTGAGGTTGCACAGGGTGTGATGCTGCTGGTGGAGTTGGCGCCCGAACATCCCGTGGAGGGTGGTTCAGGGTGGGCTCCAAGTGTTGCCAGGCCAGCTGCATAAACTGCTGCATCACACTGGGATCGAGCTCTCCCGGTTGGCCATTTATCGAACTATTCGGAGCCAGTGTGGACTGTGGCGCCTGGTTCTGGTCCCAAACCTGCCAGCCCTGGGGTGTCATGTACATGTACACGGGTGGCTGGTTGATCAGCGGCTGTGCAGTAGGCATCGGTGATATGGCCGAGTTGGGCGGCATGTTGTAGCTGGTGAATGGAGTCATTGAGTTTGAATCCGGGACCTGACCTGGTGGCGGAGTAGGATACATGTCAGAGAGATGTGTCTCGGAGAGCATTGTTGAGATCACCTCAGTCCCGGCAGTCCGAGTCGACGCCGAGGCTGCTGCACCTGGTAGCTCGGGCAAGTCGGGCAAAGAAGGAAGATCAGTGGATGGTGTTCCTGTCTCGCTCCTGTTGATCCATTCAACCACTTCAAGGCGGTTGCTGCCAGGGTGGAGGGATTCCATGTCGTCGCCACCGGCCCAAGACCGTCTGTCGTCAAGTATGGTCGATGCCGAGGACAAGACCGAGGCTGCCGAATCAATGCACTGATTTAGCCTGGTGAGATTCCTCACGGCATCGGTCTCGGCGCTTCCGATCATGAGATCCTGGATGGCTTGAATCTTGACCTCGACGTTGGTGGCCAGACGACGGATCTCTTTGTGGATAGCCTCCAAGTTGGGCTCGATGTTGGAGGTTGTCTTTTGGATGGACACTGAGTTCCATCTTTATTGCATTGGTCAGCAATCAAGCAGGCTAGGGCTGGAACAGGACAAGACCCACAGGATGATGGTCTGGAGGCACATCTGCAGCGTGTCCTTGTACGCCTGGACCTGCTGGCGGAACAGGGCAATGCGGGTGGCGGCAGACTGGATGCGCAACTTGCGTCGGGCTTCGTCGAGGATCTTGACCGATTTGTTGAGCTCGACGAGCATGGTGTCGAACTCGGACAGGGCATCGTGCCCGTCGTTGAGACACTGGAGCAAGTTCTGCCAGTGAGTGCCAATATTACCTGTCTGTTGCAGGACTTGTTCGTCTTCCATGTCCTGGAAGGTCTCCTCCATGGACTGTAGGACTCTCCGCAGTCCCGAGATGTCGCCAATCAGAGCGTTGATGGATGTGTGGGCCTCCTTGGCGCTGTCCCTGAACTGCTTGAGCCCCATCAAGACCTTGATCGAGACCGAAGTAAAGGCCAAAACGCCCGTCGAGATGCTGAAGGGGTCCATGGCGACGTTATTGCCCTCAAGTTGCGACCGTGTTTGAGGGATGTCGTCTTTCGTACCAGAGCCTGATCATGCAGAATTTTGGAGGGGAACAATGTTCGCTCTGATGCGGACTAGCTGCGCCCCCACGGCGGCCAATGGCGGGAAATTCAGCCAATGCTGCTGCAGCCACGCTGATGCGTGCCTCAGGCCCGATTCTCAGCACGGTGGATGAAGAAGTCGAACCTTCCCGCTTTGGGCTCTGCCCCGCCTCGTTGCATTGGCCTGCCGTTGATGCAGACATCTGAGCACAGAAAGATTCCCAACCAGATTTTATGTTGGCGTCGCGTGGGGAGCTACAAAAAAAAAAAAAAAAAAAAAAAAAAAAAGAGATATATCTAAGAGACCCACTCCCCCCACCACA
>Ga0247760_1002482_pt1 | contig 13854 bp, 16 predicted proteins | sample UWRJL171409R4_FD_179936 | JGI IMG/M metagenome (GOLD analysis project Ga0247760, IMG submission 179936) | Plant litter microbial communities from Arlington Agricultural Research Station in Wisconsin, United States - UWRJ-L171-409R-4 | ecosystem: Environmental > Terrestrial > Plant litter >...
AGCAAAAAGAAAGGAAGGCAGAGATAGCAAAAAGACATACACAACACCAGGGATTCGCTGGTCGTCACCGACCCAACTACTAGTCTGGCCCTCACTGGCTTGTCTATGGGAGAGCGGACGGGATCTCGAATTCTCCTAGGTGTCCTGATCGTGCGTGTAAAGTATACTGAATTTGGAAGCCCTAAAGCCCAAGAAATAGGATTATAAAGTTCTGGAAAATAAGATGCAGAACTCAAGATGACGGCGAGACCTCGGATTCTGTAAGTAAAGATAACTCTCTTTACCACCGGCGTATAAACCGGAGCCCGGCGAGTTTGATGCCGTGAGAATGGGTCACGGCTCGGCGATGACAGAGAGCCGTGGTACTGCGGCTGCGGTCGCCCGGCCCTCGCGACCCTCCGACCGCCACTGCTATTCTTAGTATAGAGCCCATAATCGCTGTGGCTCAGAACTAAAAAATCTACTGGTGTTTCTTGTCAGGCAGCTGGCTCTTAGCAGACAGGCCAGGCCGTGGCCTAAAAACCTACCAGTGTTTCTTGTTCTCTTCTTGGCAGGCAACCGGTTGGACACCGCACGGACAAACTTCTCCTTCCCATCGTCTTAGCTGATGGAGTCAAATTGGCAGACTAGGCTAGCCCGATGTTAGTCTCGTTTACCGGCCGTGTCACCTTTTTCGCGTCTAAACGGCATCTAAACGGCGTATCATAACGCCTCTGCTCGTCTGACATGGAGAAAACATAAATGGTCTCTCTCTCTCTCTCTCTTTCTCTTACTTGAAGCTATCTCACATCTTCCTACTTGCGATATGATGGGACCTGACCTCACTGCTCTTGCACAATCTTTGGATCACGCCGCCTTTCATCATTATAACGGTGAATACGGATACGCCGATATGCCTTTCCCACTCCAACCAACACCCAACACCTGCTGCGCCGAGCACCACAATTGGATGCCGGGGTTGAATAACGCCGCCTTTCATCATCACAATAACGGATATCAGCGTGCTCAGCATCCTCAGATGTCGATCCAAGCATATATACGCATCAAAGAGGACCCCAGAGTCATGCAAGCTTTAGATGTCGCACGTGACAGCTCCGATGGTGCAGAGAATGTGGTGATCAGGGGTATTCTGGACCAAGCAGTTATAAGGATCTGGGATAAGGTGATGGCATATCCGAACTGCTATCTCTTAACGAGGGATGAGTTCTCCATCTTCACTTACTTTCAGTGGAGTTTCAAGGGGAATGAGGTTGCAATGTCGGCGAGGAGGAGGTTTTGGGATACGTACAGGGGGGATACGTACACGGGGGATGGGGACGTTGGGATGTGAATCGTGGTGTGTGTATGTGTGTGGGAGACACTCAGAGGGATATGACGTGTTTCTCTGGTGGTGCGACGACCCGCACGGCCGTGCTGCACGCCGGCGTGCCTCGCGGGCCTTAAGAGAGGGTTGCCTATGGACGCCCGCTGCCCGATCGCGGCCTCGCACCCCGCCGCCAACCCCCAACCGCCACGCTTCGTCCCCCGGCTCCCCAAAAGACGGTCGCCCAGCTGCGGGAACCAAAGGCAAACAGAAGGGAGAGAGAGGGAACCAGCGGCATTCTGCAGCCCCCTCGGAGCAGGGCTTTGGACGGAGATGCTGGCTTATCTTGACGTTTGGATGACTGATTTGTATTTGCATTCTGCAAGTTTGCAACTCGACAAAGACTCGGGGGTTTTGTTAGGTTTGCCCTGAGGGGGCTGAGCTATTCGTAACAATAGCTGTGCATGTAATGGTATTTTGTTTTGCATGACAACAAATTCTGAACAGCGTTGTGTCCTCCCCCTGACGGTGCTTGACGTTGTTCTCTCTGACAGAATCCTCTTCATCTCCAGCTCTCTCTCACAGCCAACCATGAAAAAGGGGCTCCGGCACATCCCCCCCTTTTGACAGCCCCCTGACGTGTTGCTCCCTCGCAGCCACGCCTCCTCTTCATCTCAAGCTCAAGGGCTAGCGGCCGCTCCTCTAACCGTGGGAAGGTGTAATAGGGTGGCCGTTGGGCCAGCCCTCGTGCCAGTGGCCGTTGGGCCAGGTGCAGCGACCGAGGTCGGTCACCCCAGGGTTTGCCTGAGCGAGCTAGAGGCCAGCTGCCATAGGCATGATTGAGAAATGCCGGTTATGGTCGTGGGGCCGAGGGACCGGACGGATGCGGCGGTTGGCACCGTGAACGGCGAGCAATGAGGCGTGAGGTTGAAGGTGAGGGATCTGAGTGGGAGTGAGGGTGGGGTGTACTGTGGCATGGAGTGAGGGTGTGATGTGAGGGTGGGGTGTGACATGTAGGTGAGGTTGAGGTACAATCACATCGTCTCCACACAGCGTAAACGTGACGGAGCTCATGAGCGGCCAGGACGATACCAAGGAAGCCCATCCGCTGCTCTCCTGCCTTAATTCTCGCAGCGCAAGCATCGTCAACACTAGCACGCTTAGATCTACGCCGGGACCATATGGCGTCAAGTCCGGGCTCGTGTTCATAAACCTCACCGGCCGCCCCACACAACGCGCGACACACTATAGCGACGTTCCTCCTCATCCAGGGCGTCAATCGGCACGTCGTCAAGGACATGCTCAGGTGGACCTCGCTGACAATGACGGCTCAATGCTGGGCCGGCGCCGATATAGGCAGTTGGTCTCCGCATCAACTCATCGTGGCGTTCAAGGGGCTACCGGCCTTTGATGACCTCGGTCGCTAAGCCGGGCACGGCGGAAGTCGTTAAGGCCGCTAGCATGCCGATGCGCTGCCTCTAGCCGCCCGGCAGCTAGGACGGGTACTGATGAGCCTTATAAGCAAGGCCGACGAAGTCGAGGAGCTCGATAACCACGAGCGGGTACGTTGCCTACGGCGGTGCGCGACCCGGATTGAACTACTGGAAGATCATGTAGATGCCGACTTGGACGCCCCACAGCTCCGCCTCGGGCAGGCGCGTGATATCCCTACCGTCGATGAGCATCGCGCCGGACGTCACGGGCTCGAGCGTGTTGATTAGTCGGACGTGCGTCGACTTGCCCGCGCCCGAATAGCTGATATGACGCCAAAGATCTCGCCGGTGTCGATGTCGAGCGTAACGCTGTCGGCAGCGCACACGAGCCCAGCCGTGGCTATGGCGTCCTTATCTTGGTGGTGCGGTGAGGATGTGCCGGGTAGGCAGCTACGGGCCTCAGGACCACCTAGGCGTTTTTGCCCGCCAGATTAGGCGGTCGGTGTCGGCCACGACGTCGTCTAAGAATCCCTGGAGCTGGTCGGCGAAGAACTCGGCGAGGACGGCCGTGCCGCCCGGCGCCTCGAGGAACGCTGGAATTTAATGTGTCCTCGTTGAGCTCGACAAGCTCGAGGAGGGCCGGGTCGTCCTTATCCTCCACGCGGGCGGTCCAGATGTTGAGGTATAGGTGGCCTCCCTCGACCGTAGCGTCATGATAGTAGAGCGCTCTCCGGCATACCCATGTCCGTGAGGAAGTTGTTACACGTCGGCCCCACGGGTGAGGTTAGGGGGTCGTTCGGGATCGGGATCTCGGCGCCCTCGGGGATCTCCTCAACTGACGCGGGCCTCCACGTTGTACTGCGCAAAGCATGGGTAAAGTTAACGATATCAACGTCAAGATCGGCTCAGCCCGCCTTTTCCTCAAAGAGCCGCCAGTGCTCCTCCAAGGAGCCGACAACGCCGGTCGTGATCGTCTCGCCGGTAGCACCCGGTCGCACCGCAACGCCGCGTTGGCCAGTTCACCACGGGGCGTGGTCAACGATCGGGCGTCAAGGAGCATCGTCGTCGGAAGCGTGAAACTCGCGGACTGCTTGTAGTGCTCGATGAGTTATTTGTTGAGATCTGCGATCGACGCCGTGCTAGGTGCACCACCGTACTAGACGCCGCGGTTGTACTCAGGCTCCTAACATTGCTCGAACTGCGTCGTTGAGGTGTAGTACCTGCCACATCTCCCGGCGATCGGCAAGCACCGGCTGGCCAGCCTTGAGCCCAAGCATGTCAAGCACCTCTACGCCAAGCTCTTCTTCGCGGAGGGTCTCAACGCTGGCACCGTTTTCCCCTCGCTGACCAACATCCCGTCGACCGATACGAACCAAACCAAGCCGGCGATCGACAATGTCGGCAGCTTTCATTGTTGGTGTTGTCTCGTGGGAACATTGCTGCGGGAGGCGTCAGGCGTCAGGTGGGTCTGGGGCCGTCGCCGACCGCGGACCGGCCGAAGTTGTGGTGGGGGCATAACAATAGGGGCAGGGGTTCGGCTACGGGCGTGTTGGCTCGTGAGGGATTACCGGGGGGCTAGATGCCGTGTGCAGTGACGTCGGTCTGTCCTCCCTCATCTGACACGTGACTAAGCGACAAACCTCGAATGCTCCAGACACTGGCGCTCCAGACACTGGCGCTCTGCGCGATCCTTGCCACTACCACGGTGGGCCGTGATACTCCACAACAGGGAGCGACAGCTCACAATGGGCGCATGCGCGACGTGCTTCCATGCCCCGCCCCATGAACGGAGTCTTCAAGCTTGTCGAATGCGACTGAGGTGCACAAGCGGGTGCAGCCATACGACGGAGCACCCTCTTCTGTGGCTTTTCGCTGTTAAAGGCGGAGCGGAGGCGTAGCGCAACGGTTGCCGCTCGAGTTCAAGGCCGTGGAGAAGATAGGGATCGTATTGAGGAACTCGAAGCGAAAGGCTACAAGGGCGTTGGGTGCGTTTCCATGTGATCTTGAGCTCGGTGGCTTTTTGGTCCGTGCGGAAGTGCGGAGTTTTCCGCCCCAGTCACTTCAAAACGTTCCACTAAACGGCGAGAACTGGTCTTGACAACTTCAGCTCGATTCCTCCGGCCCTCACCATCACCACTCCTGGCGCCCGCCAAATCGGCTGACTCCAGCGCACACTCTGCCCGATATCCAAGTTCAAAGGTGAGGCACACACGCTGCTTTGACACCAACGGCCCTCTACCGGGCGGCGACAACACGCAGAGGCAGCCAGATGATTCAACAGACTGAACGGCTTGCAGATGAGTATGAGGTGGATGCTTGTGGCCGCGGCCGACACCTCAGATGCTCTGGGGGGAGGGCAGGGGCTTCTTCATCCTCACCAACTCGCCCAGACACTTTGCTTCGCGCCACAAGTCAACCTCCAACGGCGGTTGCCGAACGCCCGCCTCCATTCTCGCCACCACCATCGGCTCTGCCCAGACTTCTTGCGGCAGACCGCCATGACCGCCCCCGACCTGTTGTACCCTACCGCCTTGACCATCCCGAAGGAGGTTTGGTTTTGTGTCTCGGCATGCAACCGATAATGCAGTCCACGTAGCGTCCAATGTACACATTCTGAACCCTGCGCCCATCCGCCAGTCCGCCTTTAGCATAGGAGTATGCTGGAACCCCGCTCGTTGGTCCGGAGCTGCCAAAGTGACGATGTCTCCTACTTAAATACTCGAGGAAGCTTGTGTGCCTCCTTTCTCACATCTCTTCTGTCAGCTATCAAGTTGAAAGCGGTTGACGATGGCGACCTTTCAACCAGGTTCAGCAATTTTCGGAACCGGAACACTTCCAACAGAGATGTACCGCAAAATCTTCGAATACCTTTCAGCGGTAGACATCATCTCTGCAGCGTGTGTCCACGTTCATGCGCAATCAAGCCGTTGAGATTCTACCGGTAAGTGCGAAGACTTCCCCATGCTATTAGCACCTCGGCTCGGACACCTATGCGTTCAGCGGGATATCTATCTCGCGCTATCTTCACTGTTCCCACTTATCGACATTCCCGATTATGAGATCGTTTGGAGATCCCCCGCGGGTAGCAAATTTGAAGCAGAGGCTCAACGCCGAGTCAAAGACAGGTTGGAGAAGATCGTTATTACTGCAGAATACTTTTTGAAACACATGCCAATATTAAGGTAAAGACCGGAAGGTACAACTGTGGAAGACTCCAACCGCTCAGCTCACCGACCCAGCCTCGCCATCCTTGCTCTACTCTAACAGGTGCTAACCAGAGTGTAAGGGATTGATCTTGGAAACTACAATCGATCGCGTTTCGAGGCTCCTGCGAGGCGGAGAGTCCAAAGGGGAACGCTCATTGACAAGTGATATATGTGGACAATCTATTAGTTGCCATTAGCCCCTCTGACCTTAACCTGGGCAACCTGAATGAGTTCTCATCATTGAGGCTGTATATGTGCAAGAGCTTGTGCTTGAAATGGTTATTTGGCAGGCAAACATACAGCGCATATCTTGACCGGGGTGACTGTCGTACATCGTCATGATGAGAATCTGGCGGGCGATTTCTAGTTAGATATCTCAGGACCGCAGTCTACGAATTGGTAGTTAGGGTTATGCTTACATCCTCGAGGGTCTGGTCCTCAATCCAGTACCTGGTACACACCAAACTATCAGCGCCACGGAGAACATAAATTGGGGATATCGCAATTCCGCTCACCATTGCTGATCTGGGTGGTATTTGAGATAGTATATCTCGCCCACCGAGTGAGGGTACACTCGATCCGCAGTAATGAGATCGCCAGGGTCTACAGTACTAACATCACAGAATGCGATGGGGCAGTCCTTGATAACAGGCAAGAGTGGGCGCCATGTGCTATCAGACAAGCTGTATCAGTTCAGGACTGGCCAGAAAGAGGATTTGGGAACATATTTGATGATGCGAACTTTATATATCTAGACTTTAGATTCTCACGTTGGCCATCAGTCATGTGGTTGAAGAATATTTCTGGGCCAGACTTCAAGGTTACATCTGTGTACGGTCCGTTCCGTCAGCTGATGGCCTCATGCATTGCCATGGTGAAATTATTGGGTCTGACCGTTGTGCGCTCCTCTGGCACGAGGTTCAACAACCAGAACATTCAAGACGTCAACCTTGTCCCTTAGAGTTTCGTCGTTCAGTCGTGTCCGTAGGTCATAGGTGTGAACGGACACAGCGTCGAGTTTCTCCTCCAGCCATTCGGCGATCTCTTCCCTGTGACGACGAGCACCATCAACGGTTTCACATCCCACATGGTTTCGCTGGTCTGCTTTAAGACTTGAAATCCATTCTTGGCAAGGCTCTTTGTGGTGTCGTCTCTCTGTAATTCATCTTTTAAAACCTTAATACTTAAAAACCACTATAATTTATTTCCATTAGTTAGTTAATATTTTTACTGTCATAGAAAACGCGCTGGATTGATGCGACAAGGCGTTGTGGGTTGGTAGGGTAGTCGTGTAGTGTCGGCCGATTGCATAAAATAGCAGGAGAAAAATTATGTAGGGCCATACATAACCCCAACCCTCCTTGGTATGAGTGCCCGTCCAGCTGGGCCCTACTTCTATACCGGCCAGTGTCAGCGATTTAACGGAGCTATAGAGGAAATGGGTGGGAATGGCAGGAGCTGGTGGTCGGGCCTGGATGGGTCGGCATCGTCTGCCTGCATTCAGGAACCGGAGGAAAGACGAAGGCCGCTCTGCACACGTGGAGTGAGTGCATTGGCAAGAAGATATTTGGGCATGAAGGCAGAGACACGACAAGGAATGTTTTGGACTAATACTCACAAGTAATAACCGTCTTAAGGGAGTTTTGTGAAAGGTGAAGTAGCTAGTAGTAGCCGTACAATTAGTAGGGGTGTGAAAATGAATGGGTGATTTCTGTTCAGGGGAGGTAAACAAACTGCAGCCTGCAGCCTTTCACCTCTGACGTATTTTCTATAAAAATCTAAGCCACATGTTATCAATGGTATTTACATCCATGAGATGGTGTGCTTGTAAACCAATGGCCGTCTTTGGTCAGACCAAGAGGGGAAACCACTAAATTCTAAATTCACTTGAGCCAGGCTTAACCAAGGCAACTCGAGTTTGGACGCAGGCCTACAAATTCACTGTTCCAGTGCTAGGCATTATGTCAAGTGTGATGTGGGGCCGAGTAGAACAACCGCTCTGTGTGTGCGCTTTGTCCTTTGTTTGGTGCTTCTCCTCTCAGCTTCAGATCGCGACCACAGCTCTCAACTTCAGATCGCGACCACAGTTCTCAATTTCAGATCGCGACCAACTTGCATGGTCCTCTCAGACCTGACCCATTCCACTGGCCTACTGCAAATTTTCCAAATGCCTTCTTCCTTTTCCCTCCTTCCGCCCTGGCGCGACACCCTCACCGAGACCACGACAACTCGGCAGAATCTTGTCGATTCCGACGGTAACAAGATGAGGATCCAGAAGCGCTACATACTGAACCGTAAGCAGCCTTGAGGCGCCCTTTCCCTACTCCTCTTGAAGGCGATCTAATGGGGATGCCAGGCGTCTTGCCCAAGAAAGACAAGGACGACTCCTTCGACGTTGTCGTCCGCCCCTCAATTGGTCGCGCAATTCTCATCAAGGGCTCGTCGCCATCGACATCCGTGACCGCTGCTTCTGAGATCCTTGCTGCAATCGATACCAACAAGACAAACCGCATGATAACAGTCTTCAACCTGGCCAAGCAGCTCAGCGCCCAACATGCCGAACAGAAGGCCAAGCTCAGCGCCCAACGTGCCGAACAGAAGGCCAAGCTCAACGCCAAGCTTGCCGAACAGAAGGCCAAACTCAGCGCCCAGCGTTATGCCCAGTTCATTGGCATCGCTGATCGTGCGGCGCGTTGGCGCGAAGAGGCATCCGTTATGAGAGCGCGGCGGATTGCTGACGAGGCCGAGGTGAGAATAAGCAGAAAATAGGACAACTTTTGCCGGGTTGCTGCTAACAGACCAAGGTCGCCCATCGCAAGGCAGCCACGCAAATGCAACGCGCAGTTTCGCGCGCACCGTTCGCCAAGGCCGTCTCCGTCGTTGCTACTCTTGCCGCCGTTGGAACCGGTCTCGCCTTCTGGCAGCGCCACAGAGGCGCGAGTAAGGGCACACACGGTATGCCCACGAATAAGGTCACATGGAAAAGAGAAACGCTTGCTAATGTATTGCTCACAGTTCCGAACCAAGCTGTAGAGCATTCCGCTTAGGCTACTCTCCCGTCTAGCTGCTCCCGGCAAGTCTACGTCTCATAACAGGCTCGACAGCTTGCGATAGGCTGCGAACTCACGATAGACTAATGACTCACGCCAGATCCGACAACAGGTGCTCTCTGAAGAGATGTACGGTATGGAAATAGGGCAAAGGTCAGAAGATGCATCTTTCGTCGTTCCGGACTAGATGGATGGCAACGGATTTTCCAACGGCACGGCGACAGCAGGGTCCCAAAGATGGCGATTTTGGTGGGAGAAAGGTTACCTTAGGTCTTTTCGCTGGAGATTCAGCGATAAGTGCTATTACTCCCTATCTAGCCAATACCCTGTGCACCCCGTTACTACATTGTCTGGTGATTGAAACTTGACGTGGCTGATACACATCTCGCTTTGGTTCAACGGGAGAACACACGGCTGCCCCGCAAGCAACTGCATACACTATTGTGCACCGAGATCATGGGCAACGACACCCAGGATCACTACTTGTAGTGGGACAAGTACTGACAAGAGGAGCCAGGGTCTTCGTATCCGAGAAAGTCCAGATGATGACGTCCGTCAAATCGTCAAATCTTCGCTTTGATTCTCGGCTCCTCCTGCGGTTTCAAGGGCGGCATTCTTGGGATTCAGGTAGTCGAGATAATGAGGCTTTTGATCCCCGGGCTGTGATGCTGTCTCGGATATGCTAGGCCCACTTCATGAGGGTTTGGTACTGGCTTCGGCTCCGCAAACAGAATCGATAGCATGCTGTGGAAGAGAGTCAGTAAGTGTAAAACAGCGCCTACCCATCTATGCCGAATGATAGAGCCCTGAAGACGGGAAGACTTACAGTTGGCTCTTGAGCAATACTTTGAAGAGCCTGTCGACCATCTCTTGGATGACAGCGGCCTGCTCGTGTAAGAAAGGCTTTTGAGATTTGGATCGTTTGGTTGGAGGCCGTCGGCGCCGCTGAGGGTGTAGGCGGGGCGAGTGAAGCCGCCATAAACCGCCCTCCAAGGAGAAGGGGGTTTCCGCCGCTCATCAGGCTCAATCTTTCTCCCATCTGCAGCGGAACACGGCCCCGTATCGTTCTCTTGCCATGGCATAAAGGCGACCCGATACTTGTCGTAAAATTGGTGGCGAAGACGTGTCAAATCTTTTGACGGAGGCACGATGACGGCATGTTCAAAACTAAAGCTTTTCTACTGCGAGAAGCTAGTTGATCGGTAAACAAAGAGCAACTGATTGAAAGGTTTCCTCCCCCTTGCTTCTGCAAGGGACCCGACTGATCCAAACTGGTCTCCGGAAACGGCAAGCTTCCACACCAATAGGGAGAAGAAGAAGAAGAGGAGGAGGAAAAGGAAAAGGAAAAAGAGTTCGAGATCGACTGGCACCTCACAATGCTTCGCATCCGATGAGAAGGCTCGCGAGGGTCTTCCGGTTAAAAGTCAACAAGCTCAAGCTCTTCCATTGCACTGACATGTCGGACTTCCTTAACTGGCACTGAGAACTCAAGCATGACCTTGTCAACGCCGGTCTTCTCTCGTACACAGATGGCACGATGATCCATAACATCTTCCTGGGTCTCCCCATTGCGTTCGACTTAGTCAAAGAATACTGGGATTAGATGAAGGATGGAGGAAAATTAATAAGTAAAGGGGGGAACAGATAAGCGGATTAAGAGCACTGGATGGAGGAAAATTAAGAGCACTGGATGTCGCGCCACACATAGTGGGTAATTATGGTAACGGAGAATAACGGGATTGAATTAAGGGAAGGGGCTGGCGAAGCCCACTAATTTAGAACATGTCGCAGTGCTGCTATACTGTAGTTCCATGCAAAAGTAAAACATCCCTGTCGTGTACCTTTAATCCGCTCCATAAGAGGTTTTTCCAGCCTTACAGGCACTCCTCTGCCCTGTGCGGACCTCGCTCAACTCCCTGTCGCTACTAGTCCAGAGCGTTCTTTTTACCCATCATACCACAGTAGTTTCCTGTTATCCTAGACTGCACGGCTATCCCTTCCAACTCAGCGCTTGCCCAAATGGCTGAGAACCCATTATTTTGACGACTCAGGCCATCATCACGCTGGGCCGGCACGGCCTGACCGATCCCTACACCCGGAACAGTGCGCAACACAATGTGACACTGTACACACACTGTGGCCTCTGTACTTAGAGGTAGCTCTGTTAACAGAGGCTTAGGAGAGGACAGAGACTATAGGCCTTTATGGGAAAAACCTCTATTAATAATTAAGGCTTAGTATATAAAGGCTAGTATAAAGTACTTAGTAGATAGCTAATATAAATAATTATCATTATAACTGTGTTAAACTTTAGGAATCTACAGGCCTGTTGTACTAGTCCAAGCTAGCTACAGCGCTGTAAGAAGCAAACGAAGGCTTGAATTACAGGGAGGTGCCACTGTAAATAAGGGTCTCACAGCGAATATTAACGCTGGAAACAAGAGGATCTAGAAGGCAGTGTCTTGTAGAATGACTGGAAAAGAATGAAGTTGCTTGCTTAACTAGAATTAGATACAGGAGAGGAGAGGGCCTGTTATAAGCTGTGGGAGGCTCTAGAAGAATTCCAGAGCCTTCTATAAGGTAAAACTAACTAATATAATAATGGAATAGTATTGTTCTGAACTATTCTTTGTGGGTTCTGTTAACGTAGTGGCTGATGTGGCTACATTAATGCTCTAGTTGGTTCTATAAGGCAGTAGCCCCACTAGATTCAGGGAGTTCCACCCTTCTAGATTCTAGTAGGTTCTGAGCACTCCAGGAGCCCCAGGGGGCCCTGGAGTGGCTTAGAATCCTCTAGAACCGTCTGGGGTTCTAAAAGATTTAACTAGTAGTTACGGGATACGCAGTTGCAACAGCTACAAACTGTTGCTTGCCGGAGGACCCTGTAATATAGGGAGCCTATAGGGCACTCAGTAGCTAGAAATTAACAACGCTTTCTTACTAATAAGGAACAGAATCGTGAAAGCAGAGGTTTGATTACCTCTGTCCCCAGCCCCGAGCGAGAGAAGCTCACAAGCCGACTCTGACCGAGAAAGGGCCATTCCTTGATGCCGAAGACCTGGAAGAAATCGATGAGCCTCCGATGCCAGAGAGCTTTGAGCTGACCCACTAATCGGAGGGGATGCAAGTGGAGGATCTGCAAGGGCTACAAGGAACAAGGAATGGTGTTGATGGCCTCGAGGCGTAAGAGAAGTCTCTAAAAGGACCAAGAAATTGGGAAGAACATATTGGCCGCCGAGAAGGGGATTCCCAAGGCAATGGAAACCACAGGAAGAAAAGAACCCCAACTACTGGGCCCCGGGCTTCCGATCAGCAATACTGACCGAAAGCCTGGCACTTACCTGAACGCCAGTCAGCCTCAGCCATGGTGTTGACGAAGCCCCCTGGTTGTTCCTTTTAAGCGCATGTTCTCGCAGCCGAAGCAAGAGGAAGAAACAGACTGTGTGATTGACGAGCCAGCTTTTATCGCAATGACACGCTTGATGGATGCTTGCAACGTGACCAGAAGTAGGCGCCTGCTGATGCAATAGCGGAATGATGGCGAAGTAATGAAAATCTAGAAACAAAACATTTGTACATTGATGGATCTGGAGAGTGTTTTTTTTGTAAGTAAAACTGTCAATGGAATATTGAATGGCTGCAGCTTTTCTCCCAACTTCCCTGCAGGTAATAAGATGCTAGACCCTTGACGGGTAACCCATAGCCCATAACCCATGCGCCAAAATCCATAACCATAGCCCATAATCCATAACCCATAGCCCTGAACCTATAACTCATGACCCATGACCCATGACCCATGACTCATGACCTATGTGAGACTCCTTTCTTCTCTATCTACCACTTGCGAAGGCGAGTCAAGAAACGACCCATGGGCGCCATGCGAATAGGAGTGTGAAGAGCGTTGATCTACCACTTGCCAAGGCGACTCAAGAAACGGCCAATGGCCGGCATGCGAAGAGTAGCGTGAAGAGGGCGAGGGTGATTTACAAAGTGCTTTGCCGTCGTCGTCGGGGCCGTGAAGAAGGTGGGCGGCAACAGTGGCGCTGGCATAAATGGCATCGTGTTGCCCTTGATGGGGAGGCTGCGAAGGCCGAAAACGTTGGTGCCTGCAAAAGTCGAAAAAGGTCTCTTGCCGCCACCGCCGCTGCCGCTGCCGCTGCCGATGCTGCTGCGGCCCACAAGATTCTTGACAACACTCTCAGTCTTCACCTCCTCGATGTGCAAACACTTGCGGAAATTTGTAATGACTGCATCGTAGGGGATGGTGAAGTTGGCGGCATGGTTCCTAGAGGGGGGTTAGATAATTTCCAGCAAAGGTACTAGGAGGAGGGAGGGGGAGGAGAACGTACCGGTCGCGGATAAATTCGTTCGAGAGCTTCTTCACATCCTCTTCCTTTACAATATCTGACAGCCAAAGCTGTATAGCTCCCTTACTGGTGGAGAGCGGCTCCCGGTCGACGGCGGTCTTGAGCTTCCCATCAACCTTGGTAAAGACCGACAGAGACGAGCACTTTGCCATGCGTTGAAGCTCCTTCTCCGTGTTGATCTGCATGGGAAGGGCAAATTGTAGTACAGCAATGGTACGGAGGTTCGGATTCTCAGTGAAGGACCGGGTGTATTTACCGGCGCTTTTGTGGCTATCAGTAGTAGTGAAGACGATGAGGGCGGTCTGGTAACGCCCATGCGCACCAACGGATGTGATGCCCAGAGTCGGGGTGCTCGGCCCGGTCTCCTTCTTCTTCTGGGTGATCTCCGGGGTGATCTTGTCGAGCTTAGGGGTCGCATCCTCAACCATCAGCTTGGCCGCTAGCGGACCAGCGGGCGAAGGGAGGCAGGCCATCGAGTCGAGCTGAGTAGTGGTA
>Ga0247760_1002484_pt1 | contig 13834 bp, 12 predicted proteins | sample UWRJL171409R4_FD_179936 | JGI IMG/M metagenome (GOLD analysis project Ga0247760, IMG submission 179936) | Plant litter microbial communities from Arlington Agricultural Research Station in Wisconsin, United States - UWRJ-L171-409R-4 | ecosystem: Environmental > Terrestrial > Plant litter >...
CGAGCCAGCGGTTGAGGGGGTGTGTCAGCTTATATAAGCAATTGGAGCCATTCGCGGATGTAGCCGGCTTGGCAATAGGGGACCCTGCAGGCCAGAGATTCTCTTCCACAGAACAACAATACACAACAATCACCACAATTGGCCATGAGTGCTAGATTCTGACAGGTGTGTTCGCCTTTTTTTCTTCGCACCTACGGCCATTAGGTTGGGTCCCGAAACCTAGCCCATTACGCACAAGGAGGGGACGAGCTAGTTAAAGAAGAGAAAGCGGCCCTGCGTTTGCCTCCGTTTTGCACACTGCTATCCGTTTAAAGGGAAATTGCAGTGGGTAAATGGCTCCGGACAACTCATTACAGGTGACACAGTCTGCATCGATAAAACCAGCAGCGCCGAGCTCTCGGAAGCCATTAACTCCATGTTCCGGTGATATCGAGACGCTGCCTTCTGTTATGTGTACCTTGCCGATCTCCCCTCTGACTTTCCCGGTCTTCAAATCGCCTTGCTATGGTGCAAATGGTTTACTCGGGGCTGGACCCTCCAGGAGTTAATTACGCCAGCCGAGATCTGCTTTTACGATTCAGCCTGGGTTCCAAGGGGAACCAAGAAAGACTGGCTGGAGCCACTTACTCGGATTACCGGGGTGCGGGTGACCGTATTGAAGGGCGTCGACGAGGTCTACGATATCCTAACGGCCGAGAAGATGTCATGGGCTTCGGGAAGAGCAACTACAAGGGTCGAGGACGTGGCCTATTGTCTAGTGGGAATTTGCGATGTCCATATGCCCATGCGTTATGGCGAGGGTACGAACGCCTTCCGCCGCCTTCAGGAGGAGGTCATGAGGAAAACCAACGACTTGAGCCTGTTGGCCTGGGTATCAACCACACAGCCCCCGGAGGAGCTCCGGGGGGCATGGGCCAAGTCACCCAGCGAGTTTGCATGGATCGCTTCGGAGAAATTGCAGCTCACGGTGACTGGCCAGTATAGCATGGATCTCGAACTGACCAGCAAAGGCCTTCGTCTCTACACCAGGCTACTTGAAAGCTATCCCGGTTACGTGTCTCCCACTGGCTGGTGGCAAGCCGGCCGCTCAACTCGCCATACCGACATCCTAGATTTGGGCTTTCACTGGCTATATCGCCCAAACCTACGAAGTTCTCGTTATTTGCTGCAGCCTTTCCGCGTATCCCTTTGTTTTCTTGATTGAATCAGAGCACGAGCTCGGACAAGAGATCCTGGCCTCGGCGCGACATCGACTCAATCCTGATGACGAGGAGTCCGAAATATTATGGCACAGACTAGTCGAAAAGCACACGGAAATGGACAGTGAGAGGAGCAGCCTTGAACTGACTAAAAAAGACGGGGTGTGGAAGAATAAATATTTACTACCTAAGTAGTACCTACCTACGCTTCTACCCCAACCAGGGGGCACGCCATGTACAACTCCTCAAACTGGTCCCAGACGAGTGGCATGATCTTCTCCTGTGGACTCAGCTGATTTTTCAAACAATTCTCACTCATCATATCCCAGCCAAACGCGTCACTCCACAGCGTCGCTACATCCATAGCATCCTGAACCCCCTTCGCTGCGTTTTTATCTGCAGTACCAATCTTCGTGGCCGTGATTTCCCCCTTCCATGCCAGCTTCGCCACGTTCCAGGTATTTACTAGCGGCTGTTCGGACTTCCAAGCCCCATCTTGAACGACAATATCTCTGTTTAGCTCGGGATGTTCATCATCAGCTCCATTGTACTTCTCGTCCCTTTCAGTGAAGACATCGGAGGAGTTAGAAGACAGGACGTCAACGGGGACTAGCTTGTCATTTGAAATGTCTGGTCGAGGACAGTGGAATGAAGCGCCCATCATCAGTTCCATTGTGCCCTCCTTGGGGTTGAGAAGGTCGCTGACGTTGTTGCGGCTCCGGCCTGGGGCCTTGGTCTCGTCGTCTAACCGGTCAGTATGAGGTCAGGCGGTTACGTCAAGGGGAGTGGGTGACTTACAGATTCCCCAGAGAGCTTCTGGGACTTGTTTCATGACGGGCTTGACGGGAGTGAATGCCAAGACTGGCCCATCGTCGTGCAGAGCTGACGGCGTTCCCTTCTTGTTTCCCTTGTCGTCGTCGAGTGAAGCCGGTGTTCCTTTCCCGTCATCTGGAACAAGCGTTGTCTTCTCAGGTTCGCCATGCCTTCGGACGGTGACCATCACCTTTGACAACAACTGCTCCTTGAGTTGCATGGCTTTGGCATAGAACGACGTGTTCGAAACCGAGTTTGTGATGAAAGCTGTGTCATTGGCGACCTCCCCTAAGTCCTGCTTGACTAACTGCACCGGAATCCGCAACTGGACATGAAAGACGAATCCACCACGTTTTACATGCCAAGCCTCGCCCTGTGGCCTTGCTGTCGAGTCTTTTGTCTTGGCCGTCTCGGCGTACCGCCCGGTTTCAACCGACAGGATGTGCATCTGGTCGACGGTCCGGGACTGGGGGCCAGTGTCGCGCGTGGAGTCTGCATCCGGCGTTTGCATCAGCAGAGTCTAGAATTCTTTGAGTGAAACGGCTTCGGATGACTGCTGATCGTTTCCAAAGGCAATGGTGAAGCCGAACACCCAAAAGTCCACGTAAACCTCGCCGCCAAATGGCATGCCCCAGAGAGTGAGGTCTGCCCGCAACGAGCAGCTGATGTCGATCGAGACAAACAACAGTTCGAGCGTAAACTCGACACCGACCTCAATTCCAACCTCGGCGATGAACTGGAAGGGCTGGTACTGCATCAAGAAGTCGGCCTAAGTCGTGTACCAAGCGTGGAGGAGTCCTGCCTCTCGTCAGCATCATTACCCCTACCCAAGTAAACAAACCACTCACCCGCATCAAAATTGATCTGATACTTCCCCCCACCCATGCACACCTTTGGCGTAATCGCAAAATACGCCTCGCCCCTGACCGACAACGCATCGCTCAACGCCCACGAAATCCCCAACCTCTTTGGCACCAGCCAATGCGCCGGCGGCCGAAACGCCGGGTGATAGCCCCCGACCGTGAACACAAAATCGCCCGCATACGGACTATTCCCATACCAATACCCCAACCCAAACCCGCCCGTCAGCCTACACCCGGGCGCCAACACAAAGCTGTTCGGACTCCACTCCATCTCCACCTTGACCTCGCCCGCCTCAAAATCCACACTCGCCACAATCCCCATCTCCACATACAAAAAACACGCCTCCCTCACCGCCGGCGCCGGCGGCATCTGCGCCGTCGCCCTCCCAAAAATCCCCAGGCTCGCATACGGACTAAACTCCACCACCACCACACTCACCTCCAACACCTTCATCACCTTCGCTTCCAGCCCCACCGCAAGCCAATAGCCCCCCTTCTGCGGGAACAGCACGCCCTCCAGCCCTCTCATCACACCCAGCACATCGCCTGTCAACCCGCCCCGTTTGACCAGCGTGAACTCCGCCACCCCTTCGACTCTCGGCCTCTTCATCCCCGAATTATACCCAAACCCGAGACAGACCCCCCGATGGTTGTCAAATTACGTAATCATTATTAGTCAGCCGCTCTCGCGAGCGGTTGGGCCACTATTCAGGAGCTCTCGGTCTTCCAGACCACTCCTCCAATACAACACACTTCACGACTTCCAATTACTGCGTTTCTGGTGACCACGTTGAATTCAACAATGGTCACCGCCCCCAGCTCAATCAGCGGGCCGTTGAGCTTCGCAATGAAGTCAAGGGGGGGCAGGAGTGGTTGGTTCTGACGGTGATTCCAAGGGCGAGAGGGAGGTTGGTTCCTGGGCGGGTGGTGAGTGAGGCGGGGATTTTGGGTTTTTGGTGCAGGGGGTTAGGGTGAGGGGCAAGGGGAGGGGGAAGGTGGAGGTAGTGGAGAATTGGAGGAGGGGGAATGTTGAGCTGGGGAATGGGAAGGAGGGGTATTTTGTGGTAAGGCGCTGGGGGGGTTTTGGGTGGGAGAAGGGGTTGGGGTAAGGCGTGAGGGTGGTGGTTCTAGGTTGTACGGTAATAGTGATTGAAAAGGGGGCAGGGGGTGCTATTGGCTTGTAATTTCTTTTATGGAAAGGTTCATAAAAGAAAATTCCTGGCCGGATAATATAGGCAGGTACTGGTACTAGTAGGTATATAAAATCACATAGTTGAAACCCCATCCGTTCCACCAAATCCAATGTGCCTGCACTCCCATGCCTTAATCGTCAAACAAGGTCGACGTCACCGACCCTACTCCACTGTCATTGCTCTGTAAGAGAGACGCAACATTTGGAAAATCCTTCAGTTCGCGATTTCTGGGTGACTCAGCTATAAATCCCTCAATCACCTTCGCTACAGTGATGAGCTCATTGCCTTCTCCGTGAAACCGCGCCGTTTGATCGGCACCATTACAAAGGAAGTGCTCTATAACCGATAGCATATTATCTTCGTCGATGAGAACATTCTTCGAATACAAGTTCCGGAGGAACGAAGTCCATACCGTAATCGGCTCAACGGCGTCAACGTGTCCGCCCATGCTGTTTGGCTCTGGGTTCGAATCATACCTCTCGTCGAGCTTTGAGTTTGGGTTTGCACCCTCTGCGAACAAGGCTTTAATAACTTCGGGACAAGGTCGTCCCACGTTTCCAAATTGTTCTCCCTTCCACACCAAAGAAAATGATTCCGAAGCAGCCCGAAGCAAAGTTTGGAGCTGCGGCTGAGGAATGCCTTTGCCCACCAGTTTGGGAATGACGTACCAATGGGCATTAAATCCAGTCATAAGCTCCAATAGACTGGTCGGTCTCCATCGTGTAGGGCTCGTTCTGTTTTCAAGGAATATCTCGACCCAGTTACGGCGGGTTTGGGCTGCGATGCCAGCCCCCTGGAGCGAAGCGAGAGATTCGCATGTGGTATCCAGCTCGTCCACAAGTTGTACGTAATCGTTGACAATCGAGTTGTCCGCCTTCTTGAATATGGGTTGGGAGGCCACGTCGAGAGCATTGCCCAGATGTTTGAAAGGAGCTGATGGGTAACGTGCGGGAGAATTGTGAGGCGACTGCTCCGGATCCAGTGGCTCCTGAGGCTTCGAGGTGACTTCCGCACAGCATTTCACGCCACGAATCAGTCCGCTTAGTAATGCAAGGTGCTTTGCCGGCCCGGGGGCGAAACCATTGGATGTGGGAAAGATTAAATCCCACAGGTATGCCCGAGAGATGAACTCCTTGGCCGTCTGGTGCATGAACTGTACACCCTCAGCCCCTTCCAGGAGTCCGCCGCATCGACTTTTGAGGCGTCGTATAAGTCCAGTCCAACGCGGGCGTAAAGCCTCCCAGGTCTCGGGAGCAAATTCCTCCTTTTTGGCTCTCAATCCCCCATCGCCGTCTGTTCTGAGATGGCCCTCCTGCGCCAAGAACAGCGTGATGATATCCATCTTTCCCAGCACGGTAATGGAGTCCCAGAACATGACAAGCTGAAACAGTCTTTCGGCCTCGGCGAGATGACTTTTCTTCACGTTCTGCATCATCAGCATGTAGAGCCCATTTTTTCCGCCGAGTCTTGCAGGCAGGCTCTTCAAAGTTTTCAAGAGCTCGGACAAAGTGTCGCCGTCCGCATTGCCCTTGACCAACATGTTGACCACGAGATGAACCCACAGGAACACCCCTTGCGACTTCTCGGTGATTGACGAGACAAATTTGAAGCGATCGGTAAGACTGGGAGCCTCTTTCGCGAGACGCTCTTCGCAATACTTCTCGATTGAGCCGGCCGTGTAATAGTGCACTTCAAGTCTCGGAAGATACTTGAACTGCTCTTCGAAAGTGCCGAGTTCTCGGCTAGAAAGACAGATCTTCGCATTTGATCGGTTATTGAAGCGGAGAACGAATTGCGCAATCTGACAGTGCCCATCGATAATCCAATCGCTCAACCCCCATGACTCGTCTTCTTTGGCTCCATCGAAGATGTGGTCAAGCTGCTCCTGTGTGTATTCGTCCTTCTTATCGACCATGCGGTATTCGTCCAATCCGTCAATGAACAGACACACTTTCGAATCCTTCAGGCCGTCCAGCACGGCGTCGAATGCTATGCTCAAGTTCTCCCAGGTATTGATGGACTTGAAAGGCGGCAGCGCGTCGTTGAAGAAGGTAGGGAACACGAAACGAATAAGGTCGCGTCGCTTGCCCAGAATCTGGCACAGAAGACTTCGAATCATTCCTTCTCGGGACTTCTGCATGTCGTCACCGCGTTCCATGAAGAAGTGGCCGGCCTTTATGAGCTTCTCGCTGCCCGCCCACTCAGCGAGCGCTGCGTCCGTATCCTTGTGCTGGTATACGTATTTCATCAGCGTGGATTTGCCACAGCCCGCTTTGCCACTGATCCAGAAGACCGAGTCGCTGTTCTTGAGCCACGATTTGAACCGGGGTGTTCTGAGGTCGTCTGTTCCGGTGGACGGCCCTTCGTCCATTATCCAGGTACATGTGTCGACGTAAGCCTTCTCGATGCCCAGCTCCCGTTTATTGATAGATGGAAATGAAAGAAGTTCCAGAATCTCTGTAAGGTAGTCTTATTAGAGGTTGATTTCTTCAGGAACAAGCGTAACGCTGATGGACAAATGGGGATTCTAACCATCATTTCTTTTTCTGACAAATTCATTCGCTACTTACAATCTGTTAGCTATAGTACTCTGAACGCAGTTGACGAAACAATGGACAAACAAAGAATCCCGAGGAGAAGTTGCAAAACGGCCATGCCCCATCGCGGTGACTTCCTACAACGACCCGGTGGCCATGTTGTCCCGAATAACATCATATCCTGGGACTCGGGCCATTCTCGAGGATGCAATGAGATGAGGACCGCCATGGCGCTACGCACCTTGCTGCCTCGCTTGCCCGGCGTTGCACAGCTCCACAATGAAACCAAGAGTCCTCTCGTACCCTGGGTCGCCTTTTGATGAGAACTTTGCCATTTCCATGTGATTCGCATTGATAGCGCCTCGGCGAACGTTGAACCCGTCGTACGACGCGGAGGCCTCCGGGACAATCTAGAGCAAACACTCAACAACTGGACATGGCGTGGAATAGATGGAGAAACTTACGATTCCTATGCCCGTAGCGAGCTCCTCTCGAATACACACAATTTTCATGCGAGACGAGATAGTGGTCCACTGCTCTCGCTGGTCCTCAAGGATGTGCGAGTCCGGTCTCAGGGTGTGGAGGAGCTGGTCGTTCGGCTGTCGAAAAGCCACCTTGGCAATCTTCACCAAGAGGTCTCCGTACGACTCCTTGGAACTGCCTCGGTGGGGTGTTCCCATGAAGATGACACCGGTCGTACGCGCAAATATAGCGCCTAGGGAAGGGTGCCGGTCATGATTGTTGTAATTGTCCGCCTTGATAAGCGCTGCCTTTACAACCAAGCCCCCGAGGCTGTGACAGACGAAGACAACAGGTCTTGTCTGGTCGGGCTTACGTCAGTTCTCGCCCATGTGGAAGAGTGGAGAAACATACCGTTCCCACTCGCAGTCGTGCCAGATCATTGAGCAACGTATCGGCGTGGCCAAATATGCTCTCTTTGCTGGCAGGGTTGAAGGCATTGGCGACGCTTGCATCATATCCCCACGTAATCACTCTGACATGCTGGAGGTCATTCTGTAGCAAATCCTTGGGCCAGCAGACGCCATCCTTGGACCATGTCTTCAACCGAGCACCGCGCAATCCGTGAACAAAGACGACGTCGGTCCCGCTAGCACCTGCCCCAGCGCCACCTCCGCTGATGTTGTTAACAATAGCGAGTGGTCCGACTCCTTCGGCGGGGCTTTCGGGCCAGGGTTGATTCGCGGTGCCGGTTCCCCCATCTTCTCCGCTCGCTGGCGTCTCTCGTTCCGCCTTCTTTTTTCCCGTCGCGTGGGATTTGAGCCACTTTGACACTCGTCCCATTTTGCACTGCTGCTTGCAAGCGTAACACTCGCTAGGGAGGTGAAGCAGTTGTCGATCCCAATGCAGCGAGCAGACAGTTAAGGTGATCTAGCGGGGTTTCGAAGCTAAGGGTTGCCGACAACAGAATGTGCAGGTGCAGAGCACCGGAGGAGGGGTTGGCCGCTGCATGATAAGCGCGAACCTGCAGCAAGAAGATTACCTATGCACGCTAGGTCTACCTGACGAGGGGCCCCCATAAGTCCAGCTGCATAAGCGACATCCCCCGAAACCCAACCAAAACCTCAGCAGCCTCCTCTGTTCCCCTCCCTTCTAATAGTGGCGTCCACAAAGGCCCATGCTCGGTGGTCTAGGCATCACGGCCAGCACAGAACCCCGCCCAATGGAAAGACGGGATGGCTGGGCAGGGCAAGTTGGGGGCGAAGATGAATGTTTTGATCGTTGATGATTGACAAAGTTTGTCGCGCATCCGAGTCAAAAAAGCGAAGACATCTAGATCCACATCAACACCTAGCTTTGAATAAATCAGAACATCGGACTGACACCGGCATGGGGCGGCGTTTGCCGAAGTTGCCGTGTGCTGCGGCAGGCACGACCATTGGGCCGCAATCAGGCTGCCAGCTGCGAACGACTATGATTCCGTTGAACCATTGCCAAACGCCTTGCTATTTTTTCACAGTTCGCCCACCATGTGGTTACTAAGGCCACAAGAAGAGTCCGGGGCATGTAGAGGGAGGATTGTGGGTTTAGGTTCTTAGCGTAGAGTGATTGAAATTGAAGCACTCGCGAACATACTGTATTACCTCGCAAAATCAGGTTTTACTCTGTCACCGTGCACCCGGAAATACCCCTAACCCCAACCCTGAGTAGGAGGGTTGAGTAAGCGAGAACTTCAAGGGGTTAGGGTTGTGTATGAGGCACACGGGGACAGAGTAAAACCGAATTTCGCGAGGTAATACAGTACCGTCGTACCAGCTTACTATTCCATACTTTAATTAAAATCCAGCTGCACTGCTCTCATAACCAACCCTAGTTATGTGAGAGCTAGGGGCTGGGGTTGGAGTTATCTGTGGAAGTGCAGAGAACAATACAATTTACCTTATCTTTCAGAAATAATACCAGCGTTTTGATACTTCTTAAAGACTTACCTATTCTAAATACTGTATTTAAGTTAATAATAAACGGGCTCGGGAATAGTACATACAAGCTAGGAAACTGCTGTCCGGAGAGTAAACAGGCCCACCCTTGCCGGTCTCGAGTAGTTTCAAGTGTATAATGTCATGTCATTGACTTATGAAAGCCAACACCCGTGAACCTACCTTATACAGGCACGACAATCCCTTGCACCTTGTCGAGCTGCCGGTACGGACTAACGTAACAGCCCCCATAGCGCAGATCCGGCACGTAGGACACCACCGTTACCGCAGTCAAAGGCCATCAAACAACCACTGTCACACAGTCTCTTTCTTTACACTTGAATAAATTATTATGGGAAAATTCAATTTGATGAAGATGATCATCACCTCCGCCCTGTCGCAACCCGCTTGGCGCGGCGCTTTGACCCCAACTACCTTGCACTTGCTGACGCCTGCAAAAATGAGACAGCTAAGAACGAGTAGCCAGGAATGGTATATATGTGCCCCGAACACCCGTCGACCAATAATAGCGCCGTACTTGGAGTGTGATGTGACTGGATCAGCTCGGCCGATCCCTAAGTTCGCCTCCCAGGGCTTGTGTGTGTGATATGATTCGCCGTGGGTTTGGGGTGCCCAGGTGGCCTGGGGTTTTCCCCGCTCTGTCTCAGCCGCGTTCGTGACGGGAGCCCCTCGGTTAGGCAGGGCTAAAATGTGCCCGTGGACAACCGGCCCACTGAGCTAAAATCAACCACCCGCCAAATACCCCCTGGTGAGGGAAGAGCCCCTGCAGGTCATCAGGTTCCCGCAAAAGGTATGGTTCATAATTCCACGCAAATCGACCCGGGGGACGTCACATGCATATCCGCTCAGAATCTCGATTAGTTGGAGATCGCAGCAGTTTGCCCTGCCCCCTCCACCACATGCATCTCGATAGCCGGGAAGCCTCGAGATTTTTCAACATTCACACACACACCCACACACACAGACGCACGTATACACCCTTTTCATCCAAAATAAAACCCCAAAAGGTAAAATCACATTTTCCCCATCATCTGACACTATCACCGAAACCAATCAATCGATAGTCACGTCTAGCGTCTAGCTGGCTGGCCATCTACGGCGTTTGCTCTGGAACATCCGTCCCTGGACGGCCGAAGCAAGGGGTGCGGATGCGTTACACCATTACAGGCTGGGTTGAGGGGAACAACCCAGATGGAGGGAAGGTGCTCAGAAGCAGTAACCATTGCCAACCCCTCGTCCCCACCCCCTTTTCGGCCACTGGGAGCTTCACCAACACATCAGTTACTACATGCCATCCCGTCCTCCGCGGAGCCAAGCGCGATCTGTTCAACCCATGATTCGGAGCAGATGCAGCCACTCTCACACACTGCTCTTGGATACCGGCTGTCTCTCAGGTCTGATTGGTGATGGTTTGTATTGCTGGACTTATTTGTACGTAACGGCGCAAAGTTCACTCATTACTCTCATCACGAAGTTCAGCTTTTGCCGTGTGAAGTGTTGACATGGACGAAAAAGTTTATGGCCGACGCAAACCGAAGAGGTGAAAGGGAAAAATGCATATAATGTCTATCGCCCAGCTGAAATCCGAATAACAAAGTTTCCCATCTTCCCATCCAACTTGTATTCCAAGGGATCAGGGACTTATCTTTCCAGCACTACAACGCTCCCAGTCACTCGTCCTCCTTGTTCTCTACCCAATTTCAACAAAGCCTCTTCCCGTGCCACCATCCCCAGCAATACTCGAAACATGGCCAATTGTCTTGTCCTCGCGATGCTCGTTTTCGGTAAGCTTTAGATCGCAAATAAGTCGCGTTCCCTCCTCGTGCCCTCTCAGCAGCTATCTGCTTACCCAAACACTCGCCGCCCCCCAAACCCCGACCAGCTCTCTAACCAGTCGCTACCACCAGCCACCGCCGTCCAGTGCCAAGGGGGGTTGCTCGCCGGGTGCGGTCCTCTCTCGACTATCCTCAGCAAGAAGCTCTGCACCACCATCGCCTGCGTCGACACTGCCACAGACAACAACAACTGCGGAGGTTGCGGCACCGTTGTAAGCTACCTACCACTCCCCCTCCCCCAGCCCAATGCGGTACGGCGCTCCTCCCCAGTCTACTATTTGCTGACCACGACCAACCTACCCGGATACAAGTGTGCTGTCAACACCACTTGCACCGCTGGCCACTGCGTCCCTAATACTCCCCCGGCTTGCCCGACTGGGTCGACCCGCTGTGGCGGGGTTTGTATCAATACGTCGAATGATCTTTACAACTGCGGCTCGTGTGGCTTTTCGGTACGTTCTGATCGACCTGATCGAATGAATGCGGCTTTTGTTGCGATTGATTGAATGCTAACACCCGGTCATCCAGTGCTTTTCCATTGACCCTTCGGATGGCTGGCAGTGTATCGGTGGTGAATGTGTCTATTTTTGATAGTGTGCGTGGGAGTCCCGCTTTTAATTTCAATTAGGAAATGGGGGTGGATGGGGGGTATGGTGTGTTGTCTTAGTCCGCAACGGGAGAAGGGCGTGTTCGCTGTGTTGTATGAGACGAATCTGGGCATACAGAATTTCCTTTTTTGTACCTCGCCTACGTGACACTGCTCACCCGGCTCAGGCCCGGCTTAGGATTTGCTTAGGATTTGCCTAGGATTAAACTACTCTTAACGCCTTTAACTCTTCTATTAATATTTAAGTTTCGTCGGCTCCTCCTCTTCCTTCTCCTTTCCACTTCTAGTCGTGGTCCCGGGTCTCGGGGCCTGTACCTCGGGACCTAGGCCATTCCTAATTGGTTGGACAAGGCCCGCACAACCTGTCCCTAACGATTGGGTCACCGTGGGTGCCCAGGCACCCGCGGCCCAATGTCGTGACCTGGGTCATGACAATAAAACGCCGGCGAGAAAGGAGGTGTTCTTAAAAGGTTCAGGCCTAGATGTAGATTCTGTTTTTATATAAGAAACTCTTTCTTTAATCGTATATTAAAGCTACGTTACATTTACTGTTTTAAAAACCAGCCCTCATGCAATATCATCTAGGTTCCGCCAATGTTGGCCATCATGCTTTGGGCATCAGAGCGCTGGCATTTTTATTTGGAGCTCCCTCGGGGCTTCTACAGCGTTTGACAGATTCCCTAGCATTTGATGTTCCCTATTTTATGAAGCGACCTTTGGAGCTCTGCTCAGATTCCACCAAGTCGGGATGCTATTGATTCCTCCAATCTGGTACCAAACTGGGCAATCTCACCATCAGCAACTTCGCTGCATCAAAGGGACAATGCTGCTTGTAGTCGGTCGAGGCGATATCAGTTCTAGGTCACAATTACATAAGTTGTAGAAGGTCTCCAAGTTTATTAAGTTCATCATGTTCCCCCGTCATATCCTTGCCGTGATGGTTTCCCATTGCGCCTCGACCACCGGGGTGTCAGTCAGTCAGCCAGTCAGTCAGTCCATGTACGCCTCGTTGTAGTCCGGGCCCCGCTCGACCAATGGAGACCGCCAGTGCGCCGCCGAATCGTATGCCGGCAGGGAGCCGTACTCCTTGACGACGGCCGCCTTTCTCGTCTCCACCACCATGACGACCATCAGGCCAGCCATGAGGACGTCGAGCCGCACCTGGGCCTCGACACGGCTGCAGACGAACTTGGGCGGGGTCCTGGGGTCGGCGAAGAAGTAGACGACGGCCAGGTCGGCCGGGCAGTTTCGCGGGTCTTGGTAGGCCCCGCTCGCGTCCCTCACGGCCGGTTTGACGCGCACGATGCCCTGGGTGCCGAACCCGCGCCAGCCCTCGGTCACGTAAAAGGCCTCGGCGGCGCCCTGCTCGCTCCCGTCGCTCCACCACAGGCCGTACGCCTCCCCCAGACGCCCGAGCGTCGCCCTGTCGCCCCACGCCAGGCTCAGCTTGCTGCCGCGGCGCCCGACCGAGTCCACCGTCTCCTGGACCACCCGGCCCGAGACGACCTTCTTCCACGCGGGCATGGCGTCGAGCACCAGCGTCGCCACGGTCCAGCGGCCGGGTTTGACGAGCTCTAGCGCCGGCTCGATGTCGGCGGTGCACGCAGCGTGCCACGCCCCGCCCACGGGATCGCGGCGCGCGATGGCGAGCTCGTTGAACTCGGTTGCCGACCGGATGCTAGGCTGCGCCGTGAGCGAGTAGAGCGGCTGGCGGTCGGCCGCGCCGAGGTGGAACCGCTCCGCGACGGGCAGGATGTCGGTGCGCGTCTGGCGGAACAGCCACAGGACGAGGATCGCCGCAGCGTCGAGCTCGCCGGTGCCGTGCGGCCTCGGGCCGGCGCCGTACGCGGGCGGCGCCTCCGTAGCCGGTGCGGCGGGTCGGCTCGTCAGACCAGACCAATCCCACGTCCCACCGCCATTGCTGCTGCTGCTGCTGCCCTGGCTGGGCCTGCCGGGGCCGTCTGCGTCGCCACCCTGGTCGTAGAGCGACGCGGCGAGGCCGAAGAAGTAGCCCAGGTCGCGCGTGCTGATGATGGGGATGCCGTCCTGCGAAAAGAGCGGTGCCGCTGCGACGGTGGGCCGGATGGGCTGGTAGGCCGTGGGGCGTGCCATCTGGAGCGAGTAGCTGCCCGTGGGCGCTCTCGCATCGGAAGGCGGCGCCTCGCCCTTCTTGATGGTGTTGCGAATCGGCATCGTGGGCTGCTGTGTTGCTCGCTGTGTTGCTCGCTGTGTTGCTCGCTGTGGCCGCGTCGCTGGCTGGAGTTGGACGATGTCGCCTTCTCACGAGCTCCTCCTCGGGCAGCGTTGGACTCGGAGGGGGGGGGGGGGCTT
>Ga0247760_1002485_pt1 | contig 13827 bp, 8 predicted proteins | sample UWRJL171409R4_FD_179936 | JGI IMG/M metagenome (GOLD analysis project Ga0247760, IMG submission 179936) | Plant litter microbial communities from Arlington Agricultural Research Station in Wisconsin, United States - UWRJ-L171-409R-4 | ecosystem: Environmental > Terrestrial > Plant litter >...
TGTTTCTAGTAATCAGGAGCGAAATCCCCTTCTCGCTTTTCATGGCGCGCATTTATTGATTAGAATATCTAAGCGACCAGTTGAACAATGTACATACAGAGATCGCATATCTCCTCCGAACCTGAATCCGAGGGCCCAGAGACCGCCGAGCCTGGTTGCCTGCTTCCAATTTGTTGCTCGTCCGGTCTGAGCGGCTGCTTTTCTGGTCAAAGAAATGAAGGTACAAGAGCCTCGCAGAACAGAAATTGGTGGGCACCTGGTAGCTAGGTAATAAGGTGGCTAGGTAGACAGGCAGGGAGGTAAAAAGCCAAGTGCGCAACCCTCATCGGTGTGCTAAATACAGAATATATCCAAGACGCCCAGGAGTTTCGGGATTCAATGTTGCTGATGACAAGACAAGACCTAGAAAGGTTCGAGTTAGTGTGTGCATGCCCAGATTTGATGCCGCTGCGCTGCAGTCAAGTCGAAATCCGTCTTGTCCAAACTCCTGCATGCGACCGAGGGAGCAGCGGCTCTTGGCGAGAAGCGGGAGCCCACCCCTACCGCCCTACCGGTACGAGGTGGATAGACGCGTTATTAAAAATGGGGATGAAGTTTGTCGTCGCAATTCCCACTGCTGGTGAGTAGGTACCTACGTTGGTGTGGTATCCAAAAGTGAGTTATGTTCAACTGGACATTCATCTTTCAGCTCGTACCACCATACAAAAACCAAAAACCAGTGGCAGCAGCCCGGAAAGACCGGAACGCGGGGTCGCACAAGGATGAGCTTCCTTGAAGATCAACACGCGTATATTGAACTAACCCCTTCGCCGTGCCTTAACAATATTCGCGCCAATGTTTTGAATTTTGCATTCGGAACACAAGCTTCTCATCGCATTTCGTACCGTATGAATAAACATCAACACCGTCGGACAATTCTCATCTCACCAGACATCAATGGCAATTGCTCGAGCGTGCCGCCAGGCGCAAGCCGCTAGGCATGGATCGATTGCAAATGCAAGCACTTGCAAGCAAGGGAGTTACCGCCGACGCTAGCAAAGCAAAAGCGAAGTGATGCAAAGGAAAGAAAAAGCCCGTTCGTTCGTTTCAAGGAATAAAATATATAATTAGGTACCTATCTACACTACAATACAGCTAGTGCACAGTGGTGAAATCCTTACTGCAAACGTGCTAGACTGCATCTTGGGATGGACACAGACATGGCTGGACATGGAAGGTGGAAGCAAAGCACCGGTAAAACTCCGGGATAATAAATGCCTTGTATGGCTCTCAACTGATCTGATTGAATGGCGCCGCCACGAATTGCGCAACCCGAAACATGGCTGCCCTGGCCTGGCGGACAGGATGCAGGGGGGACCAAGGAATGAAGGAACGAAGCGAAGAGGGTTGGGGAAGCAGCTCTCCCCGCCTCCCACCTCCCGCCGTGGCGAGTGGCACAGCACACAGCCCAGCCCAGCCAGTCAAGCCCGTTAGCCAGGACTGGAAGCAAGCAGCAAGCAATCAACCTGGAAGCAAAGCAACAGAAAGTGAGCCATCATCCCCAGATCTGGCACCCCCACCATACCCGGCACGGGTGAAGGAGTTTGGAAAATACGGGGGAGGGGGCTCAGGATGACGGGCAGGCACGGCAGGGCGATGATAAAAGATTTTTGTGACTGACTCTCGTGGCCGTCTGTCACGACGATGGGATGGGTGTGGGTGTTCCCCGTCAATGGTAACGGTTACACCACACCAGACGCACCTCGTAAACGTCTGGTTAATTCACATTCACGTGTTACACAAAGCCTGTCCAGTCGGGTGGAATCATGTTTGCACTCACACAGGTTAGGTCGTGGTAGGACAAGGGTCTGAGCGTTATGCAAACGGATAAAAAAAAAACATACCACACAGCACATGGGATTTTTATTCACACCGCGTGGAAAGAGTGGAATGTGGGGGGGGGAGGGAACAGGGTTGGTGACCGGTTGCCGAGTTTGGGAAAGCGTCGCATGCACTGTCAAAACTGTTAACCCCACGAGGACATGGTTTCTCGCCGACGACAACCCATCTTCCATGGGACCCTAGACACCAGGAACTCAAGACGGTGTTGCGAGTTTGTGTGTGTTGCCGGGGGCACAACAGAGAGACAAAATGGTTGGCTGCTGAGGTTCTCCGTGCCCCCGTCCAGCGCGGCGCGAACCAGAAAAACCGAATCCAGAGGGCTGAAAAGGCGGTCCGTGTGAGTGTAGTGTAGTGTAGTGTAGTCCTGTTGTGACGAGCTTACCGGGATTCTCGCAGGGGCGCGTCATCCTTCCGGTCGGCCGACCCCTGGCTCTGCTTCCCCCCCCTCAACTGTCTTCCAGGGATGAGGAATCCGTTGCCACGAAGAGAGGGACGGATTCGAGCGGAAGAAATCGACTGCTCAGAACCTAGAAACCCAGCTGCCCGGCACCATCCACTTCAAAGTGCCATTTTCCTGCCGAAAAAAAGGACCACTTCCCGCTCCCTTTCCCCAGACTTTCTTTTTGAGATTTTGAAGAGCGGGACAGAAGAAAAGCAACTCCTCGTTTTAACATCACGGCCGGCTTGTGACCCGTGCCAATGTCGGCCACGCAATGTCGCTCACGCCCGACATTGAGTCGATTGGATACATAGTCCTAGTGACTTCGTGGGTCTGCCCGGCGATTGCACTCCCGGTATTTTGTCTGAGGATCTACTCGGCTGTGCACATCATTAAGCGGTGGCACTGGGATGATAGTAAGTCTTTTTTGTTTCTCTCGCATGAAGTTTGGGGATTTGAAACTGACATTTGCCGGGTGATCAGCGTTGATGGTGTTAGCGGCGGTTCGTACCAACCAAACTCGACAAAACCTTCGACTTCACTCGAACTAATAATGATAATATATAGCTCTTCGCCCTGGGAAACTCCACCGTCGACTCAATCCGTACGTTTTCCGAGTGTTACACAAGACATCAATACAATATGGGGGCTCCGCTAACAAACCAGAATAGAAGTCAAAAATGGCCTCGGAAAACACATGGTCGATGTGCCGCCCGAGACACTCAAGACGTACTTTTTGGTATGTTCCCCTCCCTTCCCTCACCTGATCTCTGACAACCAACCCCCACCCCCAATAATCTAGGTGGGGAGTGTTGACAGTTGTACAGATCAGTCTCGTCGGCGCCACCACGACTTACAACCTCGCCGTCATGTGTACCAAATGCTCCATTCTCCTCTACTATCTCCGCTTCCCCGCCAGCCGCGCCTTTCGCCTCGTCACGATCGGGGTATTGATCGTCTCGGTGGGGTATACCATCTCAGGAACATTGGCGTTTGCATATAATTGCAACCCCATCGAAAAGGCGTGGGATAAATCCCTAGAGACAGGGACGTGTATCGATGTGACGACGAGTCTCCTCGTCCGCGCCGTGTTCAACGTGGTTACCGATGTGTGTATCTTGTTGTTGCCGATTTGGCTACTATGGCCGTTGCGGCTGTGGTCGATTTGGCAGCGGCTGAGTGTTTTGGTCGTGCTCATGGCCGGTGGATTGTACGTTTTCTTTTCTTCCTTCTTCCCCTCAGATGAGGCTTCGGTGGGTTGAGGGAAAGTTGTGCTGACTTGAAGAAATAGCGTCGTGATTGCGAGCAGTCTGAGACTTGCCGCCTTTTGGACCGACTATGGCCTGACCGACTCGGACCACACTTGGCACTATGTCAAGAACTCCAACTGGTGGTAAGTACTATATCTTCCACCCTTTTCTGGGCTTCTTCCTTTCCGGACCCAACACTCTTTTCTTTTGAACTCTTTTTTTTTTTGAGGGTCATTTCTAACAATATTGATAGCCTCCTCGAAACCTGGGCCGGTGTATTCTGCGCCTGTCTCCCCTCACTCAAATGCTTTTTTGTCCACCATTTCCCCAGCATGTTCACCCACAACCGCAACCGCATGTCACGATGGAACATGGTCCACATTCCCGTTACCGCCGACGACAGCGCCAGCTCTTCCGAGCCGTGTTCGACGAGTGCCTGGCGATTTGTCAGGATAAAGAAAAAGGCCAGTGTGGGAAGCAGCGAGCCGGACTTGGAAGCCGATGGAAGGAGAGATTCCGGACCGAGTGTGGGCCAGGCGGATCATGTGGTTATGAATGAGAAAGATGAGAAACGAGAGCAGGAGATGCGAGATCTGGAGCCAGAGATGCGCGGGCCGCCTCGAGATTTGGAGAAGCGGGGATATATGACATGAGTTTGGGGGGTATTTCAATCAACGGGGGGGGGTAACTTTAGTGTTAAATGGTATTGGATATTGTTGTACAATGCTGACTTGGTTCTTCAGGGCGTGTGCGTGTTCTCTTCATTTTCCCCCCCAGTCTGTGATTCCTTCACTTCCAAAACGGCTTCTGATTCTCGGCTTTCTTCGTAAGATCATCTTAGCAGTCTGCGTGGTTGAATCGATGAATCTCGGCAGAAGCCTGGGACTGCCTAATGACCTTGCGTTTCCATGTTCTCACTTCTTCTATTCTATTTCCACCAAACTATAATTGTACAAGAGATGAGACGCCTGCCGACAAAGAAGAAATGATCCGTACAGAACACATTTTGCGGTCACCACCACGAATCCATCACACCATCCCACCGCCAAATACTGCTACGCCCTCCCCCATAATCCTTCCTTGGTAGCCGCCTTACTTGCCAATGCCAAAGTCCCGCCAACGATACACATGACCCCACTAAAGATGGACACCTGCAGAAAGTCGCCATACCTCTCAACCAAGGCCCCATTCACCGGAGGCCCGATCAACGCCGCAATAGACCCCACCGCCATCCCCATACCCAAATATGTCCCCACATTCCGCGCATCATCCGTGCAGATGGAAAACGCCGTCGACGCCCCCGAGATGATCGTCCCCGACGAGAAACCAATCGCCACGGCATAAACCACCAACCCCGCCGTCGTCGTCGCCGAGTTCATACAAAACACAATCATCCCCGTTGCCAGTCCTCCCAGACCAAACACATTCAACCTACCATACTTATCCGCCAGAATGCCCGGTATGACCCTCCCCAATGTTGACGCGCCGTTCAGAATCGCCAACAAATAACTCGCCAGTGCCGAATCCACGCCTCTCGCCACCGCATACGTCGGCAAGAAGAACAACGGCGTCATCACCCCGAGGAACGAAAAAAACAACGCCCCGACCAGCAGCACATAGCGCTGATCTTTAAATGCCGCCGGGATGAAAAAATCCGTTTTCCTCGGGGGTAGCCGCGCCCGTATCGCGAAACAAGCGAAGCCCATCAACGGGGTCACCGCAAACCCCATGATGCGCACCGACCAACCAAACCCAATGTCCGAATCATTGAGCATTTTGGACAGCGCAATGGGGAAAACAATCCCGCCGATCGACGACCCGGAGATGACCACGCCCATGGCCGCAGCACGGTTCTTATCAAAGAATTGGGAAACTGCCGCAAACGCCGGGAATTGTAACACCGACATGGCCATGCCCATGAGGACTCCCTGGCAGAGCATGAAATGCCAGTATTCCGTACACAGCGAAGTGAGCATCATGGCGACGATATAAAATACTGCCGCGGGACGAATCACGAGCGCAGCGCCGAACCGGTCGAAAAGGGGACCTGCGAGAGCGCCTCCGGCAAACTGGATGAATATAGAGAGAGAGCCGATCCAGGCGATTTTATCGGGAGGATAATGCGAGAGTTGGTGCGTAGTGTAGTATTCTTGGAAAACGCCAAAGGAATTGGAAAATCCGAGACATGCGAATGACGTGAATGCACCGCCGACAGCGACCAGCCAGGCTTGTAGACCGCCGTCGGGAGCGGGGCCGAATTTGGTAATGTCGTCGGAGACGGGATTGGCTTCGGGGTCGGTATCCTCGTGGGATATTTTTTCAGAATTTGTAGACATGTTGGGCCTTGACGGGGAAAGCCAGCTGATACACGCTGAAGAGAATATAATCAATGTAAAGGAGAATCTTAAAAGACCAGTATTCTCTTGGCTCTGTTCAAATTCCCAATCTAGACAGTTTAGAGGTCTTTATATAAAGCATTTTCCATCCCATACAAAATGACAAGTCCTTATCTCCGGTGCTCGGTCTCGGCAAATTCCCGGACTCGGCCATATGCGTCGGGAAATTCCCTTCCCAACACGACGCAACTCTGTCATCCTCATTTCACATCATCTGTCCACGCAAAATCACACCGAGTAAATACATCCTGCAAACAACATGGAGCCGGTCGAACGTCGTCGGCGGCGGCGTCCCGCAGTGTGAGTTTTCCACTAGAGAAATTGAGACCAACGATTTTCTGATCGTGACTAGCTCGTGCATCCAATGCCGACATCGCAAGATTCGCTGCGATCGCCAAACTCCGTGTAGCAACTGCGTAAAATCCAAACAAGCCATGTGCGATTATTCAGATAACCCGAGGCCGACGCAAAAGGCCGAGAAGCCAATTCCAATTCCCGCCAGAACTGGCCCAGAGACAGATGCATCTGCCGAGTCGCGCACTTCTGCCGTCGTCAGTCTCGGGAGCACGCCCGCGCCAAATACACCGGCCTCAACCCAGCCTGATAATAACTCGCCGACCTTTTCGTCCACCTCCCTTACGCCGGCGATCACCAAAGCTTGCTTCACCGGTCTCAGTGATGCCTTTTATATCCACTACGAAAAGGAAAACCCCGCGATGCAGGGATCTCCGCAGAACATTCCGCGACTTGTCTCTCACAAGACTCGCCTGTTTGGTCAGAGCCACTGGGTCAGTCCCAGCATCATCTTGTTCCGGGATCTGATTGCGCTTCTCGAAAAGGGTGACACTACCCAGGCATTTGCCGATATTCAGCGCTGCAAAGCCCTAGGGAAGGTCGTCAAGACACGTCGTTGCCCTCCATGGCCAACTATCCCGACCCCAGAGCTGCCAGCCAAACAGGTTGCCGACGCACTGGTTGAGTGTTATTTGCAAACGACAGAGACTCTCTATCGTGTGCTGCACATTCCCACCTTTCAGCGAGCCTACGACGCTCTGTGGGTGCCGGGAAACAATCGGGACATGGCTGTCATCATGCAAGTCAAGCTCGTCATGGCCATTGGGACGACCACCTACGACGATGAGTTTTCTCTGCGCACTTCGGCCATTCGATGGATCCACGAGGCCATGGTTTGGAACTCTGATCCCGAGACATACAAATCCCGCCTTACCATCCAGGGTCTACAGAACAGCATTCTCCTGGTCCTCGCTCAAAGCGTGGTTGGTGTTGGTAAAGACATGGTCTGGCCCTCGGCCGGTTTACTTGTGCGTACCGCCATCCAAATGGGTTTCCATCGCGACCCCTCTCGTCTGCAGCCTCCCATTGGCATGTTCGCCGCGCAGATGCGTCGTCGACTGTGGAACACGGTGATTGAACTCGCTCTGCAAACCAGCTTCGACACGGGTGGTCCAGTACTTTTGTCTCTGGATGACTTTGACACGTCCCCTCCCGCCAACTTTAACGATGTCGACCTAGTTGAAACCGACTCGTCAAACCCAACTCCCTCCCCTACTTCCATGTCCATTCTCACGCAAACCACCATTCCCATCGCCTTTCGTCATAGCTTCCCTCAGCGACTCGCCATCGTCCGCTTTCTCAACGGTCTTCCGTCTTCCTCTCCGGAGGGCCACTATGCGACGACTCTCGCCCTGGATTCTGCTCTACAAACTGCATATCGAACCCTCGCCAAGACACTTCGACCGTTTTCATCATCATCATCATCAGGGTCTCACTCTCTGGCCATTCCGCTGATTGATATTCTCACACGTCGGTATCTCTTGGCTTTACATGTGCCGTTTCTGGAACCGGCTTTGACGAATCACCCCTCTGGGAATCTGGCTATGGGTTTAGGGGTAGGGGCAGGAGTGGAGAAATTCCTGTACTCGCGAAATGCGGCGCTGGAAAATGCGCTGCGGATTTGGAATGCTACAAAACCGATTCCCATCCCTTGTTCTTCTTCTTCTTCTTCTTCAACTTTTTCTTTTCCTTCTGATTTTACCTCCCCTTTTGATTCACCAGACGACGTAACCCAAAACATGAACCCAAGTACGGGTAGAGGCACAAACACAAACACAGCCATGATAAGGCTGATCACCAACGGCGCCCCGCTGGTTCGCACGCTGCTTTTGCAATCGGTATTCGTCTCCGCCGCCGAGTTACGCGCGCAACTTGTTGCCGAACGAGAAAGCCTCGTGTCCACGCCCGTTCGGAGCGATTTAGTTTCCGTGGTGCGCGAAGCCGAAGAGTGGGCGTTGCGCTGTATTCGTGTCGGGGAGACGAACGTCAAGGGATTTTTGTTTCTGAGGCTGGTTAGGACGCAGATTGAGTTTCTTACCCTCCATCCTCATCTTTACTCTCATTCTGATTCTGATTCTAAGTCTCATTCTCATTCTCATTCTCCGAATGGGATGGAAATGCATGTGGATGGCGATGAAAAGCAAGGGGTAGAAAGACTGATAAAAGCGGCGGAAGAGGCAGGAAAAATCGCACTAAGGTTGATGGAAGACATGGCGGGGACAAGGGAAGAAGAAGGTAGTGGGGAAGAGGTGGTTGATTTTCAAATGACGGTGAGTTTTTTTTTTCTTTTTTTCTTTTCCTTTAGTAAGAAATGACGAGATTGACTGACAAGTTGTAGATGTCGGATTTTTTATTTGGTTTCGAGAACGCCGAGACGATGAGCTGGGAGTTTCAATAAGAGCTCGACAAGATTTAGAAGCGTGGACTGTTTGCTTTCTTTACGAGTTATTTCCCCTTGAAGAATGACGGTAGATACATGTACAGAGCTAACATGAATCCGAGAACTACATGTATACCTGAGCTATAAGGGATAGAGAGCCAAAAACCCGGATAACAAATCATGCGATACTTCAGCAGTCCACTAAAGCTATTGCTCAAAATATCATACTATTAAGGATCTCTCTCCGCAATACCAACACCCTATAAGGGTAATCCTTATCCCGGCACAATCTTTACTTTCATACCCTTAAAAGGTTCGGAATACGCTAAAAACCTACTTATAATAAAGAGAATTTAAATTTAATTTCTATTACTAAATACGGAAGAGAGATCAACGTAGGAATAATTATTAGATTTGCAAGCAACTAGACGTTAGCGAGGCTAGTGTCACGGCACCAAAGGACGCAATGCGTAACTACCACAAAAAGTGGAACGTTGTGTAGTCAGGGCACTGCACCGTAGTCCTTCTACATCTAGCTGCGTAGCCACAGGCAGGCAGTATCACGGTACCGTGACAGCTAGGTAATAATACTAGTAGGAATTATATTCGTATTAAAGGTTATAAGGTTGAATATTTATAATGTACCTTTGAGATTTATGAGGCCTTGAGGTATGTTATACTTTACGACTAATTATATAAGGCGAATATTAAGATTATTAAATATAAGTTAATAGTTACCTAGGAAGTATTTCCCGTTTGAAACTAGTTAATACTGGTAAGTGCTAGTTATACCAAGAATTAGGGGTTCGCTCTGGATAACCCCCATAAATCTCCGGCGACTGGGGGTTTTATTGCTCTTTTTTGCACTCCCGTTCTATCGTAAATTCTACCTTACCCTCAGCGCAACATATACCGTATTGCCATAACTACATTTCTCGAAGAGGTTTTTTAATAGCGTGCCAACGAACCAATCACGATGCGTCGAACATGCACATTTGGCGCCGGCTGCCTAGGCGCCATCGCTCAAACAAACATACCCAACGTGCGGGGCTATGTTCGGGAAACCCGACCGTCAACGACAACGAAGACAACGACCTTAAGACTCAACACTCATAACCAAGACCTCGATCCGTCCTCACTTTTTACAGTTCATTTTGTCATGGAACCTCAAGCGGCCAACCTTTGCGCGCGTTGCCAATTACTCGCGTTCGACGAGCGAAAAGCTGGATGCTCCGTCACGGTCTCGAAAAAGGGCGGCGAGTGTCTCATCATGCCTGAGCGGTGGCGTAAAGACGAAGACCAGCGCGAGATGTGGGAGTTGCCGGTCGATTGGGACGCGCCAGTTGAGCTCGTGGATTTCCTTCCATCGCTGCCTGCGCTTGAAGCCGCGGCCCAGAGTGGCTGCGAGTTTTGTGGTTTTATCCGCGGCGAGATCTTGTCTCGTGACACAGACGAGCGGTCTGGAAAGGTCGAAGTTGCACTCAGGCGGCTCTTTCGGCAGCAAGTACGGTGTGTGATTCAGATGTCTTGGGTCTGGTGTGCCAGAAACGTTCAAGATGGGGTGTATGGTGACAGTGCGGGCTACCTGTACCTCTCCGTCAAAGTTACTGAGGTGAGGGATGACGGTAGCCTGTGTGAAAGTGCAACTCTGGGTCTGCTAGCAGAGGCCACTGAATGTGAGTTTTTTGCGTGTCATACCAGGTATAGAAACTCAGCTGTTTGCTAATATACTACTACCCCTTTTCCAGTATCTCCTGAGCTCGCAAACTGGCTCCGCATCCCTGCTCCCTCTATACCCTCCTATGAGTACTGGGACAGAGGCATTGCCGTGGAATGGAGCAAATCGATGATCGGGCTGTGTACGCATGAACATTCACACCTCAAAGAAAATTTCCGGCCGAAGCGCCTCATTGATATTCAAACTAGTCCCATCAGGCTTCTCAAATCAGAGGCACTGGAGTCCCCTGTCACTTATGTGGCGCTGAGTTATTGTTGGGGATCCGAATTAGATTCCCAAGCTCAACTTAGGACAGACAGCGACGAGATGGAGGAGCAGCTATCACTCGGATTCGACGAAAAAAGACTGCCCGCCGTAGTCAGGGACGCTGTGGAAGTTTCCCGATCGCTATCAATACCGTATCTTTGGGTAGATGCGTTATGCATCCGGCAGGATAAGCCTAGTGTGAGCGACTGGGAAGAACACGCTGGCATCATGCACAGAATCTACGGCAATGCCTATTTGACAATAGCGGCGACATGTTCATCCTCCTGCAATGAGGGGTTCCTCAGGCGGAAGGAGCCCGCAGTCTATCTCAAGTACCGCTCGACTTTACGGCACAACATGACGGGGCTTCTCAAGATGACGTTCCAATATGCCCATCATTCTGCTTTTCGGAAACTGGATCTGTCGATACAACACAAGACCGCAAGCTACGCGGCGGAAACATTTGCGCGGTCAAAGTGGTCAACCAGGGGGTGGACATTCCAGGAGCATATCTCCTCTACGCGCATCTTGGCATTTGGGTTCAAGGGAAATATCTTCTTCTCCTGTCCGGTTGGGTATTGGTGCTTCGGAAGGGAAAGGGAAGCTTCTGAGTTGCGGTACACCCGGCAGCTTGGCCTAGATTGGAGCTCATTTGCCACCGACCTTTCAACAGGCTTATCGGGCTGGTGGTGGATTGTCTCGGCTTACAGCGATCGGTCGCGCGGCTTCACTAACGAGGGCGACATCTTCCCTGCCTTGTCAGGAATTGCTCGTTCGTACAGCACGGTCGTCAATATTCCCGAAACCGATTACATTGCGGGGTTTTGGAGGCCGTCTTTGCTCAGGGACTTGTTTTGGTTCTCAGCGAATCATTTCAACGACAAACCCTGGAGTCAGATGAATCTTTTAGAGTCCCGGGCTTCTCAAGACTTCGTCTCTCCGTCTTGGAGTCGGTTTTACTGCGGGTATTCCTACCCGTGCATCTCGGCCTGCCAAAACCTAACCCTCAAGCCCGAGTACCAGCGGATGGACACATGCATTGTCCACAAGGGAGAGGATCTATTAGGGGCCATATCCGCAGCAGAGCTCCATATCGTGGGGAAAATGGCCAGAGCTCCATGTGACAGGATTCTGAGGGTCAATGTTAGGCGACGACTTCCAGGGGACGTTCAACCATGGACCCTTGATCTGAAGGGAGGGCATCCCTGGCATTTTTACCTTGATTGGAGACCACAACAAGATCCTGCAGATTTTTCAGAAGTTTATATGCTTTTGATGGCGTCATTCGATCTAATAAAACGCGATCAGCCTGGCGGCGGTGAGAGGGGTCTCTTAGGCCTACTTCTCCTGAGGCTTCCGTCAGACAGTACGGAGGGGAGTAGGTTTAGAAGAGCAGGGGTATTTCGCACTGCTACCAGAATACCACAGCCGCTAGGTTCTGGAATGGAGCTTTTCAGGGAGTGTGCCGACGAGTTACTGGTGGTTGTGTAGGGGCTGAAGGGGGTTGAAGTGGGTGGACTACTAAAGGTTGTTGTGGTGGAAGAAAACACATGACACTGATTCTATTGGCCACAAATCGTCCGCCTCCACGGCCAATGACTTGCGCCAGGGGCTCGTTATAATCTGGTCTCAGCGCAACCGTGTTGAAGAATCAATGCTTAGCATCGACGTCCACCCCTGCTGCATCTGGAGTTTGGTGTTTTCTGGGGGGACACTGGTGTCAAACGGGAGCCTTGAGAGACTCAGAAAATGCCCGGTGGCGGAAAGCAAGACTGTTGTGAGAGACAGCTATATTGTCGTTCTGCAACAGTCTTTCCCGCAGGTCTAGGCGACCTGTTTCTTGTCAAGAATATATTATCTTGGGAAGGTGTAGGACGGTTTATAGGACAAATATCACACTTTTCATCTTTTTTTTTTTAGCTTGCCATGTCCTGGGGGCGCCAAGGTAGGTAGCTAGCCGCTAATTGAGCTTTTCGATCCCCTTCTATTTTGCTCCCTGGTGTATGTATGATTGCAGGTCTTGGCCATGTTGAAAAAAAAAACCCCTCTGACAATACATTTGTTGCTTTTGCCCCCTCAATCACGCAAAGCGAACCTTGTTGCGCTCCAGAAACTCCTTCCACGTCGTCACGGCTAGGCCCGCCTCGGCGAGCAGTTCGTGGCCCTCGGACAGCGACCCGCCGGCAAAGAAGCCCGGATCCTCGCAAAGCAACTCGTTCTCCAAAATCTCCTGGGCGATGGGCGGCGGCAAAAAGCCCTTGTAGACGCCGTGGTCGAGCTGCACGTACTGGCTCTTGTGCCCCGTCACGGCCGAAAACTCGTCCACGATGCGCGTCGGCGTGTAGTAGTCGGCCGCGGCGTGAATCTGCTTGCCGAGCGTCTTGTCAGGGTTCCTGGCCACGGCGACAAAATATTTGCCTAGGTGCAGAGCATGCATTGTTCGGTTAGTTTCTTTGGGTCTGTCGAGTTTTATCTGGGGATAAACAAAGTTAGGGGGTCCGGAAGACGAGGGTAACTCACCCGTATCGTCGTCGGCGAAAAACAGCGGGAGCTTTGCCTTGTCGGCGCCCGTCGGCCCGGCGAGCGTGTAGCTTCCATCCTCGCCCTTGGGCAGGAGCCCGAGGTTGGTAAAGTTGGTCATGTAGTAGCCGGGCTGGATGAAAGTCGCCGGGATGCCCTGGGAGCGCATGTACGCTTCGACGGCGGCCTTGCTGTCAAAGTGGGCGACGTGCGGCAGCTTGCCCTGCGACGCCTCGGTGACGTTGATGAGCGACGAGAACACGACGTGCTGCACGCCGGCCCCCTTGGCGGCGTCGGCGGCGTTCTTGCCGTGCTCCGTCTCGGTGCCGCGGGCCGCCCCGGTCACCATGTCGGGCAGGGTGACGAGGAAGAGCGTGTGAGTGCCCTTGAGCGCGGCGGCCAGGGACGACGGCGAGCCCATGTCCGCTGCCGTGACCTCGATGCCCTGCTGGGCCAGGGTTTGGGCTGACGGCTTAGTCGGATCGCGCGTGATGGCCCGGATCCGGAACGCCTTGGACAGAACGGGGTCGGCCTGGACAGCGCGGATGACCGAGCTGCCCTGGATACCGGTGGCGCCGAAGACGGTGAGAATCTTGGACATGGTGGTTTTTCTGGAGACCAAG